>Ga0302319_10016151_pt1 | contig 13781 bp, 13 predicted proteins | sample Bog_T0_2_FD_203319 | JGI IMG/M metagenome (GOLD analysis project Ga0302319, IMG submission 203319) | Peat permafrost microbial communities from Stordalen Mire near Abisko, Sweden - Bog_T0_2 | ecosystem: Environmental > Terrestrial > Soil > Wetlands > Peat | place: Sweden: Abisko, Stordalen Mire...
AACTCCTTCGCCTCTTCAAGCGCTGCGTCAATATCTTCATCCGTGATGTCTACCGTAATGTCCTTCATCCTCGGGCTACCTCCCACAGGTCGAACAACTCTTGACGATATTTCCAGGCCGCATTGCGTATGTACTTCACGTCTGCCCGCTTTGCGTTTGGCGGTTTGATCCTGTTACGCCGTCTCGCCAGCCGAATCGATCACTTCTCAAAGTCTAGCTCCAGAATCACCTCGACCTCCGCATAAAAACCATGCACGTGGGGTGGTGGGTGATCGAGCGGCTACACCGTGAACCTTACGCCGTCATAAGTCTTTGAACCCACACCGAAACTTTACCCTCCCATCCCCTTCCGAACAATGCCAAATCCACTCCCACCTCTTGACACCCCCGATATAATGAAAGTCAGCGGAAAGCCCACAGCCCCGCCGCCCGCAGGGCTTTTCCCGAAACTGGAGGGTACCGAAGCTAAGTCCTTTGTGCTGCGGTTCTTGCGGGGAAAACAGGGGGAGGGGGTAGGCGCTAGAATTGGAAGGACATGCTTCGTTTCAGCACAGCCGGCGAAAGCCACGGTGAGTCTCTGGTCGCCCTCATCAGCGGCCTGCCCGCGGGCGTTCCCGTGGACCAGGCGTTTCTCGACCACGAACTCTGGCGTCGCCAGCAGGGCTATGGTCGCGGCGGCCGTATGCGCATCGAGAAGGACACCGCGCACATCCTCTCCGGCGTACGTCACGGCAAGACCATCGGCTCGCCCATCGCCATGACTCTGGCCAACAACGACTGGAAGAACTGGGAGCAGATCCTGCCGGTGGGCGAGGGCGACCCCGAAAAGCACAAGGCGGTCACCAGCCCGCGACCCGGACACGCCGATCTTGCCGGTGCGTTGAAATATGACTTCCCCGATGCACGCTATGTGCTGGAGCGCGCCTCCGCCCGCGAGTCCGCCGCGCGCACCGCCTGCGGAGCCGTCGCCAAGATGCTGCTGCGCGCGCTCGGCATCGAGGTCGCGAGCCACGTCATCCGCGTCGGCTCTGCCGAACTTGCGCGCGAGGTGACCTTCGCCGAGATCGCGGCGCTCGCACAGCGCGAAGAGGTATTGCTCGCCTGTGTTGATGCCGAGTCCGAGGCCCGCATGAAAGCCGAGGTCGATATCGCGTTGCGCACCGGTGACACCATCGGCGGCATCTTTGAGGTGGTGGTGCATGGACTGCCTCCGGGCGTAGGCACGCATGTGAACTGGGACGAGCGCCTCGACGGTCTGCTCGCCCAGGCAGTCATGAGCCTGCAGGCGGTGAAGGCGGTCGAACTGGGCCGCGGCGTCACCGCAGCCAGCTCCCCCGGCTCGCAGGTGCATGACGCCATCGCTTACGCCCCCGAAGAAGATGGCGGAAGCTTCACGAAGTTCACCCGCGAGCACAACAACGCGGGCGGTATCGAGGGCGGCATCTCCAACGGTGAGGACCTCATCGTGCGCGGCTACCTCAAGCCCATCTCCACGCTGCGCCGCCCGCTCGCTTCGGTCTCGTTTGAAACGCGCGAGACCACCAAGGCATCCTATGAGCGCTCGGATGTTTGCGTGGTCCCGGCAGCCGGTGTCGCCGGCGAAGCCATGGTCGCGCTCACCGTCGCGCGCTGCGTCATCGAAAAATTCGGCGGCGACAGCGTCCGCGAGTTGGAGCGCAACTACAAAGGCTACTGCGAACAGATTCGAAAGTTTTAACCATGCCGACTGACACCAAATCCGACCTCACTGCTGAGGCCAAGCGCGCCGCCCGCGAAGCCACGCGCGACGCCGCGCGCCGCTCATCCAAGAAGTTGCATGAGGTGTTGAAGTATCCGCATCCCGTCCTCGCAAAGAAGGGCGAGCACGTCACCGAATTCAACGCCCAGCTCGAACAGCTCGTCGCCGAAATGTTCGACAGCATGTATGCCGCGGAAGGCATCGGGCTGGCCGCGCCGCAGATCGGCATCTCCCGCCAGATTACGGTCATCGACATCAGCTTCAACGAGCGCCCCGAGGACAAGCTGGTGCTCATCAACCCTCAGATCCTCGAACAGGAAGGATCGCAGGTCGAGGAAGAAGGCTGCCTCTCGCTGCCCGACATCCGCGAGAAGGTGAAGCGCTCCTCCTGGGTAAAGGTCCGCGCACAGAACGCGCAAGGTGAGTTCTTTGAGGTCGAGGGCGAGGATCTGCTTGCCCGCGCGCTGGAGCATGAGATCGACCACCTGCACGGCGTCCTCTTCATCGACCGCCTCAGCATGCTCAAGCGCGATCTGGTGCAACGCCGCATCAAGAAGCTCATCCGCAACGGCGAGTGGTGAGCTTTGCTTTTTCTTGCGACCTTTGCGCTTACCTTCGCGCCCTCTGCGTTCAAGCTCTTGCTGTTGCCTTTGCTCTTTGAGCTCTCACCATGAAACTCGTCTTCTGCGGAACCCCCGAGTTCGCCGTCCCCAGCCTGCAGGCAGTCATCCACGCCGGCCACGAGGTCGCGCTCGTCCTCACGCAGCCCGACCGTCCGGCTGGCCGCAAGCTCGAACTGCAAGTTTCGCCCATCAAGCAACTCGCTCTCTCGCTCGGCCTGCCGGTGGCGCAGCCGGATAAGCTCAAGACCAACGCTGAACTGCGCGCGCAACTCGAATCCATCGCGCCGGATGCCATCATCGTGGTCGCCTACGGCCGCATCCTGCCGGACTGGATGCTCGTGCTCCCACGCTTCGGATGCATCAACGTCCACGGCTCGCTGCTGCCGAAGTATCGCGGCGCGGCACCGATTCAGTGGGCCATCGCCAACGGAGAGACCGAGACAGGCATTACGACGATGCGCCTCGACGCCGGGCTGGATACAGGCGATACACTGCTTTCGCACAGTCTTCCCATCGGTCCGCACACAACCTCTGCACAGCTATATCCACAGCTGGCGCAACTCGGCGGGCAACTACTGGTGGAGACCCTCAGCGGCCTCGCAACAGGCACGCTCACGCTAACAGCACAGGACAACGCGCAGGCGACGCTCGCGCCCATCCTCACCCGAGACGATGGCCGTCTGGACCCCGCGCACACAGCGCAGCAGGCGTACAACCGCTGGCGAGGCTTCTCGCCCTGGCCCGGCTGCTGGGCCACCTTCCGCAGCAAGCGCTTCCTGATCCACGCGCTGCATCCGGCCACAGCCGGCCCCGCGCTCGCTCCCGGCGAGTTGGATAATTCCACAGGCGCGCTCCTCGCCGGCGCTGCGCAAGGCACAATCCTCAGCCTCGATGAAGTCCAGCTGGAGGGCAAGCCGCGGCTTCCAGGCGCGCAGTTCGCCCGCGACTTCCAGCTGCGTCCCGGAGAGCATCTTGACTTAGCCCGCAGCCACGATCAACATCTCCCCGGCGCGTGCCGCCGCGTTTGAGATCCTCGAACGCCTCGCGCACACGGACGCCCACTCAGACGACCTGCTGCACTCCTCCCGCCTCACGGAGCTCTCGCAGGCCGACCGCAACCTCACCACCACGCTGGTTCTGGGAGTCCTGCGCTGGCAGATTGCGCTGGACGCACTCATCCAGCCGCTGCTCGCACGCCCCGACATCGAGCTGGCCTCGCCGGTCGCGACTGCCATTCGCCTAGGCGCGTTCCAGTTGCGTTACCTCGATCGCATCCCGGCCCACGCGGCGCTCAGTGAGAGCGTCGAACTCGCGCGCTCCGCCGGCCACGGCCATGCAGCCGGCATGGTCAACGCCATCCTGCGCAAGCTCACCCGCACGCCGCCGCCGCGCCGTCCGCTGGTCGAAACCACCCACGCGCTCGCGCAACGCCTCAGCCATCCTGAATGGCTTGTGGTCCGCTGGCAGAAGAACTACGGCCGCGCCGCCGCCATCGCTATCTGCGACTACGACCAGACACCTCCCGAGCATACCCAGCTCTTCACGACCGCAGTGGCAGATGCAGCGCTTCCGCACATCGACGCCGGCTCGCGGCTGGTGGCTGAACTCGCCGCCGCGGCGCACACCAACCCGCGCCGCATCTGGGACGCCTGCGCCGCGCCCGGCGGCAAGACGCTGGTCCTTGCGCATCGTCATCCCGGCGCCGAAATCCTCGCCACGGACCTGAATCCGCGCCGGCTGCGCGGCCTCAGCGACCGCCTGCGCTCCGCAGCGCCAAACGTCCGCACTCTCCTGGCCGACGCCGCTGCATTGCCCGGCGAGGAAGGCCTCTTCGACCTCATTCTCTGCGATGTACCCTGCAGCGGCACGGGAACCCTGGCCCGCAACCCGGAGTTGAAGTCGCGCCTCCAACCCGCGGACCTCGCCCGCCAGTCCCTTCGCCAGCGCGCCATCCTCATCGCGGCTCTGCCGCTGCTTGCGCCCGGCGGCCGTCTGCTCTACTCCACCTGCTCGCTGGAGCCTGAGGAGAACGAAGCCGTCGTTGCGGCCGTTCCGCTGCCCGGTGGCATCACAGCGCTGCCGCTCGACGCCGTGCTGGCATCGCTGCCACTGCTTCCACAATCGTCTGCCAACCTGCTGCGCCACGGCTGCCTGCGCACGCTGCCCGGTGCAGGCTTTGCTGGCGACGGCTTCTTCGCCGCCATGTTTGTAAGAGAAGAGCGTGCCACACTCTAAGGCTGCGCAGGTGCGCGTCCGAAGTAGAGTTTCACCACATCGTCCCTGCTGGCGCGGAACCCAGCCTGCGGTGATTGCGCCACCACGCCGCCCACGGGCGTCACGGCACCGCTGCCTGCGGCAACTGAATCCAGCGAGCTGACGTACGCTACGCGCAACCCCAGCGACATCGCCTCGTGGTTGGCCGCCGCGTAGCTCATCCCTGCGAACGACGGCATCACCAATGCATTGGCGCTGCCCCTTGCGGTCGCGCTCAGCAGCAGGTTCACCACCGGCTGGTCTACGCCGCCGTTGGGTGGTGGAGTCTGTGCCAGCACCATGTCAGCATCGCCCGGCGCGTCCAGGTGCGCCAGCGTACCCAGGTCCAGCGACTTGCGCCGCAGCGCCACGGTCGCCTCATGCATCGGATCGCCCACCACGCTCGGAATCGTCACCTGCTGCGGCCCCAGACTCTCCGTCACGCGCACCTGCCAGCCGCGCCGCACCAGCGAGTCCGCTGCCGGCGTCTGCGACAGCACGCGTCCCGCCGGAACCGTCGTCGAATAGAACCGGTTCTCAATCGCCAGGTCCAAACCGCCGCGCAACGCTGCATCGCTGGCCTCGGGCACGGTCATGCCCGCAAAGTCCGGGATGTGCACCTCGCGGCCGTGCAAAGCCACGCGCAGCGTCAGCGCTGCAAACAGCAGCATGGTGAACAGCATCGCCAGGCCGGTCAGCGTCCACTGCGTGTAGCGCTTCACCCCGGCCAGATCCATCTTCAGCTTCAACTGCCGTGGACGGCGCTGCAGGGCCTTGGGTAGTTTGATTGCCATCTTCACGCTCCCAGCATACCGCGCCGCTCAGCGCCGGTTGTCCGTCGCAGGCTCCGGATGGATGAAGACCCTCGAAACCTGCGGGTGGTCCAACCGGAACTCGCTCTCGAAGTTGGTGATGATCTCGTGGACCGCCTCCATCGCCAGGTCATCGGGCAGGGTGCAGTGGCAGTTCACCTGCACGCTGCTGGCCGCGCCTCCGTGACCGCGCGTCAGGCTGATCTCGTGGATGTCGAGGATCTCAGGAAAGTGCCCGGCAGTGGCGCGCAGTTGGTCTTCCAGGTTCTGGCTGGCCTCCATCTGCGCGGAGGTCGCAATCGTCGCCGGCTCGCTCTCAATATGCGTCAGCAATGAGGCGATGCCGGGAATCTCGCGGCGCATATCGCTCTCCAGTTGCGTGGCGATCTCGTGCGCCTGGCGCAGCGGCATCGTCTCCGGCACCTCCAGATGCTGCTCCACCTGCAACTGCACGCCCTGTGCGCCGTCAAACTGCCGCACACTCACATCGTGGATGGCCAGGTTCGACCGCGCTGCCACCGCGCGGATACGGTCAAAGACGCTCTCCCCAAGCGACGCCGTCGGCACCGTATGGATCACCACGTCTGCGCCGGGCAGCCTGCGCTTGACCGCATCGCCGGCCGCGGCCGTGATCTGCTCACTGCGCTGGAAGGTCAGGTTGCGCGGCAGCCCCAGCGTCAGGTCGACGAAGGTGTCCGGCCCGGACCGTCTTAACCGCACCCGCTCCACGGCCAGCACACCGTCTACCGCTTCCAGGTCGCGCATCAGGTCGCTGCGAATCTGCGCGCGCGCCTCCGGCGGCGTCGCATCCAGTAGCGAGTCCAGCGTGCGCTGCCCCAGCCGCCAGGTCACGAACAGGATGATGCCCGCCACCATCAGCGCCGCAATCGGGTCCGCATACTCCAGCGCGGGCAGGTGCAGCCGTTCCCCCGCAAACGCAGCCAGCAGCCCCGCCAGCACCGCGGCCGAGGACCAGATGTCGGTGCCGAAGTGCACAGCATCCGCCTCCAGCGCATCGCTGCGGTGCTCCTGCGCTACACGGTGCAGGTTCCGCGACCTCGCCGCGTCCACCGCCATCGACAGCACCAGCACCACGAACGGCCACACCGACCAGCGCAGATCCAGGTGCGTGTGATGCACAATACGCCGAATCGCCTCGCGCCCAATCCACAGGCACGAACACACCATCAGCACTGCCTCAAACGCTGCCGACAGACTCTCCAGCTTGCCATGCCCATAGTTGTGCTCTTCATCGGCAGGCCGGTCGGAGACCCGCACCGCCAGCAGCGTAATCCCGGAGGCAATCAGGTCGATCCCCGAATGCGCTGCCTCACTCAACATGCCCAGCGATCCGGTCAGCACGCCGGTCAGCAGCTTCAGCAGCGTAATCGCCAGCGCCGCCGCCACGGAGGTCGTCGCAGCCGACCGCTTGGCCGCGCTGGGCTGCTGCCGCGCTCCGTTCACCGTGCCGTCCATGGCCCTGAGCATACCAGCGCAACAGATGCGGGTGCCCCATCCTCGACGCGCGGCTTCATTGGGCGGCAGGGTGGGGTGCCTTCTTCGCGCTGAGCAACCAGTCGCGCCATCACCGCTTCACGCTCTTGTACAACCCCGCCGCGCGCATGAAATAGCCGTCCCATGACGCATCCACAAAGCCCGCCTCCGTCAGCATTGCCAGCATCTGAGGAGGCCGCGGAAACCGCGCAATGGACGCCGGCAGGTAAGCATACGCCGCGCGCTCGCCGGACAGCAGACCGCCGATCCACGGCAGCCCATAGTGCAGATACAGGTTGTAAAACGCGCCGCTCAAGCCGTGCGGCTGATTGCACTCCAGAATGCCGAGGCTTCCGCCCGGCCGCAGCACACGCGCCATCTCGGTGAGGCCTCCGGCGTAGTTGGTCAGGTTGCGAAATCCAAACGCCGCCGTCACAAGATCAAAGCTCGCATCGGGGAAGGGAAGCCGCATCGCGTCGCCCTCCACCCACAGTGCGTTCGCTCCCGCGTACTTCGTCTCCGCGCGCGTCAGCATCTCGGCGGAAAAATCCAGCCCCGTCACTGGCTCACCACCCGCCGGACGCAGCTTCAACAGCGCCGCCGTCATGTCGCCAGTGCCGCAGCACAGGTCCAGCACCCTGGCCTCGGGCCGCGCCAGCACCTCACGAAAGCTCCGTGCCGACCGCGCCCACCAGCGCCGGTCCAGCCCCATGGACAGCAGATGGTTCAGCCGGTCGTAGCTCGGCGCAATGGAGTCGAAGATGCCGCGCACGTTTTCTGCGGCAGCCTCTTCGGTCGTCTCGTCCGCGGTGCGCGCCCCTGGACTGATGTGTAGCTCTTCCATCCTTACGCCACGCCTTCCCTTGCCACCATGGCCATCATGCGTTCGGCAGTAATTGTTAGCTCTTCGACAGTCACGTCCTTCACCACCGCTGCATCGCCGATGCCGCGCGGCAATACAAAGCTCCGGTCTCCGCTGCGGTTCTTTTTGTCTTTGGCTGTCAACACGACCAGCTGTGCGGGATCTGCCTGAAATCGCTTCAGCGGTCCGTAGGTCTTTACCACCTGCTCCACCCGGTCATGCTCGGCGACCGTCAACATGCCGCGGCGCTTGGCCATCGCCACGGCCGCGAGCATACCCCACGCGACCGCCTCGCCGTGCAGCAGTTGCTGGTAGCCCGTCGCTGCCTCAATCGCATGCCCTAGCGTGTGGCCGAGGTTCAGGATCATGCGCAGGCCGCCCTCGCGCTCGTCCGCGCTCACCACCTCGGCCTTCATGCGGACACTGTCCGCGATCACCCGCGTCAGTGCGGCCGCATCGCCGGCAAGCACCGCCGCACTCTGCGCCTCCATAAAGTCGAACAGCGCGCGGTCGCGGATGATGCCTGCCTTCACCGCCTCCTGTAGACCGGCGCGCAGCTCAGCAGCCGGCAGCGTCTGCAGCACATCAATGTCCGCATACACCGCCAGCGGATGATAGAACGCGCCCGCCAGGTTCTTTCCGGCAGCGAGGTTCACGCCGGTCTTGCCACCGATCGAGCTGTCGATCTGTGCCAGCGCTGTCGTCGGCACCTGCACATAGCGGATCCCGCGCATGTATGTGGCCGCGAGAAATCCTGTCATATCGCCGATCACGCCGCCGCCGAATGCGATCAATATCGAATCGCGGTCCGCTCCCGCCGCCGCCAGCTCCTCCAACAGCCGCTCCACCGTCGCCATGCGTTTGTACTGCTCCCCCGCCGGAACGCTCAGCATCGTCAGCGGAGCAGGGAAGCCGCTCTGCAACCGTTCGCCCCACAGCTTCCAAATCTCAGGCGAAGTCACCACCATCGCCCGCTGTCTTCCTGCCGCCAGTCCACCCCCCAACAGCGCATCCACCCGCGCCCCCACGCCGGCCAGCAAGCCCGTGCCTATCTCCACCTCGTAGTTCGCCGAGGCCGTCGTCACCGCAATCGTTGTCGTCGTACTCATCGCTCTTCAGGATACCGCGCACTCACCAGAGACGCTCCCACCGTCACCGCCAGCAGCCCCACAATCACGGCCAGCGATGGCAGTGGCCCAATCGTCACCCAATCCGCCAGCAGCATCTTCATCGCGGCAAACAGCAGCACCGCCGCCAACCCGAAGTGCAGGTAGCGCAGCCGCGCCAGCGACGCCGCCAGCAGCACATACAGCGAACGCAGCCCCATCACAGCCAGGATGTTCGACGTATACGCGAGAAACGGCACCCGAGTGATGCTCAGCACCGCTGGAATGGAGTCCATCGCAAACACCACGTCGGTCAACTCCACCGCCACCAGTGCCAGCAGCAGCACGGTCGCCATCCGCCGCCCATCTTCCACGACAAAGAAGTGGTCGCAGTTCGCGCTCACCGGCTGCCACTTCGTCAGCCACGCAATCCATGCCGGGGTCTTGCTCTCGTCCTCCACGTTCGAAGGCCGCAGCAACCGCACCGCGGCCAGCAGCAGCAGTGCCGCGAACGCGTACTCGATCCAGTGAAAACGCCGCAATAACCCCACGCCCGCAGCGATAAACGCGCCGCGCATCACAATCGCCCCAGCCACGCCCCAGAACAGCACCTTCGGCTGCCGCACCTCCGGAATGCGGAACAGCCGGAACAGCAGCAGGAAGACAAACAGGTTGTCTACGGAAAGCGACTGCTCCAGCACATACCCCGCCAGAAACTGTGTCGCTCCCACCGCATGGTAGGGCCGCACCAGCAGAGCCGCAAAGGCCACCGCCGCGGCGACCCACAACAACATCGCATAGATCGCCTTGCGGCGCGTGTTCGGCACAGCCAGGTGCAGCAGGTACTCCACGCCCAGAAGTACCACTAGCGCGGCGTGAAAGCCTATCCAGTACGAGATCGGAGTCACTCGTCCTCAACTCCTCTCGGCAGGCCGTTCACCGCTGGTCAATCAGCTTCACCACATCCAGAAACAGATCCGCGGACACCTGCAGGCTCTGTGCGCTGAGCTTGTCCATGGTGTCCTTGTCCGTGTGGTGGAAGGCATAATCGCCCCGCGCGCTGTCATAGGGGCCGTACTCATAGGCAATCACGTCCAGCACCGGTACGCCGCGCTCTTTGAACGGAATATGGTCGTCATCGATCGGCATCGAGTGGCGGAAGAGGTAAGTGGAGTGGCCCGTCTCCTTCCCCGCACGCGCCAGCAGGTCGAGCAGCCACGGTGTGGAGTTTTCCTCGTGGTCGATGTTCATCTCCTTCCACCCGAGCATGTCCGCCACGATAAACGCCTTGATGTGCCCCAGCGTGCCGTCGCCGCTCCACTTTGCCGCGATGTGTCGAACACCATAGAGCTGGTCGGAACCGGTCATGCCGCCGTTGCCCACCGCCTCCTCGCCATCGTCAAACAGCAACCACACTGAGTACCCCTGCGGCGGATGCTCGCGGTAGTACTGCCCCAGCGCGATCAGCAGAGCCGTCGTGCAGGCCCCGTCATTGGCGCCGATGAAGTGGATGTCCTTCAGCGGATAGTTAGTCTCATAGTGCGAGGCCAGCACAATGATGCCGTCCTTCTTGCCGGGAAACTTCACAATCAGGTTGTCCATGCCCAGCTGCCCCACCGGAGTCTTCGCGTAGAAGCTGTCGGTAACGAAGTTGCCCTTGGCAATCTCCGGCTGGAAGTGGTCGCGGATGAACTTCTCCCCCGCCGCATGTCCGGGCGAGCCCTCATAGCGCTTGGGTGCCACGTCCACATACTCCTGCGTCAGCCTCAACACGGCCGCGCCGGACACACCACCCGCACCCGCCGCATGTTTCTGCGCCCCCGCTACCAGCGCCATCATCACCAACACCAAACTGGCAACTGGCAACTGGCAACGGAAAACTGAGAACCGTAACCTTCTCCTCACTTCGCCGCCTCCAGCTTCCTCTTCCGCCGGTCCGGATGCACCAGGAACGCCACCAGCACGCCGACAAAGTACAGCGCCAGCATCGGTGACGCAAAGACGCACATCCCAATCGGGCTGGGATCCGGGCAGATCACAGCCGCAATCAAAAAAATCGCCAGGATCGCATAGCGGAAGTGCTTCAGCAGGAACTTCGCATCCACAATTCCGAACAGCGCCAGAAAGAAGATCACCACCGGCAGCTCAAAGGTGATGCCCAGCCCCAGGATCACCGCCAGGAAGAACCCGGTGTAGTCCTCAATGGTGATCATGTGGGAAAAGTTCTTGCCGATGTCCTGGATCAGGAAGACCATCGCACCCGGCAGCACCCAGCGGTAGCCAAAGAACACACCCGCCAGGAACAGGCCCACCGTGATGCCCATAAACGGCACCACATACCTCCGCTCATGCGCGTACATGCCCGGCGAGATGAACAGCCACACCTGGTACAGGATGAACGGGCTGGCCAGGATCGCCCCGCACACCGCCGAGGTCTTAATCAGAAAGTTCATCGCATCGGTCGGATGCGTCATCGTCATCTTCAGGCCGATGTCCAGCAGCGGCCGCTGGATCACGTTGAGCAGCCGCACATGGAACGCATAGGCCACGATCATGCCCGCCACCAGGAACACGATGGACCAGACCAGCCGCTTGCGCAGCTCCTCCAGGTGCTCCATCAGGCTCATGCCGGGCAGCTCGGCGCGGTCCTGCACGGCGTTACGGGCGCGTTCCGCCAGGTCAGTCGCCATGCAACACACTCTCTTTCACTGCCCGCTCGCCGGCCTCATCCCTCTCGGCCGCTTCGCCCGATCTCATCGGGATGGACTCCAGCAGCCCTCCCAGAGCGCCGCCGTTCTCAGTGCCGCGCGGCTGGGGCAGCCCCGTCACCGGCGGCATGATCTTCAGGTCGCCGGAGACCGCTATCGGCAGCGGCTCTGTCGCATGCCCAGCATTCCACTCGGCCTCACTCACCCCGGAATTGTCATCCTGAGCGGAGGGCGCAGCCCGAAGTCGAAGGATCTGCTGTTCTGCATCTTCCGCACCATCTCCACCCGTCACCGAATCCAGCGATGTCTCCGGCAGCGGCGGAGGCAACGGTGCCGCGGCCTCCATCGCCGCAATCTCCTTCTGCCGGTCAGCTTGTTCGGCTATCCGCAGCTCCTCTTCCATCTGCATCTTGAACTCGTTGGACGCGCGCCGGAACTCGCCCACCCACTTGCCCAGCTCGCGGGCCAGCTTGGGCAGCTTCTTCGGCCCGAAGAGCAGCAGCGCCAGAATGAACAAAAAGATGCTGTCGGAAAAACTTGGCATAGTGAAAAAATCAATCGAAGGCCAAAAGGCCGCCTGGCTCCTCCGCAGAGTCAACGCAGTCTTCGCTCTCTCAGATTCAAATCATACGGCAATCTCCTTATCCCGAATCTCTGTCTCATGCGTCTCACCCTCCAGCACCCGCGGGGAAAATCCTGCGACAATCAAACAGCCCCTGCTCCGCAGACTGAAAGGGGTGCGTTTCGGAGAACTTCTTCATGGCGCTTTCCTCTCGCCGCATCTCATTGCTGCTCACCGCCGTTCCGCTGTTGTCGCTGGCGGCTCTCACCGGATGCGCGGGCTTCTTCGTCTACCCCGGCACCAGCACCTCCTCCACCAGCAGCACCGGCGACTACGCCTACGTCTCCAACAGCGCCTCCGGCTCCAACTACATCAACGGCTACTCTCTCTCCGGCGGATCGCTGGTGGCCACCACCGGCTCACCGTATTCGCTGGGCTTTGTACCCTCGGCCATGGTGGTCAGCGAAGCCAACACCTTCCTCTATGTGGCCAGCTCCGCCACGCTCAGCGGCACCGGTGTAATTTACGGCTACTCCATCGGCACCGGCGGCGCGCTGACCATCCTGAACAATGGTGTCGGCCTGGAGGCGGAAAACACCTCCGCACTGGATGTCTCGTCTGACGGCCAGTGGCTCTTCTCACTCAACTCCGACGGCTTGACCCTTGAGGAGTACGGGATCAACACCACCACCGGCCTCCTCACCGCCGAAGGCAACTACCCCATCACCGCCACGGCGGGCGGCGTGGTCACGCCCAACGCCCTCAAGATCGCGCCCAGCGGCGCCTACATCGCCTGCGCCCTGGGCACCGCCGGCGTGGATGTCTTCGCCTTCAACACCAGCACAGGAGTTGCCAGCTCCTCGGCTGGGGTGCTCCCCCCCGCCAACACCGCCAGCGGCTTCTACTCGCTGGCCATCGACAGCGGCAATGACCTCTTTCTCGGCGGCACCAACGGTCTGGTGGTCTATACCGTCGTCGCCAACTCCAACGGCAGTGTCACCTCCACGCTGGCGTCCTCCAGCTCCGGTTACACGCTGGGCACCGGAAACCAGTCGGTCGCCGTGAGCAAGGCCAGCGGCTACGTCTTCGCCGGCAGCCAGAACGGCGGCAGCGGAAGCACGGTCTACGGCTACGCCATCGGCACGGGCGGAGCGCTCACCGCGGTCAGCGGCTCACCCTTCAACGGCCCCACGGACGTCGCCGCCCTGGCCCGCGACAGCACCGGCAACTACCTGCTCGCGTTGGGCTATAGCGCCACCTCCGGCACCCAGCTCTTCACCATCGGCAGCGCGGGAGCGCTTACCAGTACCAGCACCGCTGCCGACGGTGCCACCCTCACCATCCCCTCCGTCCTCGCCCTCACCCACTAAATCGAAATGGCTCCGCGGCCTTTGCGCCTTCCTTCGCGGCCTTTGCGTTCGTATTCCCCTTTTACAATCAGCCAAATAGGCGTCCAACCCCCGACTTTGGCCCAAAAATGCCGTGTCAAGCCCCCCGACCCCTCAAAATCGACTCAAATTAATGAAAATAAGCGAGATAGAATTTTCACAAAACCTGATTTTAATTACCCCTCCACCTGCTAGCCTTAAAGAATCACAGTACAAGCTTTCCTTTGAAGGGCAG
>Ga0302319_10016153_pt1 | contig 13780 bp, 6 predicted proteins | sample Bog_T0_2_FD_203319 | JGI IMG/M metagenome (GOLD analysis project Ga0302319, IMG submission 203319) | Peat permafrost microbial communities from Stordalen Mire near Abisko, Sweden - Bog_T0_2 | ecosystem: Environmental > Terrestrial > Soil > Wetlands > Peat | place: Sweden: Abisko, Stordalen Mire...
CGAAGGCAAAGAAAGCGGCTTGAGGTCAGGAACAGATTCGGGGTCTGCTTCGGCAGGCCCCATTTTTTCGTGCGCCCGTCTTCCCACCCTGAAGGACGCTCCGGAAGACCGGAGCGCCATGATTTGCCCACCCGACGGGCTTGAAAAAGAAATGACCGCCCCAAGGCTCTGGAAGCCGAGTTGTGTCCTTCCGCCAGGATCAGCTGGTAAGTTCCGAGTTTGCTTTACGAGTGGCCAGCCCGTCTTCACCAGCGTCGGCTGGTGGTTGGTAAGTAACGAGTCTTCGATCCCGTCCGGTAAACCCAAACTCACTACCTTGTCACACTCGCCGTTCAAAATCATTCGCTGAGCGCCTTTAAGAGCGCATCCCTTGCATCCGCGTAATAGACAACAGTCACCTTCGTGGCCAGATCATCGGGCAGGTCGATGAGCTGCTTGCGAACAGTGACAGGCATGAGAATCTTCTGCGCACCCTTGTCTGCCGCCAGTTCGATGATGCTTACTGCGTTGTAGATCGGTTCAACGGAACCCCCGAGATTGAGCCCGCCAACAATGACAAGTCCACCTTCGAGCGAACGCTCAACGAGGGCAGAACTCATGGCGAGAAGAATCGGTATTCCCGTCGCCGCCGCGCTCTTGCATGCATCAAAGGCGCGGAATTGGATCGTGAATTCGTGGGCGCGTGGATCACGATCACCGACAAGTTGCTTTGCTCTGGAATAGAGATTTTGTTCGGCACAGCGCACGCTCTCTTTGAGTGGCCCTGGAGGGCTTTGATTGAGAATCTTTATTCCACTTCCCGGCCCCTCAGTCACTTCAATACGAAACAGTCCTGGATTCTCGTCCGCGCCACCTGGAGATAAAGCCCACACTTGACCGGCAGGGAGCGGATCGCTGCCGATGCTGTTTTCACTGTGCAGCTCAGGTGTCGAGACGAATTGCTCGATCCCATCTGGAAACAGAGTAAAGCTGAAATGTGTATTTCGGAATTCAGCCGCACCAATACGCTTTTGCTGTTCCTTCACCCTTCTGCGGCATTCCAAGGCGAGCTTCGCAGCCCACTCAATCGCGTCATCTGGTATTTCAGCCTCAGGGTTGGGAAACATCAGCTTGAGAAGCCCGCTCATCGATTTCTGCACGGCAGTCGTATCGCGGCCACTCAAGGCTCCGCCGAAAAGAATGCGCCCCTGGAGCTTGTTGACACGGCTCTGGGACCGAAGGTGGTTCCAGCACGAGGACAAGAAGTCGCTGACCAAGCCGAAATGCTCGGTCAATTGTTCCCGGCTTACTTTCGGCACGTCCCAGCCGGGGATGTAGGAATGGATGCGGTCCATGAAAGCTGTGTCATCGCGCATCTCTGGTGGAAGTGGCCCGAACAAGTGACCAATGCGCTGTTGGTGTTCTATATCAACTTCGAAGTTGCCCACCATGACCATGCCGCCAAAGCCGCGAATGCTCTCCTTACCTCGGCTGAACTCCCCGGACTCCATATACCCCTTCATGATGTTGATCCCATCCTTCTGATCGAAGGAGATGCCAGAGACTTCATCGAAGCAGACCACATCGTATTGGCAGACCAGGCCGCGCTGACCGTTGGCATTATTGACGAACATCTTTGCGACAGTGGCCTTGCCACCTGAGACGAGATGCGCGTAGGGCGACACCTGCTGGTAGAGATGACTTTTGCCGGTTCCACGTGGGCCAAGCTCGACGGCGTTGTAGTTGTTTTCTACGAACGGGACCATTCGAAGAAGCATGATGTCGCAAGTGCGCTCGCCTAGAACCGACGGCTCCAACCCCACGCTCCGAAGGAGAACATCCCTCCATTCCTTGAACGTGAAGAGCGATCTCCCCTTGTAAAGGGATTCCAGAACGTCGCTCTTCGAGAGCTGGATTTCGCGCAGAGATTCGATCCCGAATGGACGGCCATTTTTCTCATCAGCAATACTAGGGTCGTATGTGAGATCGACCTCTGCGTAGAAGCCGCCAGTGAGCATACGGTCATGATTGTGGACCAACTCATCGGCAATGCGAACATCATTGAGTCGCAAGCTGGGGAGTTCGGCTACGAAGCAATCGTTTTTGGCATCTAACCTGGCCTTGACCAGATCAATCAATTTCACCCGGCCCTGTTCCTTGGCGCGGGCTTTGAATAGCTCTTCTTCGCCCGCTCGAACCGTGCGACTAGCCAACTGCCGCTGGACGATGGCGAGCCCCTCCTGGATTTCAGTCTCGTCTACGCTGGCACAGTACCTGCCCAGGAGGAACTCTGCTACATACGTAGGAACCGGATACTGCCCCTTGAATTGGCGAACGAGGTCCTTGCGAACGAGGTACCCCTCGAATGCTTTGGCGGCGATCTGATCCAGCGCGTCGAGTTGCATACTAGCTTTCTCCAATCACGATTGGATGTTTGAATATCGCCTGGCCGGTCTCATCAACGACAACGAGCGATGCGGCACTGCCTAGCGCTCCGTCATCGGCGACCAGGATGCTGGTCTTCTGACCATCGCCCGCAGCTTTTGTAGGGCTAGCTGCGAAAGTGCTAGCGGCGTCTGCGACCTTGCTTCTGATATCAACGATCAGACCGTGCGCACCCTCCAACACCACGTTCAGTCTCAATCCAGACCACTTCAGATCCTTCAAGACGACAGATTTGACCGGCCCCACATGTTTGGAACAGACAGTCATAGATGGAATTAGCGCCTCTTGCACTGTAAGCCCTCCGTGAGCATATTCCATTCCGGCCGCGAAGCACGATATGCCGGGCGCGAGGACAACAGCTTCGGACGAATCCCAAAACCACGATGTCATCGGCAAGCCGTGCTGGGCGCCTGGTCCGGGAATTGCGCAGCGGCTCCAGCGAGATGCCGTGAGATGCTTCGGCAATTCAATCTTTGGTAGCCCGCCTGGAATCATCAGCCAGCCGTGATCCGTGATTACTTTCACTCTAGCCCATCCGGCCTTTAGGAGTTCGGCAATCCGTTGCTCTAAACCGGCCAGTTCTTCGTCCACTCGCCACGCCAGCTTTGCCCCTTGCTCATGGCCATAGGTATCGACAGAGCCGTACTCCGTCCAGGCGCAACCGCTTGCCGATCCAAGCTCGGTCGAATCGAGGAACGCGATTCCGAGTTCAGCCACAAGCTGCTTGAATCGCGCGTGAACGAGTGCTTTGCCGTTTCCCTGCTCTTTGGCCTGAAATCCCGTTCCCTCCAATGGCCCACCCAGCTTTTTCGCCAGCGGCATCCATGCCGGCTTGGCAGTTGCCGTCACAGTCGGCAGCGCCGCCCAGTCAAAGTTGAAGGCAACCTCGACCGAAGCCCCAGAGCTGAGGAGTCTCTCTTCGAGACTTCTCGCGATGTCCATGCGCAGACCGTCGGCGAAAAGGTAGACGGTGCCCTCTTCCTCTGCGAGCGTGCGGCACGTCTTCGGCCCATTCGTGGGATATGTAGGCGCCTGCGCCTGGGTGAAGGAAGAAAGCTTGTCGAGCCACGGAATGTACGCCGCCCGGATCGCGACGGTTACTGCTTTCCCAGCGGCATTGGTCCTTGCTGCGCTCAGAGCACGCAGGACACTGCGGTCGGCCTTCCAGCCTTTAGAGCTGTAGTAGTCCGTCAGCGCCTCCCAGGAGCCGGGGTTCCCAGTCGATTCAACGGTCTCTGCTAGTTCTCTCAGGTAACCAATGGCCAGCGCCAGCGGCGAATCTCCCAGAGCGGCCCACACCCACTTTGCGCGTGGAGCGTGTTCATCGGCCAAAGCCTTGATTTTTGCAAGTGCGTCGCTGTGTGGGACCGACGCAAGTGCGAGGAGATCATTTTCCAGACGTTCCTCTTCTTTCCTGTTGCTGAGCGGCCTGTGTTCGCTCGGCGCTTCAAAGAGACTTGATGGGGAGATGGCTTCAAGCAGACCTTTTACCCCTGGGTACAGGCGAGGTGCATCCTTGTACCGCTGCCAGACCATCGGCCAGGCACCTTTACCGCTCGTCAGCTTTTCGGCTGCGGTAATCGCGCCGTCCTTTTCGGGGTCGAAGTGATAGTTCTTCCGGCAGACGGCACAGAAGCTGGCCCACGCAACTCCGGCCTTCTCTTGTTCCTGCTTGACTCGAACTGGATCGCTCATCCAGCGCAGCAGTGTCCGCGCAGGGTCGGGCGTGACAAGCTCTCGAAAATCGGCGGCTTCCAGTTTTCCAGCCTTTAATGCGTCTACTTCAACCTTCAGCAACGGACGCAGGCACTCCTGAATGGCCTTCTTCGTCTCTTGGTCGGCGGCAACTTCCAACCCGAGACCACCATGGACACTCGACAGGAAAGCAAAGGGAGTCCAGTCTTTTCCGTTCTTCTGGGTCCAGAACTGCCCTTGAAACTGCAACGCAAACAGGTGCGTCAACGACTTTGGACATAGGTCCGCACTGCGGAAGGCGGAGCGCCCGATGCCTGGAAGGTAGATTACGGGGACATCCCCGCCCTGTTGCGTCTCCAACTGATACCGCAGCCAGACAGCCGGTCCAGTCGCATTGCCGGGGTCGTATTCTCCCAGCGTCCAAAGCAACGGGTAACCGGCTCGCAGAGCTTCCACCGCTTCGGTCCACAAGCGATCTTCGTCCGGCCATAGGATGACCGCCGGTGCAGCCAGCTCGTGGCTGTTGTAGTTGGCCGCGTCCCTGAAGGATTCCTGGATTGCCGTGAGGACGTTCACGCCTTTGCCCCTCCCTTCTTCTCCAGTGTCAAGTGGGCGTTGTTCCAGCGAGTGCCCACGAACTCCTTGCCGCCCACCGGATCGGTCCCCGGCTCTTCATCGCACCAGAACCACGGATACTCTTCCTTGGGCCGGTTGGGTTCATTGCCCCGGTCGCTGTCTTTGAGTTTGAGGGGAACGGCCCGGAAGAGGCCCGCTCCCTTCTTCCCCACATCGCCAGCCAGCAGGAAGGGACGAATGTTTTGCAAGATACCGTCGTTGAGGTCGGGATTCCAGCCCTGGGCTTGATCTTTGATCGGCTTCCAGCGGACAAAGATATCGAGCGGAGCCTCGCCTGCGAGGATGGCGGCAAGCTTCGCTTGCAGAGCGCGGGCAGCGCCCAGACGCTCGGCAGCGCCGGGCTTGTCGGCTTTGGCATCTATGTCCTGCTGCTGAATCCAGTTGCCCAAATAGCTATAAGTTAACTTTTGTAGATTGGCGTGGTCCAGCTTGTGATAGTTGACCAGAGCGTGGAACCCGTCCAGACGGCCATCCCAGACATGCCAGATGAACGGGCGGTCTTGGAAGAGCTTGGCGTGCTGCTCGAAGAACTCGTCGCGCAGCCAGTCTTCGAGGGTCTTGGATTTGCTTCCCTTGAGTCCGGCGGCGGCGATCAGAGAGCGTTCGTCGAGGGTGCCGAGGGCAGCGGCGAGAAGCTGGCGGAGACGGTTGGCGGCGGGTTGCTCACGATTGACGGGCGGCAGGCAAACGATACCATCGCTGTTGGCGAAGACTTCAAGCCCGTCGGGCCCAAGCGCCGGACAATCAGGGAAGCTCCTGCCAGTCTGACGCGGCCATTTGTAGCCGAGTAGACGGGCGACTGCGACGTGGAGAGACTGATCGGAACCCTTCGGATTGCCGTTGAAAAGCCACTGGGTTGGATCGCTGGAAAAGGGCTTTGGCAAGCCGTTCGGGTATTTCTCTGCCGCGACCTGCTGCCAGTGCGCAAGGTCGAAGGGGATTTTGCCCAAGGTGGCGTTGGTGACTTTTAGTGCCTGATCAATCTCGCGAACAGCTTCATGAAAATCAGCGGAGGAGCAGAAGCACCAGAGTGCAGGGAGGTGTGCTGGGTCGCGAGGAATAAGGACGGCTGTGTTGTTGTCGAAATGAGAGCCATCATAGATTGCTGAGGCGAGCAATCCCATACTGCTGACAGCCACACCCTTCATGCCCCAGACATCTTGTCCTCTACGCCAATTCTGGACTGCATGGTTGGTTCCTTTCATCTCATTCGCCAAGTGAAACAACTCACCAGAGGCTTTTTGCCAAAAAATCACTGAGCTTATTCCACCATACAATATGGTTTCATTCACCGTGGATTGGAGAAATTCCCAGTCCTCCGAAAGGTCTTGCTGCCAGAAAGTTCGATAAAACCGTTCACCATCGCTTGTCAAACAACCGGAAGAATCCAAAGCGAACTCACTCAAAAGACTTGTGCCTTCTCGTTTTCCAAACGCCACTCGCGCATCCGGATTCTGCAACTGGTCTATTTGAATCGCGTGCAGGAAAGGTTCGACATGTAAACCTAACGCCTTTGAACTTGGATCAACTTCCTTCGCCACGTCAATAGCTGCAAACTTTGCGTCACGACCTGGCTTGTTTTGGCTTATACCAACTAATGCGACATTTACGATTTCGCCACTAATTGTCTCAAACGCTCGCGCTCCCAATCGTGCAACTACATTCCAAGAGACCTCGGAAAGTAGTTTCTTGCGCAAGGAAGTATACGCGCCAAGAAACAGCCAGTTGTGTGGAGTTACTAAGGCCGTGCTACCACCAGTAGAACAAAGCTCAAGGCATCGATCCATAAAACAAGTAGCCAAGTCAGCCTTAGCCTCAGGGTGTTTTCGCTCGCAGAACTCCTTCAGAATTGAATCCTGTTTTTTCTGCCCAAGATATGGAACGTTAGTTGCGACAAGAGTAAATAAGCCTGAAAGAATGCTCGCAGCTTTAGCTAAGCCATGTGCCGTCACAGCCATTTCATGCGAATTATCATCCTTCACTTCATGCTCCAATGCCGTTTCCAACAACGGCTGCAATTCTTGAAAATTGGCCGCTATAAGGCTTCCGCTTTCAGTGCGCGGATTGATTAGACTACCTAGAATGGAAGCGTCTTTGAACAGGCTGTATAGTCGCTTCATGCCACGCTGGAGCCGGTCATCATCACCAGTGAGCGCCAACCAATCAGCCTCTATCGCACTCGGAGCACGTCCAGAGCACGCAAGGTGGAGCGGCGGCAGAGTTTGATACCCCGCCAACTTCCACGCTGTTAGCGCCACATTGAAGGCGGCAATCTGTGTACAACGCTCATCCAGTTCCAGCCCATGGATATTGTCGTTGAGCACCGCAACGACAGCCGTCTGCGGCTTGAGATTCTCTTCTTCCATGCGCAAGCGAACCAGCAGCGGCAGGGCAAACACCAGGAAATGTCCGCTACCCATACAAGGGTCAAGCAGCCGAATCAGGTTTGCTGTCTTCGGCCAACCATCAAACGTCGCCGCTGCGGGAAGCCATGTCTTGGCCGTCTCATCCTGCACGAATCGCAGATACGTCCACGCAATCGCCGGAACGCTGTCGCGGGTCGGAAGCGCCGTGTATACCCGCGCCTCTTCTTCCGAGCCGGCCTGGATTGACCCGAGTTTTCCCGCCCACCATGCGCCCAGAGTGTTGTGGAGGAGAAACTCCACCATGTAGTCCTCGGTGAATAGCTGAGTGACGGCCGCCAGTTCATCCGCCCCGATCTTCTTGCCGGAGTCGTTGACTTCCTTCTTCCGCTGAGCCTGCCAGAACTGGTAGGTCCAGCCGAGGGCATCATCGGCAATGAAACACTCCGGTGGGAGAGTACCGAGAAGTTTGCGCAACTCGACCTGGTCGTTCAACGCAACTGGAAGGTCCAACACAGGGTCATCGCGCCGAAAGACACCGGGCAGCGTAAGACTGGCGAACCGGCAGGCCAGATCAAAGCCATCACGCGCCTTCAGTTCGGGAGCCAGCTCCTCGCAGTCCTCCAGCGTAATGGGAACGGAGCCATTGGCTTCATCGGTGATGAGCAGATGATTCTCTGTAAGGAAGCGGGTGAAGAGCAGCCGGTGCCAGTGCTCGTACGCCGCCAATTCCATGAGGTGGTGAATGCCCTGGATGCCAGTACGTTCATCGCGTTTGTCGCCCAGCGCCCGACCACGGGCGCGGAGACGATTGCGCAGAAGACGCTGTTCAACGCTCATGTGAATCCGGTATTCCCTCTCATGGACAGCGAGATTCTCCAACGCTGCCTTGCAAGCCGACTCCGCCAGGACGCGAGCCTCAGCAGTGGTATTTTCAAGCAGCTTGCGGTTGGCTTTCGATAGAGATGTCGGCATAGTGGTTCAAGTCCTCAGAGAATCACGGGGCCGTCTTTCAGGGCGGCTTCAATGGCGGTCTTCGATTTGCTCAACCATGCGTCAAGTTCCGCTTGGTCGTGAATAGTGGCGGCGGAAAGCGCGACTCGCTTGGCCTTCGGTTCCGCTTCGATGATGGCTGCGGCGTGCGCCTTGTCGAATTGGGCAGGCAAAGCATCGGTCTGCGCGTGCCAGGTGGCCAGGGGACAAGACTGGAGCGCGGAGAGGAGTTGTTCATCCGAGGCAACAATTGGGGCCGTTCTCTCGACCGCTCCAGCATTGGAGAGCAGACCGCGACGTTTCTCCTCAGGGATCTTTTGCCATGCCGCCTGGCCTGCAACCCGCGCCGTCTGCGTTACGAACCCATCTCCATGCGTCTTGTGCGCCTGGGCAAGTTTCGTCCGCAGCTCGTTGGACACAGCTTTAAGAATGTTGGAGACCGGATCGGGATTATCCAGCAGCGAACGATTGGCGCGGATCGAAGTGAGGGTGGCCAACCATTCGGCTTGTTCGGGTAGACCGGCAGCTTGTACCACGAGCTTTTCGGTCAGATTAAACGCCGGGAGCCGTTTGGCTATTTCCTTGCCAGTAGCCTGCCACGTCTTGATCTTCGCCAGCAAGGTATCCCGCTGATCGTGCAGTTCCATGAGCAGGTCATTGCCGGAGTGAGATTCCAGGGCAATCATCTCCGGCGCGGCGGGGGCCATGGGTGCAGGTGCTTCCCCGCCCGCCTGTGCGGCAACCGCTTTGGCGTGTTCGATGAAGCGAACTGCATCGGCAGGTTCATTGCCGGGAGTGAACTTGGCGAGGCCGGCCTCCTGGAAGAGTTTACGGATGGCAAGTTTCTGGACTGCGGCAAGAACAGGGCTCTCGGTGCGGAACGTGGCTTGACCGAGTTTCTTGAGGTCAACCTCGGTCAACAGAAGTGGAGTACCACTGATCCGGGCACTGAGATGATTGCTGGCGAGCAGTGTTGTCAAGACGGCGTCAATTCCATCCTGCGGCCAGCCATAGGGCGAAGCGTTGAACTTTTTGCGAACATCCAAGCCTGTCTTCCCAGAGCCAATGAAGCCTATGATCGCTGCGGCTACCGGGTGGGTCTGAGGGTCACCTGCGAATCCCACTTGATCCAACGCGCTCGGTGATCCCTCCTTTGCCTTCTTCAAAACTTGGGGCCACTTTGCGGAGTCGCCGTCGCTGAACTTGGGGTACAGCCGATTGAGAACCTGTTTGGCGGCATCTTCGACTCCGACCCTGAGCACAATGAGTGTCTGCTCCTGACCACCGGACAGGAAAAGGCACGCGCCCTTAATAATCTCGTCGATGAAGTCCTTGACGCTCTCTTCCTGGCCGTAGTGCTTCGTCACCATCGATTGACGGCACTCCTTTCCCTCCTGTGATGATGGAATGCCTTTGAAGTTGAGCGTTTCCTGGGCAGCCTGAGCGGAGGCGATAGCGTTCTTCAATCCGTCGCCAGGCAGCTTCGGAAGAAACAAGTGGAGAGTTGGGTCATCGGTGCTGAGCTTTTGGATGTCCGCGAGCACAGAGGCTTGAGTCGATGAGAAACCATCGCGCACCCAGAGCGTGATGCCGTCGGCCTGCTCGGGCTTTACTTCGCCATAATGAACGGTGACCTTGCGACGCTCTTTGGCGTCGCCTTGCAGAACGGAAAGACTACCACCAAGTGCATCATTGAGTGCCTTGGTAAGAAGCTGAGAGCGCAGGGATGCAATTAGCGGTTCATCGTTGACCGCGGCAGCCCGCCGTTTGCGGAACTCCGCTTCCCAAGCAGCTCCTTCGGTGGTTTGCAGACGGTATTCGGTGTCCACCTTCATGAGAACACCGTCCTGCTCCAAAGCATTAAGCAGGACGGGGAGTTGCTGACGGAGCGCCGTGCTCCCAGTTACCAGATTTTCACTAAGCAAGTCGGCCATGTGTTCCGGCTCTGCGCGGACCCCAAGATCAGTGCCCTGTTCCCGAGGAAGTTTGTTAATCAAGAACACAAGAGCACAGATCCGACTTCGCAACACGCCATCCGGCTTGGTTTTCTGCTGTTCAATGATTTCCTGGAAACGCTTCTGCATCTCTCCTGAGGTAACAAGGTCGTTGGCAATCTGGTCGTAGAGGAAGTCGCCTGGCACGACAGCTCCGAGTTCGGCATTGGCGCAAGCGCAGCAGGCTTCGTGAACGACGCGGAGTTGGGTCCGCATCTGGGCATTTGTGCCAGTCGAGTCCACTGAATGCAGAACCTTTTCCCAAAATCGGCGACGCACAGGCAGCAACGGGAAATCCGGAACATAGGCCAGATCGTCATCCGATTGTGTTGCGAGCTTAGTTGCCTTGAGTTGGCGAGTGATTTCGCCTTCGTTTTTGGCAACCAACAGTTTGATGTCGGGCTTCTTGTTGTCACGCTTCTGCAAGACAACCGTGCGCACCACTTTCTCAACATCGTTGTCTTTCAGATGAATCTTCACGCTGAAGCGGCCCATCAGACGTTGGAGATTCGGAGCATCGTTCAGGGCGCTTTGGCCGGTTCCAATGACCATCAAGCGTCCATCCATTTTCTTGCTCAGTGCCTCGGTAACTTCCTGGACATCAAGGGCGATCTGAGCATCCTGACCGATGAATTGCTGAATTTCGTCGAGCACAACCAGGGTGCATGGAAGTTTGGCATTACCCGCAATCGCTTCGCGAATGGTGTCGAGCATTTCATCCGTGCTGACATCATCCTGATGGGGAGGATAATCGGCCCGGAGCAGCGCCCCCACCTGTGAAGGGTCCTTCAGGTGGTCGTAGCATTGGATGTATGCTTTCGCCACTGCGCCGGACGCGTATAGGCGCCCGAGTTCCTGGTCGAATTTCTTGCCCTGGCCTTCAATGGCCTTCTTGAAGGCTTCGAACTTGCCATCCCGCTTCAGGTGCATCACGAATTTGGCATGTGGATAAGTGGAAGGCAAACCAACCGACTTGAAGATTATGCTCATGACCCGCAGGCGCACACTGCCCGCCCCTGCTTTGAGGGTACCGCCCGCCATGTGCAGCCCATCGTGCCGCTTCCCAAGCGTCGAGATCTCCGCGAGAAGGTCGGTGATTTCTGCCGGCAGGTGGGCTATGGAACGTGCTGTTGCTCCGTCCGGGAACTGAAAGTCAATCCAAAGGTAGCGCAGGACCTTGGCGAGGTGAGATTTTCCACTCCCATAGAAACCGCTTATCCAAGCTGCTTTCTGCTCGGGGCTAGCGAAGCTGTCGCGATACGCCTGAAGAATAAGCCGCATACCGTTGAGGTATTCACCCTCGCAAACGAATGAATCCAACTCAAATCTGAGCGTATCCAGATCGTCAATGTTGTTGCTGGAGACGCCTTCGTTTACAAGTCTCCAAGTCAGCGGGTCTTTAAGGAATACTTCTCTGGTTTTCATGTCCTGAGGTTTTCCAATTCGTTCATCTTTCGGAAAGGATTGGGACTGCCAAATAGTTCCAACCTGTGCGGGCGTCAAGGAAGCGATAAATATTGCCTTCTTTTTCACCGGGGAAAAAGACGAGAAGGTGTCCTGGAAAGTCCTTCAACATGCCTTCGATCAACTCGGAAACGTGCAGAAAGTCATAGAGGTTCATCAGGCCGGTCAAAGCAAACACGGTGCGCTCCGGCGCTCTGGCGCGAGCGACCTCATGATTGAAAAACTCTGTGAGGACATCTCTCCATTCGTTCTTGGCATACAGGTCAATGTCGCCGGGATTCTTGAACCAGTCGGCCCGCTCTTCCTCATCGACGGAAGCAATCCACGTGGACAGTTTGCCTTTCAGGTCGATTCGGACCCAAGGATGACCGGCCGCTTTGGTCAACATCTCGAATTCGTCGATTCGGTTGATCAGCCTTCTCTCCTCCCCGGCGGGGTACACAGCAAACCAGACACGCTGGGGCGCGGCCAGCCCAGGGCGCAACGGCATTTGGATGTGGCTTCGGTAGTTTTCGATCAGTTGATCAATGCGATTCATTGAGTAGTCCCAATTCTGCCGGGGTTAGAAGATTGGAGAAATCGAACTCCACGATTCCCGCAGCATTCTTTAGCGAAAGCAGCCCTTTCGCGGATGCCAGCCGAAGCGCGGTTAAGAGTTGGGATCGGTTCGAGGCGACGAGAGACGCAAATGCTGAGTCCAGAAGCTGTTCGGCGCGAAGACCTGTTAGGTAGCCGACGAACATAGCATAAGCTGCTGAACTCGGACTTGGCTGAGGAACTTGCCTGCTTTTCTTTGTTTTGCCAGCAAGAAGCCCGCCAAATGTCCAGGTAGTATTCACGTTCTGAGCCATTGATTTCTTCATCGCAGGGCTAAAGCGGCCTGGGAAGCCACTTTCCAAATGCTCCTCCATGGAGGCTCTTTCAAGGGCCTCCCCTAGCTGCAGCGAGCGGATCAACTCGAAGCTGTGGCGCAGTTGTGCATCGCGTGCGTACGCACATACTAGACAGAGCTGGGGTAACGAATCCAAGTCCGAATGTCCCAACTGCCAAAGAACACGGAACAACACTTTGGAGGGGTCCAAGCCGTATAGCTCGGTCAGATGGCGAAGGCTCTTCTCTCGACTCCCCTGTGTGGGCTTCTCCAGGACATTCTCATCGACGATAGCCTTGGTAAAATCGCTCCTCGCAGAAGCGAAGGGCATTGAACGAACGAGAATCCGCATCTCCAGAAACATCATCGAGCGAGCAGAGTGACCGCCGACGCTGGCATTCGAAAAGCCGAAAGAGTTGACCTGTTTGAGCACGCTCAAACCCATATCCGAGCTAGATTGGACCGAGCGGCACGGCAGTAAAGACACCTCTTACCGAACCAGGTCCCCCTTCTTCTGGAATCGTTGCTGGGACGACCCAACCGGACTAAGCTCTGTCGTCTTGACTCTCCATTATGCACGATTGAGATGCCAGCAAATCGGTACGGGCCAGCCTGGAGCAACGCCTATCCAGCACGTTTGGGCCTATGTGGTAAGCCCATGTCGCACAAGCGCTTAGCGCCAATTAAATAGACAAATTTGTTAGATTAATCTCCGTTCCATGCGGATCGTTGTTTGCATTTGCAAGAAAAACATGGTATTTTTTCTTGCAGAATGTACGGGAGTTATATGCGCCAAACAATTGAAAATAAGGCCACATACAGAATCCGTGGAACGGGAGGAGGATGGGCATTTTCTCCGCGTGACTTTTTGGACCTCGGAGGCCGCCCCACTGTCGATTCCGCGCTCCACCGGCTGGAGAAGCGGGGCGAGATTCGCCGGGTCATCCGCGGCATCTACGACTACCCGCGCTTCAGCAAGCTCCTCGATCAGAACTTGAGTCCCGATATTGACCAGGTTGCGCGGGCTTTGGCGCGTAAATTCCGTTGGCGAATTCAGCCCAGCGGAGCCACCGCTCTGAATTTCCTCGGGCTCTCTAACCAGGTTCCCGCCCGCGCTGTCTACCTGTCGGATGGGCCAGACAGGGCTTACCAGGTCGGTAATATGGCTCTGGTTTTCGAGCATACGGCCCTGAAGGAATCAGGGGTTAAGCTCAAGGAGAGCGGTCTGATCGTTCAGGCGCTCAAGTCGCTCGGCCAGGAGCGGATCACTCCCGAGGTCATTTCGAAGATTCGGACATGGTTGCCGGAATCGCTGCGCGCCAAGGTGCTGGCAGACACCA
>Ga0302319_10016155_pt1 | contig 13780 bp, 6 predicted proteins | sample Bog_T0_2_FD_203319 | JGI IMG/M metagenome (GOLD analysis project Ga0302319, IMG submission 203319) | Peat permafrost microbial communities from Stordalen Mire near Abisko, Sweden - Bog_T0_2 | ecosystem: Environmental > Terrestrial > Soil > Wetlands > Peat | place: Sweden: Abisko, Stordalen Mire...
CTGGCCTTTTCGAACTTAAAAATAACCATCTTGAGTTTATCGCAGGCAGCAAAAGTTTGGGTAATAGCGGCGTGCTGTCTGTTCTGCCGTTTAAACAAGATAAATACCTCATCGGTACTGCTAAAAATGGGTTATTTGTATACGACGGCAAACAGATCATCCCCTGGGCTAACCAGGCGAATGTTTTTTTGAAATCTTATCAGCTTAACAATGGCGCCGTAATTCCAAATAAATATTTTGCCTTTGGTACTATTCTTAACGGTATCGTCGTCATTGATACCGCAGGAAACGTTGTGCAGCACATCAACAAATCGAGTGGATTACAAAATAACACGGTATTAAGTTTATTTACTGATAATGAACAAAACCTTTGGGCTGGGTTGGATAACGGTATCGACCGTATTGAGGTTAATTCGCCGCTTTATTTTTATTTTGACAAAACAGGCCGCTTCGGCACAGTGTATTCGAGCATTATATTTAATAAGAAAATATACCTGGGTACCAACCAGGGGCTTTTTTATAGCGATTGGCTCCACGCAGGCAATCCATTGTTACAGACTTTTGATTTTAAACTAATACCAGGCTCGCAAGGCCAGGTTTGGGACCTCTCCTTACAGGACGACCGTCTTCTTTGCGGGCACAATGACGGTACTTACCAGGTAAATGATCGCTCCATTGTTAAAATATCGACATTTAATGGTGGCTGGACTATCAAAAAATTAAATAAAGATTTATTAATCCAGGGTACCTATACGGGTTTGGTAATCTACCGCAAAGATGGCGGCGGAAACTGGGTTTTCGATCATAAAATCCAGGGGTTTGGAGAGCCGTCGAGGTATGTGGAACAGGATGCAAAAGGCCAGATATGGGTAAGCCATGCCTATAAAGGAATTTATAAGATTACGCTGAACAACGACCTGAAAATAGCTACCTCCGTTAAATATTATGACAAGCGTTCCGGATTGCCCGATAGCTATAATGTAAATGTGTTTAAACTTGATAACCAGATTCTTTTCTCCTCTGATTCGGGTTTTTGTGTGTACGATGATATTACCGACAGGTTTTACAAATACCAGCAATTGAACAAAATGCTTGGCACTTTTGCTACATCAAATAAGATAATTGCTGCAATAGGAAAAAAATATTGGTTTATAAACCATGGGCGTGTAGCACTTGCTGATTTGTCAATACCTGGTAAACTAACCATCGATTCCAACCGTTTTAGTACGCTTAACGGGCAAATGGTGCAGCATTATGAGAACATCAACCTTATAGGTACGTCAATTTACCTCATCAGCGTTGATGACGGTTTTGTTATACTGAACGACGATGACGCTCTCCTGCCGGATAAAATTCAGATGCCTGTGGTATTGATAAGGAAAATCGAAGACATAACCGATAAAGTTTCGGTGATCAGCGACAATAGTAATAGCATCAACGGTATCGAAATACCTTTTTCACAAAATAACCTGCGTGTCACCTATGCATTGCCCTATTACAGACAAGCGAAAATTAAATACCAATACTTTCTCGATGGCTATTCAAAACAATGGAGTGAGTGGACTACCCAAAGCCAGAAAGAGTTTACGAACCTGGCGCAGGGTTTTTATAAGTTCAACGTAAGAGCAAAAATGAACGATGAAAATGTGTCGGCAGTAACTGTTTTTACCTTTACGATACTTCCGCCCTGGTTTGCCACAAAAATTGCCCTGTTTTTTTATTTACTGGTAGTTGTTCTGGTTTTTTATGTTGTACAGTATTACTATAACCTGAAGTTAAAACGGCACCAGCAGTTTATTCATAATAAGCTTGATCGCGAAAAAGAAGAGTTTTTAAAACAGGAAGCAATTGCCAATGAGCAGCAAATTGTAAAAATTAAAAATGAACAATTACAGGCCGATCTTGCAGGTAAAAGCCGGGAACTCGCTAACTCTGCTATGAATATTGTGTACAAGAATGAATTCCTGCAGAAAATAAGCCAGGAGATCACCCATCTTAAGGATAGTTCTGGCAAACAGCTTGCTGAAGAACAGTTACGCCGGATACAGAAAGTAATAAATGAGGGAATGAACGATGAACGGGACTGGAATGTATTTGAAAGCAGCTTTAATGAGGCCCACGAAAACTTTTTCAAAAAATTAAAATTAGGCCATCCCGACCTCGTACCAAACGACCTGAAATTATGTGCTTATTTACGCATGAATATGAGCAGCAAAGAAATGGCTTCACTTTTAAATATTTCATTGCGCGGGGTAGAGATTCGCCGCTACAGGTTGCGTAAAAAGTTAAATCTGGAGCATGATAAAAACCTCGTTGAGTTTCTCCTGGAGCTATAAAACTACATCATTACCTCTCATACCTTATCTTCCCTGTAGTAATCACTTGCAGGTGGTTGTAGTATGTAATCTATACACTAACCTGCAATAATTTATTGATTTTTAATAATTTACAAAATAAATTCAAACAACTTGAGAAAGTGTTTGTTAAGTGATGTAATAATGTAGAGTAATATAATTTGTTAAAATTGTATTATCTATTCAATTTCGAACCACAGAAAACCAATTTTTTTAATCTTACTTTCTTAATTTTTAATTAACCATTCTATGAAGAGAATTTTTACTATCTCAGGGTTGGTGCTATTTTGTTTCTTTTTTGTTAACACTGCTTTTGCACAAAACATTACCGTTAAAGGTAAGGTAACAGATGCGGCCACAGGTGAAAGCCTGATTGGTGTTAGTGTTGCGGTAAAAGGGACAACAACCGGCACTCAAACAGATGTGAACGGAGCGTATTCGCTTGCCGTACCATCCCAAGCTACATTAGTATTTAGTTATATCGGTTATATCGGGCAGGAAATTGCTGTCAACGGTCGAAATAACATCGATGTAATTTTAGTTGTTTCGAATAACGAATTGCAGCAGGTTGTTGTAATTGGCTATGGCACACAACGAAAAATCGACAATACCGGTTCTGTTGCAACAGTAAAAGGGGAAGATATTTCCAAACAAGCCTCTACCAATGCCCTAAGTGCATTGGAAGGTAAAGTTGCAGGCGTTGAAATAATTAACAGCGGGCAGCCCGGGGCGTCGCCTACTATTAATATACGTGGCGTGGGTACCATTTACGGTAGTGCCCAACCGCTATTTGTTGTTGACGGAATCTGGTACAGCGATATTAGTTTTTTAAACGATAACGATATTGAAAACGTCAGTATCCTGAAAGATGCTTCCAGTACTGCAATTTACGGTATAAGGGCTGCAAACGGAGTAGTATTAATTACTACCAAGCGTGGTAAGAAAGGCAAACCAACGGTTACTTACAATGGATATGTTGGCTGGCAATCAGCTACTAACCAGGTGCAAATGGCCAACGGCACCCAATATGCTACATTAATTAACGAATTATACGCTGATAACGGCGTAACCCCGGCATTCAGCAGTAACCCGGCCGCTTATGGTAACGGGACTAACTGGTACGACCAAATATTGCGTAATGCACTGGTTACCAACCATCAGCTATCTTTAAGCGGTGGCTCTGATAAATATACTTATAACTATTCATTTGGATACCTTGATCAGGACGGAATTGTTAAAACCAACAATTATCAGCGTTACACCTTTCATGTTGCCAACGACTTTAAGCTTGCAAAAAACTTTAGAATCGGGTTTAGCGCAAATTTGCTTTCCAGCGGGTCTGATGACATTAACGGCGGTATCTTCCATCAATTGTATACTGCGGCGCCAATTGTACCTGTTTACTATAGTAACGGCAAATATGGCGACCCGGCTGACTATAATGTTGGCGGCGGTGCTAATTACAATCCCCAGGCTACTATTAATTTTTTTAATCAGCGTTCAACAAACAAACGGTTTACCGGGTCTGCTTATGCTGAATATGATATTTTAAAAGATTTAAAATTCAGAACAAGTTTCGGCGGAGACCTGGCGCAGGCCGAAGTGAGGAATTTTACTCCTATTTACGACGCAACATCCGGCCAGCAAAGTACCACATCTTCATTGAGCCTGTCTCATAACGAAACCAGGAATTGGATTTGGGAAAATACTTTAACTTATGATAAAACCATAGGTAAGCATAAGATTACCGGCCTGGCAGGTTACAGCGCGCAACGTAACGAATCGAGCTACGCTACAGCATTTGCAGATAGTGTACCCGATGCAAAAAGTGGTAACTTACATACTTCTTACCCCGCTGGTGTCAATCCAACTATTTTATACCCGCAGGCTGATCAGATCCTAACAACAGAAGTTTCTCAGTTTGCACGTGTTAACTACTCATATGATAACCGCTACCTTTTAAATGCCTCTATCCGGCATGACGGGGCATCGGAGTTTTATCCAAACTCCTATGGTTGGTTCCCTTCTGTAGGTGCAGGCTGGGTTATTACAAATGAAGATTTTATGAAGGACCAGCACGTTTTTAGTAATTTAAAATTACGTGCCAGTTACGGTGTAGTAGGTAATGCGGTGGTACCCATTAATCCAAGTACGCTTACTGTAACTAACGACCCTACACAATACACAGCCATTTTTGGTAATCCTGCAACAACTACGAATGGTCAAAGCATAAATACAGTAGTGCCCCCAACCATTACCTGGGAAAAAGCGCAGGCAACCGATTTGGGTATAGAGGGATCAATTTTAAATGATCATTTGGCATTCGAAGCTGATTATTATAACCGGACGACCAACAACGCGATCTTTAATATTCCGATTCCCGCGTCAACAGGTGAAAACGGCCCTAACGGTGGTATTTTAGGAAACCAGGCTGATATCAGGAACCGGGGATTTGAGTTCACAATAACATGGAGACAGCAGGTAAATAAAGATATATTTTATTCAATCAGCCCTAACCTTGGTATAAACAATAACGTGGTTACAAAAGTATTGTCGGGTAATAACCCACTTTATAGCGGTGGCAACGGCATTACCAATGGTGCGCTGGCCACACGTACCGTACAAGGCGCGCCAATCGGTGAATTTTATGGATATAAGGTAATTGGTGTTTTCCAGAACGCTGCGCAGATTGCCGCATCACCGGAAAAAGGTACCGCACAGCCCGGTGACTTTATCTACCAGGATGTTAACGGCGATGGCCAGATAACCAGTACCGATCGTGTTAATCTGGGTAATCCTAATGCGAAATACGGCTATGGCGTAAACACCTATTTAAAAGTTAAAAATTTCGATTTAACTTTAGACTTTCAGGGACGGGCAGATGTAAGTGTATACAATGCAAATCTTGCATACCGTTTCGGGAACGAAAACTTCACACAGGATTTTTATGATAATCGTTGGCATGGCTCCGGTACTTCCAATACTTATCCTTCGGTAAATATTGGTTCTACCTATAATTCAGCTCCCAACTCGTTTTTTGTTTCAAGCGGCGCCTATTTCAGAGTCCGGAACGCGCAGATTGGATACACATTGCCTGGTGATGTATTACGGAGTTTAGGCGTACACAGCATTAGGTTTTATGCAAATGCTCAAAACGCTGTCAATATATTTGGATATAAAGGCTTCAGTCCTGAAATTGGCGGAGGGGTGCTAAACCAGGGCATCGACGCAAACGTTTATCCTTTATACGCTACTTACAATTTTGGTGTTAACGTCACATTTTAATTCGAAATACGATGAAAAATAAAAAACATTATTTACAAAAAGCAGTCGGACTAAGTTTGATTGCTGCGCTATTCCTTCCCCAGGGATGCAAAAAAAGCTTTTTAGATGCAATTCCAGCTTCAACTACAACAGCTGTGCAATTTTGGAAAACAACTGCTGACGCCACCGCAGCAAATGCGGCTATGTATGCTGATCTGCACAATTGGAACGATCTTGCTTTTTCGCCAATAGCCCTCGAAAGCATGGGTTCGGACGACATTAGCAAGGGCTCCGTACCAACCGATGCAACCTTTATGAATGAGTATATCAACTTTACGGTTACTGCCGGGGAGGGACAACTAGAAGGCTTTTGGTCTGGCATGTACAATAACATTAATTTCGCGAACCAGATATTGGATAATGTTCCCAATATCACAATGGATGGCACTTTAAAAGCGCAGTATTTAGCCGAAGCTCAATTTATTCGCGCATACGACTATTTCAGATTGGTACGCGCATTTGGCGATGTTCCGTTGCGCTTGCATGTTCCAAAAACAGCGGCCGACTATAACCTGGCACGTACCCCTGCGACTGCAGTTTATGCACAAATAGAGGCAGATCTGGCAAGCGCTGCCGCGGTTTTGCCCGTTACTTATAGTTCGGCTAATGTAGGCCATGCAACAAAGGGCGCTGCGTTGGCTTTAAATGCAAAAGTTGCCTTGTACCTGAAAAACTGGACTGATGTTGTAAAATATACAAACCTTGTAACAGGCTTAGGTATTTATTCTTTGTTTCCTGATTACGAAAAGCTGTTCAGAACTCAAAACAAAAACAGCGTTGAATCCATTTTCGAGATTCAAAACATGTTAATCCCGAACAATCCAGGCGCATCAAACTCGCAATATTCGCAGGTGCAGATGCCGCGGGTTACAGAGCCGGCTGGTGGATGGGGCTTTAACGATCCAAGCCCAAGCCTGATCGCTGAATTTGAAGCGGGTGACCCCCGTTTAAAAGGAACAGTTATTGTTACCGGGACAACTACACCGGAAGGCGACATGATTGATGCTTCCGCTCCGGATCCCTATTATAACATGAAATCATATGTGCCTTTTGCATTATACGTTTCAGGCTATAACCAGGGGTGCCAACAGGATTTTATGGTTTTACGCTATGCTGAAGTTTTATTAATGAATGCAGAGGCAAATAACGAATTGGGGAATACGACTGCGGCATTAGCCTCTTTAGAACTGGTGAGGGCAAGGGCGCGTGAAGGCAATGCTTCAATTTTGCCAGCGGTTACTACTACTGATCAGGGTGCATTGCGAACTGCCATTTACCACGAAAGACGTGTTGAATTAGGTATGGAATTTGACCGTCACTTCGACGTGATACGTACAGGCAGGGGCACCGCAGTATTTGGCGCCCAGGGATTTGTTGCCGGGAAAAACGAAGTTTGGCCGATTCCGCAAAATGAGATTGACTTAAGTGCTGGAGTTTTAACGCAAAATCCAGGTTATTAATTATTTTATTAAAGAAAAAATGATGAAAACAATAAAAAATACACTTATAGCGGGCCTTAGTGGCATAGCTATAGTTTTCACAATATCCTCGTGCCAAAAGAGCTTCGACCCAAAGTCGTACGCGCCTTCGAAGCCACTCCCTACTTTTGATGGTTATAATAGCTCGGCCCAAATTGAGACGAGCAGTCTGGTAGCCTACTGGCCATTTAACGGTAACCTCAAAGATAGCATCTCAGGCGTTGCCGGCGTATCAACCGGGACAGCTTTTACTGCGGGAATAGCTGGTCAGGCGCTAAAGGGTGCGGCAAACGCTTATGTGATAAGCGATGCGCCTGCGGCAGTTAAAGCGCTGCATAGCTTTACTTTAACAGTATGGTATAACAATCCTGAAAACACAAACGGACTTATTAATCCCGTAGACATCGTTAACAACCAATATTTTTGGGGTAACCTGGATATGTTTATTGAAAATCCGCCAAATGCAACTACCGGTAACCTTAAGGTGCATATGTTCAATAACGGTGGCAGTTCATCAGGATCAGACCTTTGGGCCGGCGATTATACCATCACCAGTCCTTATGGTACATGGTGCCAGCTTGGCGTTACTTATGACGACAATACCAGTACAGCGGTTGTTTACTTTAACGGAGCACCCGTAGGTACTGCAACCAGCAATGGTTTTACCCCCTTAAATTGGTCGGGTGTTACACAAATGGTTTTCGGAACCGTACAGTTTGAAACAAATCCGTCCCTTACGTCAGCCACCACTTCACAACCCTGGGCTAATTATATAACAGGCGCAATGGAACATGTAAGGATATATAATAAAGTTTTAACGGCTGCTGAAACTTCAGCGTTGTATAACCTTGAAAAATTAGGACGGTAAATGTTTGATTTGATTTAGTTTTGAGGTTGTCTGCCCTTCCGCAGATTGGCGGAAGGGTCAGTCAGCCTCTCTTTCTGAATTATTTTTAATTTAGTTTTTATATCAGATATTGCGGGGAATGAGAAGTTTAAAAGTTTGTTCGGTATTAACTATTTTATGTGCGCTATATTCATGCTCAAAGCAGAAAACGCCTGCGCCGGTACCTGTACCCTCTTCGTTTAGTTTTAATACGCTAAAAGTAAACGGCATCTACAACGGACTTACGTACAAGGGGGTTAATATTTCACCCGTTATAAAACTTTCTTTCTCAGCCGCCATTAGTACAGCGTCAGTTAGCAATGGTGTCGTTTTTAAAAGTAATGCAGGCGTGGCAGTAGCTTATAGCGCAGCTTATCAAAACAACGATAGTACCGTGGTGATTACGCCAGCTACATTACAGCCTATAACGCAATATACGCTTAGCGTTTCAACGGCACTGAAATCAGCGGCCGGGGGAGATATCCAGGCACCAGTAACAGTACAACTGACTACGGCCGTTGATACTACAAATAAGTTTCCGGTTATCAGCGATGATGCCCTGCTCAATCTGGTTGAGCAGCAAACTTTGAATTATTTTTATACTTTCGGGCACCCGGTGAGCGGTTTGGCCCGGGAGCGGAACACATCGGGAGACGTGGTGACAACGGGCGGCTCGGGTTTTGGTATTATGGCGCTTGTTGCCGGTGTAAGCCGTCAGTTTATTTCAAGGGCGCAGGGTTTGGCGCGGATGCAACTGATCGTTGGCTTTTTAAAAAATAATGCCCAAACATTTCATGGTGCGTTCCCGCACTGGCTCAATGGGGCCACAGGGGCGGTAGTTCCATTTAGCGCCCAGGATGATGGCGCTGATCTTGTTGAAACGTCTTTTTTAATGGAAGGCTTACTTACCGCACGCCAATATTTTAATCAAACAAATACAGCCGAAACCCAACTGCGGACCGACATAAACACCCTATGGAACAATGTACAGTGGAACTGGTTCCAAAATAATCAAAATACACTTTTCTGGCATTGGAGCCCCGACTATGCGTGGTCTTCCAATCAGCAGGTAAATGGCTGGAACGAAGCGTTAATGACGTATGTTTTAGCCTCATCATCAACAACATATCCTATCACCAATACTGTTTATACAAATGGCTGGGCAGGCAACGGCAGTATGAAAAATGGAAACTCGTACTTCGGTGTCACTTTGCCCTTAGGCCCTGCCGAAGGCGGCCCCTTGTTTTTTGCCCATTATTCCTTTCTGGGGATCAACCCAAATAGCCTTACCGATGCCTATGCAAGCTACGATGTTCAAAATACAGCCCATGCCAATATCAACTATAATTATTGCGTAGCTAATCCTAATGCATATTATGGTTATGGCCCCAATTGTTGGGGGCTCACTGCAAGCGACATCGAAAACGGCGGGTATAATGCAAGTTCGCCTTCAAACGACGTCGGTGTTATTGCCCCTACGGCTGCAATAGCATCATTGCCGTATACCCCAACCCAATCTATGAATGCGTTAAGATTTTTTTACTATAAATTGGGCGACAAAATGTGGGGGCCCTATGGGTTTTATGATTCCTTTAGCCTCGATGCAGCCTGGTTTGCAACTTCGGACCTCGCGATTGATGAGGGACCAATAGTTGATATGATAGAAAACTACCGGAGCGGATTGCTATGGAGTTTATTTATGAGTTGCCCCGAAGTACAAACCGGGATGACAAACCTGGGCTTTAAAAGTCCGAATTTATAAAACCTACGCTAAATGAAAAAACTAATACTCCCTCTTCTGATCATATTATCTGCCAGCTGTAAGGCCCAAACAGCTGATAAAACAGCAATATTTGACAGTATAAAACCTGTAGGCATTATAAAGAACCTTACAGACAGCGCCCTGCTGGATGTTGTTCAACGCCAAACATTCCGTTATTTCTGGGATTTTGGGCACCCGGTAAGTGGCCTCGCCCGTGAGCGCAGCAATGTCGCATACGATTATGGTAACGAAACGGTAACCATCGGCGGATCAGGTTTCGGCATTATGGCCTTAATAGTTGCCGACCACCGCAAATGGGTCAGTCACGAACAAGCGGTTGACAGGATGCTGAAAATTGTTGATTTTTTGAATAAAGCCGATTCTTATCATGGGGTATTTCCGCATTGGCTCAATGGCGCGACCGGTAAAATTATCCCTTTTAGCCGTAAAGATGACGGCGCCGACCTGGTAGAAACCTCTTATCTTTTCCAGGGCTTGTTATGCGCGAGGCAGTATTTTAACGGGGACGACCGAAAAGAACGGGCCATACGGGCAAGGATAAACGGTATGTGGGAGGATATTGAATGGAATTGGTTCACCCGGGATGGTAGAGATAACCTTTACTGGCATTGGTCGCCGAATAACGGCTGGGCCATGAATTTTGCCATCCGCGGGTTTAATGAGTGTTTAATAACTTATGTGCTTGCAGCATCAGGCGAAAGATATCCTGTAAGCGCTGATGTTTACCACCGCGGCTGGGCACAAAGCGACTTTTTCAAAAACGGCAGAACGTTTTACGGGCATAAACTGCCCTTGGGGTTCGATTACGGTGGACCGCTGTTCTTTTCACAATATTCGTTCCTGGGCCTGGACCCGAAAGGGCTAAAAGACAGGTATGCAGATTATTGGGAGCAGAATACCAATCATACCCTGATAAATCACGATTATTGCGTGGATAACCCTAAAAAATTTAAAGGTTATGGGCCGGATTGCTGGGGGCTTACTGCCAGCGATAATTTTGAAGGCTACAATGCTCATTCGCCAACAAACGACTTAGGCGTAATCACGCCGACTGCCGCACTTTCAGCATTTCCTTATACCCCTGAATATTCTATGAAAGCCCTGCGCCACTTTTATTATGATTTGGGCGATAAGATATGGGGAGACTATGGTTTTGTTGATGCTTTCAGCGAATCGCATAATTGGTATGCGAAATCATACCTCGCCATTGACGAAGGGCCAATTGTAGTAATGATAGAAAATTACCGCAGCGGCTTATTATGGAACTTGTTTATGAGCTGTCCCGAAGTAAAGCATGGCCTTAAAAAACTTGACTTTGAAAGCCCGGTATTAAAGTAAAATAAGTAGTTTCGTAAAAAAGAAAGACAATACGTTATTCTTAAGTGAGTATTGCGGAAAAATGAAACTCGTTAAAATTATTCTTACGTACGTATTGGCCGTACCTTCGATCATATTAACTGTTTCAGTTAGTTTTCTTGCTATAAGAGAAGTTTTATACAGAAGCACCGGGCGGCTTACAGAAATGTCCAAACACTATGTTCTTACAGATAAACAAGCAATAATTTTTAATTCGATTGATGGTTTGTATGAAATAGTTGTGCTCTTTATTTTGATAAGATGGCTTTACAAGAAAAAGTACAATCTGGCGCTGATAGCATCAGTCGTAGTGTTAATAATATTTCTTGTGATGGCCCACATAGCGGATGGCTGGAGAAGGTAATTGAAAATATTCAGCAACTTTTACTTTGACAAAAATTAAATTAAGCCTGATCGACAACCACTAAGAATGAAAAGGTGTATTATTGTTTTTATTGCCAACTGCATACTGCTAACAGCAAACTCAGCCACTGCCCAGCAAAAGCAGCTGACCTATTGTAACCCCATAAATATCGACTACGGGTACACACCCATTCCTGATTTTGCGGCGGAAGGGAAGCACCGCGCAACTGCCGACCCGGTAATCACCATGTACAAAGGCGACTATTACCTGTTTTCAACCAACCAATGGGGCTATTGGTGGAGCAACGATATGTACCACTGGAATTTTGTTTCCCGCTCTTTTTTAAGGCCCGAACATCACGTTTACGACGATCTTTGTGCCCCCGCTGTTTGGGTTCAGGGGGATACGCTGCTCGTGTTTGGCTCAACGTATTCCTCGAATTTCCCGATATGGATGAGCACAAACCCAAAGGCAAATGAGTGGAAAGAAGCTATTCACGAGTTTGAACCAGGCGGCTGGGACCCTGATTTTTTCAGGGATGACGATGGTAAACTATACATGTACAATGGTAGCAGTAATGCTTACCCGATTTACGGAGCTGAAATAGACCCCAAAACCTTCCATTTAAAAGGGTACCGTAAGGAAATGTATTTTCTGCAGCCGTATCGTTATGGCTGGCAGCGCTTTGGCGAATACATGGACGATACCTTTCTCGACCCTTTTATCGAAGGTTCATGGATGACGAAGCATGGCGGTAAATACTATCTCCAATATGGCGCGCCTGGCACCGAGTTCAGCGGTTACGCCGATGGGGTAGTGGTTGGGGATAATCCGTTGGGTCCGTTTACGCCCCAATCCATGCCCTTCAGTTATAAACCAGGTGGATTTGCCCGGGGTGCCGGCCATGGCAGCACCTACCAGGATCCCTGGGGAAATTATTGGCACATATCAACCATTACCATAGCAGTTAAAAATAGCTTTGAACGCAGGTTGGGTATATGGCCTGCAGGGTTCGATAAAGAGGGGGTTCTTTATTGCAATACCGCTTTTGGGGATTACCCTACCTACCTGCCGGAGAGAAAGGCTGATCATTTACAAAGCCGTTTTACCGGCTGGATGCTGCTTAACTACAACAAGCCGGTGCTGGTTTCGTCAACCTTGGGCGGATATGTGGCAAATAGCGCGGTCGATGAAAACATAAAAACGTATTGGAGCGCTGAAACGGGAAACCCCGGTGAATGGATTCAAACTGATTTGGGCAGGGAAAGCACCGTAAATGCGGTCCAGATCAACTATGCGGATCAGGATGCTGAAATATTGGGGAAGTCAATAAAAACTTATACCCAATATAAACTGTATTGTTCGTCTGACGGGAAAAAATGGCTGATTTTAGCTGATAAGAGCGCCAACAAAACCGACGTTCCTCATGATTACATAGAACTACAGAAACCAGTAAAAGCAAGGTATATTAAACTGGTTAACGTCCACATGCCTACGGGTAAATTTGCAATAAGCGGGCTTCGGGTGTTTGGTAACGGTGGCGGCATCAAGCCTGATACTGTAAAAAACTTTATTGTTTTACGCACTGAAAAAGATAAACGAAGCGCCTGGATAAAATGGCAGACCGTTGATAATGCCTTTGCCTACAATATTTACACCGGAACAGCGCCGGATAAGTTATACAACTGTATAATGGTTTATACTGCTAACGAATACTATTTTAAAGCAATGGATAAAGATGTTCATTATTACTTTCAGATTGAATCCATCAATGAAAATGGGGTTTCCGAACGTACCAAGGTTATAAAGGCTGAGTAAACTTTTGTTGCGAGATTACATTGCTTTAAAAATTAACCGGTTCACCCCTTTTATTCAATCATATTTGATAAATTTAGTGTTTTTTAAAAGCCCCTGGATTTAAACCAAAAGGTTGTTTTAGGACAAACTAGAAATTGATTATGATAAAATATAAATGGTTAGGCCTTGTGTTAAGTTTTTGCTTAACAATCCCGGTTCTTTTGTGTGCTCAAAATAAATCATCGTTTGACCGGGGATCATACACTAAAAAACGCGATACCTTACCCTATCGTTTTTTGTTTCCCGAAAATTTTAATCCTTTAAAAAAGTACGCGCTGATTTTTATTCTTCATGGCGCAGGCGAGCGGGGCAATAATAATGAGGACCAGCTTAAATACGGAACGGAATTGTTTTTAAATTATGTGGTTAGAGAAAAAT
>Ga0302319_10016158_pt1 | contig 13777 bp, 11 predicted proteins | sample Bog_T0_2_FD_203319 | JGI IMG/M metagenome (GOLD analysis project Ga0302319, IMG submission 203319) | Peat permafrost microbial communities from Stordalen Mire near Abisko, Sweden - Bog_T0_2 | ecosystem: Environmental > Terrestrial > Soil > Wetlands > Peat | place: Sweden: Abisko, Stordalen Mire...
TGGCCTGCGAGCGGTTTCGTTTTCGGGCCAGTATCCCCAAGCTTAGGAGTATGAAAGTTCATCCATGCGCATATTGGTTACCGGCGCTGCCGGGTTTCTTGGGTCTCATCTGACGGATCGGCTGTTGGGCGATGGCCACACCGTGGCCGGTGTCGACAACCTCTCGACAGGCAGCCGCGAAAATTTCGCCCACCTGAAGGGTGAGCCGCGTTTTCAGTTTGAAGAGCGCGACATTTGCCAGCCCTTCGATCCAGGCCGGGTCGATTACATCTTCAACATGGCTTCCCCTGCGAGTCCTCCAGAGTATCTTCGGCTGGGGATCGAGACGCTGCGCGTGGGCTCCGTGGGCGTCGAAAATGTTCTCGAGATCGCGGCAAAGTATGACGCAGGCTTTCTGCACGCATCCACATCGGAGTGTTACGGCGACCCGCTTGAGCATCCGCAGAAAGAAGACTACTGGGGCCATGTAAACCCAGTCGGTCCGCGCTCGGTCTACGACGAGGCTAAGCGCTACGCCGAGGCGCTGGTGATGGCCTACCACCGCTATCGCGGCGTGAACACCCACCTGGTGCGTATCTTCAACACCTACGGTCCCCGCCTTCACCCCAGCGACGGCCGGGTCATCTCCAACTTCATGATGCAGGCCCTGCGCGGGGAGCCGCTCACCATCTATGGAGACGGCAAGCAGACCCGCAGTTTTTGTTACGTAGACGACTTGATCGAAGGGATTCTCCGCCTGTCGCGCTCCAGCGAACACCTGCCTGTGAACATCGGCAACCCCGTCGAATTCACCATTCTGGAGTGCGCCCAGGCGATTCTCGACTTGACCGGCTCAAAGAGCGAGCTGCGCTCTGAACCCCTTCCCCAGGACGATCCGGCCCGCCGCCGCCCCGACATTTCCAAGGCCCGTGCCCTGCTTGGTTGGGAACCGCGCGTCTCACTCAATGAAGGCCTGCAACGATCGCTCGGGTTTTTCAAGAGCAAGGTTACTGCCGGCGCATAGGGTTCTTGGTCGTCGCTCTGCGCGTGGCGGCGGTCAAGAGTTCAACCTGCCAAATTGGCTGTGAATTCTTTCCCCCTTCTCGACTCCCAACCTGATTGCAATCTTCGATTTTCTCCCCGTCTCTTCCGCATTCTGCCAAGGGTCTTTGAGCAGCGAACACAAGCCCAGATCGTTGCCGTACCGCTCCACTTCAACTTCGGCCATGCGAATGGGGTTTGCCATTCCTTTGAAAGCCGGCACCGCGTCGGACCCCATAATCTGCGGCGACACGAAGAGGTGAACGCGATCCACCAGACCAGCGGCCAGCAAAGCCGTATTCAGGCGCGTTCCGGTCTCCGTCAGCAGCGTCAGAATGCCCTCTTCGCCGAGTTTATCCAAAACCGCAGCCAGAGGAACCCGCCCAGCCTCAGCAGGCAAAACCTCCACGCGCACACCTCGGCTGCGCAGGGCCTCGATCCGCGCCTGGTCGCTGGAAATCGTGAAGACCACCACATCTTCGCTGGCTGTGGCCACCATCTTCGCGTCGAGATTCATGCGCAGGGCCGAATCCAGCACCACGCGCAGCAGCGGCCTGCGCCGCCGCAATCCGCTGCGGTCGGTTAGCAAGGGGTCGTCGGCCAGCACCGTATCCACGCCGGTGAGCGCGGCATCGGCCTGCCAGCGCAGCGTTTGCACGGCTTGCCGCGAAGCCTCGCAAGTGATCCAGTAAGGCTGGTGCGGCGTGTGCAGGCCGGCGGGGGGCGCGATGCGGCCGTCGAGCGTCATCGCCACCTTCATCAGCACCAGGGGCCGCCGATGCTGGCACCAGCGGGCAAAGCCCTCGTTCATGCGCCGGGCATCCGCCTCGCATACTCCCACTACGGCTTCCAAGCCCGCCCCACGCAAGCGGTCCATGCCGTGCCCCGCTACAGCCGGATTGGGGTCGATGGTGGCTGCCACCACGCGAGCCAAACCCGCCGCAATCAGCGCCTCCGTGCACGGCCCGGTGCGGCCGGTGTGGTTGCAGGGCTCAAGGGTAACGTAAGCCGTGCCGCCGCGCAGCCGGTCCTCTGTCCCCAACGACGGGGCGTGCTGAGCGGCCACCTTCAGGGCGGCTACTTCCGCGTGGTCAAGCAGGTCGTACTCGTGCCATCCCTCGCCGGCAACCTGGCCGTCGCGGTCAAGAATCACGCAGCCGACAGCGGGATTGGGCGAGGAGACACCAATGCCTCGGCGCGCCAGTTCCAGGGCTCGCTGCATCCAGATTGTGTCCTGATCCGCCTTTTGATTCATACGCGTGGCAAGGAACCCTCTAGTGTATTCGAGCCGCGCCCTGTGCGGACAGGATTTAGCGACAGCGGCGTTTCCTGGGACGAATCCATGGATTGAGCCTTCCCAGGTCTCGCAAGGAACTTCTCGCAAGTTGTTTAGAATATGCACCTTCCGATGCCGGTTTATGGCTCAAAATCGAGACATGGGCACGCTGATTCCGGGTTTTGAGGGTGATTCAGAAATTATCTGCAAGGTTTTGAAAATATAGGAGGGGGGGGGTGGGGGGTATTAATTTTTTGGTAAACAGGAGAAGGTGCGGATGGGGCAGGTTCCTGAGAGATTGATCCAGGGAAAGCGGATGCAGCTTTTGCTCTGCGGCGATTCCTTTCCTACTTTCTCTATATCCATTGTGCGCCGGCGGGGCGTAATTTTGTGCATGGGACAGGGAAAGGATTGTAGTTTCCCAGATCCCAGAATCGGGACCTGGGGCGCCCGGCTGAATCGCAAGTCCAGATAGACATCCCCGGTCCCCAAAGGCGAGGGACCGGGGGCACCCTCAACTTGCACCCTCAACTTGCACCCTCAACTTGGTAAAGCGACGTACGAGACAAGGGCCACGCACGAGACAAGGAACCCGCAGACTTGTGCAGAGGTTCCCTGAAGTCCATTAAGATGCACCGGCCGGTCGCCCGTACTCGTACACTACCGGTGGAACTCCTAATGCCCGACTCCACGCCCCCAGCTCGGCTCGTCCTAACGACCACAGCCAGCGCTGAAGAGGCCGCCCGCCTGGGTCGCACTCTCGTCGAAGAGCGCCTCGCTGCCTGCGCCACGCTCATCCCAGCCGCGCAGTCCATCTATCGCTGGCAGGGCCAGGTCGAGTCCGCAACGGAGACCCTGCTGCTGCTCAAGACGGGGCCCGATCAACTGGCGGCCCTGCAAGCCCGTCTTCATGAATTGCACAGCTACCAGACCCCGGAGTTCCTGGTGCTCGGCGTCGAAGCTGCCAGCCAGCCCTACATCGAATGGCTGCAAGCCAGCCTGCGCGAGCCCTGATACCCCGCCCGGTTCGCGGCCCGTCTGGTATTCTTGGCCTAGTTTGCTGCGATGCGCTGGTTAATGATTGCACTTCTCGTCTCGCTTGGGGCCCTGCTGATGGCAGCCGCGGGCGTGGCGCGTCACATCTTGCTCCAGCGAGCAAATCTTCGCCGCAAACCGGTTGCACCCGTAAACCCGGCAAACGCTCCTGCCCCCGGCCCGGCTTTTGACCCCGCTGAGGACACAGACATTGAACCGTGAAGGATTCCACGTGAACACAGAACTCTCAGCCCCATTAGCCCCTGTTTCCGTCCCAGCCGCCGCGGCGGCAAGCGCCTCCCCCTGGCTGCGAACGACCGGCATCGTAATTGGCGGCAGTGCCCTGGCTTCCATCTGCGCTCACATCTCGGTGCCTCTATACTTCACGCCTGTACCGCTTTCGCTGGCGACATTTTCCGTGCTGCTGCTGGGCCTGCTGCTGTCTCCGCGCATGGCCGCAGCCACTTTCTGCGCCTATCTGGCCGAGGGCGCTTTGGGACTACCTGTCTTTGCGCCAACCGCGCTGGCGTCCAGCGGACTTGTCCACCTGCTTGGGCCAACGGGCGGCTACTTGCTAGCCTATCCGCTGGCCGCGGCCTTGATTGCATATCTGTGGCACCGGACTGGGCGTGGATTCTCGGCAGCCCTTATCGGCGCCGCGGCGGGCAGCATGACCATTCTCATCTGCGGCGGCCTCTGGCTAGCCGTCCTCACGCAAGCCGCTTTCCAGTCGGTCCTGACACTGGCCGTGCTTCCCTTCCTGGCCGGCGACACCCTCAAGATTGCAGCCGCCGCCGCGCTGGCTGTCCAGTTTCAACGCTTGCGCCGCAGGATTTCATAGCCGCACCCCAGGAACATTGCTGTTTTTTGCTTTGAAAGGACATCTTCCCAGTGAGCCTCCAGAACACCGAATCCGCCAGTACTGCCCCTTTGCGCGACATCTCCATCGCGCATAGTCCTGACTCCGACGATGCCTTCATGTTTTACGGCCTCGCGACCAATAAGGTGCGCGTCCCCGGCTATCGCTTCAACCATACCTTGTGCGACATCGAAACACTGAACCTGCGCGCACGCGACGAGGCGTTCTACGACGTTACCGCCATCAGCTTCCACGCTTACCCATACTTGCAGAACAAGTACACGCTGATGGGATGCGGCGGCAGCGTCGGCGAGGGGTACGGCCCCATGGTCGTTTCCTCGCGCCCGCTCACCCCCGCTGACCTCGGCCGCGTCAAGATCGCCGTCCCGGGTACCCTGACCACCGCCTACCTCGCCTTGAAAATCTTCAATCCCGAGGTTGAGACCGTCACCGTCCCATTCGATCGCATCATCCCCGAAATCCTGGCCGGAAACTTCGAAGCCGGACTCATCATCCATGAGGGCCAGCTCACTTACTCCTCCAGCGGCCTCCGCAAGATTCTCGATCTGGGCGTCTGGTGGCGGGAGACGACCGGCATGGTGCTCCCTTTGGGCGGAAACGCCGTCCGCCGCTCCCTCGGCGCCAAGACCCTCCACATCGTTACCAAAGCGGTCCACGATAGCATCCAGCACGCCCTGGATCACCGCGAAGAGGCCCTTGAATACGCGATGCAATTTGCTCGCGACCTCGACACTCGGCTGGCCAGCCGATTCGTCAGCATGTACGTGAACGAGCGCACCCTCGATTACGGCCCCGACGGCCGTGAGGCCATTCGCAAGCTGCTCGACATGGGCTACGAAAGTGGCATCATCCCCATTGCGCCGATGGTGGATTTCATCGACTGAGACCGTCTTTCCGTGATCGGGAGTTTGCCGCCCATCCTTCGCGACCTTGCGCGGGGGTGGGAGAGCGGCGCAAACGCATCTAAATTTGCTCTTGTAAGGAAAGAGAAAAGCACTGCGCAGAATATTGAATTCATGCGCCTTGTAACAACGGCACGACTTCAGTCGTGCCCTTTTACAAAACAGATCGAGAATAGCGATCAGGGAGATTTAGATGCGTTTGCACTGGGTGAGAGAGCGTTCAAGGCCTTAGCCGCACATATTACCCTTGGCGTTTGCCTTCCCGTCCGCCGGTAATTACAGAGCTTCAAGAATCTCGGCTACTTTTCTAAATTGTTTCTAACCATCGCCGATGCATCCTGTATCGAGGTGATTCCGGATGTACGACCGCAACCCACCCATTTTTCTGCTCGCATCGCCCGAACCAACGCTTCTGGCCGAGATTGAATCCGTTTTCGTGGTGCCTGGCGCCCGCGTCCAAATCGTTCTCTCTGCCGAAGCCGCACTGGCCGCTCTGACAGCGCATGACCCTCCGAGTCTGGCGCTGCTCGACGCTAACTTGCCCGGTATCCCAATGGACCAGTTGCTCGCCGAGGTCCATGCCAGGATCGCTCCCAGGCGTCTGCCCATCGTCCTGATTGCGGACACGGTCACGCAGAATTGGATCGACCGGCTGGCAGAGGGCGCAATCGACGACCTGATTCTTCGCAGCGCTGAATCGCCTTACTGGCGCCTGCGCATCGACATGCTGCTGCGCACGCAGCGCTGGGCGCGTGAGCTCGATGCGCTCCGCGAGGCCGAAGTGCAGCACGCGCAGACCGACCGCCTCACCGGCGCCTACAACCGCGAAACCATGCTCGCGCTGCTCTTTCGCGAAACCGACCGCGTGCAGAGGATGAAGAGCCCGCTGTGCATGATTCTCTTCGATATTGACGACTTCGGCCACTGGAACTCGCGGCTGGGCGCGGAAGCCTGCGACGACCTTCTCTGCCAGGTGTCCAGGCGTACCGCGCGTCTACTGCGCACTTATGACCTGCTGGGCCGTCCTGGCATGGACGAGTTTTTGGTAGCGCTGCCCGGCTGCGGCACAGCCAACGCCGTCCTGCTGGCCGAGCGCCTGCGCCTGGAAGTCTTCAGCCAGCCCTTCCATGTGGACGGCGAATCCATACGGCTCTCGGCCTGCTTTGGCATCGCCGGCAGCCAGGGCCGTGCGCCGGTGGTTGTCTTGCGGGAAGCCGAACAGGCCCTGCAATGGGCCAAGTCCGCCGGTCCCGAGTCAATCCAGTGCGCCGGCGACTGTCCCGCATCGACAGCCGCGCCTGTCGCGTTCCTGTCGCCGAGTTCAGGGGATGAACTGCTCGCCTGGTAGCGGACGGAAGCAGGTTTGGGCGCATCCTACTCGGCATTGAGTCTGATGGGTCATTCTCTGAGACGCTGAGAACCAGGGCCTGTTCACACTACTGGCGTGGATGGCGCCAGTAGTGTGAAGAGGCCCTAGTGTGGTGGGTCTGAAGTTCATCTAAGAACAACCGCAGATTCTTCGACTCACCACCCCCGAACTGAAAGACGTTCGGGGCCCCGTTCGCTCAGAATGACAGCCAGTTTTGTGTTGCGTATTTCGGACTCAGGACACTAGAAAGGGAGGCACTCGCACCCCGCCGGCAAGCTCACGAGCTCGAACGCGCCTCGACTGCTGAATCGTTCGCGCCAGGCGGAGGAACCCTGGGAGGTAGCGCGGATGCCGCACGCCCCACGGAACCAGAACACGCGACAACTGTGGGTCAATCTCCTCAATCCGGCGCGTGAGGCCAAAAAGCCGGTTCGAGAGGAAGTCGGTCGATGAGCCGGGAAACTTGGTAGTGGCGTTCATTTGCAAGTGTATACGGATTGCCAGCAGGGTAAACGCATTTGGATTTCGAGTCGCCGATAGAAGCAGTTTTGAAAGGGCGCGGCTTGAGCCGTGCCGAAACATGGCGCGAAAAACGGAACGGCTTTAGCCGCTGGGGGATGTTTTTTGGACGAAAGCCCATCCCTCAGGGCCTAAAGGCCAGGGAAAATTGTCTGGAACGCAATTGGCACGGCTGAAGCCGAGCCCTTTCAAGACAGAATCATCCCGCAATCTGAAATGCGTTTACCCTGGGATTGCCAGCCTCTTTCGTTCCGTTCGAAAGAGGTACTTAACTGGCTCATTTACCCGCGCAGCTTCGTCAGCAAATCCTGCGGATGGACGGGTTTAGCCAGAATCTCGAACTCAAAGCCCCTGGCGCGCGCCTTCTCCAGCAGATCGGCCGTGGCGGCCTGGCCAGAGAAGAGCAGTATCTTGATCCGCGGCAGCAGCGCGCGGATGCGAATCGCCGCATCGATCCCGTTCAGATCGGCCATGATCACGTCGGAGATGAGCATATCCGGCCTAAACGCCACCGCCGACTCGAATGCACCTTCACCGGAATAGACGGCGCGCGCCTCAAAGCCGCTCTGGTTCAGAATCATCACCAGCGTATCGGCAATCACCGGTTCGTCGTCGGCAACCAGCACCTTGGGTTTGGCAGTCTTTTCGGGCATACTCTCCTTGACGCAAGAACGAGCCGGAACGGACACGCAACCAGTCCACGGGTTTAACGCCTCCCGCGAAGCGGTTGCCCGAACTGGCTAGGCGCTTTTTACAAATCATACGCCTGGTTCGGGTTTTTGAAGAAATCGCTACTGGCACGCTCTTCGGCCTGAACCCGCAGTTCAATGTGCAGTGCGATGATTCATCTGAGCGCAACCGGCAGTACATATACTTGCAACAGCGAACGCCCGCGGCCCGGCAGGCGAACCCAAAATGGAGAACCATTCATGCAGGAAGCCGCCATCCCCGGCCAGACCCTTGTCGCCGCCACGGCCTCGCCCTCCGACGCAATTATTCGCGCCCAGAAGATCGAGAAGTACTATGCGCAGCCCAGCCAGAACCGCATCCAGGTAATCTCGGCCACCGACCTCGATATCCTGCCCGGTGAGATCCTCGCTCTGCTCGGCCCCTCGGGTTCCGGCAAATCGACCATGCTGCGCATGTTGAGCGGACTCTCTACGCCCACTTCCGGCCAGGTCTACTGGCACCAGACGCCCATTGCCGATGCCGAGATCAATGTCTCCATCGTCTTTCAGAGCTTCGCTCTCTTTCCCTGGCTGACAGTTCTTGAAAATGTCGAAGCCCCACTGCAAGCCCGCGGCGTGAGCCCCGAAGAGCGCCGCGACCGCAGCATGAAGATGCTGGACACGGTCGGCCTTGACGGCTTTGAAGGCGCCTATCCCAAGGAATTGTCAGGCGGAATGAAGCAGCGCGTCGGCTTTGCCCGCGCTCTCGTGGTCGAGCCTGAAGTGCTGTTCATGGATGAGCCTTTCTCGGCGTTGGATGTGCTGACGGCCGAAAACCTGCGCAGTGAGCTGCTCGAATTGTGGGCCAACAAGACCATGCCCACCAAAGCCATCTTCCTGGTGACGCACAACATTGAAGAAGCGGTTCTGCTGGCCGATCGCATCGTTGTGCTGGGCCGCAATCCCGGCCATATCCGCACCGATTTCCGCGTGCAACTGGCGCAGCCCCGCGACCGCAAATCCGAACCATTCACGCAATTGGTTGACTACATCTACAAGGTGCTCACCAAGCCCGATGCGGCTCCCGATCAGGCGCCCGGCCACCAGCATCCGGAAACCCGCGTGCGCGACCAGCGCCAGATGCACTATCAGATGCTGCCCCATGCCCGCCCCGGCGGCATGGCCGGCCTGCTCGAACTCCTCCTCGACACCGGAGGCCGCGACGACATCTACCGCCTGGCCGACGATCTCTCCTTCGAAATCGATGACCTGCTCCCCATCGTGGACGCCGCGCAACTGCTCGGCTTCCTGAAGGTCGAGGAGGGCGACGCGGTGATCACCGAGAGCGGCACGGAGTTTGCCAACTCGGAGATCCTGCGCCAAAAAGAGCTCTTCCGCCATGCCGCCATCGAGCATGTGCTCCTGCTCCGCCAGATTCGCCGCGCCCTCGAATCCAAGAGCGACCATACCGTGCCGGAGGAGTTCTTCCTCGACATGCTCGACGAACAGTTCAGCGAGGAGGAATGCCTGCGGCAGATGCAGACGGCCATCACCTGGGGCCGCTATGCCGAGCTCTTCGACTACGACGCCGGCCGGCGCCGCTTTGTCTTGCCCGACGCCCTGGAAGAAGAGATGACCGCCAGCGAGGCCATCAAGTGAAGCTCCAGCACCCTCTCGCGCGCACGCTCGTCACCGGTCGCACCTGGCCGTTTCTCGTCGATATGGGAGTGGCCGGCTGCGCGCTGGCCATGTTCTTTGCCCTGGTCAGCACCGGCGCTTACTGGATGGGAAAACCCGTCCCCGTGGTGCCCATATCGCACTCCATCGGCGCTCTGCCCGCCTACGCCTTCTATTCCGTCGTCCGCATCTCCATCGCCTACCTGCTCAGCCTGATCTTCGCCGTCGGCTACGGCTACATTGCCGCCTATAACCCCAGGGTCGAGGCCTGGATGATCGCAGTCCTCGATATCCTGCAATCCATCCCGGTGCTCAGCTTCCTGCCTCCCGTAGTGCTGGCCATGGTGGCTTTGGTTCCCGGCCACCAGATGGGCATCGAGATGGGCGTCATCCTGCTCATCTTCACCGGCCAGGTCTGGAATCTGGCTTTCAGCTTCTACTCCTCCCTCAAGAGCATTCCCAGAGAGATGATCGAAGCCTCGCGCATCTACCGTTATTCCGCCTGGCAACGCTTCTGGCAGCTTGAGATGCCATACTCCGCCATCGGCCTGGTTTGGAACTCCATCGTCTCTGTCGCCGGCGGCTGGTTTGCCCTCATTGCCTGCGAGATGTTCACCATGGGCGACCGCAACTTCCAGTTGCCCGGCCTGGGCAGCTACCTCCAGACCGCTACCGCTTCCGGCGACATGCGGGCGCTGGTGGCCGGTTTTGCCGTCGTGATTCTCATCGTCGTCGCCACCGACCAGCTCGTCTGGCGTCCGCTCATTGCCTGGAGCGACAAATTCAAGTTCGAGCAGGTCGAGTCCGCCGAGCGCGTCACATCGCCCATCCTGACGCTGCTCAGACGCTCCACCCTCTTCAGTTCCCTTCCCGGCCGCATCTGGACACACTTCGAGGAGCCCATCTACCGCCGGATGGCGCGCAGCAAGCAGTGCCGCGTCGTCCAACCGCTCGACGACGACCAGCCGCGCAAAGCCTCCGCCGCGCTCTGGACGCTGGCCGCCGTCGCAATGGTTGTTGTCGGCTGGGGAGCCATGCAGGCCGTCGCAATGCTCAAGACCGTCACTGGGCCCGAGTTGCGCACCCTGTTCGAGGGCGCGGGCGCAACATTTCTGCGCGTCAACGCCGCCCTGCTCATCTCAGCCCTGTGGACCATCCCCGTGGGCGTAGCCATCGGGCTGAATCCAAAACTCGCGCGCGTGGTGCAGCCCGTCGCGCAGGTCCTGGCTTCGATCCCGGCTACCGCTTTCTTTCCCATCCTCCTCATCGGACTCGTCAAGATCGGCGGCGGCCTCGGCATTGGCTCCATCGCCCTCATGCTGCTGGGAACGCAATGGTACATCCTCTTCAACGTCATCGCCGGAGCCATGTCCATTCCCTCCGACCTGAAAGAGGCTTCCGCTGTCTACCACTTCACCCGCTGGCAACGCTGGACCAAGCTGATCCTCCCCGGCATCTTCCCTTACCTCATCACCGGCATGGTCACGGCCTCCGGAGGAGCCTGGAACGCCTCGGTTTTCGCCGAGTACTCCCACGTTGCCGACCGCACTCTGCAAACCATCGGCCTGGGCGCGCAGATCGACGCCGCCACCGACAGCGGCCGCTTCCCGATCCTTCTGCTCGCCACCATCCTGATCTCGCTCATGGTCGTCACCATGAACCGCCTGGTATGGCGCCGCCTCTACCGCCTCGCCGAGACGCGCTACAAACTCGAAGGTTGACGGAATTTTATTCAGTACACGACCTGTCCAAAGTGCATGTTTCAGAGACAACTGAAGAACCCGCTGTGCGTCAGGCATGAATTTACAGGTTGCGAAAGAACTCCAAAATCGGCCCGCTGTGCGTCAGGGCACGACTTCAGTCGTGCCGCAAAAGCAGCAAAACCACCGCGGGCTTTAGCCCCTGCGGAATGCTTCCCGGGGAATTCGGCAAAGCCGTGTGCCCCATCCTTTTCGCGTCCTTTGCGGAAAAGGGTAGACCCAATATTGCTGTCACCAGGGGCAATCTGTCTCCAGCTTGTTGGACTCAACGGAATGCTGCAATCTGGGCCCGTCCCGGTACCCTACTAATCTTTCGCCTGGGACAACGGGCTTCCGCCCGCTCGATGCTGTTTCCTGATGATTCACTGACGGATAGCCGGTGATACAGGCGTTACGTACGAGAATATAAAGATGCGCAACCAGCCATAATTTCTATTTCTTCGTAACTTTGCACACATATCGGGGTCTCATGGATGAGTGTAACGCTTATCGCCCCCTTAAACGGAGGAGGAAGTGAGAACGTCATGCCATTTTATTACCGCCGAAATCTGTTACTGATTCTACTTGTCTTCGTTTTGTCGCTTACTGGGTGCATGAGCGGCATTGGCTCCAGCTCACAATATAGGTTTTCAACCAGTGTGACCGTTCTCGCTCCCGCTACTAGCGTCACGCAAGGCCAGCCGGTAATCTTGGAGGCTGTGATCGCCAATGGGGCCGGCGCTACCGGAACGGTAACCTTCTATAACGGATCAACGACGATCGGGACTGCGCAGGTCGGCAGCCTTTCTTTCTTTAATTCCCTGGATGGAGGCGCGCAGCTTTCGACTACGTTCTCTTCCACCGGTGTGCAGAGCATTACCGCGAAATACAGTGGGGACGAGTTCAATTCATCAAGTACATCCCAGGCCATGTCGATCGGCGTGTACAGCGATCAATTGGCAGCCACTTCAGTGACTCTTCAGGCCTCCACTACGACGCCGCAATACCAAACCAGTGTGACATTAACCGCCGCAGTCTCTCCCTCGTCAGCCACGGGCACGGTTACGTTTTATAACGGAACGACCAATATCGGCAGCTCTGCTGTTAGTGCGGGTAGCGCCAGTCTGACAACGTCTTTCGCGGCAGGAGGATCGGCGACACTCCACGCAGTCTATTCGGGCGACTATACCTATCTTTCCAGCACCTCGAATTCGCTCTCCATGAGCATCAGCGGCCCGCTGGTGACTATGACCACTCTGCAGGCATCAACCAGCTCCGCCGAGATAGGCGGGAGCGTTACTTTGACTGCCAATCTCTCTCCCGCCACAGCCACTGGCACGGTCACGTTTTATAGCGGATCGACGGCGATTGGCACAGCGAATGTGAGTGCGGGTGTTGCCACGCTGAATACCACATTTGCCAGCTCGGGCAAGGTCGCCCTGAAAGCAATCTTTGCCGCAAATGCTTCGTGGGAAACGAGCACATCGAATCAGATTTCTCTCTTCGTTACCGGCAACACTCCCGACACTGTTGTGCTGCAGGTTGCGCCTTCTTTGCTCTTCATAGGCGACTCTGCGACGTTGACGGCCAACATCTCACCAGCGGAGGCGACCGGCACGGTGGTCTTTTACGACGGAACCCGAGTGATCGGCACATCCTCGGTCCTGGCGGGCATGGCCACCTACGTGAATCTCTTTATGGTTGCAGGCTCCCAGAGTCTTACGGCGGTCTATAGCGGAGATACAACCTACCCCTCCAACACCAGCAGTCCCCTAACTCTCAGCGTCGGCAATCCGGGATCAACGCCAAATACGACAACGCTGACGCTGAGTGAATACTTAGGCTACCTCGGAGATACGGTCACGCTGACAGCCAAAGTCAATCCTTCGGCGGCAACCGGGCAGGTCGACTTTTACGACAATGGCGTTTTTCTGCAAAGTGTCGTGCTTTCGTCCGGCACGGCTGCCTGGTCGCAGGCCTTCACGCAATCCTACTCGAATAGCATCACTGCGGTTTACGATGGAGATGTGACGTATTCTCAGAGCACGTCCAACTCGCAGAATCTCGAGCTAAGCGATAACTCCGATTAAACGACCATCTTGTCCGACCGATCGAACGCTTTGGCCGGTGGCCCACTGATTCCGAGATCAGGAACTGTGCCCCGTTCATCGCGGCTTTAAAGCGATGAGCGGGTCTTCGGACAGGGTCGCGGTGGGGTTACGATAGCACCATGCCATGGAGCAGCTTCAGGCAGGTGGCCCGCTCATCGATTTTAATACCTTCAATCGTAGCCAAGATGGAAGGCTGTGCCCCGTTCATCGCGGTTTTATCGCGATGAACGGGCTGCGAAGTCTCGCCGTCCACTCTGACTCGATGTCAGCCGCTCCTCGAACACCGGTGGCGCATTGGTTGAAACTGCTCCATTGGTAGTCGCCGGGAGATGCAACCGTACTGCATGGGTCTGTCTTAGGCCGGCCACGATCTGACCTCAAGACCCGCTCATCGCGATGAGACCGCGATGAACGGGGCACAGCTTCTCATGGCAAGGGGTGATTCTTCAAGGCCGATGAACGGACCACCTGCCGGCGAGGACGCCGCCAGTACAGCCGACCAGGAGGTCGGCGCTACAGAGCGTCAATGCGGAGGTGAGGAATGCTGGCTAAAGATTCGCGACAGCGGACACGAGGTCCTT
>Ga0302319_10016159_pt1 | contig 13776 bp, 14 predicted proteins | sample Bog_T0_2_FD_203319 | JGI IMG/M metagenome (GOLD analysis project Ga0302319, IMG submission 203319) | Peat permafrost microbial communities from Stordalen Mire near Abisko, Sweden - Bog_T0_2 | ecosystem: Environmental > Terrestrial > Soil > Wetlands > Peat | place: Sweden: Abisko, Stordalen Mire...
TGGGCTTCAGGAAGATGGCCCAGCGAATGGCCCTCATCACGTAGCCGATATAAATCAATGCAACTCCGGCGCCGATGTGCCAGAGGCTGACGCCACCGGTATATTGGCGGAACTTAGCCCAATCGAACGTTCGCCAGGAGCGGAACTGGAGATACACCAGTGCCCCTAGGATTGCCGCAATAATAACGAGAGAAAAAATCTGTTTCTTCTTCATAAAGGGAGAGCGAGCCGGGCTGGAGTTCGCGGAAGCCTTTCAAGCAAAACTGCATTCAATGATTGCGGCAGGCAAAGTCAGCGTCGTTATAAGTTGGATTCTGATGTGGAGCCTGGTTCCGCGGATGCTGTTCTCAATTCTACTAAATTGCAGGGGCAGTTGGGCAAAGAGGAATCACGAAGGCGCGGCGCGAGGATTCTACCGGGCAGCCCGCTCCACGGTGGAGGGGGTGTCGTTAGGGATTGGAGCGGCCTTCGGTTTGTCAGTGGATTTCTCTTTGGACTTGCCCGGGCTCTGCTTGCTCTTGTTATAGTCGCGCACGACTCGCTGCACATATTGCCGGGTTTCGCGATAGGGAGGAACGCCCTTGTAACGGTCAACCGCCGCTGGACCTGCGTTGTAAGCGGCCAGAGCCTTCACTGCGTCTCCGTTGTAGCGCTGTAGTAGTTCCTTCAGATATTGCGTGCCGCCGTGAACATTCTGTTCGGGGCTGAAACTGTCCTTCACTCCAAGCTGGGAGGCCGTTCCCGGCATTAACTGCATCAGTCCACGCGCGCCTGTTCGGGAAACAGCGTTAGCATTTCCGGCGCTCTCCTGCTTGATCACGCTATGGATGAAGTCGGAGTCCACGCCTTGTTTTTCCGAGGCTTCGCTCACGATCTGGCCGGTGGTCTTGGCGGGCTTCACCGCTTCGGGAACCGGCGGCAGCACAGGGTCAGGCTCGTTGGAGTAGCGCTCGATCTCCTCGAAAGGTACATCCACGAAACTCTTTTTCTGGTCGTCAAGATAGAGCCGAACCAACCCGGCATGCATTTCGCGACTGCGGTGGGGGATGGTGAATCCGTTGCGTAACTCCGCGATCTCACCTGCAAACAGGAAACCCGTCAACAGCAGCAGGGTCGCGGCCACACGCAGGGATCTCATCGGCTTATTCCATCCCTTCGAGCGCAGCGTCGATGGCATTGGCAACGCCATTTTCATTGTTGCCGAGAGTCTCATTCCAGCCGCGGTCACGCAACTCCTCGGTGGCATTGCCCATGATGTACGCATGCCCGGCGAACTCCAACATTTCAATGTCGTTGTAGTTATCGCCGATCGCCATCACTTCCTCCGGTTTGTATCCCTTGAAGCTAGCCCATCGCTTGAGTGCCGCGCCCTTGGTGCAACCGCGGTTCAGGATGTCAAGCATACACAGATCGCGCTCATCATACTGCGTCTTGAGAGCGGTGACGCTGGTCAGCAGGCCTTTATTCCTCTTGAGCTGCTTTTGCGCGGCCACCATCCGCTCCACCGATCCGCAAAACATCGCCTGGATGGGATCACTCAGCAATCCGTTCTCAATGGGATGCACGAAACGCAGATACTGTGCATTTTTTTCGAGCCATTTCTTGATCGACACGTTCAGCTCGTCCAAAGTCTCCAGAAGCAGTGACCCTTCCTCCTCGCCGTCGAAGGTGATTACGAGGTTTCGCCTGAAATCCGTCATATGCGCAACCAGTTCCAACGCAGCGGCCAGCGGCAGGGGATCGCGGTGGAATAGCGTGCCGTCGCTGGTTCTGGTAACAGCGCCGTTGGAACTGATCAGTGTCAGGTCGAATCCCAGCGCCCGCGCCACTGGAAGCGCGAAGGTGTGCCTGCGCCCGGTGGCCAGCGCGATCTCTACTCCCAGCGAGTTGGCGCGGCGCAATGTTGCAAGGTTGCGCGCGCTCACCTGGAAGTTGGAATCCAGCAGAGTTCCATCTATATCTATGGCGATCAGACGAACGGAGGACATTACTTCCATTTTACAACTTCTGTTCCTGCAACTCAGGATGCTAGGATTCTCCTGATGATTTCTCACTTCTTTTCATGGGGCATATTCGGCGTTGCGCTGATGGCGATGGCCCTGGTCCATTTCGTCCGTCGCCAGCCCAGTTTCTACTGGCTCTATCTCATCATTTTCCTTGGGCCGCTGGGCGCGCTGATCTATCTGGCAATTGAATTCCTTCCGGAACTCTTCGATCCCGGCGCTTTCCGCTTTTTGGAGCGAGGCCGGCGGGTTCGCGAAGTGGAACTCAATATCCGTCAGAATCCCTCGGCCGGAAACTATGAAGAACTCGGCCTGCTGCGTCTGGATAAGGGCGACTGGTCTGGAGCCCGCGCGTGTTTTGACAAGGCACTGGCCCAGCGCACCGACTCGCTCGACCCGTTCTATCGGCGCGGTCTTGCCGAAGTTGAACTCGGCGATTTTGCAGCCGCCCGCGTGGACCTGGAGCAGGTTGTCACCTCCGATGCCGGTTACGATTTTCAGCGAGCCGCCGGATTGCTGGCCTATGCTGACTGGAAGACCGGAGACCTCGACCGCGCGCAACGCCTCTTCGATCAGGTTCTGCGAACCTCCACCCTCACCGAAACTCAACTGCACTACGCTGAGTTCCTGGCCGCAACCGACCGACGCGAAGAGGCGAAGCAGCAAGCACTGCGAATCAAAGACAAACGCGCCGGGATGCCGGGCTTTCAGCGGCGGCGCGAGCGGAAACTCTTTTGGAAAAATAGCTCTCTGCTGCGGAAGCTGTAGATGGGCTTTGTGATCTAGTGCTTCCTCCTGAGCTGTCGTCTGCGATCATGTTTTCGTCCTCCGCCCTATTGGCGGTATGATTCCTCCTTACGGATATGACCGAGCGCCTCTACTACCAGAACTCATTTCTTTACGACTTCACTGCCTCGGTGGAGGCCGCCCGCGAGCTTGCCGATGGGCGGTGCGCGCTGCTGCTGGACCGCAGTGCGTTTTATCCCACCAGCGGCGGCCAGCTTTTTGACACCGGATGGGTTGAGTTCGTCTCGGCGAATAACGAAGAGCCGCTTGCTTTGCCGAAGCTTCGCGTTTCAGAGGTTGTCGAGGACGAAGCGGACGGTGCGATTCTGCACGTAGTGGAGAATCTGACAGGGCTGCTCAATCTGCCCCTGCGGGTGCGCGGCTTCATCGACGTGGAGCGGCGGCAGGATCACATGCAGCAGCACTCGGGCCAGCACATCCTATCGGCAGCATTTCTCAAGCTGTTTGAAGCGCCTACGGTTAGCTTTCACATGGGCGACGAAAGCTGCACCATCGACCTCGACACGCAAGGCCTGAGCGCGGCGCAACTGGAGCAGGCCGAGCGTTACGCCAACCAGTTTGTGTGGGACGACCGGCAGGTTCTAATGCACGACGTGACGCCGGATCAGGCGCGGCAGATTGGAGTGCGCAAGCTTCCTGACGTCGCCCACGAGACTCTGCGGCTCATCGAAGTTCGCGGCGTGGACCTCTGCGCCTGCGGCGGCACTCATGTGAAGACCACGGGGCAGATTGGAAACATTCAGCTTCGCAAGGTGGAGAAGGTCAAGCAGGGAATTCGCGTGGAGTTCGTCTGCGGTGCGCGCGCGCTGCGCATTGCGAGAAAAGATTTCCAGGTGCTCACGGAAGCCGCGGTTCTCTACTCTGGGCATCTTTGGGAGGTTCCGGCGCAGAGCCAGAAGCTCATCGACAGTGGCAAAGCCGCGCAAAAGCATCAGCAGAAGCTGCTTGCTGAGATTGCCGAACTGAGCGCGCAACAGACGCTGGCCAGCACGCCGGTCAAAGACGGACGCAAAATTGTGGCACAGTACTTTGCTGAGCGCGACCTTGCCTTCGTGAAGCTCTACGCGCAGAAGTTGGTTGCGGCCGAGGGAAACGTCATTGCGCTCGTTGGGGCGGGACAGGGAACTCCCGCGCTGGTCTTTGCTGCGTCACCGGGCGGAACATTTGATGCAGGGGCACAACTGAAGGCCATCGTTAGCGCTGCCGGCGGACGTGGCGGCGGCACGCGCGACCTCGCCCAGGGTGGAGTGCCTTCGGCGGATCTAATTCCGGAACTGATTGCGCGTGCGGCGCAGGCCGCTCGCACGCGATCCAGCGGACAGGGATGAGCGCCCAATGATTGAACAGCCACTCATCCTCATCACGCTGCTTATTCAACTCGGCGTCTCTGCCGCAGTCAGCAGCGTGCTGGCGCGTTCGCGGCGCTTTCGCGTGCTGCTCTTTCACGAAGATCGCGACATATGGGAAAAGCTGGAGATGGTCCTCTATGTAGGTGGACCCTTCATGCTGGGCGTGTTGGTGCGCGGTACGGTCAAGAATTTCCTTGCTGCTGACGTTTCGTTCGAGGCAGCGATTCTGTTGGGCGTAATTGCCGGACGCACCGCTGGTGTCTGCGGCGGCATCCTTGTCTCGCTGCCCTACTTGTTGATGCACCAGTACATGAATCTGCCACTGAACGTGGTGGCCGGGCTTAGTGCGGGATTTCTGCGTGAGCTCGCCAAAGATCGCGAGGCAATCTGGTCGTTCAGCCCACTTTTCGATCTGAGCATCTACCGGTGGATTCGCCGTACGATTGCCAAGTCATTCATTGATTGGCAGACCTCATTCTTCTTCATGATTCTGGGTTTGCAGTTTGTGCGCCTGGAGACCAAGGAGTTCTTCCCGCATTACACCTGGGCGCTGGACTCGCAGAACTGGCTGGTACGCTGCGCCATCTACATCACGACGGTAATGACGGTTGCGATTGCGCTGAAGGTGCTGAACAACACGCGTATCGAGATGAAACTGGAAGAACAGGAACGGCTTCTGTTGCAGGCCCGCATGGAAGCCCTCCAAAGCCAGATCAATCCGCACTTCCTCTTCAACACCCTGAATTCAGTGGCCTCGCTGGTGCGCTTCGATCCGGATACAGCACGCGAGATGATCTTGAAACTATCGAAAATTCTGCGCCGCCTGTTGAAGAAGGGAGACTCCTTCGTTGAACTGCGCGAGGAATTCGAGTTTATAGACGACTACCTCGATATTGAAGTCATCCGCTTCGGACGCGACAAACTGAAGGTGGTGAAAGAACTCGATCCCGCCAGCCTGGATGTCGTGGTTCCTACCATGCTCATTCAGCCCATCGTGGAGAACTCAATCAAGCACGGGCTCTCGCCTAAAATCAGCGGAGGGACGATCTGTCTCCGCAGCCGGGTTGTAGAAGGAATGCTCGTCATCGAAGTGGAAGACGACGGGGTTGGCATCGTCGAGCCGGGCTCCGAGGTCAGCGAGTGGAACACGCCGCAGCATGGGACCGGCATCGGGATGGCGAATGTCCGCGAGCGGCTCAATGTGCTCTACAGCGACGCCGCGCGCGTGGAGGTGGAGAGCCGCACCGGCGCGGGAACCATCGTTCGTATTCTGTTGCCGATTCCGCACAGTGGCGAAATGGATGGCATCAACTACGACTTGCGCTCCAACAGTCCACGATAAAGCTCTTCGTACTGCGGAATAATTTTTGTTGTGCAGAAGCGGGCTTGGGCCGTTGCCCGCGCAGCCTTGCTCATGGCCGCCAACAATGCATTGTCGGTTAACACCTCGAGAGCGCAGGCTGCCATCGCTTCCACGTCTCCGGCGGGAGCAAGAAATCCGTCAACACGATCCTCTATCACCTCCGGCACACCGCCCACGCGGGAAGCCACAGGCACAACCTCGCAGGCCATCGCCTCCAGGGCCGCCAGCCCGAAGGACTCCATCTCGCTCGGCAGCAGCATTACGTCGGCCATCGCCAGCTTTTCGTGAATCCGGTCCTGCTTGCCCATGAAATGAATCTTTCCGTGAATGCCTTTCTCGCAGGCTAACCGCTCGGCCGCGCGTCGGTCTGGTCCGTCGCCGATCATCAGCAACCGCGCGGGAATTTCATTCTGTACGCGATCGAAGATCTCCACTACGTCCGTCACCCGCTTAACTGGACGGAAGTTCGACAGATGCACGAGAAGCCGCTCCTCGGGACGCGCAAACTCCGCACGCCGCTGTGCTGCCTCGGGATCACGCCGATACAGATCGCAGTTCACAAAGTTGTGGATGACATGAATCGGCTTTGTGATCTCGAAGCTCTCGATGGTGGATTGCTTCAAATCATTTGAGATCGCGGTAACTCCATCACTCTGCTCAATGGAGAAGCGCGTAATTGGCAGATAGGATCGGTCGAGGCCAACGAGCGTGATGTCGGTTCCGTGCAGCGTAGTGACGTAGGGAAGGTGTCGCGGCTTGCGCACATGATCGCAACTTAGCATCTGGCGAGCCAGCATCGCCGAGACCGAGTGCGGAATCGCATAGTGGACGTGCAATAAGTCCAGATCGTAGAGTTCCGCCACCTCGGCCATGCGCGTGGCCAGCGCGAGATCGTAGGGCGGATACTCGAAGAGCGGATACTGCGATACTTCCACTTCATGAAAGTGAATGCGGGGATGCGGTTCGGTCAGGCGTATCGGCTGCGAGTACGAAATGAAGTGGATGTCATGTCCGCGATTGGCCAACTCAATTCCGAGTTCGGTGGCCACGACTCCGCTGCCGCCGTAGGTGGGATAACAGGTGATGCCGATCCGCATAACTCTCCGGAATTCCAAATTCTCTTATGTTCAATTCGTTAGATGTCCGGGACAGCCGCTGGTTGCGGTGAGTTCCAGCGGAAGGGCATCAACTCGACACCGAATTCATCGCACAACTCATCGCGGGTAATCGCCAGCAGCGCAGCCATCTCCACCTCGCGCGATTCGCGCAGCTTGGTTCGCACTGCGGCCAGTTCGCGATCGTTGTATCCGGGATGGCATACAAGTTCCCACGTTCCCTGCGGCAGTTGTCTCAGCATGGCGCGCAGCCGCGCAATATCAAGCGTGCCCGTAGAAGCCACGCCGAGGCTGCCATCGGTAGTTTGGAATTTCGCCGCGCGCACTGCCTTCAACCAGCGCCCACGCAGCAATGCACGCAGCACCATGGTTTCAGCCTTGCGGAGCAACAGCGTCCGGTTTTTGAACGCTTCGCGCAAGCCGACCACTCCCGGAGCCTCAAAGGGATTGCGCACCGTCCCAATTTTGTGGGCAGACGCTGCCCGCAGCAAGGGCTTCAATATCGACGGAAACATATGAGTATGCTTATGCGCATCGAAGTGCGAGATTTCAACGTGTGAATCTCGCAGACGGGAGAACTGCGCTCCGGCCTCGGCCTCCACCTCATCAGCCTTGAACTTTCCGCGTGCTACCGCTTGGAGCACCTCGGCGATGGAGTGATAGAAGCGGTTGGTCCCCGGCGCCAGCAGTGAGCGCACTTCATTTGCAGGCAGCAGCGGCTCGCCGTCCACCAGAACAATGTGGCACCCAACACTCAGCCGCGGCATGGCCGCCGCCAAAGCCACCGCTTCGTCAAAGCAGGCTCCGGTTGCCATCAGCGTTGCCGAAGAGACGATTCCTCGTTCGTGGCAGGCCACGATGGCTCGATTCACTCCCTGGGTCAAACCGAAATCGTCGGCGTTCACGATCAGGCGCTTCATGAAAAAAGTGTAGCAGGCTAGGATAGGGTGGAGTGATGACAGGCGTCGAGCTTGGCGCCCCAATTGTTGAATATCTCCAAAGCTCAGGCGCTCTTCAGCGTTTCCTGCGGATCGCTTTCGCCAAGAAGAAGCCTTATTTTGTCGAGCAGGGCGGGAAAGAGATCCTGTTTTTCAAGCCACGCACTGACGTCGCCACACGGCTCCTCCGGGGCATACCCGGTCACAATGATTACGGGAACCTCGGGAGCCTTTTGATGAATCAATCTGGCAAGCTCCACGCCGTTCATCCCATCCATGCGATAGTCGGTGACGAGCATGTCAAACTTTTCGCGCTCGAACTTCGCGAGCGCATCGTTGCCGTTGTAGGCATACTCGGCACGGTAGCCCTGCATCTGTAGAATTTCGCAACTCAAGCGTGCAAGCACTTCGTGGTCATCCACAAAAAGAATTGCTTTCATCGTTCTCCTGCGAATCAAGAGAGAGCTAGTAGGACATCGATTTAATATATACCTGTCTATTTGAATGCAAATATCTTAATTAGGGATGCCTGTGTTCGGATATGGATGATTGTGCGCACGGCAAATTTCCACAGTAGGGTTTGACCTATGCCCAAGTCTTTCATATACTCGATTTGCGAGTTGGTTCCGTAAAGGCCGCCCCCAAAGCCGCGTGACAACCGGCGAAGGATGTCGGGGGTTCGAGTCCCTCACTGCCCACCACTCCTGAATCCTTGCGGAATCGTTCGGCGGCCCATGTGGGTCGAGATAGCATCCGCGTGTCGCACGCGGGGTCGTAGTTCAGTTGGTTAGAACGCCGCCCTGTCACGGCGGAGGCCGCGAGTTCGAGTCTCGTCGACCCCGCCATTGAATCCCAATTAGATTCAATGGTTTAAGAAGCCTCCTGTTGGGGGCTTTTTAGTTTGGTCTACCATCCGTACCCGCTGAATTACCCGTACCCAGCCGCAGCGCATCTAGGAATGACCCCTGGAGCTGTGTTTGTTGTGCGGGTACAGAGTGAACGTAGCGCTGAGTCATCTTGCTTGATGAATGACGCAGAGCCTGTTGAATTGCAGACACTGGAACAGACTGTGACCCAAAGAACGTGGCCAAGCTGTGACGCAGCGAGTGCCATCCGAAGCGGGTACTGTTGTCGTCCTTAGCAAGCACTCCTGCCTTAACAGCGGCTGGACGAAGGTGTTTCTTCGCCATATCCTTGTTCTCTTTGCTGAATTCATCGAACTTGTAAAAGACAACAGGTATAGACGAGCTACAGAAAGATGTAAACGAGAGAATTAAGGAAAACCTTGTAGCCGAACCGAACTCAAAAAATCACGTTGTTCTCCTCGTGACGATGCTACGTGTGCAAATCACTCATATTGAGATTGCCTTCTGGGAAGATCATGTAATAACGGTCGCAAAAAGGACCAAGGAGGGAATCGACAAAATATATGGGTGGTGCACATTTGCAAGCTATCTTTTGTTTTTTGCGGGCGTGGGCATAGCATTAGTTCCTCAATTGTTGGACATGAAGACGAACGAACCGAAATAAGCGCGGAGGTGGCACCTGATGGTTATGTGTTTGGCGCTATTAGGAATCTTGCAATCCGGGAATGGACAGGAGGCTCGTCCCTGGCTGACTGCATGGGCTATGGTTGGCCCCCTCGTCGGCGTAATGCTCGGCAGCTATCTTTCTTTGCGTAATCAACGTAAGCAATGGGTATTGGATAACAAGAAGCAGGAATATCGCGAACTTCTAACGACATTGAGCGAAGCCTGTGGCGAGATAATTACGTTTCGTTCGATGATGGTTCAATCACCGGGCGCAAAACTGGTATGCGACGAAGCGATCAAGAAAGTTGCAACGGTCATGATCGATCGCATCTTCATTGCGCGTGAAGTCCAGAAGATTAAACTGGTGGAACGATGGAGAGAGGCTTTGATTGACGTTGAGCAGAACAACGACCTGCAGGCATTTGCGAAACGTATCCACGCGATATTGCAGGACATCATAAGTATGGCGACTGGGATCGTCGATTAGGAACAAATATGGAATTCTACATGGATGAGAACGGAGAGATGATGAGGGAGCCGATAAGCCAGGCTGAGCTTTGCCAGTTTGCGGAGTCCTATCAGCGGACATATTTCCCGCAGTTCGATCCGCAGGTAACGATCGCCATAAATACACATCCCGATTTCCTTAGGTCTGCCGCGTTCGATCCGATCACGAAAGTGATTCATATTTCGAAAGTTATCACTCCGTTTCACGAGATTTCGAAAATCGCTCTGCTCCACGAGATGATCCATGTCAATCTTCTTGAGGAAAATGGTGACGCTGACCGAAAGCATGGAGCCAGGTTCAAGGCGGAGGTCCGACGCCTTCGGGAACGTGGCGCTTACGATTTACTACTGTGACCTGATATGACACGGCGCTTTAGAAATCGTCGCGCCTCCTCATCCGTGATAATGCCATTCTCCCAATAGAAGCGGATCTGCATACAGCAAAAGCAAATCATTGGGTTTGTTGTGCCTTATAGATTTCCCGTGCGATCGTCCTCTGCCATTCGGGCATCAGCGGCTTGTTCTTCGTCCGCATACTGCCATACGGCGACGTGAACTGATTGAGCTTTGGACTCCGTTTTGAAATTTCGCCTATAGTGAGGAGCTCCAGGTTTTCAAGCACGTTAACCATGCTGGTTGCGTGCTACCCGCCGTTTTACCCGTTGCTCCTTTGTCGTGCGTGAACTATCAGGGATTAGGTGGTCTTGGCAGCCCAACCGAGTCACTGTAAGTTATTGTAAATACTAGTGTTGCCGCTCTGTCACGGCGGAGGCCGCGAGTTCGAGTCTCGTCGACCCCGCCATTGAATCTCAAACAGATTCGATGGTTTAAAAAGCCTCCAGCAGGAGGCTTTTTAGTTTGGTCTGCAATTTAGATTTCTCTTGCTTTGCCAACTTCCACGCAAAGTTGATAATGAGAAAATGAAAAAACTATACCTATCAGTTTTCGTGCTGTTGAGTGTTCTGGGGTTTGCGCAGAACAAGATTACGATTCAGCCTACAAACGGAGACTTTGCCGCACCTTTGAATGCCGCGCTCGCTTCTTCGTGCGCTAATGGCTGTGAGATTCACCTGGCGGAGACAGCGGGCAGGCGGACGCTTAACGCAGTGGTACTGGTCACGGCTGCCAATGTGCATTTGATTTGTGACAGCAGGACAACGATTCAGACGAACGTCTCCCACACGCCACTGAGCCCGAATGCTTATTACTATGGGCCCATTGACGTCACTGGGGCGAACTTCGAAATGAACGGCTGCAACATCGATGCGACCTCGCTCGGCGCATCAGGAGTTGTGCTGGTTCATTTGTGGGGTGCGACGAATCCCAAGGTTCATGACAATGTTCTTACCTCCTCTGTGAAACCGACGTATCCGGCGCTGCTGGGAGTGCGGGTGGAGGGCAATGCCACACATATTTCGACGGGCGCTGAGGTTTACGGGAATACGATACAGGTGCCAGGCATTGGATTCTCAGTGGGAGACTACGGGCAGCATGTGAGCTTTCACGACAATACTGTCCGGAATAGCTACCAGTGCTTCGACTTCAACGGCAGCAGTTCAAAGGTTCCGGACGCCTTCCAGATCACGACGCACAACGATACCTGCACCTCCAACGCTGCCTCGAGCTATGTGGAATCGGCGACGGATGTGGACATTGACTTCGACCACTTCTGGTACGAGGGAACAACGCAACCGAGTCTGCGGATTCACGCGATCACCTATACGAGCGCGCTTCGCGTGAAGGTAAACAATTGCGACTTCACGGGGAATGGCCAGACTTCCTCGGCGATCCAGGTCTTTCAGAACGCCGCCAACTGGGAGATCACCAACAACCGAATCCGCAACATGGGAACTGACGGGATCACTATCGACTCGACGAGCGGCACTCCAGCGTACGGCACGATAGCGAACAACGAGATTATGAACAGCGGCCAGAGGGGCGCTAATGGCGGGTACTGCGCTATTCGCCTGCACCAGAGCAAGGGGAACAATGTGGGTTTCCTTACGATCACCGGCAACAAAACGTGGGATGAACAGAGCACGCCGACGCAGCTTTCCGGCATTTGCTCCGACGGTGGACAGCAACCCTTCAATCTCGAAATGAAGGGCAACCGTTGGAAGGGAGCGGGGACGCACAGCGGGGTTGACTTGCCGTTGGGGTGCATGACATGCAAGCGAGACCCGAAAGAATAGTAAATTGTGGGATCCGGAGTGGGCATCCGAGGGCAGGCAAGGATTGACTCTTCTGATAATCGTTGAGGAGGCGATGGTGGCTAAATGGTTAATGGTTGGGCGACCCTCGGAAGGATTGCCGCTTTTGCCAACGGGTTTGGCCGTCGGTTGCTAGCTGATTGGTAATGGTTTGAGCCGTCTGGCTGGCTGGAGTTCCGGCAGGCAAGAGTAAAACAGGCGCACTAAGGGAACCGCAGCGGACGATTTCCAAGCTGCGGTTTTTTTAGAGCGATTCCGGGATCGGTGTGTCCTGCTCTCTTACCTTAGCCGCGCAAAAGCGCGCGTCGAAGGTTGGGCACCCGCGGTTACTGCTTCTCCGAAACCGGTCTAGCGGCTGGATAGATTGATATATGTAAATGTTATGGCAAGTTCCTGATTCTTCCAGCCGGCGACGGTGGAGGTAGAGGACAGGGAGCGGGAAATTTCTATCCTGCTGCGGAGGCGAGGCTGCGATACCAGAGAAGAGTGCGGCGGAGGCCCTCGTGGAAATTCACCTTGGGTTCGTAACCGAGAGCAGCGCGGGCGAGAGAGATGTCGGCGAGAGAGTGGGCGATGTCTCCGGCGCGGGCAGGCTCGTAGTTGACAGGGCCGGAGTATCCGGTGAGTTCGCGGAGGCTGCGAACGGCGTCGTTGAGAGTGATGCGCTGCTCGGTGGCGACGTTGAAGACTCCGCCGGAGACTTTTGCGGCGGGGGCGGCGATGGCGAGGAGATTGGCGTTGACGACGTTTTCGATGAAGGTGAAGTCGCGGCTCTGAGAGCCGTCGCCGTAGATGACGGGGGTGCGGCCTTCAAGCATGGCGAGGGAAAACTTGGCGAGGACTCCGGAGTATTGCGAGGTGGGGTCCTGGTGGGGGCCGAATACATTGAAATAACGGATGACAACCGTTTCCAGGCCGTAGCAGCGGGTGAAGCTGCGCATGTACTGCTCGCCCGTGAGTTTGCTGACGGCGTAAGGGGAGATGGGATCGGGAATCATATCCTCACGCTTGGGGAGCGTGGGCTGGTCTCCGTAGGCGGAGGATGAGCCGGCGTAGACGACGCGGCGGACTCCGGCGTTGCGGGCAGCGACGAGGACGTTGAGGGTTCCGGTGACGTTGTTGGAGTTGGTGGAGACGGGATCTTCAACGGAGCGGGGGACGCTGGCGAGAGCGGCTTCATGAAAGACGAAGTCAACGCCGTGGCAGACGCGGGCGCAGGTTTCAGGATCTTCGATGGTGCCCTCGACGAAGTCGAGGCCATGAAGGTCTTCGAGGTTGGCGCGTTTGCCGGTGATGAAGTTGTCGACGCCGCGGACGGTGGCTCCCTGGGCGAGAAGGGCGCGGGCGATGTTGGAGCCGATGAAGCCTGCGATTCCGGTGATGAGATAGGTTGGCATAATTCTCTTTACTTCCTAAGTAGAGAAGGTTCGATCGTAGTCGGTGGCCGAAGTGCCTATGGGGCGGCTCAGCCTATTTCAGTCGCGCTGGGGTTCCTCGCTACGCTCGGAATGACACCTCAGGAGCAACGGCAAGGACAACAGCAATGGCAAGTACAAGAGCAACGGCAAGTACAAGAGCAATGGCAAGTACAAGAGCAACGGCAAGTACAAGAGCAACGGCAAGTACAAGAGCAATGGCAAGTACAAGAGCAACAGCAATGGCAAGTACAAGAACAACAGCATAAGCAAAGGCAAAGTCAACAGACCCACTTCTGCCAAAGGAAGGCAGAAATGGGGCACCAGCACCAGCACTAGAGCAAGAGCAACAGTAAGAGCAGCGGCGCGGTTCGTCAACTCCGGAACAGCCTTAGCAGTGGACGATGTTGGGGGCGGTGATGCCCTTCGTGGCGTTGCGGGAGTCCACTACGATTTGCGATTCGGCTACGATGCGGCGGTAATCGTAACTGGTGTGGTCGGTGATGATGAGCACAGCGTCGTATTGGCCGAGATCAT
>Ga0302319_10016161_pt1 | contig 13775 bp, 13 predicted proteins | sample Bog_T0_2_FD_203319 | JGI IMG/M metagenome (GOLD analysis project Ga0302319, IMG submission 203319) | Peat permafrost microbial communities from Stordalen Mire near Abisko, Sweden - Bog_T0_2 | ecosystem: Environmental > Terrestrial > Soil > Wetlands > Peat | place: Sweden: Abisko, Stordalen Mire...
TCTAAGCTTCTGCGATTGCCCGACCAGAAGGATGTCCGTCCCTATCTCTGGAGGGTGTCCTCCGGTTCGCCGTCGCGGGACTCGTCTCAGGCGAGCCGCCCGCAAATCGACAAAAAGCCCGACGTGTTGTCGGAAGCTCAGTCCGCGCTCTTGAAAGCACGCATGAGTGAACTGGAACTGACGGCTGTAAGGCGCGGCAAAGAAGTTCGGGACGCGGCCTACATGGAGGGCGAAAAGGCGGCGCGCGACCAGGACGCGGCGGCGGTCCGGACAGTCGTGGAAAAGCTCGCGCAGTCCATTCAGGAACTTGCCGGGTTGCGCGCAAAGTTGCGGAGTCAGGCTGAGGCCGACGTCGTCCGCCTCGCGATGGCGATCGCCAAAAGAGTCGTTCACCGGGAACTCAGCATGGACCCGGACTCCGTTATTGGACTCGTCAAGGTTGCTTTGGAGAAACTGCGCCTGCAGGAAACAGTGCGCGTCCGGGTTCATCCCGACCATGTGGCCATCGTTAAGGAATTCCTCTTACGTTCCGCCGCATCGGCGCATATAGAGGTGACGGGCGACCCTGCGGTCGGCGCTGGAGGCGTTGTCTTCGAGACCACCCGCGGCGAGTTCGATGTCTCCACGGACGTCCAGCTTAACGAAATAGAGAAAGGGCTCACAGACGCTCTGGCGAAATGAATGGCACAACCAATCGATTTCGAACCCTATCTCCGGAAAATGGAAAACGTGGCATGTGGTATCTGGCGGGGCCGCGTCACGGATGTTACCGGACTTCTGGTGGAATCCAAGGGACCAGCCGTCGGGGTTGGCGATTTCTGTGAGATAGAGACGCTGGGCGGTCGGCGCATCAGGACCCAGGTGATCGGATTCCGCAACGGGCGTGTCCTTTCGATGCCACTCGAAGAGATTGAAGGGTTACAGGTAGACGATCCGATCGTCGCCCGGAGCGAAGCGGCCCGGGTAACTGTTGGGCAATCGCTGCTGGGACGTGTCCTCAACGGGTTCGGCGAGCCGATGGACTCGGGCACCCCGATCGGGGAAGGGGAAACCTATGAGCTTTACAGACGCCCGCCCAATCCGCTGGACAGGAAGCCGATCACCGAGCCACTGGTCACCGGCGTGAGAGCGATCGACGGCATTCTGCCTGTTGGCAAAGGACAGCGAATCGGCATTTTCGGCGGCAGCGGCGTGGGGAAGAGCACGCTCATGGGCTCCATGTGCAAACATAACGCCGCGGACGTGACCGTGGTTTCCCTGGTAGGTGAACGGAATCGCGAGGTGCGGGACTTTCTGGACGATGAACTGGGCCCGGAAGGGCTGAAGCGAGCAGTGGTTGTCATCGCGACCTCGGACCAGCCCGCTCCGCTGAGGGTGCGCGCGCCATTTGTGGCAATGGCGATTTCCGAATATTTCCGCGACCAGGGCTCCGATGTTCTTCTGGTCATGGACTCCGTGACCCGGCTGGCTATGGCGCAACGCGAGATCGGCCTCGCCGCGGGAGAACCTCCCAGCCAAAAAGGATACACGCCTTCGGTCTTCAGTATGCTGCCTAAGCTCTTCGAGCGCGCCGGAAACTTCCAGAAAGGGTCAATTACCGGCTTTTTCACGGTACTGGTCGAGGGTGATGATTTTAACGAACCTATTTGCGACGCCGTCCGTGGCCTGCTGGACGGCCACATTGTCCTGTCGCGCCAGTTGGGTGCCGCCGGGCATTACCCAGCCATCGACATCCTGAATTCCGTCAGCAGGCTGCAATCCAAAATATCCACCGAGGAACAGAAGGTCGGCGCGCAAAGGGTTCGCGAATCGCTGTCTGTTTACAGGGACGCCGAGGACCTCATCCAGCTCGGCGCTTATGTCGCCGGAACCAATCCACGGCTGGATCAGACCATCAAAGCCCGGCCGGAAGAGCAGCGCTTCCTGTGTCAGAAGGCGGACGTGAACTCCAGTCTCAGCGACACTCTGAAAGAGTTGCAGCACGTGGCGCTCGCGCTCGCGTAGTTCGAGCAAAAAGTGAAGGCGTTTACCTTCAGTCTCGACCGGGTGTTGCGCTGGCGCATGACGTCGCTGAAGTTGGAACAAGCGCGGCTTGAGAAGATCCGGTCCAGCCTCGAACAGGCCCGAACCGAGAGCGGCGATCTGGAGCAATCGTTCTCAAAGGCCGGGCAATCGACCATTGGAAGTGCGCTTCTGACCGGCGCGGATCTACATGCGCTCGACTCTTACACGGCTCGTCTCGTCAAGGAAATTGCGCAGGTGAAGTTGCGAATGGTGTCGATTTCGGCGGCGATCGCAAAGCAGATGGTGGTTGTTTCCGGTTGCGACCGGAACGTGCGTCTGCTGGAGCGTCTGCGGGTGCGTCGTCAGGCGGAGTGGCAAATGGAAGTGAACCGGGAAGCGGACACGCAATCGGGCGAGTTCACGGCCAGCCAGTGGCTGCGCACGAAGCAGGATGCGGCGGAGCCCGGCGAACCCGATTGACAAGCTCCGGACGCGGGGCACGGCAGATCCCGCGCGGGGCCCAGCGGACTAACTTAACTAAACTAAACCCCAGGGTGCAACCATGCAACCTGGAGTGCCGGTCACTCTCCGGGAGTGTATTGCACCATATTGCCCATCACCGACAAAAAGATTGCGATACAGCGTCGAGCATGAACCTATCGTCCGATATGGAGGTATGAACAGAATCTGGCAAGATGCGTTCAGCATCCTGGAAACCGCCGGCGTTCACAACGATAGCCAGCCATCCGAGTTCGCCATTCTTGTCGATGACCGGAACGGGTTGCGTATCGTAAATTGCACGGGCTGGCAACTGGAGGCGCTGCGGACTGAATATCGGGCAACAACGGCCTTTCTGGTGAGGCGCACTCCGGACTCGGTCTCTGTCCAGGCGCAAAACGGGTCTGAACGATGCGACCTCCGGCAGAGCGGCGCCAAGGGTGTCCTTTCAGATCTCACCGGCGGAGCGATTGCCCACCATCTGATTCGCCGCGAACCGCTTGCGCTCGCCGCCGGAGACCATGCGGGATGCTTCCCGGAGTCTCTGCGCGGGTAGCGATGGAGGACTACGGCAATTCCCGAAACACACGAAGCAGCTTCCAGACTCGCGACGGGTCTGCCTTGAATTCGGCGGATGTCAGCGGCTCATTCATGAACTCGCTGTAACCGGGTGTCTGCTGAATATCGATGTTATCGAGATTCTTAAACCCCATGGACCATGCGGAGAAGCGCCGTTCTCTTAAGATCTCCCAGCGCAGCACTTCTACCTCGTCGTGCCTGGGATCTTTTTCGATTCTTGCCATCAGTTTCCGCACCGGGACGTCCTCACCTTCGAGAACCTGCAGGAATTTTCCTTCTTTATAAAGCAAAAGACCGGTGATGCCGGCAAGCGTATTGTTCTCACGCGACTGCCTTAACAGTTCCACTAAATCGGCTTCTGAGAACGCCACGACCGCGCAACTGCTATAGACATATGAAATCAAGTTTCAGGCCCTCTTGCTGGATTCCTCGCTTTCCCCGGCTATTTCAGCGTGTCGAAAAGAGTCGTCTGCGGAACCTTGGAGTAGGCGGCCATTGCAGCCTGGAGATTCGTTGCGCCCTGCTGCAACTGCACGATGGACGAAGCCGCATCCGCATCCACCAGGTTTCCCAGACTGGTCTGCAATGAAACGTTCTGGCTGCTCGCCTCGGTTTGGGCCGCGGTGATCTGGTTTTCCGCATTCCCGTAGAATGTCTGTTGTTGATCGAGGTAAGTTGATGCCCTTTGCAGAGACGCAGCCGCCGTTTGAAGCCCGGTGGTGTCGTTTGCGTTCAATGCCGTACTGACGGCGGTCAGTGCCGCGAAGACGTTGCCGGATGTCGGTTGGTCGCTGGAGTCCCGAACATCGAAGATCTGGTTTGCGCTGAGCCCGACAGGGAATGTCTGCCCCGACGTATCGGCGATCTGCCGAGTCGATGCGGACACCTGCAGCCGTGTGGCGGATTGGGTGGTGGCGTCATATTGGTAAGAAGGAGTCTGGTCGGAGTCTCCGCTGAAGATAAAACGGCCTTCAAACGTTGTCTGGCTGATCCCGACCAACTGCTGCAGCAGACCTTGCACCTGGCTCCCGAGAGTCGCGCGCGATGCCGCGTTTTCAGTGAGCCCAAGACCTTGCGACGCAAGCGTTTGGGCCTGGTCGAGGATAGTGGCCGCACTCGACAGGCTCTGATCGGCAGTACTCACTTCGCCCTGCACGTTGCTCAGGTTTTCCGTAACCTGCGCGTTGGTCTGAATGTTGGCGTGCAACTGCAGGATAGCGCTTACCTCATCCGGCGCGTCGGAGGCGACTGAAACCTTCAGCCCCGACGACACTTGTTGTTGCGCCTGGTTGATAGCCGCCTGCACGGTCGCGAGACCGCTTAAGAATTGCTGTCCCGGCCCGCTGATGTTTGAAAGCATGATGACATTTTCCTCGGCTTAGTTTGCTACGTAACCATATTGATCACCGTCTGGGTGAGATCGTCAATGACCGTAAACAGCTTCGACGCCGCGTCCATGGATGTCTGTAATTCCGTAACCGTCACGGCTTCCTGGTTAAGATCGACTCCCTGCGCCGTATCGCGCAAGGCTCGCGCCTGGGCGAGAAGGCTCGTCTGAGTGGTTTGATTGGTCGTGGCAGTCGATAGTGCCGAGCCCACATTGGCGGCTATCGTGCCAAAAAACTGCGTGTAGCTCTGACCGCCGACCTTGTTGGCCGCGGTCGCCAGGCTGGCCAGCGACAAGGCCGCGCCGTTACTGGCTTCCGCGGTTGGCGGGGTCGCAGTTGCATCGGCCGGAGAAATAGCCGCCAGTCCGGCTGCTGTAGCGCCGGTGGCAAGCGTCAGGCTGGCAGCTGCATTGGCTGTATTCGACGTATCGTAGCTGAGCAGAGCAGTACCTGTCTGAACGGGAGGACCATCCGTGACATTGCTGGAAGTCTGGTTCCCGTTCAAGGCATCCGCAAAAGACTGAGCGAGCTGATTCAGCGAACCCTGGTGCGTTGAATCTCCCTCGATTGCGGGCAGCGTCTGATTCAGCACCGTCAGGACGCCGCCAAGCTCTCCTCCCGTAACGATGGAAGTGATGTCGTTGCCCTGAGAATCCAGGATTTGTGCATTCGGTGGCGCGGAGGGGTATGCGGGTGGCGGAGTCGCGGGAACCGAAAGTTGGGAACTGATCGGATCTACCTGACTCCCCGCAACCAGAGTGGCTTGGCCCCCCAGCAGAACCGTCACCGTCCCGTCCGGCTGGTTGACGGTGGAGATGTTAGCGACTTCGGAGAGGTTCTCAAGATTGCTGTAGAGATCGGCGCTCACAGCCGGGTCGTTAGCGCCTCCGGCCTGGATTTTCGCGTTATCCGCGGCGATACTGGCGGCATAGCCGTTCACCTGGCCGACAAGACCAGTCAATTGCGTCTGGTTGGTGGACGCGATCTGTGAAACGTTTGCCGCTGTCGCCTGGAATGCGCTCGCTACATCCTGAACGTTCTGGATCACGTCCTGCCGGGCGGTTGCATCGTTCGGGCTGACGGACCAGCTTGAGAATGCGGCGGACAAAGCGCTGAGCGCCGCCGGAATGCCCGTCGTACCGGAAATGTCGAAGTTGCTCTGGAGGTTTGTCAGGCTCGATACCTGCTGCTCGGCCGTGCCCAACTGGCTGTTTTGAGCCTGGACATTCTGCTCCGCGAATATGTCCCGGGTACTCTGAATTTCCCCCGCCGCAACTCCCCCGATAACGCCGCTGGAGGGATCGAACGGAAGTGCCGTGAAGCTCTGCACTTGCTCGGCGTAGCCCGGCGTCGAAACGTTGGCGACATTCTCCTCGGAGACGCCGAGCGCTTTCGTAAATGTCTGCAGGGTGTTCGCAGTGGAGCCGAGAATGGAGAATAAAGAAGACATTGCGGGGGCCGATCTATAACCGTCCAATGGTTCGGCAAACCGTCTCAAGCGGTTTCAGTTCACCGGTTCGTTCATAATCGCCAAATCCCGCCACACGCAGGAGGCTCAGTCGCCGGAAGTAGTCCAGTGCGGCCGCCAGGAGCAGGAGAATCGTCGCCACCTCTGACCTGAGACGCACAACAGTCCTGACATCGTCTTTTGTGATTTCTTGTTTGGCGAGCAAGAGCGCGGCAAATTCGCTGACAGCCGAGGGGAGTTTTCTCAATTCGGCATTTGCGATTCGCACATTGTCCGGAGTCGGGGAACTCAGGAGCCGCCGGATGTCTTGAAGCTCATTTAACATTCTTTTGATTCCGCACGCACAGCGCCATGCATTTCTCAGCGCTTACTCTGTAATCCCTCTGCAATGATCGAGCGGCTCACCGCCGAAACGTCGATCTGGAAAGTGCCCGCGCGAACAGCTTCGGCCACAATACTTACTTTGGAGGCCCGATTCGACGTATCCGCTGCCAGCCCGCCGCTCAGCCGGGCCGCGAACCCGGAAAGCTGAAGGTTGTCACCGGTAGCGCTGGTCGGGCTCTCTGTTGAATTAGCCTGACTAGCCACTTTATCGGTAGCGGGCGAACGAGGCGCAGGCGGAGTTGCCGGAGATGCAACACGTTCCGTAAAGCCATTGTCGTTAATTCTCATAGTCTTACCGTGTCAGCATGTTCCACTGCGTCCAAATACGTCAGCCGTTCCAATAGAATACAAAACTCCCTGCATTCACTGAGCACGTAACCCTCCATACCCGTATTTGATTTTCAAGGCTGGCTGTGTGCCTCTTAGGAAACGTAGCCGAAAGGTATGGCGTTTCATTGTTTTTGACGTCAACTGGGCGTAGTTGTCCAGGTATTGCCCGCACTGACGTATCTCCTTGGCGTAACTTCTTACCTCGCGTGCCGTTCCATGAGAATATCGGTGATCGAGGCGGCTTCAATTCTCGATCACCCGGGATACCCGAACCTTAAGCCACGTGCACAGACACTGGTTAGGCGACGAACTTGCGTCCTTTGCGCCCCGAGACCGGAAGACTCCCGGTCCCCGGTTCGCGTCCCGGGGGCCTCCGGATCCGCCTTGTGAGCGGCCTTCGGGAAGGGAACCACCTGGCGTTTGATTTGCTCGATTTCAGCGGGCAACTCCTCGATGATCCTGGGCTGATCCAGGATGAACTGAATCAATTGTTCGCGGTTGAGTGCGCTTCTTGATTCAATTATCCACGAAAGGTTTGGCAACCCCGACTTCGGCCTGCCCACTGCCGCCAATCAATTGCCCTTGCGATGCTACAAGGGGTTGTGTCAACTTCGGTGCACCCTTCCGGGCGAGGTGTCACCAACCGGAAACACGGGCAGTCACAGTCCCGTGGACTGAACTTCCATAACCTCTCCAGTTTGTTCGCAGTCGTGCTCGCATCACCTCGGCTATCCAATTGCTCGTTGCTTTCCTTGAAATGAAGCTACCACCGCCGAGAAATGGAGCTACCACCGCCAAGTACTGGATTGCGATAATTCCGCCTCTCCGAATACTTATCGGAGTGAAACGGAAACCTTCCGGTTCGGCAGTGACAGAAGAGCTCGCTAAATGAATAAATGTCTCCCAAACGGAACAATGACTCCAAGAACGGCCATATCGGGAATCGGTATCGATTGCAATGGCGCATTGGCGGAACTAATTAGGGTCGCCGCCGGCGAACAATACGTCGCACTTCACGAAGTGTTCAATCTCGCCGCAGTGACGGGGCACTTTGCATCTCGCGGTCCCGAGCCGATACTGGCGGGGTTCGCAAACTCCGGGAACGAGGCGATGTCCTTATTTGAAGCGCTGAGCGGTGTCTCACCGGATTCGCCGGTCATCGTCATCCTGGAACGACATTCGGTGAATGACGCTGTCAGGTTCATTCGCAACGGAGCATTTGAATGTCTGGGTCCTGGGGCCACAGCCTGCGAGCTCTCGAACGCGCTGACCGGGGCCTTTGGACGCATCGGGGAGCGACGGATTCCGGGGGAAGGTTCAGGCACGGAAGCCTGGCGAAGGCTTCTGGTGGGTCAGAGCCCCGCGATCGAACGCGTGGCGAAGATCATTCGCCTTGTCGCTCCGCGGCGTTGCACGCTTCTGATTTCGGGTGAGACCGGCTCTGGAAAAGAGATGGTAGCCCGGGCCATCCATATGGCCGGTGATCGCTCACGACGCCCGATGATCTCGGTAAATTGTGGTGCTCTGCCCGAAAACCTGATTGAAGCCGAGCTTTTTGGTCACGTCAAGGGAGCCTTTACGGGCGCCACCGAGCACAGAGCCGGACGGTTTGAGCAGGCTCAGGGCGGTACGCTCTTCCTGGATGAGATCGGCGATTTGCCGTACGATCTGCAGGCAAAGCTCCTTCGGGTCCTTCAGGAGCGCGAAATTCAGAAATTGGGCGGCACAGGAACCATTAAAGTCGATGTCCGAGTGATTGCGGCGACCAACGCCAATCTCCTGGGACGAGTGCAGCAGGGCTCGTTTCGGGAAGATCTTTACTATAGGCTGAACGTGGTTCCGGTCGAGCTGCCTCCACTGAGAGAACGGGAGGTCGATATTCCTCTGCTGGCAAATCACTTCGTTCGCAAGGTGTGTGCGGCCGAGGGGCTGTCCGCCAAGTCGGTAACTTCACGGGCAATGGCGCTCATTTGTGCTTATTCGTGGCCGGGTAATGTACGCCAGTTGGAAAACGTCGTCGAGCAAGCAGTGGTTATGAATGCCTTTGTGGATTCGCTTGACATCTTCGATTTTGCGCTGCCGAAGTCAGTTCAACCCGAGCAAACCGGTCCCATTGCATTCCCCGGCGCCCGGTTTCCGGAAGAGGGCATGGACTTTCCACAGACGCTCCGCCAGTTCGAGCGGGTAATCCTCGGCCAAGCGCTTACCAAGACCCAGGGAAACAAGACTCTTGCAGCTTTTATGTTACGTCTTCCGCGGACCACTTTGATTCACAAATTGCGCGCCCTGGATTGCGGTGGGCGCGTGGCTTAGTCATCGCTTTCAGAAATACGTTAACTTATATATTCGATTAGAAAATAGGTGAACGTATGAGACTCTGGGCGGGGGTGCTCTTTGGTGCCGCGTTCGTTATGCCTGTGTGCGTCTGTTTTATCGCCTGAATGTGCCTTATCTTTCCGAACCGAAAAAGCATGAAGGGTTAAGCCGGTTCTTGCCGCTTCTGAAATCGCTCCGTTTGAAGGGACAGGTTGTAAAGCCTAATGACCTGGCAGACGCGCGACCCGCGGAGGGTCTCTCGAGTAGCAGAATCGACAGCGAATTGGCTATTGAACCTCTCCGAAGATTGGCATGGCACGTGCTTACTGACGCGTGACCCAATGGACACAACCGGCGGCCGAGGCAAAATGAATACGCAACAGTATAGGAACCTTGGTCGCCGAGAACCACGAATCAGATCCGGCAGGTTCGCCGCGAGGACATTGCGCCTGAAAAGAACCCGGAGGTTCTGAACGACACCCGCCAGAACGCTGATCGCGTCCTGGCATTCGATTTGGTGGCTCGAAAACTGGCAGGTGTCGTTTCTGATTTCGGAAGGCTCTGGAGCGAATCGAAAACCATGCCTATGGACGGTGCACGCTTGCGAGGAGCAGATCAGCGAAAACTTACAGGCGGACAGGTAGAGGGAAAAATCATATGACGTGTAATGGAACGACAACACCGCAATCCAGGAATGTGCTTTTCGCGCTTCTCGCAGGCGTCGGGGCCGGGGTTGTGCTGGGCTTGGCCATAGCCCCGAAATCCGGCAAAACAACTGCGGGACGACATCGGTAACACCGTGGGGCGATTATCTGGATTCCGCCAGCGTGAAAGCTGAGGAACTCCGCAAGTCAGCTTCACACCTTGCGCAACGTGGGCTAATAGCAATACTGTTCACTTAAGACATTTCTGTGATATTCTGTTCTAGAGCGAAGCCTCTCGTGGAGTCACTCATGAACGGAATCGCGGTGGAATCGAGCACCCTGGCGGCGCTCGCTTACGACGACGGTCGCGAGATTTTGCAACTGGCGTTCCGCAGCGGGAGGAAGTATCAGTACTGTGGTGTTCCGGCGATAGCGTGCGAAGGCCTGCTGAGAGCATCGTCCAAAGGCAAGTATTTTAACGAGGTCATTTGCGGACGCTTTCCTTTTGCGCCGACTGCCAGGGCGCAGACAGGAGGGGTCTGATGGCGCGCACCGTGGCTTCGTTACCAACTGGGAGCCGCATCACAGATTACATCAGCCTGGGCGTGGTAGCCAAATGCTTTCCGCGCGAGAAGGTGGATGCTGTTTTGAAGCGGACCGAACGCGCCAGCGTACGTGAGCGCGACTTGCCCGCTGACGTTGTCGTGTACTACGTCATAGCGCTGGCGCTGTACATGCGATCGTCTTATCGCGAGGTTTTGCGTTGTCTGCTGGAAGGAGTTCAGTGGCTGCTGGATCCTTCCGTGCCGGTAAAGGTTGCCGGCAAATCGGGTATTTCTCAGGCGCGAAGCCGGCTGGGAGCGGAGCCTCTGAAACAGCTCTATGATGCCGTGGTGACGCCCATCGCGGAGAAGCGCACCAAGGGAGCCTGGTACCGTCGGTGGCGGCTGGTCAGTCTGGATGGCAGCACGCTGGACACCGCCGATACTGCGGAAAATGAAAAGGAGTTTGGTCGTCCCGGCGCCAGCCGCGGCGCCAGCGCCTTCCCCAAGCTGCGCTTTGTATCCGTGCTGGAAAACGGAACCCACGTCCTTTTTGGCGCCTGCATGGGACCGTACTCCACCGACGAACTCACGCTGGCCGGTAAAGTCTTGCTCTCCCTGCGCCAGGGAATGCTGTGTCTGGCGGACCGTTTCTTTCCCGGCTACCAACTCTGGCGCGCAGCGGCGAAGACCGGCGCGGACTTGCTTTGGCGAGTCCGTCAGAATGCCCGCCTGGAGGTGGACCGGCGCCTGCCGGACGGTTCGTATCTCAGCCGCATTTACGCCTCGACTTCGGATCGCCCCAACCTGCGCGACGGGATTGTGGTCCGAGTGATCGACTATCGCCTGAAGGATGTTCCGGGATCCGAGTCGATCTACCGTCTGATCACCACCATACTGGACCCTGAGCAGGCGCCCGCCAAAGAAATCGCCCCACTGGAGGCCCACAATCTCACCTGCTCTCAGCCCCAGGCAACCCGCGATCAGGACCATGGTCCCGTGTGGTTCCCGGAGGTGTGGTAGCAGCTTGTGAAACTCGCCCGCTGTACGCACAGATGACCGTTGCTGTCGTTTGCGGACAGCCTACCACCAGTCTATCGAAATCGCCTCCTTGCAGATATCCACCCCTGCTTTGGTTCTGTCAGATTCCTGCGCAGAGCCGAGAAGTAACTCCGGTACCCGGGGCACCACCCCGGACAGACAGCCATGCACGGACGGCAGATGCTGTTTCTTTCGAGAGCGGCACTTTTCGGCCTCTCCCGTGGATCAGAACGGTAGCTTGCGGTTGAAGCACCATATCTTCGATCCGGAGCCCCATCAGTTCAGAGACCCGCAGTCCACCCGCGAAGCAAAGGTGAAGCTCGCCCTGTCACGGATGCCGTCGCGAACAGTTGGGTCAGGGGCGTCCAGGATCGATTGCATTTCCTAAACTGTGAAGTGCCTGACAAGCCGAGTATCGGTCTTTTTTGCCGGGAGGGCCTGTATACGTCGAATCTGCTCCAGCGCCGAAGGCTCGCGATATTTCATATAGCGCGTGAAAGATTTAATGGCTGCGAGCCGGATCTTCCGGGAGCCGGCACCATTGCCGCGCCTTGTTTCCAGATAATTCGGGAAGTTCACGATCAGCGGAGCGTCCAGTTGCTCCAGTTGCAGTTGTGAGCGCGGAAGTTTGATGCAATCGGCGGCATATTCGAACATAAGCCGGAAGGCGTACGCATAGGAGTCGCAGGTGTTGGGGCTGGCACGCCGTTCGATGGGTAAGCGCTGCTGGAGAAAGACCGCTGTGCGGGGCGAGAAGAATCATAGCCTACCTCCAGTGAAGAAACTTCGACACTCATCCGCGACATTTCTCATCAGGTCCGTGTCGCCTCCAGATACCAGCACGTGTCGGCGACCTTGCTATGGCCAAGGTAAACCGACAGCGCCAACATATGTTTGGTGATTCGATCCTCGCCATCGGGGCAGGTTTCCAGCGCCCTCACTGCGAACGTGTGCCTCAAGGAATGAATCGTGGGAGTCCAAGTCCGCGAGGAAAGCCGATCTATTTGACCACATCGTGGACGGCGGTTTCGGCGTGGTGCAGAAGTAGCGTGCGCCGCCCCAGGGAAACGAATACGTGACCGTCCAGTGGGGTATAGGCAGGCCTCCGCTGGAGGTATCGTTCCAGGGCAACCTGGGCGGTGTCGTGAAGGGGAACGAGACGGCTCTTGCGAACTTCGAACAGCGAATGACCAGACCATCTGCGGTGATGTCCTCGAAACAGAGATGGATTGCTTCCGACACGCGGAGTCCAGTACACGCCAACAGGGCAAAGAACGTACTGTAGGTATGCCCACGAAAGGTAGTTCGTTTACCCAACTCAGATGCGGCTTGAAGGATGCGCGGGATGTCGTCCCCGGAGAAAATGCAGGGAACGGGGCGCGGTCGATTCTAACTGCCGAAAACCCGGCTACACCGCCCATCGCCTGTCGGGTGAGCGACGGGCGGCTCCGCCGGGAACGAAACGTTGGGTGGACTCCGCCTTCGTTCTCGCACAAACAGGTAAGGCAACAAAACATCACACCGAAAACGGCACTCAACTTGCTCAGAGAAGAATAGGGCTAGGCTCCATCTACGCTCAAGGCTGGCCGTCTCCAATCGGAGGAGTCGGCCAGCCGCTCCTTTGACCGAAGATCGCACTCGCAAGGTTGAGGTAAATGCACTGGCCTGCCGAAACGCAAGTTCGGCTTCGCCGTTTGCCCACTCTACGACGCCCCGCCGCAATATCCGATGGACACGCCGTATCAGGTGGAATCAGCAACCGGGCGTATACTGCTTTCCACGAGTTGCTTCCACTTTAACTCGCCGGAACGTAAACTAAACTGGGCGTCGGAGTGAAAAAGGGTGAAAAACGCTAGCAACGACCCGCGCGACGCCACGGTATCTGGTCGAGGGACCGGCAACTCAGTGTGACGGTCGCTCGGTTCGTGCGGCTGTGGATCGATCACCTGCATCGCGCGAAACGGTGCGCCGATCCGGAGCGCGGAACGCAAAATTGCAGTACTGACAGCGATACTTCCGCATATTTGTGAAGAGGAGCATGATTCGCTCGAACCCTATAGCGCGCCTGGTTCTTAGAAACGTCGAGCGGCACTTTGGACACGAAAGACACATAATAATTCAGAACCACCGACCGCCCTGAACTTCCCGGAGAGGAATGTTTACAGACTTCAGGCACAGCAGGTTCTGGTGGCACCCTGGCCTTTGAAGAGCATTCCGAGTTCCAACGAGAACCGATCGAATGGTATTCAGGCTAAACGCATTGGCCCCCCGGCCCGGGATCTGTAGTGTTTAATGCCTAGCCGAGTGTCACCAAAATGTGACAGGTCCTCGGTAAATCGCAAAGGATGTTCAACGAAAAGGCACACTATTCTGAACGGAGCATCTTTGATATGTCCCGGATAGGGCGTACCAGACAGCCGGTGGCGATGGTGCTAAACAGTAGAGTGAGACCGCCCGCTGTCCCTGCCGCGCGCACAACCAGTAAATATCGGGTACATCCGGTACCAAGCCAACCTTGCCCATTCCCCAAGCATATCCAAAGCGTCGGATCCGCGTGATGCTGTAAACGCGCGGTTAAGTG
>Ga0302319_10016162_pt1 | contig 13775 bp, 14 predicted proteins | sample Bog_T0_2_FD_203319 | JGI IMG/M metagenome (GOLD analysis project Ga0302319, IMG submission 203319) | Peat permafrost microbial communities from Stordalen Mire near Abisko, Sweden - Bog_T0_2 | ecosystem: Environmental > Terrestrial > Soil > Wetlands > Peat | place: Sweden: Abisko, Stordalen Mire...
GGAAGAGAAGAGAAATGGCAGGAGCGGCTACACCTTAATTTCGACGGCCCTTGGTCCCACGAATGGGGTCCACCTCCGGCGAAGATGAAGCGGACGCCGAGAAGGCAGCCGGCGCACGTCATGATGAGCGCCATTACTTGAAAGTTCATCGTCGGTCTCCCTTGATCGAGTAACCGGGGGCGGCATGCTCGTAACCTGACGTGCGGAATAGCTCGGTCCGGGGTTCCAACGGCTTGCGTGCAGCCAAAGCCCACGGATGAAAACCAAAGGAGCGCCGAGTTGTTTCACTATTGTTTCCCGTGTTGCGGCCCTGCTAGCTGTATCGCGACGTCGCCCATTCGTTGAACAGTTGGCGACGTCGTCGAAAGAGATCATGAACGATTGCATTCAGACGATCTATGCGTCATCGTCCGCAATCTGTTGGAGATCGTCCAAACATGGATCCGCTGTCAGAAGTCATCTCGTTCCTGGACCTGAGAAACTATCGCGCCGGCGGCTTCGAAGCGGGCGGCGACTGGTCGATTCGCTTCGATCCATTCGAGGGGATCAAATGCTACGCCGTGACCTCGGGCGCGTGCTGGCTCACGGTTGAGGGGGCGGGCGAGGCGGCGCTTTTCAAGCAAGGCGACTGCCTGCTGTTGCCCCACGGCTCGCCGTTTCGAGTCGGCAGCGATCCGGCTCTGCCGTCCGAAGATTGGAAGCGCCACTTCCTCGGCGCCCGCGACGGCGAACTGGTCAAGCTGAACGACGGCGGCGGGGTGACCGTGCTTGGCGGCCATTTTCAGCTCGCTGGACCACAGGCGGAGATGCTGCTCGCCATGCTGCCGCCGATCGTCCATCTACGGCCCGAGTCCGATCGCGAGACTTTGCGCTGGGCCTTCGACCGGATGCGGCAGGAGATGGTCGGCGCCAGGCCGGGAGGCTTCCTGATCATACAGCAACTCGCCTGCATGATCTTCGTCCAGGCGCTCCGCCTCTACCTCGACGACAGCAAAGGCGTCGGCTGGCTGTTTGCGCTTTCCGACAAGCACGTGGGGGCGGCGATCACGGCGATCCACCGCGAGCCCGCGCGTCGCTGGACGGTGGCGGCGTTGGCCGTCGAGGTCGGCATGTCGCGATCCGGTTTCGCGGCGCGGTTCGGGCAATTGGTCGGTGATGGACCGATTGAATATCTCACGCGCTGGCGGATGCTTCTGGCCGGGCGAAGCCTGTCGCGCGGCGAACCCATCGGCGCCATCGCCCGCTCGCTCGGGTACGAATCAGAAAGTGCGTTCAGCACGGCCTTCAAGCGCGTGATGGGCAGCACGCCTCGCCATCATGCGCGCCTGGCGGCTGTTGCGATCGGAGGCTAGTCTCAGGTTGCGGTAATTCGCCCGCCAGCATTTGCTCGACCATTTCCGTCGGCGGCGTTTCCTCGTACCCACACTCGAGCGCTGAGCGGCAGCGCAGCAGCGCGTCGTCGAGCGTCCGTCGCGGTCCGCGCCAAGCACAATTGCCTATAGGCGCGCGTCGCCGAAATCCGAAAGAACCACTCTCATTTGAGCCGATCGGAGTATCGTGGAGACACCGCCACGAATTGCCACTCGGCCTGACTTTCGCCATCCCATTCTGGAATTTGCAATGCGTTACCAGAATCGTCGAAAAAGTCGTAGCCGAGGCTTTCGAGCAGCGAGGTTATGTCTCGCCAGTCATAGCCCGCCCGGCGCATCCAATAGGGCGCGACCTCGAAGCCGATCGAAGGCTGCTCGTTCTCGAGGAGTCGCCGAGCGCCCTTGAGCACGTAGAGTTCGAACGATTGGACGTCCACTTTGATGAAGCTGCATCTGGAATCGCCGAGATGAAGCGAAGGGATGAAATCGTCCAGGCACACGACGTCGATGCTCTCTCCCCGGCCCGAATCGGCGATTTCGTGGTCAATGCCGAGCGACCCGAAAGGCTGGAAGTCGTCGTAGGAGATCGGAGCCATCCGAAGCTTACTGGCTCGCTCGCCCACGGCCGCCTTGAACGGCAGGACGTTGCGGCAACGGTTCAAAACGAGGTTGGCGTTGAGCAGATTGAACATTTGCATCTGCGGCTCGAATGCGATCACCCGACCCGTTTCACCGACCAGCTTGGAGAGCACGACCGAATGGTGGCCGATATTCGCTCCCACGTCGAGCACACACTCGCCCGGGCGCACCAGTCGGTGGAACAGATCAACCTGCTCCTGCTCCCAAACGCCTGTCGCCCCCAACTGCTCGGCAACGCCGCAATCCGTGCGCAGCGCAAGGAACACGCCGTACTTTCCTTCTATGATCCGGCATGTTTCGCTGACGACAATTCCGGACTCGGGAAAGAATTCGATCGCCGATTGGCGCAGCTTGACAAGCCATACTTCGCTCGCGCCGGTGTCTGGATGGCGAGTGGGCATCAATTCGACCGAAATCGGCGTCTCCGGTCCGTCAGAAATCACGTCGACGACATATTCCTGAGTGTCTGACGGAGATCTATACAGGTCATGGAAGGTGTAGGACTTCGCATCGCGAACCAGAATATGCCCGCTCCAGCCATGACGGATAAAGATCAGACTCCAGGAGCCCGCCGGCAGCGGCAAATCGCATGTCGCTCTGGGTTTGTTGGCGAACAAACCCACTCGGTTGAAGGCGCCGCCCGCGGGACGAAGCGAAAACCCCCGCCCACGCCACGGCAGGTTGAGAAGCTTCGACCCGCGGTCCGAGTCGAAAACTTTTCCAACGAATGCGCCCTGTGCAATCCCGTCCATCATGTCACTCGATCGGCAATAGCGAATCTGACCTCATCATGCCTTGCGAGGCGGCGCAAGATTTCGGGACCAGCCCACGATCGCTTTACAGTTTACGTAAACCCAGCGTCTCACGCGAAGGCTGCAGTCCGGCAACGCTGAGACAGTCGAACGCTGTTGGCTGCACAGTCGGCGATGGCTCGACGGGCATCGGGGGAACAATCGGGAGTGAAACCGTCGTTGCGAGCGAAGCGAAGCCATCCAACCGCGACGCGCAGCCCATCCGGCGGAGTGAAGAACAGGCCCCTCGGGCGGCCGTGGTTGAATTCGCGATCGTTCGAGATGGCGGCAGACGAAACCAACGTGAGTTGCTTTACCCGATCGTCCTGGACCTACGCTCCTCCGGCGTCGCTCCCGCCTGGATTTCCTGCTAAAGTCCAATCCTGAGCCTCGCCGCGCGAAGCCCCGTGACGCCCGCCGAATTCCTCGATTGGGAGGAGCGGCGGCTCCAGCGGCTCCCCCGGGCGGCGAGACGCCGCCGCCGCGGGGGTTCCCTTCCCCGCCCGCTTCGTGTATCGAGCGCGCAAAGAGGACGGCCGCGCGCTTGTAGCGCAGCGCCGTCGTGTTCCCGTCACATGGGTCGAAGAAGGAACGGCGCGGCAAAGCGCCCGAGCTCATTCGGCCTGCCACGAATCGAAGACGCTCATGAAACTGCGCAATATCGCCATCATCGCCCACGTCGACCACGGCAAGACCACGCTGGTCGACCGCCTGCTGCAACAGTCCGGCGCCTTTCGCGACAATCAGCGCGTCGCCGAGCGTGTGATGGACTCCAACGATCTGGAAAAAGAACGCGGCATCACCATCCTCGCCAAGGCGACGTCGGTGGTCTGGAAGGGCTATCGCGTCAATATCGTCGACACCCCCGGCCACGCCGATTTCGGCGGCGAGGTCGAGCGCATCCTCTCCATGGTCGACGGCGCCATCGTGCTGGTCGACGCCGCCGAGGGGCCGATGCCGCAGACCAAATTCGTCGTCGGCAAGGCGCTGAAAATCGGCCTGAAGCCGATCGTCTGCGTCAACAAGGTCGACAAATCCGACGCGCGCCCGAGCGAGGTCGTCAACGAGTGTTTCGATCTGTTCGCGGCTCTGGACGCCACCGACGACCAGCTCGATTTCCCGATCATCTACGGCTCGGCCAAGCAGGGCTGGATGGCGGATTCGCCCGACGGTCCCAAGGAAGATTTCGCGCCGCTGTTCGATCTGGTGCTCAAACACGTGGAATCGCCGCGCGTCGGCGCCGGCGGTTTTCGCATGCTGGGCACGCTGTTGGAGGCCAACCCCTACCTCGGCCGCATCGTCACCGGCCGCGTGTTCTCCGGCTCGATCCGCGCCAACGCTCCCGTCAAAGTGATGGACCACGAGGGTAATCTCGTCGAGACCGGGCGCGTCTCGAAAATCCTCGCCTTCCGCGGCATCGAGCGCACGCCGATCGACGTCGCCGAAGCCGGCGACATCGTCGCCATCGCGGGTCTGGCCAAATTCAACGTCGCCGACACGCTGTGTGCGCCGGAAGAGGTCGAGCCGCTGCACGCCCAGCCGATCGATCCGCCGACGCTGTCGATGACTTTCATGGTCAACGACAGCCCGCTCGCCGGCACCGAGGGCGACAAGGTGACGAGCCGCGTCATCCGCGACCGCCTGTTCAAGGAGGCCGAGGGCAATGTGGCGCTCAAGGTCGAAGCCGCGCCGAATTCCGACGCCTATGTCGTTTCCGGCCGCGGCGAATTGCAATTGGCGATCCTGATCGAGCAGATGCGCCGTGAGGGTTTCGAGCTCGGCGTGTCGCGCCCGAAGGTGCTGTACCGCAAGGACGAGAGCGGCGAGATTCTGGAGCCGATCGAGGAAGTCGTGATCGACGTCGACGAGGAGCATTCTGGCGTCGTCGTGCAGAAGATGAGCGAGCGCAAGGGCGAGATGATCGAGATGCGGCCGTCCGGCGGCGACCGTCTGCGGCTCGTCTTCCTCGCCCCGACGCGCGGTCTGATCGGCTACTTGGGCGAATTGCTCACCGACACCCGCGGCACCGCGATCATGAACCGCATCTTCCACAATTGGGGCCCCTGGAAGGGCGAGATCGCCGGACGTCGCAACGGCGTGCTGATCTCCAACGAACAGGGCGAGGCCGTCGCCTATGCGATGTGGAACCTCGAAGACCGCGGGCCGATGATGATCGAGCCGGGCTGGAAGGTCTATCAGGGCATGATCGTGGGCCAGCACACCCGCGACAACGACCTCGAAGTGAACGTGTTGAAGGGCAAGAAGCTCACCAACATCCGCACCCACTCCAAGGACGAAGCGGTGCGGCTGACGCCGCCGATCCAGATGACGCTGGAAAAGGCGCTGGCCTATATCCAGGACGACGAGTTGGTGGAAGTCACGCCGAAGTCGATCCGCCTGCGCAAGTCGGTGCTCGACCCGAACGACCGCAAGCGCGCGGAACGGGCGAAGTCGGCGGAGGTCGTTTAAGGTCCCCTCTCCCGCTTGCGGGAGAGGGTTAGGGTGAGGGCGGCGTAACCTACGTCCCTCGCGCGTTCCGAGTCCCCTCCCATGCGCTCGTCCTGGTCCAAAATCCTCCTCCTCTACGCCTGCGGCGTCGGCGCGGGGCTGCAATTCGCCAAAGCCTCGGTGGTGTTCGACGCGCTCTCCGAACACTATCAAGCCGGGCCGGCGTTGGCGGGGTGGTTCGTCTCGTCGGTCGGGCTGGTCGGCGTGGTGTTCGGGGCGACGGCCGGCCTCGTCGTGGCGCGGCTGGGTTCGCGAAAGACGCTCATTGGCGCTTTGGCGGCGGGGGCGCTCATCGCTTTCGCCGAGGGGTTTCTGCCGCCCATCCCGGCGTTTCTGGCGCTGCGCGGCGTCGAGGGCGCGGCGCATCTGGCCATCGTCGTCGCGGCGCCGTCGGCGCTGCTGGCGGCGACGACGCCCTCGAACCGCGGCGTCGCGCTGGGGCTGTGGGGCACCTTCATGAGCGTCGCTTTTCTCGTCGGCGGCTCCGCGGCGCCGGCGTTGGTGGCGCGCTTCGGCCTGGGCGCGCCGTTCTTCGCTCATGCGGGATTGCTGGTCGCGCTCGCTCTGGGCGCCTATGTCGCCGCGCCCGCGGACAGGCCGGCGGCGCCGGCGAACTTGCGCGGCGTCCTGGCGCAGCACATCGAGGTCTACGCCAACGCGCGCACGGCGACCCCCGCCCTGTGCTTCCTCTGCTACACCGGCATGTATCTGGCGGTGCAGACGCTGACGCCGGAACTGGCGCCGCCGGGAGAACGCGCCGCGCTGATCGTCGGCATGGCGATCGTCAGCGTCGTCGCCTCGCTCGTCGCCGGAACGCTCGCCCAGCGGGGTTTTTCGCCGTTCGCGCTGACGATCGGCGCCTTTGCCGCCACGCTGGCGGCGAGCCTCGTCGTCGAGGCGGCGGTCGGGCATGACGCCGCCATCGCGCCCGCCGCGCTGGCGCGCATGGCGTTCCTGTCCTTCCTGCCCGGCGCGATCCTGCCGATGATCCCCCGGCTCAACACCCATGCGCAGGAGCAGGCGCGCGCGTTCGGCGCGCTGGCGCAAACCGGCAACGTCGGCTCGGCGCTGGGCCCGCCGCTATTCGCCACCTCCGCCGCCGCGCTCGGACCCATCGGCCTGCTGCTGCCGGTCGCCGCGCTGTGCGTCCTGGGCGGGTGGCTCACGGCGCGGGCCGCGCGGCGGTTTGCGACCTGAAGCACAGATTTGTGCTATACTTCGCGCCGACTTCCGAGGCCCGCCGTGCATCCCGCCATCGCCGATCACAAGGACGAAATCGCAAACCTCTGCCGCAGCTTTGGCGTGCGGCGGCTGCAAGTGTTTGGCTCGGCGGCGCGGGCGACCGATTTTGATCCAGAAAGGAGCGACGCGGATTTCTTGGTGGAGTTCGCAGACGAGGCTCGCGCCGATCCGCTCAAACAGTATTTCGGCCTCGTCTCCGCGCTGGAAGCAACTTTGGGCCGCCGCGTCGATCTCGTCGAGCCGCGGGCGATCAAGAACCCCTACATTCTCGCAACCGTCAACGAAGATCGCCAGACCCTCTATGAGACGTGATCCGCGCGCGTATCTGCATGATGTGATCGAAGCCGCCGACTCGATTGCGCGGTTCGTCGGCGACTCCGATCGAATTCGCTACGAGAGCGACGCCTTGTTGCAGGCGGGCGTCGAGCGCAAATTCACGATCATCGGCGAAGCGCTGAGTCAGTTGTCGAAGCTCTATCCCGACGTCGCCGGGCGCGTCGCCCGATTGCGTGAAATCAGTGGTTTTCGCAACCTGTTGATCCACGCCTATACGTCCGTCGATCAGCGGCGCGTCTGGACCATCATGCAGCAGTCTCTGCCCGAATTGCGCGTGAGCGCGAAGGCCCTTCTCGACGACCTCTCCAATCAGGGCTCCTGAGCGCCCTCCCCCTGCCGCCCCCTAAACCCCGTCGCCAACACATACAGCTCCGCGCTGTTCGCCCGGCTCGCCTTGGGCTTGACGTGGCGCACCTGCGTGAAGTCACGCTTCAGATTGGCAAGCAGCAGGCCCTCGGTTCCGCCTTGCAGCACCTTGGCGACGAAGAAGCCGCCGGGGGCGAGCACGTCGCGGGCGTAGTCGATGGCGAGTTCGGCCAGTCCCACGATGCGCAGATGGTCGGTCTTGCGGTGGCCGGTGGCGTTCGCCGCCATGTCGGACATCACGCCGTCGGCGTCGCCCCCCAACCATTCTTTGAGCACGGCGGGCGCGTCGGCGTCGTGAAAATCCATCTTCCGGAACTCGACGCCCTCGATCGGGTCGACCTCCAGCAGGTCGATGCCGATGACGCGGCCCTTGCCCTCGGCCGACTTGACCGCGCGCGCGGCGATCTGGCTCCAGCCGCCGGGCGCCGCGCCGAGATCGACGATGCGCTGTCCCGGGCGGAACAGCTTGTACTTCTCGGCGATTTCCACCAGCTTATAGGCGGCGCGGGACCGATAGCCCTCGCGCTTGGCCATGGTGACGTAGGGGTCGTTGAGCTGGCGCTCCAGCCACAGCGTCGAGGACAGCGAGCGCTTTTTTGCCGTCTTGACCCGCGTCTTCAGCGCGCGACCGCCCTCGTGACCGGAACTTCCTGATTTCATGGCGCGCCCCGAGACGCACGGTCCGCGCGCATCAGTTGTGAGAGAATGCCCTCTCGGAGGCCCCGGTCGGCGATGCGGATGCGCTCGGCCGGGAATCGGGCGCGGATCGCTTCGAGAATCGCGCAGCCGGCGAGCACGAGATCGGCGCGCTCCGCGCCGATGCAACCGTTGGCGGCGCGCTCGGAATAGTTCATGGCGCGCAGCCGGGCCACCGCCGCGTCGATCTGCCCGCTGGTCAGCCACAACCCGTCGATGGCGCGCCGGTCGTAGCGCGGCAGATTGAGATGCACGCCCGCCAGCGTCGTCACCGTGCCCGAAGTGCCGAGCAGATGGAAACGGTCGCAGCGACGCCGGTCGGCGACGCGCTCGACGAAGGGCGCCAACGCGCGGTCGACATGGGCGACCATTGCGGCGAAAATCTCCGGCGTGACGTCCGTGCCGCCAAAGGTCTCGGCGAGCGAGACGACGCCGAGGCGCATCGACTCCCAGGCGTCGACGCGGCGCGCGCCCGCGCGGGACCCCCGATTTCGGCTCATCCACACCAGTTCCGAGGAGCCGCCGCCGATGTCGAACAGCACCGTCGATTCGGCGCGCTCGTCGGCGAGATCGCCGCAGCCGGCCGCGGCGAGAAAGGCTTCCGTCCGCTGGTCGACGATCTCGAGCCGCAGTCCCAGCTTCTCCCAAACCTGGTCGAGAAATTCCGCGCCGTTATCCGCCGCGCGGCAGGCTTCCGTCGCGATCAACCGGGCGCGAAACACCCCGCGATGGCGCATCTTGTCGCGACAGACGCGCAGGGCGTCGAGCGTGCGCGCGATCGCCGCTTCCGACAGCCGCCCGGTCGCCGACAGACCTTCCCCCAGCCGCACGATGCGCGAGAAGGCGTCGACGACGCGAAAGCCGTCAGCCGTCGGCCGCGCGATCAGCAGGCGGCAGTTGTTCGTGCCCAGATCCAGCGCGGCATAGAGTTTTGGTCCGGGAGACGCGCCATAATGGGCGCCGTCCCAGGCCGCAACCGTTTCGATGTCCACGTCCGTTGGGCTCAAAGACGAAGCTCGAGCCAAACCCAACTCCTCATCGCCCGGGCCAGCGCCGCGTGCGAACTTTTCCCGCTCAAGGTAGCACGAAAGGACGGGGATGCAATCGAGACGAAATTCGGTGGTCTGGTTTGGAGCAGGTTTGCGCGAAGCCGCCAAGTTAAGCAGCGGCGGGGCGTCGCCGCTGCGATTGCAGCCTCAGAACTCGCTGGCGTGCTCGCTCAAATACGTCTCCAGGCGCCGCGGCGTCTTCCCCGTCAGACGCTTCACCGCGTCGGTGGGCGCGGGCATACGCCCGGCGCGGGTGTTGGCGTCGAAACAGGCGACGAAGGCGGCGACGGGGGCCGGCAGGCCGTGGGCCTTCAAACCTTCGAGCAACTGCTCGTCGCTGACGTGGACGACTTTGAGCGGCTTGCCGACGGCTTTCGCAGCGAGCGCGGCGATCTCTTCGGTGGTGAAAGCCTCGCCGGAAGTGATGTCGTAATTGGCGCTGGCGGTCGTCTCGGCTTTCAGCGCCGCCGCGGCGGCGAGAGCGACATCGGCGCGCGCGACATGCGAGACCTTGCCCTGCCCGGCGGCCGAGAACCACTGACCCCCGGCAAAGGCGCCAGGCAGCGCCAGCTTCAAGTTCTCCTGATACCAGCTCACGCGCAAGATCGTATGCGGGATGCCGCTGGCGACGATCGCCTGCTCGGTGCCGAAATGGTCGGGCGCGAACACGATGGGCGAGACCGGCTCGGGGTTCGGCATCGACGTGTAGACGATGTGTTTGACGCCCGCTTTCACCGCCGCCGCCACCGCCGCCGTCTGCTGCGCGAGCCGCCGGCCGGGCCGGTCGACCGCGTCGGTGGAGACGATGAGCACGCGATCGACCCCCGCGAACCCCGCCGCGAGCGAGGCCGCGTCGTCGAAATCGAGGCGGCGGACTTCGACGCCGCGGGCGGCGAAATCGGCGAGTTTGCCGGGGTCGCGCGTGCCGGCGACGATCTTGTCGCCGCCCGCGGCGAGCAAGGCTTCGACGACGAGGCGGCCGAGTTGGCCGGCGGCGCCGGTGACGAGAAGGGTTTTGGACATTGTGGGCTCCTTGAGGCTGGTCTAAAAAAGAGACCTGATCTATATTACGCACCAACAGCCTCTCGTAAAGAAGGCACATTCTCGGCCAGTAGTTACCTCAAGGGAACCGCCATGAACGAACTCGCCGCGCCGCGGCTCAAAACCATCGGCCAGATCCGGGCGACCGGCTTCTCTTTCGACAATTGCCCGGTGCGTGACGTCCTCGCCAAAGTCGGCGGCAAATGGTCGACGCTGATCGTCACCGCGCTCGCCGAGCGCCCGCACCGTTTCGGCGAACTCAGGCGCACCCTCGACGACATCTCCCAGCGCATGCTGACGCAGACGCTGCGCGACCTGCAACGCGACGGCCTGGTCAGCCGAAAAGTGTTCCCGACCCAACCGCCCAGCGTCGAATACGCGCTGACCGACCTCGGCCGCTCGCTGCTGACCAGCCTCGCCGCGCTGATAAGCTGGGCCGAGTTGAACCACGGGGCGATAAGGGCGAGCCGCTCGGCGTTTGACGCGGGAGGGCAGTCCTAGGGATGCAGGATCGGACGCGTGGCGGCGGCCGGAGCGGAACGTCAAAGTTCCGCGGGCCAGCCCGCGCGGAAGTCGCGAAAGAAAGCAGCCAATTTTTCCCGCGCGACCTCGCCCGATTCTTCGCCGATATGGTCGTTCAGACAGAAGAACTTCGGCGGATCGCGCAGGATGTCGTCAAGAGTCGCCTGCCAGCCGCCCGTCCATTCGCCGACGGGAACGAAGACATATTCGTCGCGGCTGCGGTAGACGACGTTCGGCAGTCCCTCGCGCTCGGGCAGGCCGGCGCGGCCCGTCAGCTTCGCCAAGCTTGCATAGGCGCAGAGCAGGACGACCGCTGCGTCACGCGGATCGCGGAACCGGTTGCGACTCGTCCGCAGGAGGTCGGCTCCGAACGCCGCCCACAATTCGCTCGCCAGCGCCCGCGTGCAGGGAAAAGGAACATGCGCCAGCGTCTTGCGCTCAGCCACCCCGAACGCCCGGGTCAGCAGAGCGTCGGTGAAGGCGAGGCTCCGCGCCCATGCGGCCGGCTCCTCGCGGGGCACCGTGTCGAATTCGAAGCGGAAGATCGGCGCGCCGTTTTCGGGTGCGAAGAAATCGTCGGCCGACAACGGCCGCCCGACGAAGCAATCGTCGTTGAAGATGAGGAAACGCTCGGACAGGCCGTCGATGAACGCAAGATTGGCCCCGATCGCGTTCGAATTGAATGTCGGCAGTGCGGCCCGGTCGACAAAGAACTCTTCGTGCCGCACCCAACGCACGCCCTCCGTTTCGAGGACGTCGCGCGGGGGCCGCTGGCCATTGGTGGCGACGAAGATCTTGCCGATCCAAGGCATGAGCCGGCGGATGGCTGGCGCGAGCACGCTCAATTCGCCGTTCTCACGAAAGCGGTGCGGCAGCAGGGCGTCGTTGGAGCGCGCGAGCGGCCCGAACCGCCGCAACTGCGCCATGAGGTCGTCGTCCAACGTCACCCAGGGAATGACAGCGTCGATGCGGTCCATCGGAATTCCCGCTCACCCCCCAAAAAAACCCGCCTTCACCTTGTCACCGGCCTTCACCCCGAGCTTCGCCGCCAGCCCGCCGTTGATCTCCAGCACGCCGACGCAGGGGGCCCCGGATGGGATGATGGTCTCGGAAAGCGGTTGCGCGTCGGCGGCGACACGGACGATCGTTCCGTCGGGGGCGATGAAGATCATATCGAGCGGGATGTAGGTGTTCTTCATCCAGAAGCTGACGGGTTCGTCGACCGGGAACTCGAACAACATGCCGCGGTCGTCGCGCATGAAGCGCCGATACATCAGCCCGCGCGCGCGCGTCGCCTCATCCTTGGCGATCTCGACCTGGAAGCTTTCCGGACCCGAAGCGGTGACAATCGTCAACCGCTCCAACCCGTCTTGCGCCCGCGACGCCGGCGCAAACGCCGCGAGCGCCGCCGCAACGAAGACCCAACTCGAGGCGCGTCTAACGATCGAGGTCACGGCGCTCTCCTAGCCTCAGGCGACACGGCAAAATGAGCGCTCCAGCTTCCCTCGCCGTCAATGCGAGCCTCCGCGAAAGCGGGGCTTTCGCTCGGGCGAAGCAATCCAGAGCCCTACGACGCGGCCTTTCCCGATAACCGGCCGAAGCCACGCGCCCCCTGGATGGCTTCGTCACTTCGCTCCTCGCAATGACGGTCGCAGGTTGTTTCAATTGATTCAGTAATTTCGCCGCGTCGCCTCAATGGGCGGTCGGAACCTTGATCCCTTCGAGCGGCCGCACTTCCGCCGCGAGCAGCCCTTTCGGCCCCGGCCCGAAACGCGCGAGCATCGAATCGCCGGGCTTGGGATCGATGAAGCCGTAGCGGCGCAGCGTCTCCATGTGGACGAAAATATCTTCCGTCCCCTCGCCGCGGGTGAGGAAGCCGAAGCCGCGCGTGCGGTTGAACCATTTGACGATGACGATCTCGAAGCCGCCGACCGTGGCCGCCTGCGCGCGGGTGCGCCCCGACGAAACCGACGGCGGCGGCTCGCCGCCCTCGCCCGGTGTCACCGACAGCACGCGGAACACCTGCAACCCGCGATCACGCCGCTGCGCTTCGGCTACCACGCGCGCGCCTTCGAACAATGTCGAGAAGCCGTCGCGGCGCAACACCGTCACATGGATGAGGACGTCGGGCTCGCCGCTGTCGGGCACAATGAAGCCATAGCCCTTGCCGACATCGAACCATTTGACGCGGCCGGCCACTTCGACGAGGCCAACCGGGCGCTCGACATCCTGGGTCGAACGACCGACGGTTTCAGCGAGGACGGTTGGCTGGGTTTTCTCGTACTCGTCGCTCAACGTCTCGGCCCCCTGGTACACGCCGCGCGCGGCTGGTGAGAACCCAGCAAACTCGCTTGAAAATGGGGCGGTCCGCCTGGCCCGCAACAAATCGACGAATCGCTGTACAACTGATTCTCACCAAACAACATAGCAAAACCTCGACGCGCTCCTAGTCAAATTCAACCAGGACGAGCGAACTTTGTGGATAGCGACGGATTTTGGGGCGAAACAAAACGCCCGCAACGCGAGGCGTCACGGGCGTTCGGTTGTTGACGTTGCGTAGTCTTCGCGACCGATCATTCGGTCTCTTCTTCCGGTTCCGGCGGCGGCGCCATGCCTTCGAGCCCGCGCAACAAATCTTCTTCGGTCATGCGGTCGAATTGAACGTCGGCGCCGCTGTCGAACGCCGCCGTGCTCGCGGTGAGCGGCGGGGCGGCCTCGGTTTCCGGTTCGTCGACCTCGACCTGCTTCTGCAACGCGTGAATCACATCCTCGCGCAGATCGCTCGGCGTCAGCTTGGCGTCGGCGATTTCGCGCAACGCAACCACCGGGTTCTTATCGTTGTCGCGAGCAATATGGATCTGCGAACCCGAGGAAATCGCGCGCGCACGATGTGCCGCCATCAGCACCAGCTCGAAGCGGTTGTCGACCTTGTCGATGCAGTCTTCAACGGTTACGCGGGCCATGCGGGCCTCCTCGATACGGACGAAATACGGGAAAGAGGGGAAGGGTCGGATTCGGCCCTTACAACAGGGCGCGGCAAAGGGCAAGAAATAACGCCCAGCCGTACAGACCTCAACGCCGCAGCGCCGCAATGGTTTGGCCGAACACTTCGCCGAAACGATCGACGTCTTCGCGTCTCGACGCCCAGCCGAAACTCAACCGGATCGCGCCGCCCAAAAGCTCCGGCGCGACGCCCATCGCCGCCAGCACGTGCG
>Ga0302319_10016164_pt1 | contig 13774 bp, 10 predicted proteins | sample Bog_T0_2_FD_203319 | JGI IMG/M metagenome (GOLD analysis project Ga0302319, IMG submission 203319) | Peat permafrost microbial communities from Stordalen Mire near Abisko, Sweden - Bog_T0_2 | ecosystem: Environmental > Terrestrial > Soil > Wetlands > Peat | place: Sweden: Abisko, Stordalen Mire...
ACGACGTTGCACACGGTGCTGCTGGATGTGGCGGAGTTGACCGAGCACTCGGATAATGCGATCAAGTTTTTGAGCGATATGTTTTCTGCACGTTTGTACAAGCTGGCGGCGTTGAAGGTGGGCGTGCCGGATTATAAAGACCTGGTGACGCGGAAGGTGCATACCGCGGAGGAGCTTTACCGGTTTATGGTGGACCAGTTTAATCAGAGCCGGGCGTTTTTCCTGGAGTTGACGGTGGTGGTGATTCTGGTGATTGAGCTGGTTTATTTGTTTAAGGGGAAGTTGTTTTAGGGGCCGAATTCGGCCTTGGGAGCCTGTTTGCGAAGGGCTTCGATCAAGTCTGCAGCGTTACTTGGCATGATCTGAAATTTCCCGATGTCTGGGACTGGCGTCATGCGAAGGTATTGAACTTTAACAACCGCTGGCACAAACCTGGAGCTGGGTTCACTGTCTATTCGGGTCAATTCGCCCCAGGCGAATTGTCTCGTGCGCCAGAAGTTTTTGCAGACTAGCCCCGTTGGTTCAATCTTGAAGTAGACGAAGAAATGACCTAGAGCGAGGACAAGCGCATAAAACAGCCAGGACAGAAGGCAGAATATTTGCAACGTTCGCTTTTGAGGCGTTGAGTCCGTCATCAAATCAAAGGAGTAAAGGCAGACGAAGCCAAGGCTCATCCTACCGGGCCACCAGAATTTCTGCCTGAATTTCATGATGCGAGCATACGCCGCGCTCCCCACGAACGGAACCCGAAAGGCAGCCGCAGATCGCTCGGCTGCGCTCGGGGTGACAGTGTGGTGGTGATGTACTGCTGGGCGAAATTGGCGTTCATGAAAGTGGCTACTTGGCGGTGGTCTGGGGTCTCGGCCCCCAATAATAGAAGCCACTTAAAGTTTGAATCTCGTCCCGCTTGTCGAGCTGGTTGATTTTCGCCTCCAGTTTATGCATAGTTCCGTCGGGAATATTTTCGGGAAGGAAACTGAGGACATACTGGCTTCGGATCATTTCTGAAATCTCGTCAACCAAGGGGGACAGGTCATTCGGGTTTTTCGCGCGCAAGACGATGCCTCCAGCTATTTTGAAAAGTTTCTTCAACCTGTCGGAGTCACGGGAGATATCTTCCCGGTACTCTGTCTTGCCGGGAACGCTCAACGCATATAGAAATGGGGCGCCAGACCGGATCAGACGCTGCATTGCCTGTTCGCCGGAGAGTCTGGATGCATTGTCCCCTCCGTCAGTGATCAACACCATTGCCCGACGCTTTTGGTGGGCATTGGCAAGCAGGTTGATCTCGGCCTTCACTAGCGCATCGAACATCGCTGTGCCGCCCCGGGACGTGAGTGTGGTCAGTTTCTCAGGATCGACGGAGGAAGCTGGTGTGAAGGGCAGATCAAGGTAAGCCGCGTTGGAGAAACGGACCACCATAACCTCGCTGCCTGCGGGTAGGTCCTTAACGAGTGCCGCGGCCGCTTCGCCGATGGGCCCGCGCTCGCCATTGGTTGATCCTGATTCGTCAATCAAGAGGCAGAGCGAAACAGGGCCCTCTGCGGCCGCGACCGTCTGGATTGTCCGGGGTGCGCCGTCCTCGGTGATGGTGAATGCTGAGTTGGTCAGCTCTGTGACAGGATGATGGTCCCGGTCGAGGACGAGGACATTCAAGTCCACGGTTCGGGGGACCGTGGCGGGTGCGGTGGGATTGCCCGTTTGACCGATGGCGGGAAGGGTAGCGGCAAAGGCGGCCAAGGCGATGAAGATGGTTTTCACGGGCGAACCTGCTGGTATATCGGGTATGCGGAGAGTTTAGCAAAAGTTCGGGTCTTTTGGACTGGTTTATTCTTCAGCAAGTTAGCTCCCGCTGCGCGGGACTAGCAAGTCAGCGAATCAGCAGGAGCATTGCTGGGTATTGGCTTAGTCTTCGTGAGTAGACAAATGCGATGAATTAGGCCTTGCTTTGGCCTTCTTCCCAAATCAACGTGCCGTGGGTTTCCTTGAGGAAGAGCATGCCGCAGACGAAGCTGATGGCGGCTACTCCGATGGGGTAGTAGAGGCCGGCGTAGATGTTGCCCGTGGAGGCGCATAAGCCCAGTCCTATGAGCGGCAACAGACCTCCAAAGACACCGTTGCCTATGTGGTAGGGCAGCGAGACTGAGGTGTAGCGGACCTTGGCTGGGAAGGCTTCCACGAGGTAGGCGGCGATGGGGCCGTAGATCATGCAGACCAGGATCACCTGCAGCCAGACGTACAGGATCAGCATCGGGTGGTTGGCGTTCTCGGCCACCTTCGCTGGAACCCTCTTGCCGGTGGCCTCGTCGATGGTGAGCGGAGTGAGCTTGTAGGCCTTGGTGACCTTGTCCTGGACGGAGCTGACGCTGACCACGTTGTTGCCGGCAGCCTGCTGCATGCCCTTGTAGATGGGAATGTAGAAGATAACCGAGAGCAGCAGCGCGGACATCATGAGCTTTTTGCGGCCGATGCGGTCAGAGAGTGCACCGAAGACGGTGAAGAAGGGCATGGCGCAGAGGAGGGCGATGGCCACATCGATGTTGGCCGATTTGGCGTTGAGCTTGAGGACCGTTTGCAGGTAGAAGAGCGCGTAGAACTGGCCGGTATACCACACGACGCCCTGGCCGGCGGTTGCGCCGGCCAGCGAGATCAGCAGCACCTTGAGGTTGGACCACTTGGTCAGGGCGTCAGTGAGCGGCTTGGTGGAGCTCATACCGGCGGCCTTGATCTGCTGGTAGATGGGCGATTCCTTCATCTTGAGCCGGATGTAGAGGGAGATTCCGACCAGCACGATGGAGAGCAGGAAGGGCAGGCGCCATCCCCAGTCCTGGAAGGTTGCCGGGGTCATGCTCTGCTGGGTGGCGACGATGACTGCCAGCGAGATGAACAGGCCCAGGGTAGCGGTGATCTGGATGAAGCTGGTGTAGAAGCCGCGCTTGTTGTCAGGCACGTGCTCGGCAACGAAAACTGCCGCGCCGCCATATTCTCCGCCGAGGGCGAGGCCCTGAAGCACGCGGATGAAGATGAGGACGATGGGCGAGAACAAGCCGGCGGTCTTGTAGGTGGGCAGCAGGCCGATGGAGGCGGTGGAGAAGCCCATGATGGTGAGAGTAAGGATGAAGGCGATGCGGCGGCCAGCGAGATCACCAAGGCGGCCGAAGAAAAGCGCGCCGAAGGGGCGGACGAGGAAGCCCACTGCAAAAGTGGCCAGGTACGCGATGAGGGCGAAGGTGTCGTTGCCGGGCGGATAGAACTTGAGAGCGAGGACGGTAGCCAGGGAGCCAAAGATGTAAAAGTCGTACCACTCGATCATGGTTCCGAGTGCCGAGCCGAGGATGACGCGGGGAATACCGTGGGGCGTGTCCACTGCGGGATGGGAAATGGAGCTGGAAGCCATGATCAAACACCTCTTGCGAGAACGCGCACGAATCCCGGATCAGGAGTTGGAGCGTTCGTCTGGAGTTTAGAATCTTGCCACCAAAGGTGCTTGCGCGAGGGCAGGAATGTCAAGCGAATTCAGCGTAACCCCAGAAATCAAAGGGAATAGCGTTTCTGGTGCCAGATCCAGGCGGTGCGCACGATGTCGTCGAGTTGGGTGTAGCCGGGCTTCCAGCCAAGGTCGCGCATGGCTTTCTCCGAACTGGCTACGAGGAACGCGGGGTCGCCGGGGCGGCGGGGATGGACGTCGGCAGGAATGGGGTGGCCGGTGACGCGGCGGGCGGACTCAATGACTTCCCGGACGCTGAAGCCGGTGCCGTTGCCGAGGTTGAAGACCAGCCTGGCGCTTTGTGCGGCTTCGCCTTCCAGTGCGGCGAGGGCCAGCAGGTGCGCCTCGGCAAGGTCGGAGACGTGGATATAGTCGCGGATGCAGGTGCCGTCGGGGGTGGGGTAGTCGTCGCCATAGATACGGATGGAGGCGCGCTTGCCGAGGGCGACGTCGAGCACCAGTGGGATAAGGTGGGATTCCGGTTCATGGGCCTCGCCGCGAATGACGCCATTGGGGCCTTCCGGGGCTCCGGCGACGTTGAAATATCGGAGAGAGGCGGAGCGCAGACCGTGAATTTGGTGCATCCAACCCAGCATGTGCTCGACGAGGAGCTTGGATTCGCCGTAGGCATTGGTTGGTTTGAGGCGGGCATTTTCCTCAATCGGGACTTTTTCGGGCTCGCCGTAGACGGCGGCTGTGGAAGAAAAGACCAGGCGGCGGGGTCCGTGGGCGAGGACCGCTTCAAGGAGGGACAGGGTGGAGGCGGTGTTGTTGCGGAAGAAGGTCTCAGGGTGGACCATGGATTCCCCAGCCTCAATGAGGGCGGCAAAATGGAGTACGCCATCGAAGGGCTGGCCCACCTGCCGGGCGGCGATGAAGAGGTTTTCAAGCTTTTCGCGCTCGGCCAGATCCCCTTCAACAAAATCCACTCCGGCGGGAAGCAGGTCGCGACGCCCGTGGCTCAAGTTGTCATATACAACGGCCTGGTGGCCCTTTGCTATCAACAGGGCTGCGACTGTACCACCTATGTACCCTGCCCCACCAGTGACCATGATTTTCATAAAAAGCTGTCCTTCCCCAAGCACTTTGGTTTACCTTGAGTCTATTACAATAGGCATGGCTCGAAATTTGATGGTTGCAACGGCCTTCGACCGCCAAAAGGCGGCGCGCCTTATCCATGTTGATCCGCTGCTTCTTCGCCGTGCAGGTCTTTTCTTGCGGGCTCCTTGGTTTGAAAAGTACCCTGACGGAGGGTCCCCTGACCAAAATGGGGGATTGAATGTTACCTCCGCATAGCCTTGGATGTTACTTAGGAGCATGCAGAATGCACAGGAACGGTGCAACCGACAAGACCTACCGCACAGCAGAGCCGCGGGTGATCTATCGATCCGTGATAGTCCAGGATTGTGAGCATTCTTTCCAGCAACTTAGCTGTTTGCCTCCAATGCGAGTTTTCTCTTCCTTAACAATGAGAGATTATCTTCCCCGTTCCACCAGTCAAAGAGTTTCCAGTCGGCTCAATGCATCGCGCACTGAAATGTGCCATCGATTTGCCGATATCCTCCACGACGGCGGATTGAACACTTCAACTCATTTGTACCAACGCGAGGACTGACAGACATGCCCCAGCTTTCCAGCCCAGGCGCACCCTATACCCCAGGACGGACCAACTTCGGATTGCTTCCAGAGCCGGAGAGGAGTCCAGCTTCGTTCTTCACCAGCATGGTGATCAACGGGCTTATTCTTCTTATTGCGTTTTATCTTGGCAGCCAGGTAAAGAAGCTTGTGCAGCACAAGTACGAGGAGACGATCCTTGTGGTGCCGACAACCCCTCCACCGCTGCCGAAGCCGAAGCTGCCCCCGCCGCCGAAGATCCAGCCGCCGGAGCCGCCCAAGGTTGAAGTGAAGCTGGAGCAGCCGAAGATCGTGATGCCGAAGCCGGTGCCCAAACCCGAGCCGAAGCCAATCCAGATGGAAGCCAAGGTCAACATGCCGACCATCAAGGCCGCGAAGCCGGCGGTGGTGCTGGCTCCGCAGCCCAAAGCGGCTTTGACGGCCGCCATGCCGGCGCAGAACAACAAGGTGAAGGCCTCAACGGCGCCGGTGCACCTGGGCGACACGTTCGGTGTCACGCCGAATCCCAACGCGACCCGGCCGGCAACCGTGGCGGCCATTGGCAATCCCTACGGAGGGATGCAGGGGCCGGCTGTGGCTCCGCACGGCGTGGTTGGTTCTACGGGAATCGGCAACGGCCTGAAGTCTGGGTCGAATGCAGGCGTGGTGGGCAGGGTGGCACAGGCAGGGGTTCCGGGGGGAACAGGCACCGCGAATACCGGCTATACCGGCGGCGGCCATGTGGGTTCGACTGGGCTTCCAACGGCGGCGGTTGCCGCGACGCCGATGCAGACGGCGACTGCTGCGCCAGCCATGACCAACATCGAGGTAATTTCCAAGCCGCCGGTGCAGTACACAAGCGAGGCTCGCCAGCTTAGAATTCAGGGCGATGTGGTTCTGCGAGTAACGTTTACCGCTGCGGGTCAGGTGGTGGTGAACGGCATTGTGCGGGGACTGGGCCATGGGCTGGATGAAGAAGCCCGCCGCGTGGCGCAGCAGATTCGTTTCCGCCCGGCGACCCAAAATGGGCGGGCCGTGGACAAGACCACAAACATAACAATCACATTTCAGTTGGCGTAGTAGCATCGATACTGGAGTAAGACTTTGCTGAAGAAATGGATAGGTAGCTCGGCCGGACAAAGCCACGAAGGTGCTTGCGGGCAGAGAAAGTGCGGGAATAATTCAAGCCAGGAGCTTTACATGACGTTTCGGAAGATCGCCCTTGCCTTTCTCATGATGACCGTGGGCGTGGCCTGCGCGAATGCGAAGAAGGAACCTAAGTATGAAGCTGTTCATCCATTGACGCCGGAGCAATCGGCGCTGGTGGACAAGGCTATCTCGCAGGAGAAAGTGCTGATCCAGGCCATCCGCAAGCGGACGCCGCTGGTTGAGACCTATATCCAGAACACCAAGCCCGATGTGAAGCTCTACATGATTCCGGTGGATGACCAGTACATGCTGAGCCGTGTGGACTTTGCCAAGGGTTTCGTGGATAAGAGCTTCGACAGCCGAGCCGTAAAGCCGGAAAAAGGCGCCAAGGGCTTCTTCAAGGGATCGCTGGACGCCATGCTGGGGTTGAGCAAGGCTCTGGGCCTGGAGAAGTTCACCTACAACCCGAACGGCTTCATGCAGATGATGTTTCTTGACCCAACCGGCTTTGACAAAAACCACTATCAGTTCAGCTTTGTACGCCGGGAGTTTCTGGGCACAGTGCGGACGGCGGTGTTCGATGTGCAGCCCAAGGTGAAGGGCATGGGCCGTTTCACTGGCCGCATCTGGATTGAAGATCAGGACGGCAACGTGGTCCGCTTCAACGGCACCTACACCGGGCCTAACGAGGAAGACTCCAGCAAGTATTATTTCCACTTCGACAGCTGGCGGATGAACGTGCAGCCGGGCGAATGGCTGCCGGTTGCGGTTTACGTCGAAGAGACGACGCGCATTGAGGGCGAGAAGACGGTTGGACTGAAGGCGCAGACGCACTTCTGGGGGTACAGCCTGAAGCTGCCGACACGCGATAGCGAGAACGTGAGCGTGAAGGTGGACGACGCTGTCGACACGAGCGCCGATTCGCAGGACGTGGGACCGCTGCAGGCGTCACGCGCGTGGGTTACGCAGGCCGAAAACAACGTGATCGACCGCCTGGTGCAGGCCGGGCTGGTCGCGCCGCTGAATCCCGATCCGAACGGTTACGAGCACAAGATTCTTGACCAGATCGTGATCAATCTGCAGGTGCCGAACAACCTGGCCTTTACCGACCAGATTCACACCCGCGTGCTGCTGACCGATACGATTGAGACTACCACCGTGGGCAACACAATTCTGATCAGCAAGGGCTTGATTGACACGCTGCCGAACGAACCGGCGATTGCGTCTGTGATTGCGATGGAACTGGCGCACATTGCCATGGGCCACCACATCGACACCCGCTATGCATTCAATGACCGCTTGATGTTTCCGGACACGGCGACTTTCCAGCGCATCGACATGTATCACACCGATCACGACAACATCGACGCGGCCAAGCGGGCGATGGAGTACCTGAAGAATTCGCTGTATAAAGATCAGCTGCCGGATGCGGGTTTGTATTATGCGCAGCTGGTGGATCGCGAAAAGGCTCTGAAGCAGTTGAACACCCCGAAGCTGGGCGATTCGCTGCTGAAGACGGATGGTACGCCGTGGATGGCGGACCTGCAGCACGCATCGCCGAAGTTGAATTGGGACGATCTGCAGCAGCGTCCGGCGCTTCCGCTGGGCAGCTGGCTGAAAACCGACCCCTGGGACGACATGGTGCACCAGTTGAACGCGAAGATCTACGCGTACATGAATCCGCGCGACAAGATGCCGTTCGAGGTTACGCCAATCTTCTTCAAGCTGCAGCGCTACGATGCGGCGGCGGCAATGGCTCCGGTGGCGACCGCTCCGGCAGCCGCGGCGCCTGCAGCCAGCGGCGACACGGCGGCGCCTCCTCCGCCGGATAACCAGGCTGCACCACCACCGCAGCCCGCACCCGGCGATGCCACCGGCACGCCACAGCAGCAGCCACCGGCTCCGGCTCCGAACCCGCAATGAGAACGATTTCCGGATTCGGGAGTTGCTTGCGAACAAATCGCAGGCAACTTCCGGAGGAATAAGGGGTTCGAATGAAGTGCAAGATATTCTCGGACAGGAAGTGGTTTGTGCCGATGCAATCCTTGATGAAGCGATCAATTTCCGGGGTGGTTTTCCTCGTACTTGCGGTCAGCGCGGTGTGTGCCCATGCGCAGACGGTCCCGGACGCCTATGCGCGCGGCCTTTCTATCAACGCCGGCGGCATGCTTTCCGGGTTCCAGCCCGATTACAACGGTACGGGTGTACCGGCCGCGGCCCCGCCCAGCAATTACACGGCGGGAATTGGCACCTATGTGGATGTGAAGTTTACACCGTGGGTGCAGTTGGAGGCCGAAGCTCGCTGGATGCGCCTCAACGAATTTGATAAGAGCATTTACGAGGACAACTACCTGATTGGGCCGCGGCTCCCGATTTACAGAGCGCACTTTTGGAAGGCCACGCCTTATGCCAAGGGTATGTTCGGCTACGGGAAGCTGAACTTCGAAGACAATAACGGTTGGGGGCGCTACACCGCCATTGCTATCGGCGGCGGACTGGACATCAAGATGTCGAGACGCCTGACCCTGCGCGCGCCAGACTTCGAATACCAGCTTTGGCCGAATTGGTCGGAAGGATCGGCCAAGACCTATACTCTTAAGCCCTATGGACTGAGCCTCGGCGTGTCTTATCGTGTATTCGGCCTCAGGTAGACACCTGCGGTGTGGCAGACGCGCCTATGGGTTTTCGTCCTTTCGCAGCGATGCCTGGAGTTCGAGTAGCTGTAGTTGGACCTGCTTGACTTCTTTCAGCGTGTCCACCTGGTACTTGTGTATGACCCTCTCCAGGCCCATATAAATGACGATGAGAAACAGGACACTTGCAAGCCCCCCAAACATGGTGGCGACGCCATGCCTCGCCGCCCACCCATTCATGATCAACATGGCAAGGACGTACACACAGATAGTGAGCACATAGGTCGACCACCTCTCTGTGGAGAGCGCCTTCTTGTGTTTGGCCAGCAGGGACTCAGTTTCTTCCTGATAGGCAGCAATATTTTCCGGCTGGGGCAAACGCGCCAGCAAGCGCTCACGCAATCCATCACTTCGCTTTTCCATAACTTCCTCCACTCAAGATTTGCTTCATTGCCCGCTTTGCGTAATGCATGCGGGATTTGACAGTTCCTTCAGAGCATTCAACAACCTTGGCGATCTCGGCGATCGACAGATCTTCCAGAAAATGCAGCACGAGAACTTCCCGATGCCTTAACCCAATCTGCCCCAATGCCTGATGAATCTCGGCAGCATCTTCGGCGGCAAATGATGGCTCATCCGCTTCCTGAAAGTCTTCGAGCTCAACCTGCTCGGCGCGCTCTCTGGATGTATTGCGGCGAATGCGATCGACTGCGATGCCATGCGTGATGGTGTAGAGCCAGGAGCGCAGGGCGCCGGGGTCTTTGAGCTTGGCAATGCCGCGGAAGGCTTTGATCCAGACTTCCTGAAGCACGTCGAGGCCGCTGTCTGGATTGCCGGTCAAACTGGTGGCGTAGTAGAGCAACGGACGCTCCATGGCGGCGACCAGGTCTTCAAAGGCGGTTGCGTCACCGGACTGGCAGCGCAGCGCGATCCATTCGTAGATGGCTCGGTCATGGGGCTCTTGTGGCATTCGTATATAGGTCGGAAGTTGGAGGCTCAAGGTTCAAAGGGCGGAGAGAAGTATTAAATTCAGGGCAGGAAAAGGGCCACCTTGTGAGGGGTGGCCCTTTTTATTGGTGACGATTGGTCCTGGTAGTTATGCCGGGCTTGGCGAGCCTTCGGGGAAGCCGGGGCCGCCACGGGGCTCGGGTTTGAGAACCTGCTGAGAACTTCCGCTGCCGGTGTCGGTTGGGGAAGCGAGAATGGAGCGCATCGGCGAGAGCTCTTCGCCCTCGATGAGCATCCGTACCTCTTCGGCATCGATGGTCTCGCGCTCAAGCAGTGCCGCCGCGATGCGGTGCATTGCATCTCCGTGGGTCTCGACGAGCGAGTGTGCTGACTGGTAGGCCTCGTCGATCAGGCGGCGAACTTCAAGATCGATCTGGCGCGCTGTCTCTTCGCTGAAGTCACGATGCTGGGCAATCTCGCGGCCAAGGAAGATCTGCTCTTCCTTCTTGCCGAAGGTGAGCGGACCGAGGCGGCTCATGCCGAACTCGCAGACCATGGAGCGGGCCAGTTCCGTTGCGCGCTCAATGTCGTTGCCCGCGCCGGTCGACATCTGGTTGAGAAAGACCTCTTCGGCCACGCGCCCACCGTACAGCGTTGCCAGGCGTGTTTCGAGGTATTCCCGCGTGTAGTTGTGCCGGTCGCCGGGCAGGTAGACGGTGACGCCGAGGGCCATGCCACGAGGAATGATGGTGACTTTGTGGATGGGGTCGGAGTCGCCGCGCAGGAACGATACCAGAGCGTGCCCGGCTTCGTGATAGGCGGTTACGCGCTTCTCTTCGTCGGTCAGCAGCATCGACTTGCGCTCCGCACCCATCAGGACCTTGTCCTTGGCGAGTTCGAAGTCGTACATGGTGACCTGCTTGCGGTTCATGCGGGCCGCGTTGAGGGCGGCTTCGTTGACCATGTTGGCCAGGTCGGCGCCGCTGAAGCCCGGTGTTCCACGAGCGAGAACGTTGAGGTTGGTGTCGTCTGAGACGGGGACCTTCTTGACATGAACGCGAAGGACTTCTTCACGGCCACGAACATCGGGAAGGCCGACAACTACGCGGCGGTCGAAGCGGCCGGGGCGAAGCAGTGCGGGATCAAGAACGTCGGGGCGGTTGGTGGCGGCGACGAGGATGACGCCGTCGTTGGACTCAAAGCCGTCCATTTCGACGAGCAGTTGGTTGAGGGTCTGCTCACGCTCATCGTGTCCGCCGCCGAGGCCTGCGCCGCGATGACGGCCGACTGCATCGATTTCGTCGATGAAGATGATGCAGGGCGCGTTCTTCTTGCCCTGTTCGAACAGGTCGCGAACGCGGCTTGCACCGACGCCAACGAACATTTCAACGAAGTCAGAACCGGAGATCGAGAAGAACGGCACATTGGCTTCGCCGGCTACTGCGCGGGCGAGCAGGGTCTTGCCGGTTCCCGGAGGCCCGACGAGCAGGACGCCTTTGGGAATGCGGCCGCCCAGCTTCTGGAACTTCTGCGGCTCGCGCAGATACTCGATGATCTCCTTGAGCTCTTCCTTGGCTTCGTCTACGCCGGCCACGTCTTTAAATGTGACTTTCTTCTGCTGCATGGATAGCAGGCGGGCGCGGCTCTTGCCGAAGGACAGGGCTTTGTTGCCGCCGGACTGCATCTGCCGGAGCATGAAGAACCAGATTGCGCCGAGCAGCACGAACGGGCCAATGTTGAGCAGCAAAGGCCACAACATGCTGTTCTGCGGCTCCTTGATGTTGAAACTCACCTTGTACTGGCGGAGTTCCTTGGTCAGGCTGTCAACATTATTGGTCGAGATGGTGGTGTGGAACTCGTCCTTCTGGCCCTTAATCTGGCCGTGCACATCGGTGCCCTGGATGGTCGCGCTCTGCACCTGCCCAGCGTCGATCTTGTCCAGCAGATCGGAGTAACCGACGTCTGTGGACTTATTCATGCCGGAGCTTCTTGTGACCACCGTCCACAACAGGAGGCAGCAAACAAGGATGAATATCCAGAACATGACTGTTTTAACGGTCGAATTCACCAGGATCCCTCTTTCCCGGCGGGCGAAGTTCCGCTAACTGGAAGCTTCGTTTCCGCCCACATCACCCTTAGACGCGTGAAACTTGTGCAAAGTCACATAAAGTAAACACCGCTCCTGAAGCGGGGCACAACGACGCCGCCGCAAAAGTGAGCAGTAACTCAGATTGTACTCCGAACGCTGCCGAACTGGAACCATTCCGTGAACGATTGTTATCCGGCATCTGGGTCATTTCATTGACTCAAAAGTGCCATCGCCGACACTGTTCAAGAGAGATCAGCCATCGGCGCGGCTGAGGGGGTAAACGGAGATGGAAATTCCTGGGAGCGGTTCCAGTTCCGCGCCCTGCATCCAGAGGATCTGGCCATCCAACTCTAATACCGGCCAAACCGCACGGCTGGTACCGGTTACGCGAAGGCGTTCGAGCACTTCTTTGACCTTACGGGGACCGCTGGAGTAGCGCAGGCGGACGCGATCGCCGGGACGCCAGTTGCGGAGAGTTGCCGGTTTGGATGGAATTGGCTCAGGGTTGGCGGCCGAGAATTCGATGCGGAGGCGGATGCCGAAGGCCGGGGCGTCGATTTCACCGGGGATGGAGACGGAATAGTCGGGGATCGATTCTTCGGAGCCGGTTGCGGCTTCGTGACTCAAGCGGAGTTCGCGTGGGGTACGCTCGGCGCGCAGGCCCAGGGCGAGTTCCCTTCTTTGGCCGGATCTACCCTCAAGTGCAAGAATCCTCAAGGCTTCGGTCGATGGGAAATCGAGCGCGGCACCCAGCTGGCCGGCTGCGTGGCGCAGGAGACGGCGCTGCATTGCCGGCGCCAAGGCAGCAAGACGTGTGACATCGAGAGCCAGGCCGCCGGAAGATGCGCGACCGCCTCCGCGAACTGGCTTTCCGGCGAGGATGAGTTGGGGCGCGAGACGTGCTAGTTCGGCCTGCCACCAGGCTTCTTCGTCGCGGGCGAGCTCGGCCATTTGGGCCAGATGATCGCGGAGGCGGGGATTCCAGGTTTCGAGCAGCGGCAGCAGTTCGTGGCGGATGCGGTTGCGGGTGAAGGCGGAGTCGCAATTGGATGAATCTTCGCGCCAGGGCTGGCCGATTTGGTTCAGATAGGCTTCGACTTCGGTTCGGGTTGCGGCGAGCAGCGGTCTTAGGATACGGCCTTCGGGGAATTCTATTACGGGATGAATGCCGCCCAGGCCCTCGGTCCAGGCACCGCGCAAGAACTTGGCGCAGACGGTTTCGGCCTGGTCGTCGAAGGTGTGGGCGGTGGCCATTGCATGGAGCGGCGTCTCGGATAAGAGTGTACGGAACCATTGGTAGCGCAGGCGGCGGGCCGCTTCTTCGATCGATTCGCTGGCCTTAGCGGCTTCGGCGGCGACGTCGAACTGGGCGTGGTGGAAGGGCAAGTTGAGCTGGGCGGCGAGGTTGCGGACAAATTCCAGGTCGTCGTCGGCTTCCGCGCCCCGCAGGCCGTGGTGGAGGTGGGCTACGCTGAGTACCAGGCCGAGTGAGCCGCTGGCATGGTGGAGGGCGCGCAAGAGGGCAACGGAGTCCGCTCCTCCGGAGACTCCGACGGCCAGGCGCAGCCCAGGTTTCAGGAAAGAGACATTCAGATGCAGCAAAGTGTTGAGTGCTGGGCGCATCTCGCAAATCATAAAGCGCGGGGCCTTGGGGTTGAACTGATGGGCGTTCGCCTGCCAACGAAATGTGTGAGTTTCTGTGAATCCCGACCCCAACTCTATTTTGCGGAATTGTCGAGTAGCCCCGAGGGATTTCACCCCGAGGCTCTCACAGAACCGTGCTTGAATCTCTCGACTCACACGGCTCTTCATAGCCCTGCGTTTGCCTCTCGCGAGCGCAAACCTTCTCTGGAA
>Ga0302319_10016166_pt1 | contig 13773 bp, 17 predicted proteins | sample Bog_T0_2_FD_203319 | JGI IMG/M metagenome (GOLD analysis project Ga0302319, IMG submission 203319) | Peat permafrost microbial communities from Stordalen Mire near Abisko, Sweden - Bog_T0_2 | ecosystem: Environmental > Terrestrial > Soil > Wetlands > Peat | place: Sweden: Abisko, Stordalen Mire...
GTATGCCGCCTTCAGGCCCTTCTTACCCTCGCCCATCTCCATGCCAACCTTGGTCGCCAGGATCACGTCCTTGCGTTTGCCGGACCTGGAAAACCACTTACCGAGGATGGTTTCAGACTCACCGCCCTTATGTCCCGGGACCCATCGCGAGTACACGTCAGCGGTGTCGATGAAGTTCAGTCCGGCTTCGACTGCCGCATCAAGCTGCCGAAACGCGTCCGCCTCCGAGAGTGTCCACCCGTAGACGTTTCCACCCAGACAGAGTACCGGCACTTCAGGCCCGGCAGATCCCAGCTTGCGCTTTTGCATGAACGATTCTCCTCCGATGTAGTTCACATGTTTGATGCCTGCTGTCAGGCGGGAGACTCCTCGTCAGGCGCATAGATCGGATCTCGCCGCTGGGGAAACAGTCCCGGAACCGACCGCAGATTGTAGGCGACCAAGGCAATTGCCCCGCACTACCGCAGCGTCTCCGCGAACAACTCCGTCAGCTTCCCAAACGCTCGCTCGGCCTGCGTTGAATTGAACACGGGATTATCCGGTACGGTCCAGCCGTGTGATGCCCCTTCGTACGTTTCGCTCTCGTACGCTCCACCCCACGCTGCCAGAGCCTGCTCGAAGTGCACAATGTCCTCTGCCGTCATACTCCTGTCTTCCACTGCATGCCCGAAATAGAGCCGCGCCACCACCTGCGGTAGCACCAGGTGCGGGCTGTTCGGATCGCCCGCCTTATACAATCCTCCACCGTGGAACGAAGCCGCCGCAGCCACCTTCCCTGGCCGTGCCGCCGCTGCCCGCAATGCCAGTGCGCCGCTGAAGCAGTACCCAACCACTCCTACGGCCCCAGGCCCAACCGCTGGTTGCGCCGCAAGCAGATCCACGTAGGCCGCGACATCCCTTTGCTGCGCCTCCGGCGTCATTGGCCCCACCAATTCGGCAAACCGCTGCATCGTTCGCGGTTCACCCATCTTGCGCGGGAAGTCGAACACCGGAGGCCGCCCAGTGCGATAGAACGGGTTCGGCATCAGCACGGCATATCCCTGCGCCGCCAGCCGCCGAGCCATCTCCCGGTGTGCCTCGCGGATGCTCCCTATATCCGGCAGATGCAGCACTCCAGGCAATGGTCTGGTTGGCTCCGGCGAGAACAGGACGGCGTCGGCCATCCCGTCCGGCATCGGCAATTGCAGCTCCTCTTCGGTCATCAGGAAATCCTCTCTTTGAGTGATATCACGATCACAGGGGGCGATAGACAGTCAGCAGCATCGGAAACGGAGATCGGCATTATCGCAGGTTGCCGTTCACGACAGTAGGGGGTATCGAGCTGCCTCAGTCCGTTCGTGGTAACGCCGCGCGGAGCAGCGACACACTAACGGGTCCAAGCCTGATGGGCTGATCGAACTTGTCCCGCTGCGTGACGCTCATTTCGTAAACAACGCGGTCATCCGGCTTCTCCTGCCATCACATTGCCGCCGCAGCGAATACCGTCGCAGTCTACATCTCCACGTCATCCTCAGTGAGGGAGTAGAACCGGCTGGTCTCCATGGCTTGATTCTAGACGCGGACCTTTGCCGGTGGCGGGCAGCCATGTGTAACGGTGAGATGAAAAACGCTGCAACCATCCCCGAACACGCATCACCCCGGGCGAGGTCCAGGTGCGTCGCGGTGGTGGAGAAAGCGATGGGCTGGCTCCGAGCTCAATAACGAGACCGGTCCGGAGGCCTATCTGCGCTTACAGCTTGACCATCTACGCGCTCCCTCGGCATGACACAGAGCGCTTCGCTGCTCCGGTGCGAACCATGGCGGCGGCAGCGAAGTGACGTCAGTCAACCTGCGTTAGGGGGTGAGGTGGCGAACACTGGACCTACACAGAGAGCTGCGAATAGAGTATCGGGCTGGGTATGAATGAAACAGCACGAGAGCGACCACATCGAATCAACTCATAGGCCTTTAGTGAGGATGAGCCTTTAGATGTCGTGGTGGAAGTTGTGTGCTTGCTCCTGTTCGGACCACGAGAGCGTAAACAGTTGTGTCAGCTTAATCCCGTAGTAGGCACACATGCTCTCGACCAAAAGAAATCCTGGCTCTTGCACCCCGCTCTCAACCTTGGACAAATAGGACTGGCTTATCCCTAAATGCTTTGCCACGGCGGCTTGCGTGAGACGACTATGCTTCTTCGCTCTGGCCGTAGACCTCTCAAATTGCTTGCGCTCGCTATCTGCACCTTTGCGGGCACCTCGGAGCCTTTCTCCTAGGGTGCCGAGTCTGTTGTCTGCTGAAGACATCAGAAAATACTAAACGAACTTTCCCTCATTTCTTCAAATCGCCTCGAAGCTATCTTCCTTGCCGATCGGATTGTCGTCGCAGCCAGGCCTCCGACGTTTTGGCAGCTTGGTGCCTCCTTCCGGTGATTTTTTTCGCCGCGTTTAGGCCTCTGCGACAGCGCGAATCGGCTGAAAATTCCGCCTGGAATATTTTGTGCGGTGGATAACACTTGCCAGCTTGGGAGCAAGTATTTTATTTTCATTCGTTTACAGCTAACTTCCCGAAAATAGCGCAGCCGGACAGAATGTACTGTACACGATCTAACCGAACGGCCATTCACGCAGCAAGCACTATAAGCCGTAATCAGACAAGGTCAGAGAAGGTCAGATATGACAGGCAAGAGAGTATCGGCACAGCAAGTGAGAGTGATGACCGTGTTTACCGCCGAACCGGGGTCCTGGTTTGACGGCACAGCGATTGAGCACAAGACCCGGTTGCCCGGAAGCACGGTTCGTCACCTGTTGCTGAACTTCTTCAGCCTCGGGCTGCTGGAACGGGCTGAGGTCTTCGGGGGATACAGATACCGCCTGTCACCAACCGCCCGGTCGCAACCGTATTTTCTACGGATACAGGAAGCGATGGCGGTGATGCAGACGTAAGTATCACCTGAAGTAAAGCAGGACAAAGAAAGAAGACGAGCCACGAGACGGCTCTACCGGGCGAGGGGAAGGCACTCCCAAACTCGGACGCGACAACTGTTGCCAAAAACAAGGAGATCCACGATGAACACTTCAGCAGCACCTGCAACGAACAGCACCGCGCCGAACGCCGCCGCGCCTCTCGACAAATCCCGCCTTCTGTATTGGGTGGCTATAAACGGAGCGTCTGCCGCTGTCACTCCGTTTCCGCTGCCCTTGACACTCAAGTGCTTTCCGACGCCCGAGCTCTTGATCGGTCTTGAGACCTTGTACGAAGCACGGAGCTTCCAAACGCTCGCGCTGACGGCACCCATGCGCGTTGTCCGTAAGAAAATCGAGGCGATGCGCCGGAATCCAAAGGTAGTGTTTATCGCGCCTCCAAACCCTCAGCCGCCTACGCGAGGTTCCACCACTTGGTCCAGCAATTGAGTGGCCATGCGATCACCCACCCAGGACAGCACAGCACTTGGGTGGCATGACCGCCAGCGCGATCAGCGGTGTGGCGGGCGAGATGCCGCTGATCACAATCATTAACTTCCCGATCCGCTGCTGACTCCACATCTTTGGGGTTGCGGAATAAATCGACTTCAATAATCCAGGCCACGCGACCACACCCGGTATTAACAGGTAGAGAGAAGTACAAGGAGGCATCAAAATGGCAGAGACAACAAAGATTGCATGGACGGACTCCACCTGGAATCCGTGGTTGGGCTGTACGAGGTGCAGCCCTGGATGTATGCACTGCTACGCAGAAGCTGATAACAAACATCGGGGACGACCCTGCTGGGGAGCAGGCGCTCCACGGCTGCGACTATCTGAGGGGTACTGGAGCAACCTGCGGCAATGGAACAACAAGGCCGCAGCCGGGAAACGGGGGAAAGACGGTAAACGTTGGCTCGTCTTCCTGGGTGATGAATGCGACATCTTCGATGACGAAGGTCTACAAGAAGAACGAGAGCGAATGTGGGCGGAGGTCAAGGCATGCCAATCCCTGACCTTCCAGGTCCTCACAAAGCGCCCACAGAACTTTGCCAAGTATCTTCCTGCTGATTGGGGCGAGGGGTACCCCAATGTGTGGCTCGGCGTGACCGTCGACGACCGCAAGCACGGCTACCCCCGCGTCGATATCCTGCGCCAGACCAACGCAGTGGTGCGGTTCCTGTCCTGCGAACCGCTGCTGGAGGGTATCCCCGACATTAACCTGACCGGCATCGACTGGGTGATCGTCGGCGGCGAGTCCGGACACGGCTCGCGCCCCTTCGATCTCGCCTGGGCGCGGTCGCTGCGTGATCATTGCGCTAGCGAGAACATCGCCTTCTTCTTCAAGCAGGTTGGCTCGAAGCCCCAGGAGGATAGCAACCCATTCCCGATCCTTAATCGTGCGGAATCAGGCAAGCGCGACATCCACGGTAAGTCGCCCCTTAACTTTCCCGCCGACCTTCAGTCCCGGCAGTGGCCGGACAGTCCGGCCCAGCTACAGCCGATCACCACCCAATGGGCACGTTCGCTCGGTATGTCCATGTCCGAGCACCCCAGAGCGGAGAAGCGCCATTTGGCCGCCGTGAAGGCCGCGCGAACCAAGGCCCGTAACAAGGCACTGATGGGGGCCGTGGTGCAGATATCAGAGGCCGATCCGCATCCCGTGCCGGAGGAGGAGTTGAAGGCTGTCCTGCATTGGCTGATGTCGATCCCCCGTGCCGGAATCGACAGCGACATGGCTACCGCCGCCATCGCCAGTCTGCATGCAATCCGCCGCGTGAACGCAGGAGGTGCGCATGCCTGACCCCACCCCTCTCCGACCCGGACCGAGTTCTCGAAGCGGCCCGTAAAACCAACAAGGCCTGCTCCGTGGTGCTGCGCTCAGCAAGCACTGCGTAGCGGGCACCCCGATACGACAACTACGGCACCATCAAGCACGATGCGAGCGGAACCCTCGACGGTATTCACGCATCCTCACCGAAATTGCATAAGGAGACCTGCACATGACACCTAACACCACCACCCCGCCCCCCACAACTGTCCAGATTGTTCGCGACGATCTCGAACGAATTCAGGCTGTCCAAAAACGCAACAAGGTCAGCGAAACGGACAAGATGAATGCGGTCCGCCAACAGATGAAGATGGGATCTTTCCATCGCACAGCCGACGCAATCTTGGCATCCATCCCCCAACGACTCGTCGACGAGCTTAGCGCCAAACAGCTTGTGCTCGTGGCAGACGCTCTGCACGCAGCTCACGGAAGCGGCAGGGCGAAGGCTGAACAAGAAATCTTGACCGAGGGAGCTATCTACTCTCCGGCTGCGGGACGGATGTTAGAAATAATGGGCTAATTTACCTCCGGACTGAGCGAACCGCATTGAGCGCGAGAGCCCCACGGAGACCAACCACTCAGAAAGTAGAGGCACACATGGCACTTACGGCAGAACAGTTGTATACGGATCGCTGCGGGGAGATTCTGGGCATCGTCAAGTCTGAGCCCGGCTGGAGCAACAAGGAGTTGGCTGAGCGTCTCGGCTTCAGCTATCGCGTCGTGCAAGCGACCACGGCACGAATGGAGAAGGAGAAACTCATCATCGGCAAGGTTGTCGGGGCTGGGATGTACACCAAGATTGAATGGCGCAAGGCAGCCTAAACTTTCATTGCCCGACCTCGGGTCGGCCCGCACAGAATGGCATTAGATGCACAGGAGATCGACATGGCAGACATCAGCGGATATATCAACCCTCGCAGTCTCGGCAACAACGAGCCAAATCAGTTTTTTGGCTTTGACATTTTCATTGAAAAGGGCCTGTGGGATAACTGTGTTGCTCATAAGAGCCAAGGCATACAGAACACCCGGACATGGGATATTTGCTGGATGCTGCGCTCTCTGTGCCCCAGCCCGGCAGCAATCGCGCGTAGTGGCAATAAAGGATGCTCGTTCCAAGTCTCTCTCAAGAATAAGACGATGACACTGCGTGCATACATCCACCCGAATGTTATGGCGCTCTGCGTTTGCAAGGTTTAACAGGTAAATTGCCTTAGACGCTTGCCCCACTTGTGCGTCTAGAGCCTGGGATCGACCGGCTCACTCTCCAGCGCCAATACGCCGAAGACGCATTCGTGAGTCAGCCGCAATGGCTCCTTGCGGACGAAGCGCTCCAGCGCCTCGACTCCCAACGCGAACTCCCGGCTGGCAAGGGAGCGCTTCGCCCCAACGTTCCGCGACCGCAGCCGTTCGAGGTTTGCGGGCAGCAGGTACTCAGGGCCGTAGATGATGCGAAGGTATTCCGGCCCACGGCACTTGATGGCGGGCTGCGTGATTCCTCGGCGTCCTTCCGCAATGAAGTTGAGCGGCTTGACCACCATCCCCTCACCGCCTCGGGAGGTCATGTCTGTCCACCAGGCGACTGCCCCGGCAGAGCTCTGCTCGTCATCAAGATCGACGACCTGAAACGGCGTGGCAAGCAGGATCTCTGTATCCGCTGCGCAGAGCCTACCGATCATCTCCATATGCCAGGTATGGGGTTTGTCCGTGTGAACCGCGCCTTCGCTTGCCAGGATATGGAATGGAGCCAGCTTGAGATCGCCAAGGGAGCTTACCGGCCAGCAATACTGTTGATAGGCGCGGGTACCCGAGATCAGTGGCCGGTTGGTGGGACGTGGAGATCGTAAGGAGCATGCAGGTTGAGTATATGTCCTGGGTCAACGGAGACTGCCCAATTCATCCACGGCCCATTACTTGGGGCGGTAAGCCGGAGGATATCGCCTCGCTTCGGGCAGCCGCCAGTGCCGGGTACACGTCACCCCGGCGAGTTCGAGACGCGTCGAGGTGACGGCGAAGGTCAGTGGGGCTCGCCACCTCACCCACGGTTGTTGATCAGCTTGCTGGGTTCCGTCTTTGATTTTGCGACCCGACCGTCTTGCGCATCGAGTCGATGGCCGACACAATCTCATCTACCCGATCTAGCTGTGCCATGCGAGCCCGAATCTCCAGCACGATGAGGCTGGGTTCTGTGGGCTGAGCCCGCTCTTTGATCTCCACGGGATCTCTCCTCAGTGTGGTGTTGGCCACGACGGCGGCTATGAAACCGCCGGTGCAGGGTTCGCCAGCTCGGCAACGGGCGCTTCGGTCTCGGGGGCATCGTCAGACGCAAACTCTGGAATCTCGAACCCCTTGTCTGTAACCGATGCCTCAGCAACGTCAAGACTCCAAACCAGTTCGTGCACGAACTCGAAGACCAGTTTCTGGGTGGTGAGTAAGCGAGTGAGCCGGGGCAACAGCTTTTTGGCTGCCTCGCGGACTTGCTCCACCTCCGAAATCTCCTCCCTTAGGAGTTTTTCCTCAGGAGGTGTGAGACTTGCCGCGTGCTCGGCCACGTACTTGTCCGATGTTGAAAGCGGCAGTTTCTGGGAACGCAAATAGGCGGCCCAGTCACCCCCGCGCCCGGGGCGGGCCAGGATCGACTTCATCGTATGCAGTTTCGCACCGAGCTGCTGACGAAGAGCCTTTAGCTCGGCCCGCGTGCGCCGCGCACTGGCTTTGCCGCTCTTGTGGTCGCCCCATAGTTTGTTAATCTCGGCGGTCAATTTTGTCTCGGCCTCAGTGTTGATCGGCGTGGGCGTCGGTGAGTTGTCATCCGCCGGGGCATCGGCAATCACATCGTGCACCGGGTCGAGCACGGTCGAGGTCGTGGCCGGTGCGGTAGGCGGTGCGGCCTGGGCGGCGTGCGTCGGTGCTGCGGGCGATGTGAGGGCGGCCAGTGCGGATGGGATCTGCGCGGGGGCGGGGGAGGCTAGCACGGGTGGAGTAGATGGTGCTGGTGGTGTCGGTTGAGCTTGCATTGCGATGGTCCTCCTGGACTGAGCGCGGAAATCGTTCTACTTAAGGTCCAAAAGACGAATTCCGCAAATCACTTCATTTCAAGGTCGAGTCTCCGCTCAGGTGACAATAGACATGTGAAGCGTTCCGGCACTGCCGATCTTCCTCTCCACGGTGGACGCATACCGCCTTGGCTGGCAGAACGCATGACCCAGCTTGGGACTGCCATCGTCGAGAACGTCGTGCTGTCATACGGACCATCGGAGTTCCTCACCCGCCTGAGCGATCCATTCTGGTTCCAGGCTCTCGGTTGCGTGATGGGCATGGATTGGCATTCTTCCGGAATCACGACCTCTGTGATGGGAGCATTGAAGCGCGGACTCAATCCTCGGTTCTCCGAGCTTGGCTTCGCGATATGCGGCGGGCGTGGCCGACACTCTGTTCGGACACCCTATGAGCTTCGTGCGTTCTCCGCCCGTACTGGGCTGGACGGCGATGAACTCGCCCGCACCAGTCGACTCACGGCTCGCGTAGACAATAACGCCATCGCCGATGGCTTCCAGCTTTACCTGCACTCCTTTGTGATCCACCAGTCGGGGGAATGGTCCGTCGTACAACAAGGGATGAACCCGGCGAGTCATCTGGCTCGGCGCTATCACTGGCACTCCACCAGCGTCCGCGACTTCGTCTCCGACCCACACACAGCGATTGTCGGCCAACCTCAAGGGACGATTCTCAATCTGGTCGATGCCCGAGCCGACAGGGCTCAACAGGCGTTGCTCGCGATTGCGAAGGAACCGGTCGAATCCTCGTTGCAGGACGCACGCAAGCTCACCATGCCATCGCACCACGATGTCCGTGCCGCCGATGTAGACCTCAAGCGGCTTGGTGCTGTTCTGGCGGTCGCCCATGACCAGGAACTAAGGGACTTCGCATCGCTCCTGCTGGTGGAGGGCCTGGGGCCGCGCACCCTGCAATCGCTCGCGTTGATTGCCGAGGTCGTACACGGTGTACCCAGTCGGTTTTCGGACCCGGCACGATTTTCCTTTGCACATGGCGGCAAGGACGGCCACCCGTTTCCGGTTCCGCTGAGGACCTACGATGAGTCGCTCGCTGTGCTGCGGCGGGCTCTGGATGCTGCGAAGCTCGGACACTCCGAAAAGGTGGAAGGCTTCCGTCGCCTGGATCGCCTGACCCGCGCCGTAGAGGAAGAGCGCCAGCCGCTTGCGGACTTCAGCGCTGCCATCGCCCATGAGCGTAATATCTCGGCTTCCTTGGGCGGCAGGACGGTTTTCGACGATGTGCGTCGATCGAAGAGCAAGCGTGCCGATCCTCAGCTCTCTCTGTTTCAGAACGAGCGGTGAACGATACCGTGATTTCTGCGGTCGACCCCGCTCTCTGCTGATCAACTTCGATATCTCGCACACCTGGGCCGTGGCCACCGAGACTGGCAACACGGGGTTGACTCTGGGATTCATGTAGCTTCAGTAGCGGCGGTGGGTGGTCCGTCTGTGCCGCTGTCGAGCTGGTGACCCAGGACTCCTTACTGTGCCGCAAGCTCACGTGGGGGTGGTCAACAAGGCCCGCAGACCCTTTCGGTGATCAAAAGGATGGGTAGAGTTGCTGTCAGATGCCCGGTTCGCCATGGGTGATGCCCGCATTGTGTTCGTACCTGAGGAGCGTCATGGGTCGCGTCCGGCGAGCAGGACACACAGGAGCGCTCTCTCAGGCGGCGTCGCTGGAATCGCAGGTACGTGATGATCCCGGCGGCGGCGGTGGCGGGGCGTGGGGCGTGGGCCGCGCTGCTCCTCTTCACGGATGTTCTTCTGTTGAACAGGTAATAGTCTCCAGGAGCAGCAATGTTTTGCCCGACGTGAGCTCCGAGAGGAGCTTACTCGGGATGCCTTTGGTCTCTCCCACCCACCCTGTTAGTCAGGGAGAAAGAAAATCATCATCATCGCGCGAAGCGCCTACTACCGATGATGATGAAATCTTTCCTTCTCCTTCTCTATTACCCTTCTATACTACGGGGCTCAACGTGACCCTACCTCCGCGTCACGGTGAACCCTACCCCCGACTCACGGTGACGCCACCGAGTGTCACGCTGAACCCATATCGGGCTCACGGTGACACCGTCTAGTGTCAGGGCGAACCCCAGGTGACCAGCGTGGACCTACCTTAACCCGCCTTCCAGGTGAGCACGCACAGGCATCGATACCCGCTCAGGAGGTCCGCCCTGCCAGCCGATCTTGGTTAAGATTTAACTGATTCTTAACAACTTTCTTTAGCTCCCCTTGGGGATCGTGACCCACAACAACCACGAAAAACTAGCGATCTCTCGTCTTGCATAAGTGCCGCAAGCCACTCACTCATAATGCTTTACAGCGACGTGCGGAACTGCAATATAAGTTTTCTACGGTAAATTTTAATTAATGATCTGTCGTGTCGGTTCATGTTGGCCCCGAAAAGCCACCCTACAAGGAGCCCCACATGGACCCGACCCACTCGCCCCGTACCTTCGCCGCGCAGATCCACATCCTGCGTCACGCCCTCACGCATAACCCCGAACTGCCGGGAGACGATGTTCGTGCCACAAGAGTACATGTGTGGGCGGCTACCCGCAGGGACCTGCTGGATAACATCCTCGAATCCGGCACCGCCTCCTACGAGTTGATCGTCTTCGGGCTCATAGACAACTACATCCGCCACAAAGTTGTCCCGACCGCGACCGAGTTTGAGGCCCGGCTTGCCGCCATGTATTACCCGGTCGCGGCGGACGAGGTAGCCCTATGCCGCGAGTATGCATCCGTCGTCCCCCCACTCTCGCCCGTCGACGTCCAGACCGCCCAGGCAACCCTGGACGTCATCGTGGACCGGCTTACCTACAACGCCGACTCCAACCCCGATGGCCCCATATACCGCTCGTATGACGGCAAGTTCTTGCCCTCGTCCGTCGGCCCACGTGTCAGCGGAACCCCAACTGAGCGCCTCGTGTGGCTGGGCCTGTACCACTACCGCGATGGCATCGGTGGTGAAGGTAGAGCGCCAATCTTCCGGCTGGCCGAAGAACTCGGGTGCTCCCTCCAAGCCACGAAGATGGCGGTCAACGGCCTAAAGCGCCGGGGCATCGCCCGTGGTCTAGACGACAGTCCGGATTCGGACTATGGGACCCTGTTCCACGTCTACACCGCCTCCGCCGCCGACGCCCGCGTTGCGTGGCAACGCTCCACCCACGGCCAGGGCAAGAACGGGGGCTGCTTGTGAGCTACTACAACTTCGAAGCTACGAAGCTGGCCTTCTTCGCTGGTCCCAGCCTGCCACGCAAGCAGGCGGGGACCAGCTACAAGGCCTACGAGAAGGGTAGCGCGGCCCAGTTCCGTGTTCGCAAGAAGGAGGAGGGTGCAGCCACGACCCTCCTCGTCCTGTTGGTGATCGCCAGCCACTTTAATCTGAGCACCCAGTCGACCTACATCTCGTACAACCGCATCGCCCGCGAGGCGCTGACCAGCGTCTCATCTTCCAAGCGTGCAGTTCACGATTTGGTGGCATCCGGCCACCTACTCAAGCAGGAGACCGACGACCGGGACTGCAATACTTATCGGTTCGGCCCCGCGATGAACGGAACCCAGCAGAACTCGGTGGATGACCTCTCCTGCGATGACCCGCCTATTGATCTAACACCTCCGGTTCCCACGCCGCCGAAGGTGGTCCTCCCTGTTGTCTCGGAGGCGGCCACGCAGTTGGCTACCGTCTTCACCGAGTTACTCGCCCAGCCCAAGAAGCACAGCACCGTCCGACGCAAGCATTGGCCGGGGACGTTCGACGCCATGCTCGCGGACCATAGCCACGCTGACCTGCTCGCGCTTCTGGAGTGGGTCTTCAACATCAACAAGTTCTGGCACCCGAAAATTCGCGCGTACAGCGGCGACCCAGCCGACTACTTCGCCGAGCACCTCGACAAGATCATCACCGCGATGGCTCACCCTGTGACTCAGTCTATGAGCCGCATAGCACCGCGCACCGCGCCGAAGTATGACATCGACGCCTACCTCAACCATAACTAGGAGCCACTCATGCAGCAGATGTTTCGCCGAATCACCGATACCACCGCCCCCATCTCCGAGGCCACCAGTGCCACCACCGTCATCTACCCCGCTGAGCCGCATGTCTGGACGCGCGAGATGGTGTACACGCATCCTGAGCGGCCCTATTTGTCGTGGCCGCCGGAGTGGCCGGGTGGAAATACCTGCCAGTACACCGCCGAGTACATTGAGGCCTGCGACCGCGAGACGGAATGGGTGCAGACGGAGCCGACACCCACATTAGCCGCCGAGCAGGAGAAGGCCGTCGGCCTACACGAGATACGGTGTCCGCTGTGTTCAGGCTCGCGTGATATCCCGGTCGTGGTCCGAGGCACCGCCACCGGCATCGAGCGCTACAGCTACCGGGATTGCATCTGCCGTTTCTTGAGCTACTACTGGAGCGAGTGGCAGCATGTCCCCCGGCGCTTCAAACGCGTCGGGAACATCGCCGACCTGAAGCCCTACCCATCGCTAGCGCTATCCGTCGAGCGACAGGCGGACATCATTGCCGACATCCAGTCGCACCCCGACCACTCGCACTTACTTATGGGAATGCCCGGAACAGGGAAGACGCACCTCCTGGTCGCTCTTTTTCGCGCCGCACTCATCCGCAGCGTCCATGAGCAGATAGCGAAGAACGACATCCGCCAATCGACTTGGTACTGCAACGCCACCCAGCTCCTTAGCCAACAATCCGCCTGGGCGGTCGAGCAAAATAAAGAGTTCCCCGACGCCTCGAAGGTGCCATCCGTGACGACGGCGAAGATCGCCTCCGCCATTAAGAATGGATACCGCCCGTGCCTGTTTATCGATGAGCTAGATAAGGCCGCCCTCACGGGGCCAAAAATGGCCGCTCTCTGCAGCTTAATCAACCAGGTTTACGAGTCGGAGGGGCAGTTGGTCGCCAACTGCAACAAGTCGGCTGCGGAGCTGGCGGCTGTATGGGGGTCGGACGAGGCCACAACTATTCTGCGCCGCATTGGGGGCGGGGATGGAGCGCACACCATCCTCTTTGAGGGGTGACCCCACTCGCATGCAACCTATACGCCGCGATCAGGACCATTCCTGCCTGCCTGTAGCGTAAAGCTGTCACGGAGGAGGCGAGGCCCCGTGCCTAAAATCACCCCTCTCCGGTAGTGCCATCCGCACTCACCGCAAGCTCCACAAGGGCCGTCCCGCCGCCTACCACCAGCGCCGCACCGCGACCTCGGCGACGGGTGATGGACACCCGTTGGGCGTGGCTGGCTGACCGGCGAACTTAAGCGGGGAGTTGGGGGCCGCCGAGCCCTTCATCATCCAGTCAGTCGACCCGGTGCTGGGGCTCGCCAGGTGGGCTTTGCATCCTTCGCGCCTCCCTACTCGGAATTATTTTGCCAATCGGCATGTAATAAGCCGGGTCCCGGTCGCCGAACCGGTATTTATATGTAGGAAAGGGCTGGGCTGAGGGACGCCAGATCGGCAACTGCTGGCGCTTCTCCAGAGCCGGGAATATCGAGTGCCTGGCGCAGACCGCATAAACTTCAACGTCCCGATCTAGGATCGGCCAGCAGAATGGTAGTAGGAGACACAACATGGCAGATATGTTGAAAGATGTAACGTTCGAAGACAGCAATGGCACTCATCCCCAATACCGCGTCCGCTGTATGCGGCGCGGCTCCAAGTATCGCGACAGCGAGTTCGGAATTCTGAACGTCTACACGAACACCTTCGTCCTGTTCGAGGATGGCCGTACCCGGCAGCAAATGCTGGAAGTTTTGAAGACGGTCACTTTCGCTCAGTACGAGAAGTGGGCACAGATGAAAAGCGAACAACTCACAGCGTCACGCGCCTGATCCTATCTGAAGCGCAAGGGTGCCGCTAAAGAGGCGAAGGTTCACGCCTGATGTCGACGACGTCGGTAGTGCCATCCGCACTCACCGTAAGCCCCACG
>Ga0302319_10016168_pt1 | contig 13771 bp, 13 predicted proteins | sample Bog_T0_2_FD_203319 | JGI IMG/M metagenome (GOLD analysis project Ga0302319, IMG submission 203319) | Peat permafrost microbial communities from Stordalen Mire near Abisko, Sweden - Bog_T0_2 | ecosystem: Environmental > Terrestrial > Soil > Wetlands > Peat | place: Sweden: Abisko, Stordalen Mire...
TTTAAATGCCGGTAGTCTTCGAGCAGCAGTTCGATTTGCCCGCCGAGCCCCGCCTGCGCGATCTGCTCCCGCGCATAATCGTATTGTTCGCCGCTGATGGTGGTGGTCGTGACCCGGCAACCGTAATGAGTGGCCGCGTGAATCGCCATCGCGCCCCAGCCCGTGCCGATCTCCAGCAGATGGTCGCTGGGCCGCAGTTGCAGCTTCCGGCAGGCTCGGTCGAGTTTCTGGAACTGGGCGGTTTCGAGCGTATCCTCCGCCGTCTCGAACCACGCGCAGGAATACACCATCCGCGTGTCGAGAAACAGCCGGAAGAAGTCGTTATTCAGATCGTAGTGATCGCGGATATTCCGCCGGCTGCCCTCCACCGTGTTGGCCCGGCGTTTGTGGCGGAACCAGTCGGCGCTTCGGCTCAGCGCGGAAAACCAGGCATTCCCCGATTCGACCGCGTCCAGATTGCGCACCGCCAGCCGGATCACGGCCGTCACATCGGGCGAAGTCCAGTCGCCGTCCATGTAGGATTCGCCGAATCCCACGTTGCCCTGCAGCAGCGCGCGGCGGAAGAACCGGCAATCGTGGACATGGATCGTGGCCCGCAACGGCGAATCCGCATCGCCGAAATGATGCCTTTGTCCGTCGCAGACAAGCTCCAAATGCCCTTCGGTGATGGCGTCCATCGCGCGGAGAAAAGCGGACTGTGCAAATTCATCGATCATTTCGGTACCTCGAGTGGCTTCCCGTTCGGTTCGCCGTGTGTGGCGGGGGGCCGCGCCGGGTGCGTGAAAACGGGCGCCTTGCGAAGAAACAACCGCAGAGCCTGCCAGTGGATGGCGCCGATCACCTTCGCCGTCATCCAGGGATGCGATATCAGCGCGCGGTGCAGCGCGTCGGCCGACCACGGCCGTCGATTCAGCGTCAGCGTCGCGTCGAAATTCACGCTGCCCCGTTCGAGCGTGTTCATGTGCGCCACCAGCCGCTCCGCGGGCGGCGTGAGGATGAAATCGTAATCCAGTTCCATCGGCATGAACGGCGACACGTGCATCGTCTTCGGGCAGCGGTAGTGCCGGGAGTTCGCCGACGCCTGCCGGTTCGCCGCCGACAGCCAGTAGTTCCGCGTCTCCCCGAAGGTGCTGTTGACCTCCGCGAGAACGGTCTGAAGCTCTCCCGATTTGTCGTAGCAGTAAAACAACGAGATCGGATTGAAATTGTAGCCCAGATAGCGCAGGTGCGTCAGCAGAAAAACGGGCCCGTCGGGAAGCGTAATCCCGGATCGGCCCGCATCCTCCGCCAGGCGCTGACGCAGCGATAACGAGGGATCGCCGAAGTGGTCGCGTTCCTCGAAGCTCGCCCAGTTCCACTGGTTGTAGCCGGTGAACCCGGAAACCCGCATCAGCTCCGGGAGCCGGTCGATATCCAGAAACACCATAAACAACGGATACGTGAATTCGTGCTTCACCGGTTTGAACCGGCGATGCCGCAAGGTTCCGGTGTAAATGGCCGACGACAGCGGCTGGTTATCCAAGCCCGACTCCCAGCGCCCCTGCCACCCGGAGGGCCGAGTTCAGGCCATCTTCGTGGAAGCCGTAAAACCAGTATGCGCCGCAGAAATGCGTTCGGTTGTGCCCGCTGATCTCGCCCCACCGTCGCTGTGCGCGGATAGCGCCGGCGTCGTATACAGGATGATGAAACGTGATCACCCGCAGTATCCTTGCGGCGTCGATCAGGTTAGTGGCGTTCAGCGTGACGCAGTAGTTTTCCGCTGTCGGAATCGACTGTAGTCGATTCATGTGATAAGTCAGGGTTATGTCGCTATCTGGCTTGAAAGGAAGCAGATAATTCCACGACGCCCGTGCGCCGCGGCGCGTCGGCAACATCTCTTCATCGGTGTGCAGGCAGGCCTCGTTGGCGGTTGTCGTGAAGCTGCCCAGAACCGCGCGCTCCTCTGCGGTAGGGGCCTCCAGCATCGGCAACACCTGGTCTCCATGACAGGCGAAAACCACCTGATCGAACGTCTCGGCTGGCCCGTCCTCGAAATGGAGCGTCACATTGACGGCGCTCCGCGAAACCGACCTGAGTCCTGCGCTCAACCGGATGCGATTCCCGATTCGCGTGGTCATCGGCGGAATATACGTGCGGCTGCCGCCCGTAACCGATTTCCACTTCGGATGGGTATTGATCCCCAGCATGCCGTGATTCTCAAAGAATCGTATCAGGGTGAGGGCGGGGAAGTCACGCATCGCCGCTGGCGGCATCGACCACACCGCCGACGCCATCGGGAACAGGTAGCGATCGATAAAGCCCGCATCGTAGCGCCCCCGCAGGAGAAACTCCCCCATCGTGATTTCCTCGGCATCGGACTCCGTCAGTAATCGCGGCGCTTCCCGGTTAAAGCGAATAATCTCGCGCAGCAGCCCGTAGTGCTCCGGGCGCAAGAGGTTGCGCCGCTGTGCGAAGAAGCCCGCCAGTCCGCGGCTCGAATACTCAAAGCCCTTCTCGCGGCTGAAAACCGCGAAGGACATGTCGCTCGGCTGGGTCCGGACACCCAACTCCGCGAACAACCGCACCAGATTGGGATACGTGCGGTCGTTATGCACGATAAAACCCATGTCGATCGCGATCGGCCCGGCGCTGCTGTCCACCTCGACCGTGTGTGTGTGTCCGCCCAGCTGCGCCGACTTTTCGAACAGGGTCACGTCGTGCGCGCGGCTGAGATAATACGCGGCGGAGAGGCCCGAAATGCCGCTCCCCACGACGGCGACACGCACCTACGCAGCCTCATGCGCGGCATGAGCGGGGACCCGGTAAGGCCGCAGATTGCGCACCACTCCCGTGAGACTGAGTACCTTCAGGACGCAGTAAGTGATATCGATCTCCCACCATCGGTATCCCTGACTGCAGCTGGCCATCACGTAATGGTGATTGTTGTGCCAGCCTTCGCCGAACGTAATCAGCGCCAGCCACAGGTTGTTGCGGCTGGCGTCCGGCGTGTTGAAACGCCGCGTGCCAAACAAGTGGGCCAGCGAATTGATCGAAAAGGTGCAGTGGTAAAGCAGCACGGTCGACACCACATAGCCCCACAAGAAAGCCGGCCATCCGCCCAGGCTCAGGACCGCCGCCGCGAACACGGTCGTCGGAATCCAGTGATGGCGATCCAGCCAGCGCAGTTCCGGATACTTCGCAAAATCGGCTACCCGCCGCAGATCGTAAACATCGTACTTGTTCGAAAGCACCCAACCCACATGCGACCACCAGAACCCTTGTTGCAGGGGCGAATGAACGTCTTCCACGTCGTCGGAATGCCGATGGTGCTCGCGATGCTGCGCCGCCCACCAGAGAACCCCCTTCTGCGCCGAGGATTGCGCCAGAAAAGCCATCACAAACTGCGCCACGCGTCCCATCTGGTAGCTGCGGTGGCTAAAATAACGGTGATACCCGGCCGTGACGGCGAACATCCTGAGACTATAGGTCGCGGCGAGCCAAACCAGCAGGCGCGGCGCGAAAGGCACGAAAAATACTGCCAGCGCCGATAAATGCAAAAAAATAAATCCAAAGACGGCGCCAAAGCGGTAATCTCTAGTACGGAGCTGCACTTTGCCCGGCATTTGTATAGTTTAAGACGCCGATCCTGGCTTGTCAAGTATTTGTCGAGGACAATGGCTTGACGACACGGGCCGTTCGGCGCTACGCTGGTATTTCGCCAGCGTGTCGAAAGAATACCCCATCCGTGTCGTATCCAGAATGACGGGAATCAGCGTCGACACGCTGCGTGCCTGGGAACGGCGCTACCACGTTGTGAACCCGGACCGGTCGGCGCGCGGCCGTTTGTACGACGAATCCCACGTACAACGATTCTTGCAGTTGCGCAACGCGGTCGCAAGCGGATACGCCATCGGGCAGGTCGCCGCGCTGTCCGGGACCGAACTGGAGGAACTGGCCGGCTGCCGCCCTTCGCCCGCTGCGTCGGTCGCCAGTGCCCATACCGAGGCGCTGATGGCGGCGGTCGAATCGTTCGACGTCGGACGCCTGAACCAGGAACTGGGGCGTCTGGCGGCGCTCCTGACCCCTGACGAACTCGTCAATGATGTCGCCCTGCCCCTGATGCGCGAAGTGGGCGTGCGCTGGAACGCCGGAACGATGCGCGCGGCTCATGAGCACATCGTCACAGAAGGTATCCGGGGCCTTCTGGGGGCAATGTCGCGCCTGAACCGGCCCGACGACTCGCAGCCGAGGCTCCTGGCCGCCACCCCCGCCGGCGAACTCCACGAGGTGGGAATCGTCGCCGCCGCCCTGCTGGCAGGCTCACGCGGGTTTCACGTGTCGAGTCTGGGTCCGAATCTTCCGGCGGATGAGATCCTCTATTCGGTGGAACGCACGGCCCCGCACGTCCTGCTGCTGGGACTGACGACCCCGGAACCGTTGCCTACCGCCAAAGATACGGTCGCCGCGGTTGCCGCCGGCCTTCCCGAGGACACGGAATTATGGTTGGGTGGCGCGGGCGGCGATCGTGTGACGACGCCGGATCGTTCCGGCCTTATCATGGTGGAAGACTTTGAGGCGCTGGAACGGAATCTGACCCGGATTCAACGCAGTTTGAGGAGTTTGCCATGAGGACGTTCCTGAAACTTCTGTTCGGTTTCATTTTCCTGTGGATGGTCTTTGCCACTGTCCGCACCAGCATGCAGGTCAGCCTGTGGGACTCATGGCGCGGCTTCTCCGCCAATCCCTGGGCCGTGGCCACGCTCTACGACGCCTATGCCGGCTTCACCACGTTTTTCATATGGGTCGTCTACAAAGAGCGCGGCCCGGCCGGCAGAATTCTCTGGTTCGTATTGATCATGGCGCTGGGCAACATCGCGATGTCGGCTTACGTCCTGCGCGAACTGTTCCGTCTCCCCGCCGGCGAGAAGGTCGAATCGATCCTGTGGCGGCGCGCATGAGTTTCAGTTTCTGGCGGCACCGAATCGTCGAACCGCTGATCGGATTGCTGAAGCAGGGTGTGACGCCGGAGAAGATCGCGCTGGGTCTGGCGATGGGCATCGTCCTCGGCGTCACCCCGATGGTGGGTTCGACTACGATTCTCTGCATGGTCGCTGCGTTCCTGCTGCGTTTGAATCCGGCAGCAATCCAGCTGGTCAATTATTTGATGATGCCGCTCCAGCTGGCGCTGCTGATTCCGTTCATACGCGCGGGCGAATGGGTGTTCGGAGCCGCGCGCAATCCCGTCACGCTGGACCGCATCCGCCAACTGATCGAGGCGAACGTCTGGCACGCCATCGTCGCTCTCTGGACGTCGACCGTGCATGCCCTCGCCGTGTGGGCGACTCTCGGAGCGCTGGCGGTTTTCCCCATCTATTGGCTGCTGGTGGGTCCTTTGCGCAAACTCGCACACCTGCGGACGGTGGCGAAGTGATCGTCCATCTTCTCCTCACCGGGACGCTGGCCGTCGCCGGACTGATGCTGTTGCTCTGGCTCATCCATCTGCCTCTGAAAAATGCGGCGATCGTCGATGCCGGCTGGGCCGGCGGCCTCGCGATACTCGCGGTTCTCTACGCAGCGACCGGCGGCGGGTACTGGGCGCGCTCGACGATGATTGGTGTGATGGCGTCGGTGTGGGGTGTGCGTCTGGGGCTTTACCTGCTCATCACCCGCATCATCGGGCATCCGGAAGAGGGCCGTTACCAGGAACTGCGTCGTCAATGGAAGACCAATATTCCCCTGAAGTTCCTCGGCTTCTTCGAATTCCAGGCGCTGCTCTGCGTGCTGCTTTCCGGTCCGTTTCTGTTTGCCGCGATCAATCCCGCTCCGGCGCTTTCGCCCTTTGAGTACGCGGGTGCGACCCTCTGGTGTGTCGCGATTATCGGCGAAATCCTGGCCGATGCCCAACTCGCCCGCTTCAAGGCGAATCCGGCCAACCGCGGGAAATTGTGCGATATCGGTCTGTGGAACTATTCCCGGCATCCGAATTACTTCTTCGAATCGATGATCTGGTTCGCGTACGCCGTGTTCGCACTCGCTTCGCCTTGGGGCTGGATCGGACTGCTCTCGCCGGCGCTGATCCTGTACTTCCTGCTGAAAGTCACCGGTATCCCCGCGACCGAAGCTCAGGCCCTGCGCAGCCGGGGTGACGCGTACCGCCGATACCAGCAGACGACCAGCATGTTCATTCCCTGGTTTCCCAAAAAGACGCCGCCGAAAAAACTGCCGCCGAACCAATCGCCGCCGAACCAGCCCTGAACATGCCCGTCTCCCTCGAAACCGTTCTTGAAAAAGACCTACTCCCCGACTGGCTCATCCGTATCGGCATCCGCCGCCTGTTGCGCGACCGTCTCCACGAGGAGGATTACGGCGACCCGGCCCGCCAGCGCGAGCATCTTCTCCGCTTCGTGGAAGAACTGCGCGCCAGTCCCATCGCCATCGAAACCAGGGCCGCCAACGACCAGCATTACGAGGTGCCCGCTGCGTTCTTCGTCAAAGTGCTGGGCCCGCAGCGCAAATACAGCAGCGCCTTCTGGCCGGAAGGTGTAACCACGCTCGCCGCGGCCGAAGAAGCCATGCTCGATCTCACCTGCCGCCGCGCGCGCCTCGAAGACGGCCAGGCCATCCTTGAACTGGGCTGCGGATGGGGTTCGCTGTCGCTCTACATGGCCAGGCGATTTCCCAACTCCCGCATCATGGCGGTCTCCAACTCCGCATCGCAAAAGCGCTTCATCGACGGCGAAAGCGCGCGCCTCGGCCTCCGCAATCTGGAGATTGTTACAGCAGACATGAACCGTTTCGACACTGTCCGGAAGTTCGATCGCGTGGTGTCGGTCGAAATGTTCGAACACATGCGCAACTATCGGGAGCTGATGCGGCGGATCGCCTCCTGGTCGAACCCGGGCGCGCCGCTGTTTGTCCACATCTTCACGCACCGCACGTTGGCCTACCCGTTCGAGGATCGCGGGCCGGGCGACTGGATGGCGCGCCATTTTTTCACCGGCGGCATTATGCCCAGCGACGATCTTCTCCTGCATTTTCAGGACGACTTCACCATCCGCGAGCACTGGCGTCTGGACGGCACTCACTACCAGAAGACGGCCGAAGCCTGGCTCGCGGCGATGGACGCGAACCGCTGGGAAATCCTCGACATCTTCGAGAAGACCTACGGGGCGGAAAACGCTCTCTGCTGGTTTGTCCGGTGGCGTGTCTTCTTCATGGCGTGCGCGGAGCTATGGGGATACCGAAACGGACACGAATGGCTCGTTTCTCACTATCTGTTCGAACCGCGCCGGACGCCCACGTCCGCCTGCTGATACGAGCCCACCCGGCCGGGCGCGGGCGAGCACCCACCGAAGCGGCACACGCAAGTAATACAATGCGAGTGATGCTCAAGAAATCGGCAGCCGTTCTTTCCATTGCCGCGACCCTTGCCATGACCTTATCAGCCGCCGACGCGACTCTCCCTCAACTGCAACAGATGATGGCCAAATTCGCCCCGGTCGATCTCAAGGTCGACACCAGCAAGCTTTCGCCCGGCGACCGCGCCGCGCTGGCCAAACTCATCGAAGCATCGCGCATCCTCGACCACATTTTTCTGGCTCAGATGTGGGCCGGCAACCCGGCTCTATACGAAAAGCTGAAGCGCGACACGACTCCTCTCGGCAAAGCGCGCCTGGACGCGTTCTGGCTCTACAAAGGCCCGTTCTCCGATCTCGACGACCACAAGGCATTCCTGCCCGGCGTACCGGACCGCAAACCCCTCGGCGCCGGCTTCTATCCCGAAGACATCAACAAGAAACAGTTCGAAACCTGGACGGCAACTCTCTCACCCGAAGCCCGCGCCGCGGCGGAAGGCTTCTTTACGGTGATCCAGCGCAGCCCCGGCAATACCCTCAAAGCCGTCAAATACTCCGACGCCTACAAGAAGGATCTGTCCGAATGCGCCCGGCTTTTCCGCGAAGCCGCCACACTCACAGGCAACCTTTCGCTGAAGACGTTCCTCCAGTCCCGCGCCGAGTCCTTCATTTCCAACGATTACTACGGCAGCGATATGGCCTGGATGGATCTCGACGCCCCCATCGACATCACATTCGGCCCCTACGAAACCTACAACGACGAAATCTTCGGTTACAAAGCGGCGTTCGAGTCTTACGTCAACATTCGGGACGATGCCGAAACCGCCAAGCTGAAATTCTTCGGCGACCACATGCAGGAAGTGGAGAATAATCTCCCGATCGATGCGAAGTACAGAAATCCGAAGCTGGGCGCGCTGTCGCCGATCCGCGTAGTCAATGAAGTCATCGCGTCGGGCGATGGCGATCACGGCGTGAAGACCGCGGCCTATAACCTTCCCAACGACGAGCGTGTCGTCCATGAAAAGGGCAGCAAGAAAGTGATGCTGCGCAACGTGCAGGAAGCGAAATTCGAGGCCACGCTGAAGCCCATCGCGAAACTGGTGCTCGCGCCGGCCGCCCAGCCGTCGCTTCAGTTCGATTCTTTCTTTACCCACATCCTGGCCCACGAAATGAGCCACGGCATCGGGCCGCATCAGATCACGGTCAACGGCAAGGCAACTACGCCGCGTCAGGAGCTGAAGGAACTGTACAGCGCCATCGAGGAAGCCAAGGCGGACGTGCTCGGCCTCTACATGCTGCAGTTCCTGATCGACAAAGGCTATCTGAAGCATGACGAAAAGAGACTGTACACGACGTTTCTGGCTTCCTCGTTCCGCACCCTGCGATTCGGCTTACTCGAAGCGCACGGCAAGGGGATGGCGGTACAGTTCAACTATCTGACGGACAAGGGCGCGTTCGTTTATCGCAACGGCGTCTGGGAGCTGGATTCGACGAAAATCAAAGCCGCCGTGCGGGATCTGGCGCACGATCTTCTGACGATCGAAGCCACGGGCGATTACGTCGGCGCGAAGCAGATGTTCGACAAGCTTGCGATGTTGCGGCCCGACACCGCCGCGACCATCGCCCGCATGAGCGACTTGCCTGTCGATATCCGCGTGACATTCGTGACGGCCGACGCGATGGCTCCTGCAAAACCCGCCGCCGGCGCCCCTGTCAAACCAGCAGCCGGCACTCCCGTCAAGCCCGCTCCCGGCGGGGCAGGGCATTGAACCCACCCCGCATCATCGTCGGTATCACCGGCGCGACGGGTTCCATCATCGGCGTGCGGCTTCTCGAAGTGATGCGCGAGGCAGGCATCGAGACCCACCTCATCATGAGCAAGTGGGGTGCGCGCACCATGGTCCACGAGACTTCGCGGACCATCGAAGACGTGAACGCTCTCGCGTCGTGCGCCTACAATCCCAACGATCAGGGCGCGGCGGTATCGAGCGGCTCGTTCCTGACCGGCGGCATGGTGATCGCTCCCTGCAGCGCTCGCACGCTCGCGGCCATTGCCACCGGACAAGGCGAGCACCTCGTTCACCGCGCCGCTGACGTCGTTCTCAAGGAACGCCGCAAGCTGGTGCTGGTGGTGCGCGAATCGCCGCTGAGCGAAATCCATCTGGAGAATATGCTGAAGCTCGCGCGCATGGGCGTGACCATCCTGCCGCCCATGCCGGGCTTCTACAATCACCCGAAATCGGTCGGCGAAATGGTGGATCATATCGTGATGCGGATTCTGGATCAGTTCGGCGTCCACATCGACCTGGCCGCGCGCTGGGACGGCAGGATGTCGGCTGGAACGTCGCCCGCCGGAAGCCCGCGGGCGTCCCAGTGACCCCACAGGAGACGGTCGACCACCTGGCCGTTCTGGCAGCGCCGCGCCTTGCCAGCCTGCTTCGCCTTAGCACGGCAAGACATGTCTACGATCCGGTTCCGGGCGCGATGAATTCCCGGTCTGTTGAAGCCGGCACGACTATTACCCTGAACAGGTGGAAGAGCGATCGGCAACCGTATAAGGACCTGGAGCGCTTCGTTTCCGATGAGAGAGTCATGCAGTCCGTCGTCGATCCCGGCTTATTGCCCATCGCGAAGGCTATTGCGAGAGATGTTCTGGGGCGTCGTATCCTGATGACCCGCAGGATAGCGGCCAAAGAAAACGACCAGGGCGCAGTGGCTCACGTCCCCGGCTACGGAATTCGGATTCTCATCCACTTCGATACCGTGGCCGCGGAAACGATAGTGGCCTGGGAATGCCTCTACGGAGTCGCATAATCCGCCGTCACTTCCCCCGAATCGGTCCGCGCGTCCTCCAGACCGTCCGGAATCCCGCCGCGAGCGTGAAGGCATCGCCGCCGACGAAGAACGATGCGACGCCCGGCAACTCCGGCAGCGTGATCGTCTCGTCATCGGTCTTGTCCTCGGTATTGCCGTACACGACCACCCGGGTCGTGAGGCTCGGGCGCACTCCCGGGACGGGATCCATCCGCAACAGGTCGGCGTAAAACGGCGTCGGCCCGCCGCTCGCTTCCACCTCGGTGAATTCCAGGCCCACGATGAACTCCGCGGGGCCGCTGCCCTGATAACGCTCCAGCCTTCGAATACGCCCCCGAACGATCGAGCCGTTGTGAATCACGATGGCGCCCTTGTTCGCCACGTCGCCCACAATTTTGCCTTCGATCAGCTTGCCGACCGCGTCCAGACTGGTCACGGGCGTGGTGAGTTGCACGGTGACGACGTGATTCGCGGGAATGGCCGCGCTGACGGCCGCGGGTTCCTTCGCGAAGGCAGCGGCGCCGGGCTCCGTGTCGAAACTGATCGTGCTTTCCGCCGAGAACGCCCTGCAGTGCGTGAATTCGACGCGGTCGTAATTCGTTGCGCCCGAATCTTCCGTCAACTGAACATCCGCCTGTTGCGCCAGCACGACGCTGAAACCGCCGATCTGCGCGCGCGCATAGCCGATCGCCGTTCCCTGCGCGGCCAACGGAAGGTAAGGCGGGATCTCGTCCGCGTGAGCCTCAAGGCGCACGAGGCCGAGCGATTGCGGATCCACCCAAATGGAACCTTTTTCGCCAACAGTGCCGGCTCCTCCCACCATGGAAATCTCAAACGCGTTCGGCTGCCGCGGGAACCGGAAGTCGTATCTGACGGCCGCTCGACCGTTGAGCGGATCTTCTCCCCAATACGCAAAAATCCCGCCTGATAGAACGTTGTTCAGCGTCGAAGCGAACACGCCTCCTCCGATGAGTCCGCTGCCGACGAACCGGGAGGGATCGCCGGTCCCCAGTTTGGGTTCACCCGGCGAGCCGAACCATTCATGGTGACCGCTGTAGACGATCTCGAGGCGGACGGTATCGAGCGGCTTCAGCCTCTCGTGAACCGATTCCCTGTGGAAACGGGTAATCGTCTCGAGGCATGTGTAATCGGGCAGATGCGAGACGCCGTCGCGCAGGTGCGCCTTGATCCGCGCCAGCATGACCACGCCCGGCGCGAAATCCTGCGGAGCCCCGGCGCAGGCCAGAACCAGCACAGCCCCCGCGAGTTTCCAGGAAGTCATCGGTCGAGCGAAACCGGCGTCAGATCTCTCCGCAGGTTTCGATCCGTCACCACCACGTCTTCGCGCGATGCCGACCGGCTCTCGTCCTTCGGCGACAAACTGAGCTGATAGCGGCCGGGAGTCAGGTCGAGGAATGCGTAGTCGGCTCCGCAGCGAACGACCATGCTGCGAAACGGCTCGACGGCGGCGCTCGCGCCACGCTGCCTGCCGATCGCAACGGTGAACGCGTCTTCGGACCGGCATGCGGTAGCCTGTATCGTGCCAGACAGCTGGAAGGACGCGGCGGGAATCAGTACGTCGGGCAGCCGCAAAACAGTTCCCGCCACCACCGCAAAAGGACTTGTATCCCGATGCGCATCGCCCCCAGGCCACCACTGGGGCGCGAATTGCCGAACCCGCGCGTCGTGAATGTCAGGAACAATGAGCGGAATTGCGAGCTCCGTCGGCGTAAACCGAAAGAAATACTGTCCCGGAGTCAGCTGTTTCAGGCTGAACTCTCCGTCCTTGTCGCTCTTCACGGTGGCCAGGGTAACCGAACTCGCGGTGCCCGAAGCGTACGATACCCGAATCGCCTCCACCGCGATCTTCGCAAGCGGCTCTTTGGTATCGGCCGCCACGACCCGGCCGCTGATCTCCGAGGCCGCATGAAGCCGGACCGTAACCGTGCACGGTGAGCACTGCGTGAGCACCAGGCAGTCGCCCGGGTTGGCTCCCAGGCATTTGGAGCTCAACGGCCAGTCCGTCACATATCCATCGCGAGTGGCCCAGAGCGCGTAGGGCCCGCCGCTCTTCAGGGGAATTTTGAAACTCCCGTCGACGCCGCTCGAAACCACAGCCTCCGTCCGGCCGCAGCAGAATCGGCCCGCAGCTGCGCGGAAGCTGACGTTCTCCAGGGGCTGCCCTGTTTCCGCATCGACGACGGTGCCTTCGATCCGAAAGTCCGTTGGCGCGGGCGTCTGCTGAGCCAGGCTGGCGACAGCAAGCAGGAGGGTAACGGCGACAAGTTTCACGATTGAGCCTCTTAACAGGATAACGGGAAAACGGCCTTAGTGCGCAGCCACCGCCTTCGCCCCTCGCCCCGGCCTCTTCATCAGCATCACCAGAGGCACCATCAGCACGAAAATCAGCGCCAGCAACTGAAATACGTCGATATACGACAGCATCGTCGCCTGCCGTTCGATCATGCCGAACAGCGCGCCGTAACTCTGCCGCGCCGCCGTCGCACTCCCGGCGCCATGCGTCTTCATATTCGCTTCCATATGCGACATCAGCGCCCGGGTCTGCGGGTTGTACATCGTCACGTTCGCACCCAGCAGATTAATATGCTTCTGCGAAAACCGCGCCACCAGCGTACTGACGCCCGCAATGCCGATCCCGCCGCCCAGGTTGCGCAGCAGATTAAACATGCTGGTCGCGTTTCCCATGCCTTCGCGCGCTATGTTCGACATCGTGATCGTCGTGAGCGGCACGAATAACATCGCCAGCGACATGCCCTGCACGAACTGCGGCCAGCAGAAGTCCCAATAGCCCGCGTTGAGATTCAGTCTCGAAAGCTGGAACAGGGTTCCGGCCCCCACCACCAGACCCATCGCGAGGAACTTACGCGGATCGAACTTGTGCATGATCCTGCCAATCACTGTCATGCCGATAAACGAGCCGACACCGCGCGGCGCCATCGCGATACCGGCCTGCACCGCCGGATACCCGAGCAGCGTCTGCAGCCAGATCGGCAGCAGCACCAGGCTGCCGTACAGCACGAAGCCCAGCAGAGTCATCAGGAACACGCCGGTGCTGTAAGTGCGGTCCCGGAAAACCCGCAGCGAGACCACGGGATGGTCCGTACGCAGCTCCCGCACAATGAACGCAACCAGAAAAAACGCGGCCGCGATGAGCAGGCCCGTGATCCAGTGCGACGCGAACCAATCCTGCTCCTGGCCTTTATCCAGCATCACCTGCAACGAGCCAATTCCAACCGCCAGCATTCCCATGCCCCAGTAATCGATACGAGACGAAGCTCGCCGGATATAGGGCGGATCGAAGATAAACAGCGACGTCATGACGATCGACGCGATCCCGACCGGAATGTTGATATAGAACACCCAGCGCCAGCTGTAAGTGTCCGTCAGCCACCCGCCCAGCACCGGGCCGATGATCGGCGCCACCACGATGCCCTGTCCCCAGAAGCCCATCGCCTTGCCACGCTGCTCCGGAGGGAACGATTCCAGCAGCACCGCCTGCGACAGCGGTTGCAGGGCGCCTCCGGCCGCGCCCTGTATCACGCGGAACATAATCAGCAGAGGGAGCGTCGGCGCCAGCCCGCAAAAGAAAGATGCCGCCGTGA
>Ga0302319_10016169_pt1 | contig 13770 bp, 9 predicted proteins | sample Bog_T0_2_FD_203319 | JGI IMG/M metagenome (GOLD analysis project Ga0302319, IMG submission 203319) | Peat permafrost microbial communities from Stordalen Mire near Abisko, Sweden - Bog_T0_2 | ecosystem: Environmental > Terrestrial > Soil > Wetlands > Peat | place: Sweden: Abisko, Stordalen Mire...
AAGATGTTGCGGGCGGGGCGGATGATGCGTTCTTCAGCGGCGGTGTGCACGAGGGCTCCGGATTTTGAGGGTCCCTTTGAGTTTATCGAACGGGGCGGGGAAAAGGGATTAGGGACTAAGGGACTGAGGGACTTAGGGGCTGAGGGACTGAGGGACTTAGGGGCTGAGGGACTGAGGGACTGAGGGACTGAGGGACTGAGGGAACAGGGACGGTTTGCTATATCCCTGCTGCCTGATCCTATTCCCTAATCCCTGTCTTCTGTCATTCGAGCATTTGCAAATCGAGCGGTTCGACGAGCAGGCAATCCATTGCGCGCATGGCGCCGAGCGCCCGTTGCAGAGCAGACGACTTGCACGGCTCGACAGTTACCACAAACGGCAGCGCACTGTGCGGATATCCCGGCTTCTGGACGATGGCCCGAATGTTGATGTGCTCCTTGGCGAGCGCGCCGGTAATTTCCGACACGATACCCGGCCGGTCTACCACCAGGAACCGTATGTAATGCGGAACTTCGAACTCCGCGCCCACCTGCGCAGGAGCTGCGGGAATCTCCACGCGACGCGACCCGTGTGCCAGCGCCAGCAGATCGCTGACCACGGCAACCGCGGTTGGATGGCCGCCTGCTCCTCGTCCTGAAAACACCACATCCCCGCCATAGTGCCCGGTGAGGATGACCATGTTCTCCGTGCCCCGCGACCATGCCAGCGGCGAGTGCTGATCGACCAGCATTGGCCCCACCGTGGCCGCGACGTTGGGCGAACCGGCTTCGCCGGCCCGCTCCGCGCGCGCCACCTGGCGGATGGTGCAGCCAAGGTCCCGCGCATAGCTGAAGTCGACGGCGGTAATGGTTGTAATGGGCCGCGGCACAATTTCTTCGGGGTCTACTTCGACGCGCAGCGCCAGGCGCATGAGGATGGCCAGCTTGGCCCGGGCGTCAAATCCGCCCACATCCTCGGTTGGGTCGGCCTCGGCATACCCGCGAGCCTGGGCCTCGGCCAATACGGTTGCGTACTCCGCGCCCTCCTCCATTTTGCTGAGGATGAAGTTGCAGGTGCCGTTCAAAATGCCTTCAATGCGCTCAATCCTGTCCCCGGCCAGACCCTGTTCCAGGCCCGGAATTACGGGAATGCCGCCGGCGACAGCGGCGCCATATTTCAGATGCCCGCCCCGGGCCGCGGCCAGCCGCTCGAGTTCAACACCGTGAAAGGCGATGAGTTTCTTGTTGGCGGTAACCACGCTTTTGCCTGCATCGAGCGCGCGCCGCACCCATCCACCGGCAGGATCGAGGCCGCCGGCCAGTTCCACCACGACGTCCACATCGGAGGAAAGCACGGCGTCCGCGTCCTCGCTCCAGATCACGGTGGATGGAACCCAGTCCACGCGCTTGCGCGCCACGCCGCGGTTGAAGATATGCGTCAGTTCCAGACCCTGGGGCTTCTGCTCGACGAGAATCCGCGCCGCGGAGCTGCCCACGGTTCCAAACCCAAAGATGGCAATCCGCAGCGGCCTGCGAATCCCCTGTTCCGCCGCCTCGGAAGACAACTCCTTCAATGTTGCGGAAATCTTTCCTGCGTCCACCAGCATTCCCTCGATTGAGCGATTGAAAAGACTGAATGAACCGATGATACCTGACTGCGTCCCGTGCATTGCCGTGCGTCAGATGATTGCTTAGCCGCAACGACCGGGAAACTGCATTTCGTGTACATTATTCGAAGATGCGGCGCGCGCTTTCCATCTTCCTGGTTCTGTTCTTCGGCCTGGGGCCGCTTGCGGCAACCCTCCCGGCCGAGGACGACTCAGGCCTGCCTGCCTGCTGCCGCCGACACGGCACCCATCACTGCGCCATGTCTACACGCATGGCTGCCGCGGTGGCGCGGGCAGCGAACGGCGACAAGCCCATCCTGACTTCCCCTGCAACCTGTCCCTACTTTCCGGGCTACACCGTTGCCCCCAACACACCCCCCGTGGCGCTCGCCGCATCGCAAATTGGTTTGCCGGACCTGCTCGTGCGACCGCATACCCCCTCCGCCACGCGCGCCGCTGCCTGCTTGAGACAGGCTGGCATACGCGCGGTCCGCGGCCCTCCCGACTGCTCCGTAGCATAAAAACTCCGCTGAACATTTCCGTCTGTCGACCCCCCGGGCGGATAGTCCTGCATGATCGCGCACTGGGCGGATCGGCTGCTTACCGGCCGCATCGCTCGCGGAGGTTCCGTCATGATACGTCGAAGCTGTTTGCTTGCCGCGGCCCTGCTGCTGGCCGCATCCATCCCCGCCTTCGGCACCGTGTTCGCTACGGTGCATGGCGTGGTCCACGACCCACAGCATCGCCCGATAGCCGGCGCGGAAGTCACTCTACAGGCCACTGACTCGGCATTCGTTCTCCACGCCTCCACCGACGCGGAAGGCGGATTTGAACTGCCTCAAACCCCTATCGGGGTCTACCGCCTCACCATCGCAGCTTCCGGTTTTGCCGCCGTGACGGAACCGCTTACCGTAGCCTCCGGCACGAACCCTGTCCTTCACATTCCGCTTACCGTCGCGGCGGCCGCACAGACTGTCGTTGTCCAGGGTCTGGAGGCATCTGTCTCCAACGACTCTGTAACACCCACCACGCTGATCACCCGCGCCATGATCGACCAGACTCCGGGCGCCGATCGCACGATCGGCATGGAGATGATTACCGATTACGTTCCCGGCGCGTACATGACGCACGACATGCTGCACATGCGGGGCGGCCACCAGGCCAGCTGGCTGATCGACGGAACTGCGATTCCGAACACCAAGATCGCCTCAAACGTGGGCCCACAGATTGACCCCAAAGACATCGATTCGGTTGAAACGCAGCGGGGCAGCTACTCCTCGGATGTGGGTGACCGCACGTATGGCGTTTTCAACGTACTGCCGCGCAACGGTTTCGAGCGCGACCGCGACGGTGAAGTAATGGTGACCGCCGGCAATCTGTACGCCGGCGAAGCGCTGGCGTCGCTCGGCGACCACTCTGCCGCAACCGCCTGGTACGCGAGCGTGACCGGCGGACGCTCCAACTACGGTTTGGCTCCCCCGGTGGCGGGCATTTATCACGACGCAACCAACTCTGAGAGCGGTTTTGTTTCTCTCATCCGGAACCAGACACCGAAGGATCAGCTTCGCCTGAATGCGCAGCTTCGTGAGGACCATTTTCAGGTCCCGTACGATCCCAACCCTAATGACTGGGAGCAGGAAACACCTCCCGGCGGCAATCCCTACTACGTCTCTTATGGTTTACGCGACGGCCAAACCGAGCGCGACGCATTTGTGGTGGCTAATTGGGTGCACACGCTTTCGCCCAAGGCGCTGTTCTCATTCGCGCCCTTCTATCACGAGAATCAGGCCAACTACGATTCGCCGGCCAATGATATTCCTGTTGCCACGACCTGTCACCAGGGCTCGAACTACGTGGGCGGCCAGGGAGATGTGCACATAGACGCGGGTATCAACAATTTTTCCGGCGGCCTTTACACTTTCTACCAGGCGGAGAGCGACCTGTTCGGCGCGATCGACAATACAACATCCACGAGCACCGCTTACGGGCCCGACCCTGGCTCGGCTGGCGCCGCGCTCGTGGAGGGTTACCTGTCAGACCATCTTCGACTTGGCCAGTACGTCACACTGCTCGGCGGCATGCGCTTGTCCAGCTACCACGCGGGATTGAACGAGTCGGCGACGTATCCCCGCATCGGCGCGACGGTTGAGATTCCAAAACTGCATTGGGTTCTGCGCGGCTTCTATGGCCACTTTTTTCAGCCCGCGCCGCTTGAAACTGTTTCTTCATCGGTTCTGAACTATGCCAGTCGGCAGCCTGCCGGCGAGAACACCTTCACACCGCTTCCATCGGAGCGGGACGAGGAGCATCAATTCGGGATTCAGATTCCCTGGAAGGGTTGGTTCCTGGATGTGGATACGGTCAAAAATCGCGTGAATAATTTTCTCGACCACTCCAACCTGGGCGAATCGAACATGTACTTTCCTATTGCTGTGGATGGTGCTTTGGTTCGCGCCTGGGAGATGACGCTGCGATCGCCGCAATTGGCCCACTTCGGCCTTTTTCATGTTACTTATTCGAACCAGATCGCCGAGCAGCGCGGCAATATCATTGGCGGGTTTACGTGCAGCATTGCCGGAGACCCGGCCTGCGACCTGGGATTCAACTACACACCGGTTGACCACGACCAGCGCGAAACTCTGAACACGGGCTTCACGGCCAACCTCCCGCTGCATACCTGGTTCGCCACCAATGTGTACTACGGCTCGGGCTTCTCCAACGGGCTGGAAGGCAGCCCTCAAAGCCCCTACCAGGGGCCTTATCTACCCGTGCACACCACGTTCGACGTCTCCGCGGGCCACAAGATAGGCGAGCACTGGAAGATCTCCGGCAGCATCCTGAACGTGACCAACCATCGCGTTCTCGAGGATACGTCCATCACTATCGGCGGCTTCCACTACAACGACCCACGGATGTGGTCGGCGGAGCTGAAGTATCGGTTCCACTTCTGAGCGGAGACAAATGGTTGTTAATGCTCGAATCGAAAATGCTCTAACTCGCTAAGCAGCGAACAGGCCCGGCGTCACTTCGCCCGCCTTGCCTTCCACTACATGTGTAAACGCGGTTGCGTTCAGCGGCCGCTCCGGTCCTATGTAGACCGTGCGTGCACCAGCCTGGCGCGCCCAGTGCACAAAGTTCGCTGCCGGATACACCGACCCCGAAGTCCCGACCACGACCATCAGCGTCGCCTTCGCAATCTCCTTCTGAATGCGATCCATCTCCAGCGGAATCTCGCCAAAGAAAACGACGTGTGGCCGCAGCCTTCCGCCGCAAACGCAGCGAGCCACCTCGCTCAAGCTCGCATAAATTGCATGATCCTCAACCGGCGGCTGTCCGCACTCATTCTCACAACGCGCCCTGGCCAGTTCGCCGTGCATATGAACGAGCCTTACGGAGCCAGCGCGCTCGTGCAGGTCGTCCACATTCTGCGTGCACAGGAAAAAACGCTCACCCAGCTTGTGTTCCAACTCCGCCAGCGCCACGTGCGCCGGATTCGGCTCTGCCTTTGCGCCCTGCGCCCGCCGCGCCGAATAGAACTCCCAAACCAGCGCGGGATTCAGTTCCCAGGCCTCCGGCGTGCAGACATCCTCAATGCGATGTCCGGCCCACAGCCCGTCTGAAGCGCGAAACGTCGGCAGTCCGCTCTCCGCGCTGATGCCGGCGCCGGTCAACACAAATACCCTGTCATCTGAACTAACTGGAATCGTCTTCAAAGCCTTGCTCCCATACACCCGTGTCGATCACATCTTGTCCATATGCTGAAAGCCGCCTGTGCCCAGGAACATGAGGAAGAAGAGAAGAAAGTTGTAGCTTGCGTGCACGGTCACGCTGGCCGCCAACGATCGACTGCTGAGGCGCACCCAGCACAGTACGAGGCTCACACAAACCAGAAGCAGAAAGGGTCCCAGTGAGTAGCCGGTCTGCTCGGCGTGCATGAGCGCGAAAGGAATGCTGGTGAGGATGGAACCAATCACCATTGCGAAGATGGACCATTGGGGATGGCCGGTTGAGTCGAGCGGGCGGGCAGGCTCGCCTGTGACCTCTTCTGTTGCCCAGTCCCATGCGGTGCACAATGCCGGCAGCAGAAATCCGCGGTATGCAATCTCCTCAAAGAATGGCGCAAACGTGACGCCAAACGCGAACATGAGCCATGCTGCGAGAGGAGTCTGGAAGAGCTTGTCGATGGGCGCATCGGACGGCCCCGGAAGAACCAACTCGTCGACCATGGCGAGCACAAAGCAAAGGCCGGCCGCGCTCATGAGCCGCCAGCGCTTGCGGAAGACAGCCGCCGCGTTCCATTGAATTCCCGCAAAGAATCCCTTGTGCCAGAACAGGGGAAAGAGGAGCAGGCACGCCTCAAAGGTGATGAGGTAATTGGCTGCTTCAAATCCCAGTGTGTAGTGGATATCGTTGTCGGCCTGCTTTAAACCTGAAACGCCAAATAAATGAAAGTGCAATGCCGACAAGCTGAGCAGTATGGCCCCCGCCATGCCAACGAGAATGAACACGGCAAGGAGGGCAACGTGGCCGATGTGGGGGATGCGTGCGGGAGGGATGATCTCCGGCTGAGACCACGACTGGAAGAGCATCGGCTGCTCGACGGGCTGCTCGATGAGCGCGACGGACGGATCTGCCTGCATCCAATTGTCATGCTCGGCGGACCATGCCTCGCCGGGCAAAGTCTCTGCCGGCCACTCGACAACAAGCTCAGGAGTCTTCATCTCGGCTGGAATTGCGAGATGCGTGTCTGAAGGATCTGAGAAATGCAGGTCCGACGAAATTGCGAGATGCGCGTCAGCCGCTTTCTCCGCGCCTTCCGCGTTGGGCGGAGCAAAGTCGGGGCCGTGCTCGGGTAAGCTGCTCATGGGAGACCCGTCTTCTTTTTGCGCGGAGTGTATTTCTTCGCCGCCGCTTTTCTTGCAGCAGCTTTATTCCCCGCGCCAGCACCATTCGCGGCCCGCGCTCTCAAATTTTTTCGCAGCGGCTTCAAGTTGCCTGCTTCCGCAGTGAGTTCAGCTGCGCCTGACTCGTCGGTTGAATCGGCGCTCGTCGCGTCCTCGTCCAACTCGACCGTGGCCAGCTTGCCGTTGGCCGAGGTGTAGTACCGCGTGAGGAACTGGCCGGTGTACGAAGCGGCTGTGGCTGCAATTTTCGCGGGCCGTCCCTCGCCCACCAGCCGGCCGCCGTCTTCGCCGCCTTCGGGGCCAAGGTCGATGATCCAGTCGGCGTTGCGGATAACGTCAAGGTTGTGCTCGATGATGATGACCGTGTTGCCGAGGTCGGCGAGCCGGTGCAGAACTTCGAGCAGCTTGCGCACGTCGTCGAAATGCAACCCGGTGGTGGGCTCATCGAGCAGATAAAGCGTTCTGCCGGTCTGGCGTTTCGAGAGTTCGCGGGCCAGCTTCATCCGCTGCGCCTCGCCGCCTGAGAGCGTGGTCGCGCTCTGCCCGAGGTGCACGTAACCGAGCCCGACATCGACCAGTGTTTGCAGCTTCTGCCTGACATTGGGAACGTCTTCGAGCACGGATAGCGCGTCCTCAATGGTGAGGTCCAGAACGTCGGCGATGGAGTGGCCCTTAAACTTTACGGCCAGTGTCTCCTGGTTGTAGCGGCGTCCGTTGCACACCTCGCACTGCACGTAGACGTCGGGCATGAAATTCATTTCGATGCGCCGCTGGCCGTCTCCCTGGCAAGCCTCGCAGCGCCCGCCGGTCACGTTGAAGCTGAAGCGGCCGGCCTTGTAGCCGCGTTCGCGCGACTCCGGCAACATGGCAAACAGATCGCGGATGGGCGAGAAGACCTGCGTATAGGTAGCAGGATTGGAGCGCGGTGTGCGGCCGATGGGAGACTGGTCGATGCGCACTACCTTGTCCAGTTGTTCGGCGCCGGTGAGCGACTCGTGCGCGCCTGGCTCTTCGCGCGAACCGTAGATTGCCTTGGCAAGGGACCGGTAGAGGATGTCGTTGATCAGCGTACTTTTTCCGCTGCCGCTGACGCCAGTGACCACGGTCATGACACCGAGCGGAATGCGTATGGTGATGTCCTGCAGGTTGTGCTCACGCGCGCCGGTGACGATGATCCACTTGCCTGTGAGAGCTCGCGGCCGTGCGCGTTGCAGCATGGTGGCTGCACCGGAGAGGTATCGTCCGGTGAGCGATTCCGGACAGGCCATGATTTCGGCCGGCGTACCCTGCGCAACGACGCTACCGCCGAGGCGCCCAGCGCCCGGGCCAAGGTCCAGCACATAGTCCGCATGGCGGATGGTATCTTCGTCGTGCTCGACTACGAGGACGGTATTGCCCAGGTCGCGAAGCTTGACGAGGGCCTGGATCAGCCGCATGTTGTCACGCTGATGCAGGCCGATGGAGGGCTCGTCGAGAACATAGAGCACACCGCGCAAACGGGAGCCAATCTGCGTGGCAAGGCGAATACGCTGGCCTTCGCCGCCGGAGAGCGTGGCAGCATTGCGGTCGAGCGCAAGGTAGTTGAGCCCGACGGCGCAAAGAAACTCCAGACGCTCGACGACTTCCTTGCGAATGCGCTCTGCGACCAGGGACTCGCGCGCAGTGAAGCTGAGGTTGATGGCGGCGGACAATGCGCGGTTCAGCGGGAGCGCGGTGAAGTCGGCGATGGAGAGGCCGCCGATTTTTACGGCCAGCGACTCCGGCCGCAGCCGCTTACCGCGACAAACGGGGCAGGGCGTCGCGGACATGAAATTCATCATGTACTCGCGATAGCCATCGCTGCGGGCCTCGTCCACGCTGTCGCGCAGAAAGCTCAAGATTCCGTGAAAGCCGGTGCGCGGAGCTTCATTTTTTGGCGGCCCGTAGACCAGGATGTGCTGATGCTTGACGGGCAGGTCTTCAAACGGAAGCTTGAGGTCGATGTTGTAGCGATCGGCGGCGAGGTGAATGAGCTTGAGCAGATACTGTGATGCCGAGCCGGGTCCGAGGCCGCCATCGAGCAGCGGCTTGGACCAGTCGGTGATGACCTTCGCGGGATCGAGATCGTAGAGCGAACCCAGGCCGTGGCACTCCGGGCACGCTCCGAAGGCCGAGTTGAAGCTGAAGCTGCGCGGTTCGAGTTTTGGGACATCGAGGCCGCAATCGGGGCAGGCCATCGAGGAGGAAAACAACTGCTCATCGTTCCCGGCCACGGCAATCAGCGCCAGCCCGTTTGCCAGCTGGAGCGCCTTGGCAACCGCGGTTTCCAGACGCTTTTCGACGGACGGCTTGCCGGAGGATGTGGCGGGCTTGCCAGCGGATATCGTGGCCGGCTGAGATCCCTCCCAGGTCCCCAAATGCGAGGGACCTGGGGCACCCGGAGTTATGGCGGGCTTGAGCAGGATGCGGTCGATCACGGCTTCAATGTTATGGTTTTTGCGGCGGTCCAGCGGAACCGGCTCGGAAAGGTCGCGCAGTTCGCCGTCGACGCGGGCGCGAAAGCCCTGCTGATCGAGCTGATCGAGGAGGTCTTTAAACTCGCCCTTGCGCCCGCGGACGATGGGCGCCATCACGGTGACGCGTTCACCTATGCCCAGTTCAAGAATGCGCTGCACAATCTGGTCGGCGGTCTGGCGCGCAATGGGCCGGCCGCAGTTGGGGCAGTGCGGCGTGCCCACGGAGGCGTAGAGCAGGCGCAGGTAATCGTAGATCTCAGTGATGGTGCCAACGGTGGAGCGGGGACTGCGGCTGGTGGTTTTCTGCTCAATGGAAATGGCCGGCGAGAGGCCCTCAATGGAGTCCACATCGGGGCGCTCAATCTGGTCGAGGAACTGGCGCGCGTAGGCGGAGAGTGTTTCAACGTAGCGCCGCTGTCCCTCGGCATAGATGGTATCGAAGGCCAGCGAGCTTTTGCCGGAACCGGAGAGCCCGGTGACCACAGTGAGCGTATTGCGCGGGATGCGCACGCTGATGTCGCGCAGGTTGTGCTGGCGCGCCCCGCGCACCGAGATGTGAGTGATGGTCATGATGATTTCAGGATTGCAGAATCAAAAACTCGGGAACAAAAGTTGAAGTGTCGAAATGGAGCTTGGCACAGTTGCATTCTTCAATGAGCGGCGGAAAGAATTCCCCCCTATTACATGATACATACGCAATTGTGGCCGGCGGCGATCGGCGCCGGCCAAATGAAGCCGGCCGCTTCAAAAGCCCTGAGTAAAGCAGGCTCTTCAGTGCTGGGGTTCCGCAAACATGGTGTGGGCCTGTCCCATCCAGAATCGGTTGCTGGCGCGGACGATCGCGTTCGGCGGACGCCCAAGCAGGCGCGACGCCGCCTCCTGGTACGGGCCCACATAACGCACGGCTGACGGCAGCCGCTGGTAAATGCGCGGAAGCCATATCTGCGCCCGCGCCGCCGCCTCGGCCTGGGACGTGCCGTACGGCAATCCAAACTCGGCTCGCAGCGATTCGGGGAGGATTGCGGCGGTCAGCGACCGATACCACTGCGGAACGGGCACCCACGATCCGCGGCCATGGATGACCCTGTGCGCCATCTCTCGCGCCATGCCGTTGACTCCGAGCAGGCCCGAGGTCAGCATGCCGCGGCTGTAGGCTTCGAACGCCGACCAGTCGGCGGGCAATGCCTGTTGCGGAATTCCGAAGAGCGCAGCCAGGGTCTTGCTCTCGGCGTAGTAAGCTTCCCGGTCATGGTTCGAGAGCGGGGGAAGCACGAGGTTGTAGGCCACCAGCGCGCTTTCAATCAACGTGGCGTAAACCCACACAAGCGCGTTGACTTCATTGGCCTGGTAACGCGAACCCTGGGGAAAAACGCCGACGCTCTCAGGCAGTTCGCCCTGGATGCGCGTGTGCAGGCCATAAAGGTATCGCGAAGCCGCCACCGCCTGGTCCAGAGAGCCAAAGATCATGGTGAATACTACGCGAAAGGTTCCGTGAAATCTTGCCAGCGGATCGCTGCGAAGATTGGAGTGCTGATGGAGCGCCGCCGCTACCCAGGGATGGGCCAATTGCAAAAGGGTGGCACGCCCCGCTCCCAGAAACAACGCGGATTCACGATTGACCATCCAACTGGGGGAAGACGGCGAAAAAAGGCCGGCGCGCGGATCGGAACTGCCGGCACGAACGGAGTCCCAGAGGCTTTCGATATCCGTTCGCAAGACAGGCTGACCCATACGATTCATCTTGCCTCATTTGATGGATGCCTGGTGCGTGAGTGGCTGAGTTTGTGATGAGCCAGGTGTGACGCGGAGCATAGCGAAGCTGCGGAGCGGCTGTTTACTGTGGCTTAACAATCAGGGGGTATCGTTGTCGGCAACACCATAGAAGGGAATTTCGATCATTTTTCTGCGAGAATCGCAGAGAAGTTTTCTGTGCTGTAACGGCGGACAGGCAAGCGGGCGGGGCGCCGAAACGGGAACGACAGGTATTTCAGGACAGCCGACGAAAGCGAGTGCGATGGCGGATCTATTGAATTTGGCAATGTTGGTTTGCGCTACGTTGGGCTCGATGGCGTTTGGCATCCTGGCAGCTTATGGAATTCTTCGCGCGGGATTCGCGCTGATGCGGCGCCAGCCGCGGACGGCCCGAGCGAGTGCGCAGCCGGAAGTGGCGGGCGTCTCGTAAATGCACGTATTGCAAATTCTGGCCGCAATTCTCTGATTCACTGATTCGGTGGGGTGTTGGGCTGGTTGGGCAGTTGCTGCGGCTGCCCTTGCTGCTGCCGCTCCTGCATGACCTGCCCCGGAGTCCTGGGCGGTCCGTTCGGCGCAAAGCCGGGCCGGAAGGGGGGCGCTCCGGGCTGCCTCTGCTCCGGTTGCGGTTGTTCGTCGACCTCCGCATCGTCGTCAACGGCGGCCACCGCGGGAGTGGCTCCGGCTGGGTCCGGGCCACCTTTGCGGGCGGATAGGACGATTTGCCGCGGAGTTCCCTGACCCTGGTCCCCGATCATCATCACGTTGTAGCCAGACCCCTCGAGGAGTTGCGAAAGCACGTCGCGAGCCCGTCCTGGGCCATAGGCGCCAAAAATCCGCTCATCGGAGCCCATTCCCTCGACCTTTGCGCCCGTGGCTGTCGAGATATCCTTCAAAATCTGTTGCAGGCTGGAGTTGGCGGCATTGATGCGCAGGCCCTGACTGTCCCACGTTACAGAGGCCGCATCCGGAGTCTGGTTTACGGGCCATTTGGGAATTTCCGGCGCGGGAGGGGGGGCCAGCGCAGGCGTCGTCAACGGAGGCGGCGCGGCCTCAGGATGAATTGCACTGGCCCGCTTATGCGGATGAACAGCAGGCTTATGGGCGGGCGCAGGTGCGGAGGCTGCGTCACCTGCCTGCGCATCAACAGGGCGAATTCCAAGGGGTCCGAGCACAACTGCCGATGCCGCCAGAACCAGCAGCGACGCACGCATGCGCCCCCGCACAAACAACGCAAGGGATCTCCGCGAGGTATCCGCTTGTGCTCCCTGGGATTGCGGCGGGATGGTTGTGCGCATCAGAATCGGCTCCTGCGTTCGACGGTGGGGCTCGGCAGCGGCCACTCGATGCTCCACAAGCACCTGACAACTCCGTTGCCGCTCTACTGTACTAGACTAACAGTGGCCTGTGGACGCTCACAATGAGCTTCAGGGGCGGAGAGGATCTGCCGAGTGATGCGCCTCTGCTGTAAGGTTTGGGTCGCCGTGACCCTGCTCGTGGTGCCCGTTGCGAGCTATGCGGCTAATTGCACCACGCAGGCTGAGTTGCTGGCGCTGGACCGGGATGCACTGACGTCGGCTGGGGGACGGCTGTCTCAGGCTGTTCTGCGGCAGGATTATTCAGCGCTGCAGTCCGCATTGCTGCCCGCCGAGGCGGCGGAGTGGGACGGGATTCGCGGCGCGGTGGAGCAGGCTGCGCCCCTTCTGAAGGGCGGGAATATCGAGCTGAGAAACCTGTACCTGCTGGACGCGACGATGCTGTCCGCGCCTTCCGATACGCAGTTTTTCTGCTCGAATGCAACGGGCTCGCTCACGGTGACGATTAACATGCGGGCGCTGCCGCCAGGGCGGTACGCGGTGATGCTGGCGGACGCCGCCGGGGCGCCGCTTGGCGGGCAGCTGGGATTGATCCTCGCCTGGGATCCAACCGGCACGGCATTGGCCTGGAAGCTGGCGGGATTGTCGGTTCGGCAGGGCATCTTCGACGGCCATGACGGAGTGTGGTATTGGACGCGAGCCCGCGAGCTTGCCAAGGCCAATCAGCCGTGGAGCGCGTGGTACAGCTACGAGGTGGCGCACTCTCTGCTGGTGCCGGTGGATTTTCTTTCCTCGCCGAACCTGGACAAGCTTACCCAGGAGCAGTCGCAGATTCCCAACTCGCCGCAGGAGGCATTTCCGTTGACGCTGCCGGACGGGGACCGCACGTGGAAGATTGACGCGGTGAGGCTGGACGCCTCACTGCACCAGGCCGATCTGGGCGTGACCTATGAATCCACGGGAGTGACGGACCCGGCCGCCGTGCGCACTGAAGCGATTGCCGTATTGAGCGCGCTGCTGAAAGCGCAACCGGGGCTGAGGGTGAATTTCCATGGGCTGTGGGCTTATGCATTGGAGGACGGAAAGCGTTCGCCCGTGATGGAACTGCCCATGGCGCAGATTCCGTAAAGGATTGATAACGGAGCGATGCTACAATTGCGGTGCCTTGAGACCGTCTCTATCTTGCCAGCGGCGTGAGCGAAGGACGATGGCGTTTTCAGAAATTCCTCATATTAAGGCCAACGCTCCCGGGCGGCGCAACCCCAGACAGAGACCCTCATAACTTCCCTCAACGGGGACTTTGCTGTTTCAGAAATGCCGTAGTACCTCGGAGGCCGTCGGCCAATGTCAAACCTGTTTTCAGGAGCCAAGAGAGCTGTCGAAAGACTCAGTGGTAGCCGAATCTATCGCAACAGTTTGCCGCACGGCGCCGATTGTTTCTTCGACATTGAGAGGAAGTTGGGACGCGATGGCATCAAGGTGATATTCGATGTCGGCGCCAACATCGGACAATCGGCGCTTACATATGTGAACGAGTTGCCGCGAGCCGAGGTTTTCAGCTTTGAGCCGGTCGCGGCCACTTACCGGCAACTCGTTGCTGCAACCTCCCAGTATCCCAAGGTCCATGCATTTCAAGTTGGCATGGGAAGGGAAGCCGGCTCGGCAGTTATTCATGTGAGTCCGCACAGCCACACAAGCTCCATTTTGATGAACCGGGCTGC
>Ga0302319_10016170_pt1 | contig 13770 bp, 10 predicted proteins | sample Bog_T0_2_FD_203319 | JGI IMG/M metagenome (GOLD analysis project Ga0302319, IMG submission 203319) | Peat permafrost microbial communities from Stordalen Mire near Abisko, Sweden - Bog_T0_2 | ecosystem: Environmental > Terrestrial > Soil > Wetlands > Peat | place: Sweden: Abisko, Stordalen Mire...
CCGCTGCCGCTCGGTTAGTGGGGTCCGAATCGGTCCGGTTGCCGCCGCCAACAATGCGGGTTTAATGTTTTTGGTCATTTGCCGCGTATCGTCAGCATCGACTTGCTCTGCACCTACCAGCACGACCGGCGCTTTTATCCTTTTGACGAATAAAGGACTTACGGTCTCTATTGAACAGACAGAGCCCGTCCCCCTACCGGAAGCTTCTCCCTAACCAGCTCTCAATCATTTCCTGGCGTCGTAAAGCGATGAAGTTAGCTTGCCATTTTGCCGATGTAAAGGAGGGAGAGGCTCGGATGACGCATTATAGAGTGCGGCTGCAGTCGCCGTTGGACGGTATTCCTGGGGGCGTGGTCCTGATCGGTGGGGTTCGTCGAGAGGCGCTCAGCAAGCGGGACACGGGAGCCGGACGCGCGAACGCAGCCCGCCTGCGGCTGCCACAACGGGATGGTCTCTCTCGCTCTCTGACCCCGGGCTTGGCAGCCACTGCGATCGCTTTTGCGTTTTTACTGGCGGGATGCTGCGGCACGCGGTTGTTTGCTCAGAGTCCGCTTGTAAGTGAGGCTGCTGAGTCCCTGATCGACCGCCATACCGGCCTCGCAGGCGGCTGGGCGTGGCAGAGCGTTATTCAGGCACCCAACTACCAGACCGACCGGGACGTGGGAACCGCCAGCATCGGGACGGCACTTTTGCAGATGTATGACGCCACGGGAACCGCCAGCTATCTTTCTGCGGCCGAACAGGCGGGGAACTGGCTTGTGGCGGCGCAGACCTCCGCGGGTTGGTGGCCCGATTATGTGAACCCCGCCAATGTCCGCCCCAGCGGACCTGCGAATTACGGCTTTACCAGCCTGGATGATGGCGTGATCGGGCAGGCAGGATTTTTGCTCACCCTCTACCAGAAGACCGGAAAAGCAGCGTATCGGACTGCAGCTTTGAAGGGAATTGACTGGCTCCTCACCGTGGCCGAAAAGCCGTCGGGAAAGTCCTGTCCGTCGCAGGAGTGTTATTGGGATTGGTGGGTGCCAGCCCAAGGAAAAGTCTATCTCGGCCTCGGATCCGGAGTAGCCGGCATCTTTTACGGACTCGATGAGATTGCGCAGATAACGGGCAACACCACGTATGAAACCTATGCGCTTGCCGCGGCCGCATATGAGGAATCGCAGCTCACCGCCAGCGGGGCCGTGCCTGAGTCTCCAGGCGGCGGGGTGGCTGACGATACGGGTTTGTACCAGGGCGGAGCCGGAGTAGCCTTTGCCTACTACAGCCTCTACCAGCACACCGGAAACACGCGCTGGTTTGCGGACGCCAACAAGATCATGGCGTGGGTGCGATCCCAGGAAAAGCCCCAGCCCACCGGCACTGCCTGGCCTGTCTCCGTCGGTACGCACGGCAATAAGAATCTCTCGACCGAAATCGCCGAAGGTGCGGCGGGTATTGGTTGGGCGGAGTTACAAGCATACAAACTCACACACTCGGCGGTCGACCTGGCAACTGCCGAGGCGGCCGGCGCGTGGCTCTTGTCCGTCCAGACTGCGGAATCCAGCGGCGACACCTGGGGTGCGTATCCTGCCGGCTCAGAGACGGGTGCTTACTACACCTCGGAGGATCTTGGCGCGTCCGGGATAGGTTACTTCTTCAACGACCTCTACCTTGCAACGGGAAACGCCGCCTATAACACTGCAGCGAAGAATGCGGCGGCCTGGCTGCAAGGCGTAAGCTTCTGGGATTCCGACGGTTACGCCTGGTACCAGGATGAGTGCGATGGGTGCGGAGGCTGGTTCAACTACGCAGAGCCCTCGTTCAACTGGGGCATCGCCGGCATTGGCGCGTTTGCATCAAGGTTAAGCGGCGGTCCCGATGATATGCCGCGCGATGTTCAGGCCATCACCGGTGATATCTTCGCTATTGGAGCGGGGCAGTCTGGCTCGGTGGGGTCATATACCCCGGACAAAGACAGCGCGGGCTCGAACTTGGGAACCGATTCGGTGACTCATACCATTGATATGTCCGGAGTTGTCTTTGAGAGCCCGGCGCCTGCGGTTATCTATCAGGGTGAGCGCTATGGAAGCACCATCACTTACACGCTTCCAAATCTAACTCCAGCCAAGTCGTATACCCTGCGGCTGCACTTTGCCGAGACCTATTACACGGCCGCCGGGGGCAGGGAGTTCAACGTCCTGATCAATGGGAAACAGGTGCTGACCAACTTCGACATTGTTGCCGCTGCCGGCGCCGGATTCAAGGCCAATATCCAGGCTTTCACGGCCACCGCATCGAGCGATGGGACCGTCGTCATCGAGTTCACCAAGGGGCGTGCCGATTGGCCAAAGATCAGCGGAATCGAAGTTTACTGATTGCGCCCAGGAGCGGAATTCGGCGTGATTCGGCGTGCGCTCAACGCAAACGAACAAGCAATTCGAGTTAGGACATCTGAAGCTGCATAGCGGGTCTGGAGCGTGGAGATGAGTGCCCATCTTTGGCTTTAAGCCCAGGCTTGGCCAGATATGACTTGCATGCCGATCTATCGGACAACCTAGCGCGTTACTCCACTTAGTGTTACGGGTAGAAAGAACATAATTCGGACTGTCGTCCAGGTATCCTGGGCTTTGTCCACAAGAATGGCAATCCCGCAGGAATCAAGTCCTGATGCCGGACTTAGTTTCTGTGTGGATACCACTTCGGCACCATGCCGCATTTACCAAAGGGCTACCCATGCGCAACGAGCGGCTCATTCGTACTCCGTGATGCAGAACGTCCCTATAGTATGATGACGGTAGACTCTAACTCATTTGCCTTCGGCCCGTGAGATTCATAACGTCGCTTGGCTTCTTCAAGCCCTTAATCTTTTCCTGTCTTCGGATGTATGTTGCGCTTACGATTCTTTCCATTGATTCTTGTGCTGCTCCTCATGGGAGGAATCTGCGCCAGCGGGTTAGAAGCGCCGCGCACACAGCGCGAGGCTGCCGTGATACTGGCGCGCAATGGCGACGCGAAGGCTGGCCTGGCCGCGTTGCAGGCTCTTCTGCTTCAATATCCAGACGATGCGCGATTGCTGGCTGACACAGCCGTCGTGGCCAATTGGGCGGGAAGCGACGAACTTGTGTTGGATATCTACGCTCGTCTGCAGACACCGAAGGACGACGGTGGCGTTGTAGAAGCAGCGGCCCGCTCAGCCCGCAACCTTGACCGCTACGAGCAGTCCGCGGAACTTTTTCGTCGCGCTCAGACTTTAGATCCCTCCCGCTGGCAGCCGCAACTGGGGGAAGCAATGGCCCTGACGGATCTGGGTGACTATGCGGGCGCGTCCCGCCTTATGGAGCCTTTGTTACGCCTTCATGGGGACGAGAAGGATGTAGTCCTTGGCGAAGCCTATCTTGCCAACCGGCGAGGTGACTTAATTGGTTCGATCGCCATATATGAGTATTATGTTGACCAGTCGCCGAATAACATGCAAGTGCGCAGTGATTTAGCGTTGGCGCTCTCCCGCATCGGCAGCCAGACATATGCATCGGAATTATACGCAAAGGACATCGCGCCAGCAGTACCTGAAACGGAGCGGAGCTTGAGCGAGGCGGCAGGGGGCGAGGAGGTCAGTTGGGGGGAAACCTATGCGCCCACCCGTGCGGAGTCACGGGCAGATAGTCAGCTGGCCCTTGCGCGCTTGAACTCCGTGATTGCCGCTACCGTTCCCATGGAAGCGACCTGGAAACTTGCGCAATACGATCGCATTCTCGCGCTCTTCGACCTGCAGCGAATGCAAGAAGTTGTTCGGCTGTATGAAGAACTCGACCGGCAAGGCATCGACGTCCGGACCTTCGCGCTGGAAAGCGCGGCCGGAGCTTACCTGGCATTGCGTCGTCCCGAGCGTGCAGCGGTCCTCTACCGCAAACTGGTAAAGGCATCGCCGACGGATGGAGTAGGCTGGAGCGGTTTGGCCTATGCGGAGATGGAGAGCGGGCATCCTCTGGAAGCGCTGGCAACCATCGATTACGCGTACCAGTCTGCTGCTCCGTGGTTGAAAGCGCCAGGACTTAGCGACCCCAAGCCCAACCAGATGCGCCTCAGTTTGGAAGCGCAGGCGGCGCAGATGCGTGGCGATGTGGATTTTTTGGCCGAAGAGATGAGCCGATTTAAGGCGCTGGTGGCAGCGGCCCCCGGCAACGAGAGACTGCGCTGGCAGCTGGCTGCGTCGTACCTCGCGCGTGGCTGGCGGCTGCGGGCCCTGGCGGAATCTCGCATCGCCGATACCTATGCCGACACCGATGAAGTTCCGTCGCTGACCGACGTCGAGATTCATGAAGCAGCAGGCCTTCGGGACGATGTGGATGCGATGATGCCCGCCTTGAGCAGGCGCGAGACTGACAGCGCGGGATTCAAACACTTCCTGCACAATGAAAGCATCGAGCGCGGCTGGCAGGCGAGTGCGGACACCGTTCTTGGATGGGGCGACGGCCTGCAGGTCGGCAGCGACGACCAGCACTCGGATGCGCATCTGTACACGTCCCTGATCAACAATCGTTGGCGCGCCTATGGGCATGAGCTGAGCGACAGCGGCAACTTTGGAACAGGGAGTGCGGAGCGCACGCGCGCTGCTGCCGGCGTGCGCTACAACTACAGCCGCCAGCAAGCCTGGGCAGAGGTGGGCCATGATGCTGCCACCGATCAAATAGCCGCCAACGTTGGCACGGAGCTGAGTATCGGTGATTTCTGGACGTTTCGAGCCGAGGCAGACAGCGACAGCTTCAGCGTGCCCGTCCGCGCGGTCACGGGAAACGTTCGAGGCCGAAGCCTGGATATGGACGTCGGCTGGCGGCCCAGCGAGTTGCGCTCTGCCAGCGGTGGCGTGCAGCGTGTGCTCTTCAGTGACGGCAACCAGCGCGCCACCATTATCGGCGCCTGGGACGAGCGTGTCTGGACCACTCCACGCTGGCAAGCGACCATCACCGCAGAGGAATCAGCATCCAATAACTCACTGGATGAGAACAGGCCATATTTCAATCCCAAAGCTGACTTCTCACTTGGGCCCCGCGGCTCACTCGACTGGCTCACCTGGCGGCGCTATGACCGCAGCATTTATCAGGAAGCGGAAGTAAGTGTCGCACCTTATTGGCAGGAAAACTACGGCGTGGGCGGTGCTGTCTCTCTGCATTACGGAGAGCGCTGGAAGCTTGGTTCCGGGCTGGAATGGCGCTGCGGCGTAACTTGGAACAGCCAGCCTTACGACGGCAGCAACGAAAGCAGAACTGCGCTGAATACCGGCATCACCTGGGGAAGTCAATGAATCGCTCGCTTCTGTTTCTCTCTTTACTGCTTGCGTCCGCAAGCGCATCCGCGGCGGGTGCTCCCGGCGATGTCGTTATCCTGTGCTATCACGACGTGCGGAACGACGTAGGAGGCGCCTCTGTCCAGAGCGCGACGCACGCGGAAGGAGCCGGCATTGTTGCGCCGAACGTGAGAGGCACGCTCGATGCTGAGCAATACACAACAAGCACGCACAATCTGGCCGCTCACTTTGACTGGCTCAGGTCGCACGGCTATCACGCCATCAGCCTGCAGCAGCTCATCAATGCGCGCAGCGGACATGGCACATTGCCGGATAAAGCCGTCCTCTTGACCTTTGATGACGGCCTGCGCAGCGCCTACACCACGGTGTTCCCGCTGTTGAAGGCATTTAGATATCCGGCGGTCGTAGCTGTGGTGGGCGCCTGGACCGACCTTGCTGCGAACGGTAAAGTGGACAACGGCGCGCACTCATTCCTGCGGGATGACTTTGCTACCTGGGATCAGCTGCGCGAAATGCAAAACAGCGGCTTAATCGAAATCGCTTCGCATACTTACGATCAACATCGCGGCATTGTTGCTAACCCGCAAGGAAACCAGATTCCCGCCGTTATTACCCACGCCTATCGCCCGCTGACGCACGACTATGAAACCGATGATGAGTATGCGGAACGCCTGCGCGCCGATCTGAAACACAGTTCCGACGAGATTCGCGCCAAACTAGGCCGTGCACCAAGGGCGGTTATGTGGCCGTATGGGGAATACACCCAGGTCAGCGATTCGATCGCCGCTTCTTTGGGCATGCCTGTTACCTTCACGCTCGGTGAATCCGCTCACTACACCAAGCCGCAGTTACAAGCGATACCTCGCATATTGATCATTGCTAACTTCACGGTCGGTGACCTTTCATGGGAGATGCGGCACTCCGGTTCAAAGCAGATTGTTCGCGCAGTCCAGGTTGATCTTGACTATATTTACGATCCCAATCCCGTTCAGCAGGAGCACAATCTAAGCCTGTTGCTCGACCGCATCAAATCCCTTGGACCTACGCAAGTGTGGCTACAGGCGTTTGCCGACCCCACCGGCGTGGATTCCGCCAGCACGGTGTACTTTCCCAATCATCTTCTGCCCATGCGGGCCGATCTATTTTCCCGTGTCGCCTGGCAGCTCCGCACCCGATGCGGCGTGCAGGTGTTTGCGTGGATGCCCGTGTTGGCGTGGCGCCTGCCGGATGCTGGACAAGAAGCCCGTCTGCAGATTCATCCACGAGCTGGAGTCAAGCCTGAGAACCCAGTGCGGCTCAATCCGTTCCTGCCCGAAACCCGAGCAATTGTCGGCAGCCTCTATGAAGACATGGCTCGCTCTGCGGCCATCAGCGGCATTCTGTTTCATGACGATGCCATCCTGCGAGATACCGACGATCTTGGTGCACAAGTCCCCGCACCTGGTCCCGTTCGTACGCAAGCGCTTATTGAATTCACCAATGAATTGAAGGCGCGCGTTCAGCGCTGGCAGCCGGCGATCAGGACAGCGCGCAACCTGTTTGCCGAGCCGGTTCTCCATCCCGGCAGTGAGGCCTGGTTTGCGCAATCGCTCCCTTCATTCATGGCAGCCTATGACGAAGTCGCACTCATGGCCATGCCGAGCATGGAAGGCGCGAAGAATCCGAATGAATGGCTGTCGAAGTTGACGGGGAAGGTGGCTAACACGCCCGGCGGTCTGGACAAGACTGTGTTTGAACTGCAAGCCGTCAACTGGAGAGCCCGCGAGCGGCCGATTTCGACCGATGACCTTGTCCGCCAGATGCGTCTGCTGCAAGGCCGTGGTGTGCGCCACCTGGCCTATTACCCGGATGACTTTGTGAAGGATTATCCGGACTTGAAGGTGCTGAGGCCTGAGTTCTCTGCGTCAGAAGACCTGCCGATTCAAGTTGAGGGAACCAGGTGACCGATGCTTGGTAAATTCTTCCTTGCCTTCGCTTTCTACTATCCGCTGACGATGGCATGGATCTGGGTATTCGGTGCAGTCAATTATTATCTTCGACGGGAACGGAAAGCACCCACCCGGACCCATCCCCCGGAGCTTTCTCACTGGCCCAAGGCGACGTTGGTTGTCCCGTGTCACAATGAAGGAGATAACGTCCGGGAGACGCTGGCGTATCTTGCGGAGCAGGACTACCCTGATTTTGAAATCATTGCCATCAATGACGGCAGCCGCGATAACACAGGCACCATCCTGGATGAATTAACAGCTACCTATCCCCAGTTGCGCGTGGTGCACTTCGCGACCAACCAGGGAAAAGCGATGGGGCTGCGTATGGCCGCTCTGGCAGCGAACAGCGAATTCCTGGTTTGCATCGACGGCGACGCGCTGCTCGATCGCTATGCGACCCGCTGGCTCATGTGGCACCTAGTGACGGGACCGCGGGTGGGCGCTGTTACGGGCAATCCACGCATTCGCAACCGGTCCAGCTTGCTTGGCCGCCTGCAGGTGGGCGAATTCGCTTCGATCATCGGTCTTATCAAGCGCGCACAGCGCACATCCGGCCGCATATTTACAGTTTCTGGAGTCATTGCCGGCTTCCGCCGTTCCGCTTTGCATCAAATCTCTTACTGGAGCACGGATATGGTCACAGAGGACATCGACGTCAGCTGGCGCTTGCAGATGGACCACTGGGACATTCGGTATGAGCCCAATGCCTTGTGCTGGATTCTGATGCCTGAGACGTTGAAGGGGCTTTGGAAACAACGCGTTCGCTGGGCGCAAGGCGGCGCGGAGGTCTCGCGGCGATATATCAAGAATCTCTTTATATGGCGCAGCAGGCGAATGTGGCCTGTACTAGTTGAATATATTCTGAGCGTAATCTGGTCCTACGTTATGTTATTCGTCCTGGTATTTGGCCTGATCGGTATGGTTGTCACGCTGCCTTCGTGGATGCGTATGCCAGGCCCGTTTCCGACGTGGTACGGAGCCATCCTCTGCACGACATGCATTTTTCAGTTCCTCATCAGCATGGTCATCGATCGCCGCTATGAAGAGCGCATTGGTCGTCAGTTCTTTTGGATCATCTGGTACCCGCTCGCTTACTGGCTGCTTGGCATGCTGACAACGGTCGTGGCCTTTCCCAAGGCGATGTCAAAGCGGACGGGCACGCGCGCCGTTTGGGAAAGTCCGGACCGGGGAATTCGCTGATGCGAGCGGAGCGGCCCATTATCTCGCATCCGGAACGGCAGTCGTGGTCACAGCGTGTTACTTCCAGTACTCTCGCAAGCGTTGCCTGGGCGCTATGGCTTTATCTATGGCTGCCGGCGCTCTCGGCTCTTCTATGGATTGCCGGCATACACATGACTTATGCGTACATTGTTCGCGCGCCTGACAAGAGCAGCTTGCTCCTGATTGGCCTGATCGTGCTGGCGTGCAATGTCGTCGTGTCAAGCTGGTCCAGTTATAACTACATTCGATTTGTAGGCAAGACCAGGCGGCGCGGCGCGACGGCCGTAACTCATGAAGCAGTCGGGAAATTTTTCGGCATTACGGATCCAGCCACCATCTCATTGCTATCAAAGGAGCGGCGCCTCAATCTGCACTTTGATGCCGGGGGCTCCCTGGTTAACGTCGAGGTGTTGCGGTCCGAGGATGAAGAGAAATTACTGGTAACATCAGAAACGCCCCCATAGATAGACCTCCGGCCGTGTCGCGATCGACGTAAATTCTGATTTGAACCGGGCCTAGTTCGTGGAGCCAGCTTTGCGAGTCGCTCTTTCTCGAAGGTCCTTCACTGCGTTCTAGCATCATTCCGACTCAAGCAGTTTGATTCTGCTGCCGACGTCAGTGGCCAGAGCCTCAAGTTCAGCAGGGAACCCTCTGCGTTCCCGCGCTGGCAACTCATCCAGCAATTCCGGAAACGGTGTAACCACGCATCCGGGAAACGCAACAAATCCTGCCGCATCGGCCAGCAGGCAACTCACCTTGATCAGTTCAGCCATGCCCCAAAAACCATCGGTCCGCTTCGCGGCGTGATGCTCGCTGACAATCGCCTCAAACTCGCAAGGCAGCCTCCAATCCACAATGAGCTGACGACCTGCATCGCAATGATTCCAGCCAAACAGCGCTCGTTCGCTCTCCAGCATGCTCTCCGACGTTCCACGATAGGTCCCGAGTAGTTGGGCGTATTCTTTCGGCCGGATGACCGCGAGCGCAAACCGTCCGATATCGTGCAGCACGCCCGAGGTGTACGCAATGTCCTTATCCATGAAGCCCGCAGAAGCCAGTTGTTCGGCAATCAACGCGCAGGCCAGGTTATGACGCCATAGGTCCCGCATCGCCGGATGACTCAGGGACTTACCAAGGTAAGAACGCACACCCACGGTCAGGCACATCCCTTGCAAGTGGTTCGCGCCGAGTACGGCAATTGCCTGGAGCAGGTTGCTTGCCGGATAACGAGGCGCGTAGAGCGGAGAATTCGCGATGGTTAGCACCTCGCTCGCAAATGCCGCATCCGAGGAGATGAGATCGCTGAGTTGGTGGAGCTGCACATTCTCCTTGTTGACCAGTTGCAATACCCGAATCGCCACCTGCGGAAACGGGGGCAGCCGGAGGTAAGCCCACGGCATCTTCGCCTCGTCCGTTTGCTGCTCAATTTCCACCGTCTGCATCTCCGTCCCCTGGTTGCAAGAGTCTAAAGGCGCACACCGTCAACTCGACGACTCACTCTCGTCGTCGCGCCCGGTGGAAACTGTGCATCCCGTACCGTCTATGTCGGCGCAGACTCCGCACTTCTGCAATCAAGATATCGAGCGCTGGCGCTTGTCGGTTCTCTATTGGTTCACTTCCCGTTTCAGGACTTGACGCCCGCACCCATCAGGACCAGCGAGCGCTGGGCAAAGGGAGAATAGACAAGAAGGGTGGTGCATGCCAGGGCCAACCCGAAGTTGATGTGGTGCAACAGCAGGAAGGGCGAGAGCGACCATAGCTCATCGAGGGCGAGCAGAAACGGCCAGATCTTCAGGAGTTTTTCGCGCGCTCCAGGCGAATGGAAGAGCACGGCGGTGAGCACGAAGGCGCGAACGGGGATCAGGATAGCGGCGGTAACGATCAGGAAGATGAGCACCGCAGATGCCTTCGGCAGCGGTGACAAGAGATCCTCAATCTCCGCCAGATTTGCCAGCGCCCCGACATAGAAGCCCACGTACATCAACTGCAACAAGACGAAGAGGGTCTGCACAACTCGATGCGAGGCTTGCGGAAGTTCCTCGGGCGAGGCCAGAATACGGCTGTGAAATGTTGCCTCATCTTCAGCCGGATTAGCCGGCTGCTCGCCGGAAGCTGACGTCTTCTCCTCGGGACGAATCTGCTCCGTCACCGTCAGGGACGCCGGCTCAATGTCCTCAGGAGACGAATTGTCACCAAGCCCGATCCGCTCAACGGGAGCTACGAAGCGATAGCCGCGCCGCGCCAGGGTCATTACAAATCTTGGACTGCTCGCCGAGTCTCCGAGGGCTTCGCGGATGCGATTGACGGCGGAATTGACGCCGTGTTCGTAGTCGACGAAAGTTCCGTCCGGCCACAGCTCCTGCGAGATTTCCGCGCGAGTCAGCAGCTGGCCCGGTCGTTCCATGAACAGCATGAGCACCTGGAATGGCTGCGCATTCAACTTGATGAGGACGCCCTGCCTGCGCAGCTCACCCGTCGCACCGTCGGCTTCAAATACTCCGAAGCGATAGCGCCGGGCCGGCCGTAGATCCGTCCTATGATCTGTCATGCTCGAGCGGGATTTGTTATCTCCGCTGTCAAGTGTATCCGATCGCGGGGTTCAATTCGAAGCTGTCGCGGAGTGTACAACCCCTCAAAAGCCTAACCGCAGCAATGACTTGCACGGTGAGAAACAATCAACGCTAAATGAGATTCCATGCATTGCCTTTGCGAGCCTGCGCGGAGCAAAGTGCAGTTCATGACGCAACCACGATTCTCAGATTGGCGAGAACTCTCCGCTGGCAATGGCATCCGCGCGGTGCTCATCCTGGCGCTGATTGGACTGGGTCCCAGGCCCGTTGTGGCAGAACCTGCTCCCGCGGCTGTTTCAACTTTCAATTCTTATGTACAAGAGCTCGAGGAGCGTCTCGCTCAGCAGCATCGCTCACAGAATTCTTTCCTCGCTCCTGCGGCTTCCGCTGTGCAAGGCGAGATTCGCCTACGCAGCGGTGAGTTGATCGTCGAGAATCTCACACCTTCTACGGGGGAAGTTTTTTCCGGTGCGATGCTGCACCACTGGCGCGGGACTGCATTTGCTCCCGGTGCTAAAGTCGCGGATTTTGAACGCGTGATGAAGGACTTCAGCGCCTATCCGCAACACTTCTCCCCGCAGGTCCTGCGGGCGAAGGTCCTGGGACGGCAGGGTAATTGTCTTCAGGCTGCGATGCGCGTGCGCCAGCAACATGTTCTCACCGTGGTGATGGATACGACCTACGACATCGCGTTCGCGCAACTCGATGCGCAGCATGGATACAGCATTTCGCGCAGTACGCAGATCTCCGAGATTGACTCGCCCGGCGCCGCTGCGGAGCATGCGCTCAATGCGAGCCAGGAGCATGGATTCCTATGGCGCCTGAACACCTACTGGAGCTACGAGGAGCGGGACGGCGGACTTTACATGCAGATTGAGACCATCTCGCTCACGCGTTCCATTCCAACCGGCCTAGGCTGGGCTGTGCGTCCGTTCGTCGAGAGCGTCCCGCGCGAATCGTTGGAGTTCACGTTGCGCTCCACCTGCAATGCGTTGCGCAAATAGACTACTCAACCGCCAGAGTGACGGAACAAACATCAACGAGAGGAAAGGAAATTATGATGAACACGAAAGCCATAACCAACGACGATGTGGTCTTTGTACCTGCTCGCCGCGTCAACCAGTCGCTGACGGCGTCGATAGAGAGGCGTGCCTTGCATTGGATGGCGGAGCGTGCGCCACGCTGGCTTAGTTCGGATCAGCTGACTGTCCTCGGTCTAAGCGCGCAAATAGGAGCGGGGGTCTTCTATGCTGCATCGCGCTACAACCGGCTCGCTCTCGTGCTGGTGATTCTGTGCCTCGCGCTCAACTGGCTGGGAGACAGCATGGATGGCACGCTAGCCCGCGCGCGCCGGCAGCAGCGTCCACGCTATGGATTCTATGTCGACCACATAGTCGACATCTTCGGCTCCATGGCGCTGATGTGCGGCCTCGGCTGCTCCGGGCTGCTCCACTGGCAGACGGCGGTCGCGATGCTCGTGGCGTTTCTACTACTGTCAAGCGAGAGCTACCTTGCCACGTATACGTTGTCCTGCTTCGAGCTTTCGCAAGGCATCTTCGGCCCCACGGAGATTCGCATTCTGCTCATTATCGGCAACCTCGCATTACTTCATAATCCGTACTCCACGCTATTCGGCCACAAAATGCTGCTCTTCGACCTGGGAGGAAGCATCGCCACTGTCGGCATGTTTGGCATGGCGATCCTGGTAACCGTACGTCATACCGCTCAACTCTACCGCCAGGAGCCGTTGCCATGAACACCTTCACCCGCTGGGGCAAGTTCAACCTGGTGGGAGCCATGGGCATGATGATGCAGCTTGCTGTGCTGGCTCTCTTCAACCGCTGCGCTCCGGGCCACTATCTGTGTGTTTCAGCCGCGGCTTTGGAGGTTACAGTGCTGCATAACTTTGTGTGGCACCTGCACTACACCTGGCGAGACCGATGCAATGGGTCCGCGCGACTTACTCAACTCTTGCGGTTTCATCTCTCCAATGGATTGGTCTCCATCGTTGGGAATCTTGCACTGATGCGCATTCTGGTTCAGGACGCGCGCATGCCTCTGCTGGTCGCGAACACGATTGCGATTCTGTGCTGCTCCATCGTCAATTTTTGCCTGGGAGACTCTTGGGCATTCGCGGCAAGGACGTAGGGATCTCGAGGCTACTGAGATGGTCCATGCCGCGGACACGGGCGTCGACTGCTCGCTCGCTCAACATCTTCCGGTTCACATCGGTTCAGAGACTGATGACCATGTGCGTGGCCGTGGCTTCCTGCCCTGTCGCCAACCGGGTGAGCGTGAGCACCGTGATGTCGTCGTCCTGTCCGAAGTTCACAGCGGCTTCCGTTGCCCGTTCGGCGTTTGGACCGCTGGCAAACAGGGTTTCTAACCGCTCGAATCCGTACAGTTCGCCCGAGTGGCTGCGCGCCTCGAGCAGCCCGTCGGTGTACAGCGCAAAATGATCGCCGACGCGCAGCCTGATCGTGGTCTCGTCGTAGCGAACGGCGGGCTGAATCCCCAATGGCAGTGCGCCCGGGAGGCTCATCTCGCGCGTATTCAGGAATGGCGCCGGATGGCCTGCGCTGGCGACTACGCAGTTGCCGTCTACGTCGAGGCGCAGCGCGATGCAGGTGGCAAATCCCCCTTGCAAACGGCCATAGAGCCGGCGATTCAGGCTCGCGAGGATGTCGGCAGGGCTGCTCGAGAA
>Ga0302319_10016171_pt1 | contig 13770 bp, 11 predicted proteins | sample Bog_T0_2_FD_203319 | JGI IMG/M metagenome (GOLD analysis project Ga0302319, IMG submission 203319) | Peat permafrost microbial communities from Stordalen Mire near Abisko, Sweden - Bog_T0_2 | ecosystem: Environmental > Terrestrial > Soil > Wetlands > Peat | place: Sweden: Abisko, Stordalen Mire...
TCGTCCGGCGAGCCAAAATCGTTGCCGTACTCGAACTTCGCTTCCAGCTCGCCCTTGGCAAAGCCTTCGTCCAGCATCTTCACCGCCTCGTCGTAGCTCACGCGCGGGAACGGCGCTTCGATCTTTTCCAGCGGTGCCACGTCGCGTCCAATCACGCTCAACTCGTGCCGCCGCGTCTCCAGCACCCGCTTCACGATGAACGTGATGAAGTCCTCGGCCAGCTTCATGATGTCGTCCAGCGTGGCGTAGGCAACCTCCGGCTCGATCATCCAGAACTCCGTCAGGTGCCGCCGCGTCTTCGACTTCTCCGCCCTGAAGGTCGGCCCAAAGCTATACACCTTCCCCAGCGCCAGCGCGGTCGACTCAATGTAGAGCTGGCCGCTCTGCGTCAAAAACGCCGGCTCGCCAAAGTAGTCCACCGGAAACAGCGTTGACGTTCCCTCGCACGCGGCTGGAGTGAGAATTGGTGGATCGGTGCGGATGAATCCATTCTGGTCAAAGTACTCAGCCGCTGCACGCATAATCTCGGCGCGTATGCGCAGAATCGCCGACTGCCGCGGAGTCCGCACCCACAGGTGCCTGTGCTCCATCAGAAAATCCACGCCGTGTTCCTTCAGCGTGATCGGGTAGGGATCGCTCTCCGGAACCCGCTGCACCACCTCCACGCCTTCCACGTCCAGTTCGTATCCGCCCGGCGCGCGCTTGTCCGCCCTCACCTTCCCGGTCACAATCACGCTCGACTCCTGCGTCAGCCCCTTCAGCGCCTCAAACACCTCCGGCGTAACGCTCTTCACATGCGCCACACCCTGCACCGTCCCCGTCCCATCGCGAAAGATCGGAAACACCAGCTTGCCGCTCTCGCGCAGGTTATAGAGCCACCCCTGCAGCTTTACCGTCTGCCCCTCGTGCTGGCCAAGCGTGGCAATGGTCGCCAGCGGCGCCGCTGCGGGCGTTGTTGCCGGCGCTTCTGGATTCGTTACGGCTGCTGTTGTTTCGGTTGCTGGTATTGCAACTGGATCAGACATGAAGGAATTCCTCTTCGTGGGCGCCGGTGGCCTAAACTTCGGCCCGACCTTCCCTGACCTTCAAGGATAAACTCACCTGCGCAACCACACTTGCAATGGGTGCCCCACCATCGCCGCGTTCTTGCCTTTTTGCGGCTAGGGTGGGATGCGCCAATCTCGATCACGAATTTCCAATTCTCGCGGTGTGTAACCCATGGCGAACAACTACATCACCGCCGCCAACGCCTCATCCACCGTCCCCTGCTCAAACCTGAACCCCGCCTTAATCAACTTCCCCGGTACAGCTCGCGTGCTCCACAGCAGCGCCTCATCGGCCATTTCGCCGAACATCAATCGCAGCGCCACTGCAGGCACCGCCAACATCGCCGGCCGATGCAACGCCCGCCCCAGCGCCCGCGTAAACTCCGCGTTCGTCACCGGCTCCGGCGCAACCACATTCACCGCCCCGCTCAGCGTCTCCGTCTTCATCGCGAAGAGAATCGCCCTCACCGCATCGCCCAGCCCGATCCAGCTCATCCACTGCCTCCCCGACCCCAGCCTTCCCCCCAGTCCCAGCCGGAAGATCGGCAACGTTTTCTTCAGCGCGCCCTCCCGGCCCAGAACCACCCCCAGCCGCATATGAACTACGCGTATCCCCACCCTTGCAGCCGCCTCACTCGCGGCCTCCCACTTTTCGCAAATTTCCGGCAGATACCCCTCGCCCGCCCCGGACGCCTCGTCCAGAACCTCGTCGCCTCGGTCACCGTAGAATCCCGCCGCCGAGGCCACAAGAAGCGTCTTCGGTGGCCGCTTCAGCCCAGCCAACAACTTTGCCAGCACCCGCGTGCTGTCCACGCGGCTCGCCTCAATCTCCTTTTTGTAATCCGCCGTCCACCGCCGCTCCGCAAGATTCACCCCGCCCAGATGAACGGCCGCCTCCAAACCCTCCAACGGGCCTTCCGTCCCGCGCTCGTTTGCCCACGCCATCACTCTCCGTATTGGATCCCACTGAATCTCCCCAGGCCCTCGCGGCGCGCGTCTCACCAGCTGCACAACTCCTACCCCACTCTGGACCAACGCCTCCTTCAGGGCCGTCCCCACCATCCCGGAACTGCCGGAACAGAGCACCCTTGCCCGGGAGCCATCCTTATTCGTGAGGTCGATGATGTTTTCCTCCCCGTGAATACGATAGCTTGACTCTCGCTAAAGTGATTTAGCCAGACAAGAAAAAATTTTGATGTTGGCAACTTTCCCGCCAGCAGGGCATCCTATTACTACCCCAGGAGGAGCCGTATGTCCGAGTCGGCGTTGGTCAAAACCGAAGAAACCCAGAAGACCCAGGTCGACCCCGAAACCGCAGAGCGCTTCATTGCCGAAAAGCACATTGGTGAGCGCATCAAGCGGCTCCGGCTCAAGAAGTCCATGGGCCTCGTCGAACTCGGCAAGCACACGGGCCTCTCAGCCAGCTTTCTTTCCCAGCTTGAAACAGGCCGTGTTGTGCCCACGCTCCGCAACCTCGCCCGCATTGCCATGGTTTTCTCCAAGGACTTGTCCTACTTCTTCGAATCCGAACCCACTGCTCTCTTCCGCGTTCATCGCCGCAAAGAGCGCGTGCGTATGCCGCAGACGGGCGTTGACCAGCCCACGTATTTCTTTGAGAGCCTCGGCTATATGGTCCCCGACCGACACATGGACCCTTACTTTGCTGCCTTCGTGCCTCTCACCCGCGACATGCTCCCCAAAGCCCACATGCACCCGGGCTACGAGTTCCTCTATCTCCTCGACGGCGAGCTTTCCCTCCACCACGGCGATCAGCAGCACGCCCTCGAGCAGGGCGATGCCGTGTACTTCGATGCCGCAACGCCTCACTCCTACGAATGCCTGGGCAAAAACCCGGCTGAAGCCATCATCGTTACCATGCACCAGCCGCCGGCTGTCCTGCCACTCGCCTTGCGCACCGTGGGTGCTGCGGCCTCGGGCCGCGTTGCACCCGCTGCACCTGCCCAGCCGGCTCGCCCTCGCGAGTAAGGTTGGCTTTCTCTTCTGCCCCTCGGCCCTGCCCTTGCCGATCCGTTCGCATGCCCTTCCGCTGCGGCCGCGATATCCTCCAACAAGACCACTTGCATGCGCCGACTTCTCCCCACTCTCTTCCTGTGCCTTTTTGTTCCCGCATCGGCGCAAGCTCCGCCACAGCCCGTGTTGCCTGGCCTTTCCACAGCGGGCGCGCTGGGCACGGATCTCTTCGCCAACTCAGGCGCGGTCGGAATGGTCGTAGTCGTTGTCCGCGACGACCGCGCCTTCTTTCAGGGCTACGGCGAAACCGCTCCCAACTCCTCCATTGCCCCCTCCGCCGATTCTGTTCTCCGTCTCTGCTCGCTCACCAAGATCTTCACCACCGACGTGCTCGCCAAACTCGTCAAGCAGCAGATCGTCCGGCTCGACGACCCGCTCCAGCGTTATGCGCCCAAACACGTCCTTGTGCCTCTGCGCGAGCAGCCCATCACGCTCGAAGAACTTGCCACGCACACCTCTGGCCTTCCCCGCGAGCTCGGGAGCCGGCCGCGCAAGATCCCTCCGTTTGCTTACCCAGACTTCAACACGCGCTGGGAATGGCTGCCCCGCCAAAGTCTCGTTGCGGTTCCCGGTTCTTCCGCGCTTTACTCCAACATCGGTTTCGACCTGCTGAGCGACGCACTCAAGTCCGCCGCGCAAAAACCCTATGCCGCACTTCTCGCCGAGCAAACTCTGAACCCGCTCGCCATGCGCCAAACCACCTTCTACCCGAACCAGATCCAATGTGATCGGCTGCTCCAGTCGAAAGACAACGTGCCCTGCGCCGTAACGGACGCTACCGAAGGCAGCGCTGGCCTCTACTCCACGCCGGCAGACATGGCCACCTGGCTCAAATACCTTCTTGGCACGGGTTCGCCGTCACTCTCGGCTCAGGACCCCGCGGCCCAGGCCGTCTACCTCGATCCGGCGCGGCTCTCAAGGCAAGTTGGACTCGACCATGCCGGAAAGCCCAGCGGCATCGGCCTTGGCTGGATGCACCTGCCGCCCGCCGGCGATCCCTCGCACATCGTCGAGAAAACCGGCGGCGGCGCGGGATTCACCAGCTACATCGCCATGATTCCAGCCCGGCACATCGCCATCTTCTTTGCATTCACCGAGGGGAACGGCTGGAAGAAAAACGTCTTCAAAGAAGCAAACAACATCCTTCTCAACCTTGCCGGGTTGCCGCCCCTGCCAGAGGAGCCTTTCAAGCCCAAGTCCAGGCCCCGGCAGAAGCGCCGCCACCAACCCAAGCAAGCAACCCCCGCGCAAGCACCCCCGGCACAGACCTCATGAAAACTGGCTGCGAAAAACAGCCTTGATGTGCGCAAGCCGCTTCTCGATCGCCTCTACCTCGTCCGCCAGTTCCAGTTGCCGCGCCAGGCCGATTGCGTCATAGAGCGCTTCCTTTGCATCGCTGTAGCAAGCTGTCGCGTCGCTCGAAGAATGCACCTCGTACAGCCGGTCGTAGGCTTCCTCGGCAATTCGCTTACACGCTGCCAGCGAGGCTAGTTTCTGTCCTCGTTCTTGATCATTCATTAAGATCTCTCATCGCGGCCTTCCGCTCATGCCGGCAAAGATGCAAAGTACGCCAGCACGTCCTGCCAGTCGTTCACACGCACATGCCCGGTCGCTGTCAGGTTGTGCGGCGCAGTGTACAGGAGTCCCTGGCCCGTGAACCGCTCCAGGTTGCGCGGCAGATCGTCAATCAGGTAGTCCGCCCGCAAGATGCTCTTGTTGCCGCAAAACACGTAGTGCGTCGGAGGAATGAAAGCAAAGTGCCGCTGCAGCCATCTGTACTTCGGCCCCAGCGAATTCGGCACCGTCATGGCTTGTGTGGCAATGAAGATCTCGAACCGCTTCGACAGCGCTTCGAGCGCTTCCTGCGAGCCCGGCATCACGTCCAGAACCTCGAAGAAGTCCTCCGCATCGAGAAATGCCCGCAACTGCTTCTGCCGGTCTTCGGGAGCGACTTCCCACAGACCCTTGCCCACCAGGTCCTTCGGCGTCACATCTTCATCGAAGGCCTGGTTGTAGCGGCGCAGGTGCTCGGCCAGCGTATCCGCCATCACTTCATCCATGTCCACGCAGATGCGTAACACGAGCTAGTCTCCCGCGTGCGATTTGCGAATCGAGTGCCCGGTCTGCGGCGCTGCGGCTGGCAGCGGTTCCTTGGGCGGCGCAGCCAGCGCGGGATCCCAATACAGCATCCTGCCGCAACTGTCGCACGTCAGCAGTTCGCCCTCGCGCAGTTGGTTCCACATCTGCGGCCTTATCCCCATCCGGCAGCCATTGCACTGCTGGTTCTCGCCCCTCGCCATCGCCGTCCCGCGCGACCCGGTTAGACGGTCAAAGCGCGTCAGCCACTCCGGCTCAATCAGCTTCCGCAGCGCTTCGCGCTCGCTCGTCCGCGCCGCCAACTCGGCATTCAACTCCTTTTGCCGTCGCGCAATCCGCTCGCGCGTCTTCTCAAGCGCCCCAGCCAGCGTCTCTACCTGCGCGCGTTTGGCCGCAAGAGTTGCCTCCAGTGCCTCGCTCCGCTCCATGCTGGCCAGCTCGTCGTTCTCCAGCCGGTCGACCTCGTCCGTCGCAAATCGCACTTCGTGCTCAATGGCATTCGCCTGTTCCGGCGTCTTCACGTCGTCGAGTTGTGCACGGAACCGCCCCGCCTTCTGTCTGTGCCCTTGAATCTCCCGCTCAAGCCTTGTCCGCAGGCTCTCTTCCCGGCTAAGCCCATCGCTTTTCTCCGCGGCTTGCCTCTCGGCCGCGGCCAGTGCGCCCTCGGCCTGCGCAACCTCCCCGGGAAGCTTCCGCAACTCCGTCCCCAGGCGCGCTCGCTCCAGCTCCACGCCCTGCAGCCTTACCAGGTTTTCTATGTGCTCTTGCATCCGTATCACGAAGTCTACGGCATTCCCCATCGAACAAGCCACCCGCCGCATCACTCCGCATCTAACTTAACGGAAGCCGATGCCCCGCTCTGCGAGAATACTTCCAGCCCAGGAGGCTCTCTTGACTCAAGTGCGCAACTCCTTCTTGCGCAGGCACACGTGGATCAAATGGGTCGCTGCGTCCTTCATCCTCCTCGTCGCCGCGCTCGCAGGCATCGCTGCGTTTCTGCTCCACCGTGCCCAGCCCTTCGTCCGCGCGCGCATCGTAGAAGCCCTCCAGCAGCACTTTCATGCCCGCGTTGAGCTTGACAACTTCAATATGTCTCTCAAAGACGGCCTCGAAGCCGAAGGCGCGGGCCTGCGCATCTGGCCCCCTGCTCAGGTTGCGGGCGTCAACGTCCCCGCAAACCTCGCGCCCGATCAGCCGCTCATCTCCCTCGCCGAGTTCCGCTTTCAGGCGCCATTGCACTTCGAGCGCGGCAAGCCCTTCCATATCTCCACCGTCGAGTTGAAGGGCCTTGAGATCCACCTGCCGCCTCGTTCTCACTTCATCCACAACGCAGGCGGCGCGCCCGTCCCGGCCGCTTCCTCCTATGCCGCAGCCATTGAGATCGACACGATTGTGTGCACCGGCGCGCGCATGGTTCTTGAAACCGACAAGCCGGGCAAACTTCCTCTTGAGATCCCCATCGCCAGGCTCACCCTCAGCCACGTGAGCTCCGCCGGCCCCATGGAATTTGTCGCCGACCTTACCAACCCGCGCCCCCACGGCGCGGTGCACACAACCGGCAGCTTTGGCCCATGGAACGTCGCAGACCCCGGCGAGAGCCTTGTTAATGGCCAATACACGTTTGATCACGCCGACCTCTCTGACTTCAAAGGCATCGCCGGCATCCTTTCCTCCACCGGTCAATTCCAGGGCACGTTGCGCGCGCTCACCGCCGACGGCCAGACCTCCACTCCTGACTTCCGTCTTACCGATTTTGGCCAACCCCTCGCTCTCACCACCAAGTTTCACGCCCGCATCGACGCCACCAACGGCGACACCGTCCTCGATCCGGTCGACGCCACGCTCGGGCATTCCCACTTCACCCTTCGCGGCCAGGTAGCTCGCATCAAGCCAGGCGTACCCCTTGTTCTGGAATCGACCCAGGCCTCCAGCGACTCCGCCAAACTGGCCCCCGTTCCTCTCGGCGAGGGCAAAGACATCGACTTCAACATCAACATCGACCGCGCTCGCATCGAGGACTTCCTGCGCCTCACCAGCCGCTCCGGCCCGCCCGTCCTCACCGCCAACGTCACCACTAAGGCGCGCCTCCATATCCCTCCTGGGACCGACACTGTCCAAAAGCGCATGACCCTCAAAGGCTCCTTCGTCCTCGACCGGGCCACCTTCACCAGCCAGAAGATTCAGGACGGCCTGCGCCAGCTCAGCCTCCGCGGCCAGGGCCACCCCAAAGACATCAAATCCACTGACCCCGCCAGCATCCACTCCACCATGGTCAGCGACTTTCAATTGGCAAACGGCATCATCACCCTCCCCAATCTCATATACACCGTCCCCGGCTCCACAATTCGCGTGAGCGGCACTTACGGCCTCGACGGCGCAATCAACTTCGCTGGCACAGCCGCCATGGATGCCACCGTCTCGCAAATGATCGGCGGCATCCTCGGCGCTCTCGCCAAACCCGCCGATAGCTTCTTCAAGAAGAACGGCGCTGGAACCGAAGTCCCCTTTCGCGTCTCCGGCACGCGCGAAGATCCCAAATTCGGCATCGACTTCGACCGTATGAAGAAGAACTTCGCCCGTCCACCTGCCTCATCGTCCACCCGGCCCGCTGACCCGTACGCCAGGCCCGAACACTAACCCACCCGCTATCGTTGTCAAAGGTTCCTCATCTCAATGCTCCTCGCCTTGCCCCCCAGCCCCTCTCCGTGTTTGACTTGTGCGCGGAAGGCGAACGCCACCCATGCCCTACATCCTCGCTCTCGACCAGGGAACCACCAGCTCCCGCGCCATCCTCTTCGACCAGGCGGGCGCCATCGTCGCCGTCGCCCAGCACGAGTTCCAGCAGTTCTATCCCCAGGCCGGATGGGTCGAGCACGACGCCACCGAGATCCTCACCTCCCAGTTCAGTTGCGCCGCCGAAGTCCTTGCCAAGGCCGGTGCCCGCTCCTCCGACCTCGCCGCAATCGGCATCACCAACCAGCGCGAAACGGTTGTCGCCTGGGATCGCGCCACCGGAAAGCCCATCCACCCCGCCATCGTCTGGCAGGACCGCCGCACCGCCGCCAAATGCGCAGAGCTTCAGCAGGGCGGCCTTGGCGACGACGTCTCCAACCGCACCGGCCTCGTCCTCGATCCCTATTTTTCCGCCACCAAGGTCGCCTGGATACTCGACCGCGTCCCCGGCGCACGCGCCCGCGCCGACCGCGGCGAGCTGGCCTTCGGCACCATCGATACCTGGCTCATCTGGCACCTTACTGGTGGCCATCGCCACGCCACCGACGTCACCAACGCCTCCCGAACGCTGCTCTACAACGTCGTCAAAGGCGAGTGGGATCCCGAGCTTCTCCGCATCTTCAACATCCCCGCCAGCGTTCTTCCCGAAGTCGTTTGGTCCAGCCAGCCGGTCGGCGAAGTCACCACCACTCTCGGCCTCGGCGGCGCTCAGATTGCCGGCATCGCCGGCGACCAGCAAGCCGCACTCTTCGGCCAGCTCTGCTGGAGCGCCGGCCAGGCCAAAAACACCTACGGCACCGGCTGTTTCCTTCTGCAAAACATCGGCTCCCGCTTTGCTCGCTCTCGGAACCGCCTCATCACCACCCTCGCCGCCAGCGCCCACCAGCGGCTTGAGTATGCCTTTGAGGGCAGCATCTTCATCGGCGGTGCTGTCGTTCAGTGGCTCCGCGACAACTTCAAGCTCATCGGTTCCTCGGCCGACGTCGAGGCCCTCGCCGCCAGCGTCCCTGACACCGGAGGCGTCGTCTTCGTCCCTGCCTTCGTCGGTCTCGGCGCGCCTCACTGGGACCCCCATGCCAGCGGCATGCTCATCGGCCTCCGCCGCGGCACGACGCCCGGCCACATCGCCCGCGCCGCACTTGAGGCCATCGCCTTCCAGGTTGCCGACGTCCTTGAGGCCGTCCAGGCTGAATCCGTCCCCCTCGACGCGCTTCGCGTCGACGGCGGCGCTTCCGTCAACAATCTGCTCATGCAGTTTCAGGCCGACATCCTTGGCGTCCCAGTGGTCCGTCCGCAGGTCACTGAGACGACTGCCCTTGGCGCAGCCTACCTCGCAGGATTGGCCACCAGCTTCTGGGCCGGCCCCTACGACCTCACCGCCAAGCGCCAGGGCGACGTCCGCTTCGAGCCGGCAATGGACCCGAAGCACCGCGCAGCACGCCGCGCCGAGTGGCAGCGCGCCGTCGAACGCTGCAAAGCTTGGACTGAGTAAAAGGGGCTCCGAATAATGTCTCACGACTAGAAGCTCGCCGGGGTCCGCTGCCATCCTGCGATCGAGAGCCTCTACTTCTGCATCCCCATCCCCGCCCCAATCATCTGCCACTTAGCACGTCCCCGGAGGCCACCCGTGCCCGCAACCTGTACCCACATCGCCGATCATCTGAAAAAAGTGAAGCCCCACACCAAGGGCTGCGAAGAATGCCTCAAAGCCGGCACAAAATGGGTTCACCTGCGCATGTGCCTCGAGTGCGGACACGTCGGCTGCTGCGACTCATCTCCCGGCCGCCACGCCCGCGCCCACTTCCACGAGACCCAGCACCCCCTAATCCAATCCGCCGAGCGCGGCGAAGACTGGAAATGGTGCTACATCGACGACACTTACATTTAAGGCTATTTGCGAGATAGCCGGAGGTCTGGGTGCCCCATCCTAACCGCGTCTTTGTATTTGCGGTTAGGGTGGGATGAGACGCTGCTGGCACGACTCATTTTGACGAATACTCGAGCGCGACTACGCCAGCTCCACTTCGATCCGCTTCGCTTCTCCGTCCAGCTTCACAATCCTGAAGCTCCGCACCTGCCCCACCGCGAGCGCCTCTGGCTTGTCCTCAGTGGCTGGCGTATTCCCCTTCCACTTCGACTTCAGCATCGACGACAACGCGCCCAGATCGACCTTGCCCGCAGTCGCAGCGGCCTTCGCCACAGGCGCGGCTCCCGCACCACTCCCGCCAGTCCCGCACACAGCCTTGATCCCCTCGCCCAGCTCCGCTACCGCCGAAGCTCCATTCACCTCCACAATCCGTCCTGAAACCACATCCCCCGCCTTGTGCTCCGCAATGTACTCGTCAATGCTTGTCGGCACCAGCTGTTTCATGCTCAGCTTCATCTGCCGCTTCGCCGAATCCACGCCCAGCACCATCGCCTTCACACGTTGCCCGACTCGCAGCACTTCCGACGGATGATTGATTCGCCGGTCCGCCACAATCTCGCTCACGTGAACCATCCCCTCCAATCCCTCGTCCACTTCAACAAACGCGCCAAAGGCCATGATCTTGGTCACCGGCCCCTCCACCTGCGACCCCGCAGGATACTTCTTCTCGGCTTCCGTCCACGGATTGCTCAACGCGTGCTTCAGCCCCAGCGCGATCCGGCGCTCCTCCGGCTTCACGCTCAAAATCTCCACGTCCACCATGTCGCCCGGCTTCACCACGTCGCTCGGATGCCGCACCTTCTTGCCCCACGACATCTCCGAAATATGAATCAGCCCTTCCACACCCGGCTCAATCTCTACAAACGCGCCAAAGTCCATCACCCGCGTCACCGGGCCCTTCACGCGCTCGCCTACCTTCAACCGCTCCGGCACAGTCGCCCACGGCTCCGCCTGCAGTTGCTTCAGCCCCAGCGAAATGTTCTTGGTTTCCGAGTCAATCTTCAAAATCCTTACAGTGACTTCTTGCCCCACCGTCACCACGTCCTCCGGCTTCGACACTCGGCTGTGCGCCATGTCGCTCACGTGCAGCAGCCCATCCACGCCGCCCAGGTCCACAAACGCTCCATAGGGCATCAGCGAGCGCACCGTGCCCGTCACCGTCTCGCCTTCCTTCATCTCGGCAAACTTGTTCGCCATCAGCCCGCGCGCCTGCTCTTCCAGCACCACGCGTCGGTCCACCACCACGTCCTCATCCGTCACGTCCAGCTTGGTGATGCGGCAGGTGATCTCGATGCCGACCAGTTTCTCCAGCTCCGCCGCATCCTTCGTTCCGCTGCGGCTCGCCGGCATAAACGCCCGCACGCCGATGTCGACTGTTGCGCCGCCTTTGCGCACTTCCGTCACAGTCCCGACCACGGCCGTCTTCTCAGCGAAGGCCGCCTCAATCGCGCTCCAGTCGCGCACCTGCGCCACCTTAAAGCGCGAAAGCTCGTAGTAGCCTTCCTCATTCCGCCCCGTCACGGAAACGCCAAAGGCATCGCCCACCTTCACGCCCTTGCCATTGCGCTCAAACGCAGTCCGCGGCAGCACGCCCTCCGTCTTGTAGCCAATATCCAGAAACACCTGCTCGACGGTCAGCGACACAACCGTCCCCTCAAGCTGCCGCGACCCACCGTCAGTTGCGGCCTTGGCCCGGTGCGAGTGGCTCTTCTCAAAGTCCTTCAGCAGGTCCGCAAACGATTCGGTTTGTTCTTCCTGATGTGCAGGGGTGGGAACTTCAGTCGTGGCGAGTGGTATGTTCGGCTGCTCGGTTGTCATGGTTGTCCCGACATTCATTTTCCCACGCTGGACAGGGCGACGTATTTGGGCACCCCAGCGACCCTTAGTTCTCATTCGGTGGACACAGGTCCCGCGCGGGAGAGAGAATGGCTGCGGACCTCGGAGCTCGAAGTGAACCCATTCTCAATTTCCAGGCGCAGCTTTGTCCGCATGAGTGCAGGTGCCGCCGCTCTGGGCGCTGCCGCAAAGTCCGCCCTCTCACAGTCAACGGTGCTGCAGCCGCCCCCTCTCATCGCCTCGCAGGATTCGGCCGCCGACTCCACCCGCAAAATCCGTTTCGTCTCCATCGGCACCGGCATTCGCGGATGCGATCTCCTCCGCTCCGCGCGCACCGTCCCCAACGGCGTCTGCGTCGGCGCTGCCGATCTCTACGAAACCCGTCACACCGCCGCCAAAGAAGCCTACGGCGCCGACATCCCTACCACCGGCGACTACCGCACGCTGCTCGACCGCAACGACGTCGACGCCGTCATCATCGCCACCAGCGACCATCTCCATCGCCGCGTCACCCTCGAAGCTGTTGCCGCCGGCAAAGACGTCTACTGCGAAAAGCCCATGTCCCACAGCGTGGCCGACGGTTTCGCCATGGTCGACGCGGTGCAGACCGGTCGCCGCATCTTCCAGGCCGGCAGCCAGCGCGTCAGCTCAATTCTCTACGAGAAGGCCCGCCAGATTTACGCCTCCGGGCGTCTCGGGCAGGTTCATTTCGTCGACGCGCAGTGGAACCGCAACTCGCCCGGCGGCGCATGGGTCTATCCCATCGCCCCCGATGTCAGCCCGCAGAACATCGACTGGGACCGCTTCATCCAGGACGCGCCGCCCCACCCCTTCGATCCCGTCCGTTTCTTCCGCTGGCGTCTCTTCGCCGACTACGGATCGGGCCTGGGCGGCGACCTCTTCGTCCACCTCCTTTCCGGTATGCAGGTCATCACCGGTATCAACGCTCCGGCCTCCCGCGCCTATTCGTCCGGCGGGCTCTATCACTTCAAAGATGGCCGCGACTTCCCTGATCTGCTCGAGACCATCTACGACTACCCCTCCGCCGATGGCGGCTTCCAGCTCCATCTCCACTGCAACCAGAACAACGCCGACGGCGACGAGCGCCTCAGCTTCTTCGGCTCCACCGGAACGCTGGTCGTCACCGGCAAATCCGTCACCTTCACCCCGCAGGACGTCACCCCTCACTTCGAGGGCTACGGCTGGAATGGCATGACCAATGCTCAGCGCCAGCACGGCGCAGAAGAGTGGCAAGCTGCGCATTTCCCGCCGCCTCCGCCCTTCGATCCAACCGGCGAGACCTTCACCCTGCCCAAGGGGTATGACGACACTGCCGTCCACATCGCCAACTTCTTCCGCGCCATCGAGACCCGCCAGCATGTCGTCGAAGATGAAGTCTTCGGCAACCACGCCGCCATCGGCTGCCACATGGCCAACTACTCTTACTTCCACCACAACGTGGCCCAATGGGACCCCGCCACCAAGACCATCAGAGGCTGAGGCGTTTTTCGATTCACTGTAGACTTCCGTGCCCCACCCATTCGCGCATTTTGCGAATGGGTGGGATACCCACAAAGTTCGATCTGCACAAATTCAGAAAACGCTCCAATGGCCGTCCGGAGAATCCATCCATGAGCTCTGTTTCACGAAGGACCTTCATGCAAGCTTCCAGCGCAGTCGCCGCCGCCGCCGTTCTTGGCGCAGATCGCCTCGCCGCCAAGACCCTTGGTCTGCCCATCGGCCTCCAGCTCTATAGCGTTCGCGAACTCCTTCCGAAGGACTTCAACGGCACGCTCAAGGCGGTCCGCGCCGCCGGCTACACCGAGGTCGAAGCCGCTGGCTACTTCGACCGCTCCGCCGCGGACTTCCGCCACGCCATGGACCAGGCCGACCTCCGCTGCATCAGCTCACACCACCCCCTCGCACCGCTCCGTGCCCACACCGACGAGCTCATCGAGTACGGCCACAACCTCGGCCTCGAATACATCGTCTGCCCCTCGGCCATGCACCGCGATCCCAACGCCAAGGGACCGCTCACTCTCGACGACTGGCACTTTGTCGCCGGCGAGCTTAACCGCATAGGAGAAAAGGTCAATTCCG
>Ga0302319_10016173_pt1 | contig 13768 bp, 22 predicted proteins | sample Bog_T0_2_FD_203319 | JGI IMG/M metagenome (GOLD analysis project Ga0302319, IMG submission 203319) | Peat permafrost microbial communities from Stordalen Mire near Abisko, Sweden - Bog_T0_2 | ecosystem: Environmental > Terrestrial > Soil > Wetlands > Peat | place: Sweden: Abisko, Stordalen Mire...
GCGCGATGGCGATCAGCTCCGCGTAGACGCTCTCGCTCACCCAGCGGCGACGTTCGACAATCTCTTTCTGGAAGTAGCCGAGGTGCGCGACCGGGCCGCCGAATGAACTGCATCCCAGCCGCAGGAAAACCAGCAGCACCTCCAGCGGTGAGTGGGATTCGCGACCCTGTTGAATTGAGGTTTCAGAGGGCATGGGCGGCTGCGTGTCGCCCATCCACTATAACGAAGTGTTGTTGCAGGCAGACTAGCGAGTAAGAATGACTGGGCCATCGTTGGTGATCGCCACGGTGTGCTCAAAGTGCGCGCTCACGCTGCCGTCCACGGTGACTGCGGTCCAGCCGTCGGGCAGCACGCGCACCTCCGGACCGCCGAGGTTGATCATCGGCTCAATGGCCAGCACCATGCCGGCGCGCAGGCGCGGACCCTTTCCGGCGTCTCCATAGTTGGGCAACTGCGGATCCTCGTGCATGGACTTGCCGATCCCATGCCCGACGAACTCGCGCACCACACCATAGCCCTCGGCCTCGCACATCGCCTGCACGGCATGGGAGATGTCCCACAGCCGGCCACCCGGCACGGCCTTGTCGATGGCCGCGTACAGTGAGGCCTCGGTCACGCGAAGCAGCTTCGCGATGTTGGGCGCAAGCGTGCCGACGGCGTGCGTCACCGCGCAGTCGGAGTAGTAGCCGCCCACCACCACTCCGCAGTCAACCGAGACCACATCGCCTTCGCGCAGCACACGCTTCGCGCTGGGAATACCGTGAATCACCTCACTGTTAATCGAAGTACACAGCACCGCTGGATAGTCGTGATAGCCCTTGAACGCCGACGCCACGCCCAGTGCCTTCATCACCTCAGCCGCCGCGTTCTCCAGATCCATCGTGGTCGCGCCCACGCGCACCACGGCCTTTACCGCATCATGGACCTGACGCAGCGCGATGCCGGAGGCGCGCATCTTTTCAATCTCGACGGCGGATTTGATCTGTATTGCCATGAAAGGGGAGGAGGAGAAGCGCTTTCGCTAATCCCTAATCCCTGTTCCCTAATCCCTGCTACTCCGGGTGGTGTCGCAGCTTCAGCAGCGTGGCGCGGATGGATTTCGTAACGGCTTCGACGCTCTGGTCGCCGTCAACTTCAGCAAAGCGGTTGCCGTGGGAGCGGTAGTACTCGATCACCGCTGCGGTCTTCAGCCGGAACGCCTTCATGCGCTCATGGAAGACCACCTCGGTGTCGTCCGCTCGTTGGATGAGCGTGGCGCCCTCGCGGTCGCACACGCCCTCCACCTTCGGTGGCTCCGAATAGATGTTGTAGATGGTGCCGCAGACCGGGCAGCTGAGCCGGCCGGTGATGCGCTCCAGCAGCTTGCGGTGCGGAACCACCAGACTCACCGCGACCACGGGCAGCATGTAGGCGACGAGCTGACCGTCCAGCCACTCGGCCTGGTTGAGTGTGCGCGGAAAGCCGTCCAGGATGTAGCCGTGCTCGGTGTCGGGCTCGGTGAGCCGTGCTGCAACCATCTGGTTCACCAGATCATCGGGCACCAGCTTGCCCTGGGTCATCAGGTCGTCGGCAAGCATACCCAGCGGCGTGTGCAGGCGGCGGTGCTCGCGTAGAAGATCGCCGGTGGAGATCTGCGGGATGCCGAACTCCTCCATCAGCAGCTTGGCCTGCGTACCCTTGCCCACGCCGGGCGCTCCCAGCAGCAGCACCGGGCCAGGGAGGAAGTCGCTCGCATTGGGAAGAGGCTTGGACAAGGAGTAGAGGATAAGGAGTAAGGAGTAGAAAGTGCAATGAGCTGGAGCGTCTTTTCTCTCCTAACTCTCTACTCCTCACTCTCTGTCTTCATTTACCAGCTACGGCGGCCGCGGATGCGACCGGACTTGGGCGAGAAGCCGTCATAGTGGCGCATGATGAGTTGTGCTTCCACCTGCTGCACCGTGTCCATCGCTACGCCCACCACAATCAGCAGGCTCGTGCCGCCGAAGTAGAAGGTGAGGCCGAGGCCGTTGGTGGTCCACGCCGGAAGGCTGTCGAAGAAGCGGCCGACCAGCGGTAGATGGTTAAAGTGAATGCCGGAGATCAGAAACATCGGCAGGATGGAGATGATCACCAGGTACACAGCGCCCACCAGCGTGATGCGCGTGAGCACATCATTGATGAAGTCCGAGGTGCGCTTGCCGGGACGGATGCCGGGGATAAAGCTGCCATACTTGCGCATGTTGTCGGCGATATCGTCCGGGCGGAAGATGATAGAGATGTAGAAGTAGGAGAAGAAGATGATCGCCGCAATATAAAGCAATACGTACCAGGGCTCGGCCGGGGCCAGCGCGCGGAAGACCGGGCCGAGATACTTGTTGTCCTGCAGCGGGCCGGAGCCGAACAGCGAAATGTTCTGTAGCAGCAACGGCGCGGAAAGGATGGAGGCCGCGAAGATCACCGGCATCACGCCGCCGGAGTTGACCTTGAGCGGCAGAAAGCTGTTGGAGGCCTGCGTCATCTGCCGTCCCACCATGCGCTTGGCGCTCTGGATGGGGATGCGGCGCTCGGAGCGCTCCACAAAGATGATGAAGGCAACCACCGCGATCATCATGATGAGGATGGCAGCGATGGCGAAGGGCGTGAACGCGCCCCACGCGCTGGTCTCGGCCTTCTGGTAGAGGTCCTGAATGCCGCGCGGCAGGCCGACCACGATGCCGGTAAAGATCAGCAGACTCATGCCGTTGCCGATGCCGCGCTCGGTAATCTGCTCGCCCAGCCACATGATGAAGGCCGTGCCGCAGGTGAGCGTAATCACGCACAGCGGAAGGAATGCGCCCTTGCTCAGCGTCACCATGCTCTCGCCGGTTTGCGTGCTGGTGAGCGTGAGTCCGATGAAGAAGCTTTGCACGATCGCCAGCAGCACGGTCACATAGCGCGTCCACTGTGTAATCTTGCGACGGCCCAGCTCGCCTTCCTTTTGCAGCTTGGCCAGCGGCTCATAGATTACAGTGAGCAACTGGAAGATGATGGACGCGGTGATGTACGGCATGATGCCTAACGCAAAGATCGTGAGCTTGCGCAGGTTGCCGCCGTTGAACAGGTCCAGCAGGCCCAGCGCCGAACCGGAGTTCTGGTTAAAGAACTGCGCCAGCTTGGCGGCGTCGATGCCTGGCGTGGGAATGTGCGCTCCCAGCCGGTAGACCGCCAGCAGAAACAGCGTGAAGCCGATCCGGTTGCGCAGGTCCTTAATCTTGAAGATATTGGAGAACTTCTCGAGCATCGTGTGAAGCCTTCAGGGCAGAGAACGTATGCCGTACTCTGCTGGAAATCTTGCGTTCATTTTACGCGGAAGCCGCACCGAACGTGCGAGGCCCAGGCGCATGGCCCCGGCCTGAATCCCTTACATGGCGAGAGCGGGCTCCTGCGCGCCGGCAGATCCTGCGGCTTCTCCGACAACGACGACCTTGCCGCCGGCTTCCTCGATGGCCTTCTGCGCGGCCTTGGAGAACTTATGCGCATGCACCGTGACGGCCTTCTTGATCTCGCCGTTGGCCAGCACCTTCACCAGGCCGTTGCGCTTCTTCAGGATGCCGTGCTCGGTGAGCTTGTCCAGCGTGAGCTCTTTCTCGCCCAATTCAGCGATGGTGTCCAGGCCGAGAACGGCATACTCCACGCGGAAGATGTTGGTGAAGCCGCGCTTGGGCAGGCGGCGGTGCAGCGGCATCTGGCCGCCCTCAAAGCCGCGCATCAGGCTGGAGCCCGAACGCGAGCCCTGGCCCTTGTGACCGCGGGTGCTGGTCTTGCCCATGCCCGAGCCCATGCCGCGGCCCACGCGCTTCTTGTTCTCGTTCGCCTTCTTGGGCGCCTTGAGATTGCTGAGATTCAGTGCCATTGTTTCCCTCGCTAACGCCGGAGAAGCTCTTAGCTTTTAGCTGGAAGCTGTGCTGGTAAGCACATCCGACTCGCATAAAATGACCGCTTTTGCAGCGGCTGTAATTTCTGGCCTTTGCCTTTAGCTAGAAGCTAAGAGCTAGCAGCTAGAAGCTGTCGTTAATCGACCACCCGCACCAGGTGTGGCACCTTCGCCACCATGCCGCGGATCGACGGAGTATCTTCGCGCTCGACGATCTGGTTCAGCCGCGTGAAGCCCAGGCCCTTGACCACGAGCTTGTGCTTGACCGGCGTACAGATCTTGGAGCGGAAGTATTGAAGCTTGATCATCTGCGTCTTGACCTTCTTTTCGGCTGCCATCATTGTTCTCCATCGGGAGGCCGGCAATCGGTGAAGAGGAACAGCATTCGCTAATCCCTAATCCCTGATCCCTAATCCCTGTTCTTAAAGCTCTTCCACCGTCTTGCCGCGCAGAGCGGCGACTTCGGCGCGGTCGCGCAACTGTGAGAGCGCATCGAACGTTGCCTTGACCACGTTGTGCGGATTGGCTGAGCCGAGCGACTTGGTCAGCACGTTCTGCACGCCGGCCGCGGTCATCACCGCGCGCACCGTCTTGCCGGCGATGATGCCCGTGCCTTCGGGCGCGGGCTTGATCAGTACCTCACCCGCGCCATAGTGCCCCAGCGCGACGTGCGGTATGGTGTAGCCGGTCATGTTGATCTTCAGCAGGTTCTTCTTCGCGGCTTCAATACCCTTGCGAATGGCCTGCGGAACTTCCTTCGCCTTGCCCGAGCCGTAGCCGACCACACCCTCATTGGGGTCGCCGACGATCACCAGCGCCGCGAACGACATGTTCTTGCCGCCCTTGACGACCTTAGTCACGCGGTTGATGGACACCACCTCGTCCTTGAGGTTCATCCGGTTGCCGTCGATTCTCTTCTTCATTGCCATTCTGATTTCCTCTGTATATCTCCCCGGCACACCGGTCCGGAGGTTGCAACTGTTGTCGTTGCTTTTCGTTTGTCATTCCCGCAGGGAATCTGCGTTTAGAACTCCAACCCTGCTTCGCGGGCAGCATCGGCCAGCGCCTTGATACGGCCGTGGTACAGGTAGCCGCCGCGGTCGAAGACCACCTTCTTGATGCCCTTCTCCTTGGCGCGCTCCGCGATGAGCTTGCCTACTTCCTTAGCTGCGGCGACGTTGCCGCCAGCCTTTTTGCCTTCGCTCTTCTTGCTCACCGTGGAGGCCGAGGCGATGGTGGTGCCGCTCGCGTCGTCGATCACCTGGGTGTAGATGTGGTTGAGCGAGCGGTAGACGTTCAGCCGCGGACGCTCGGCGGTGCCGGCCATCTTGGCGCGGATACGCGAGTGGACTCGTTGGCGGATGTCGTTGCGCTTGGGTGCGTTGATCATGGTCTTTCTTCCTTCCTAATAGCGTCGTCAGCCTCTGGCGACGTTCGGTAATGCGAGAGTGTGGGGGATAGAGCGTAGAGAAGGCGCTTTTGTCTACCCTCTATCCTCTACGCTCTACCCTCTGCTTTACTTCGCGCCCGTCTTTCCGACCTTCTTCTTGAGCTTCTCGTCGGAGTAGCGGACACCCTTGTTCTTGTACGGGTCAGGCTTGCGCAGTGAGCGCATGTCCGCTGCCACCTGGCCGACCTTCTGGCGGTCGATGCCGGAGACCGTCACGTGCGTCTGCTTGGGATCGATCTCCACCGTGATGCCCGTGGGCAGCGGAAACTCGATCGGGTGGGAGTAGCCGAGCGTGAACACGACCATGTCCTTGCCCTTCATCTCCACGCGGTAGCCGATGCCGACCACGTCGAGCTCCTTCTTCCAGCCGTTGGTCACGCCTTCCACGGCGTTGAAGAGCAGAGCGCGCGCCAGCCCGTGCACCGCGGCGTGGGCCTGGTCCGGACGCTCGACCGTGAGCACACCATCCTTCTCAGAGAAGGTGATGCCCGGAGGAATCAGCGCGGAGGTCTTGCCCTTGGGGCCCTCGACGACGACCACGTTGGTCTCGACCGTATACTTGACGCCCTTGGGCAGCGTGATGGGCTTGTTGCCGATGCGTGACATAACTTCATTCCTTGGTGGCTTGCGAGTCCCGGAAGTTTCAGTTCCGTTCCACTGCAGCCGGCGGTTACCCGCCTTCTCTACTCTCTACGCTCTAATCTCTACCCTCTGCTCCTACCAGACTTCGCAGAGAATCTCGCCGCCAACGCCTTCGCGCCGCGCCTGCCGACCGGTCATCACACCCTTCGGCGTGGTCATGATCGAAATACCCAGGCCGCCCTGCACGCGCTTGATCTCGTCCTTGCCGATGTACACGCGGCAACCGGGACGCGAGACGCGCTTCAGGTCGCGGATCACAGCCTCGTTGTTCGGGCCGTATTTCAGGTACACGCGCAGCACCTTCATGCCCTCCTCTTCGGCGGGCTTGTAGTTGGCGATGTAGCCCTCCTCCTTGAGGATGCGCGCGACCTCCGTCTTCAGCTTCGACACGGGAACGTCGAGCTTCTGGTGGCGTGCGCGCTGGGCGTTGCGGATGCGTGTCAAAAAGTCTGCAACTGGATCGGTCAGGTTCATCGTTTTCCTTTCACCCCCCGTTCGCTCTTCGTATGGAAGAGAACCTGCGGAGGTGGTTGTGGCGGTTCGCTCTCTTCGAGCGTGTCACGCCGTTCTTGTCATGCCCGGAGTTAGAAGTGGGCTTTAAGCCCACTGTCCAAGTCCGCGCTACGAACCGGGCTTTAGCCCCGAATCGCGAAAGTTACCAGCTCGACTTCACCACGCCCGGGATCTCGCCCTTGAGTGCAAGCGAGCGGAAGCACAGACGGCAGACACCGAACTTGCGCAGGAACGCGCGCGGACGGCCGCAGAGCTGGCAGCGGTTGTGCTGGCGGGATTTGAACTTCGGCTTGCGTGCGTCTTTGACGCGCTTTGCTGTGGTTGCCATCTTTTCCTAACCTCTAATTCTTGTCATCCTGAGCGGAGCGAAGGATCTGCTTTCGCACCTGCCCATTTAAATCCCTTGTTCTTTACGCTCCGGCTCGGAACGGCATGCCGAAGCCCTTCAGCAGAGCGCGCGCTCCGTCGTCGTCGTTCGCGGTGGTCACAATGGTCACGTTCATGCCCTTGGTTTTGTCCACCTTCGCATAGTCGATCTCGGCGAAGATGAGCTGGTCGCGCAAGCCGAGCGTGTAGTTGCCGCGACCGTCAAAGCTCTTGGAGCTGACGCCGCGGAAGTCGCGCACGCGCGGCAGCGCAATGGCGATCAGGCGGTCGAGAAACTCATACATCTTGTCGCCGCGCAGCGTGACCATCGCTCCGATGGGCATGCCCTCGCGCAGCTTGAAAGCCGCAATGGACTTCTTCGCCTTGGTGATGACCGGCTTCTGGCCGGCGATCGACGCCAGGTCGGCGAGCAGCGGGTCCATGATCTTCACATTCTGCGTAGCCTCGCCCAGACCCATGTTGATCACGATCTTCTCCAGCCGCGGCACAGCCATGGTGTTGTCCAGGCCAAGGTCCTTCTGGAGCGACTGCTTGATTTCCTTCTGGTACTTCTCTTTCAACCGTGCTGCCATCGTCTTGTTCTCTCTTCTCCACGGCTCCGGCGCGTCGTTGCTCTTCGCAGACGTTGCTTACCGTTTCGTGGGGTAGTCCGTCTGGAGTTGTCAGTTCTCCGTTGTCAGTTCCCAGCGGTACCTTTTGTTCTCTCTGACAACTGAGAACTGACCGCTGAAAACCCCGGCAGCTATTTCTTCTTCGCCGCTGCCGTCTTCTTCTCCGTAATCGCGCCACCGTTGCTGCGCGCAATGCGGGTCTTCTTGTCGCCGGTGACCTGGAAGCCCACGCGGGTCTTGTGGCCTTCGGAGTCGAGCAACATCACGTTCGAGATGTGAATCGGCGCTTCCTGCTCCAGGATGCCGCCCGCCACATTCTTCTGCGGGTTGGGCTTCATGTGCTTCTTCATCATGCCCACACCCTCCACCAGCACACGCTGCTTGGTGACGAGGATGCGCAGCACCCGGCCCTTCTTACCCTTGTCCTTGCCGGCGATGACCAGCACCTGGTCGTTCCGCTTGATCTTTGCCATCTCGATGACTCTCTTTCCTCGGCGATACGGAGCCGGAATCCGTGAAGAATGGTTGCTAGTTGTTGGTTGTTGGTTCTTAGTGTCAACGGCTCTTACCAACAACCAAGAACCAAGAACGAACAACTGCTAAATGACTTCAGGTGCCAGTGACACAATCTTCAAAAACTTCTTCTCGCGCAACTCGCGGGCAACCGGGCCGAAGACGCGCGTGCCGACCGGCTCCATTGCGTCGTTGATGACCACAGCCGCGTTCTCGTCGAAGCGGATGTAGGTGCCGTCCTTGCGCCGGTACTCTTTGTGCGTGCGGACGATGACCGCCTTGACGACCTTGCCCTTCTTGACCGCGCCGTCGGGTGAGGCTTCCTTGACCGCCGCGGTGACCACGTCGCCGAGCCCGGCCTTCTTGCCCAGACCGCCGCCCAGCGGCAGGATGACCTGGAGCTTGCGGGCGCCGGAGTTGTCGGCGACGGCCAGCATGGTGCGCATTTGAACTGCCATGGTGAATCTCCTTGCAGAAACCTAAAAAACGAAAACTTTCTTTGCGGTCTTTCTTTACGCCTTCTGGATCGCGTTCTCGGCCCGTGAAGGCTTTTCGTCAGGCAGCGCCGATAGCGACGACCGGCGAATGATCTCCTCGAGCGACCAGCGCTTCAGCTTGGACAGCGGGCGCGTCTCGCGGATGCGGACCATGTCGCCCACGCGGGCCGAGTTCTGCTCGTCGTGCGCGTAGAACTTCTTGTTGGACTTCAGCACGCGCTTGTACTTGGGGTGCGCCTTGCGCATCTCGATCTCCACCACGATGGTCTTCTGCATCTTGGTCGAAACGACCAGGCCAACCTTCTCGGTGCGGCGGGGCGCAGCGGCTGCGGGGGTGGCGACAGCCGGCGAGGCTGCGGGTGTTGCGGTCTTCACTGCGGTATCGGCCATGATTATTCCTTCCCTGCGGCCGCGAGCGTGCGCTCTTTGGCAATCGTTTTGAAGCGTGCGATGTCCAGCTTGAGGGACTGGATCTTGCTCACGCCCTCCTGCTTGCCGAGGCTCTTGGCGAAGCGGATGCGGAAGAGCTGCTCGGCGGCCTTGGCCTCTTCGAGCTGCAACTCCTCGTCGCTCAAACCGCGAATCTTTTCGATGTCCATAAGTTCACTTCTTTCTCGCCTGAACGGCACTGCACTTGCTTTTCTGGTTTGTCATCCTGAGCGAAGCGAAGGATCTGCTTCGCCAGGCGACTGAACTACTTGACGACAACCTCGGCCTTCATACCGGGCCGCACCACGAATGTGGTCTTTAGCGGAAGCTTGTGCGCCGCCAGCCGCATCGCCTCCTTGGCCAGCTCCACGGGAACGCCTTCCATCTCAAACAAAATCTTGCCCGGACGGACCACCGCAACCCAGTGGTCGGGTGCGCCCTTGCCTTTGCCCATACGGGTCTCGGCGGGCTTCTTGGTGATGGGCTTGTCCGGGAACAACCGCAGCCAGACCTTGCCGCCGCGCTTGATGAAGCGCGTCATCGCAATACGGCTTGCCTCGATCTGGCGGTCGGTGATGTAACCGCACTCCAGTACCTTCAGGCCGTAGTCGCCGAACGAGATGTCAGAGCCGCGCCACGCCTTGCCGCACATGCGGCCGCGCTGCTGCTTGCGATACTTCACCTTCTTGGGCAAAAGCATGACGAATCCTTTGGATCGCAGCCGACTGCGCTGCGGGTTTGAAACTGTGGAGGCTGTGAGGGGCGGGCTTCAAAGACGCGAGCGCACTCGCGGAAGAAGTTCGCTGACCGGGGTCTCTGCGCTGTACTACTAAGCCCAACGCAGACTCAGGGCCAAACTCAATAAGTATAGCAAAGATCGCTACTGTTTACGAGGTTCGAGGTGCCAGATTCTAGGTTCTAGAGGGTAGTCCTAGAACCTGGAACCTAGGACCTAAAATGCGCCAGTGGTAATCACTGCCGGCTCGCGACGCTTCTTCTGCTCGTAGATGTCGCCGCGGTAGACCCAGGTCTTGACGCCGATGATGCCGTACGTCGTGTGGGCCTCCGAGAAGCCATAGTCGATGTCCGCGCGCAGGGTGTGCAGCGGCAACCGCCCCTGCAGGTACCACTCCGAGCGGGCGATCTCATTGCCGTTCAAGCGGCCCGAGACGCGCACCTTGATGCCCTTGCAGCCGAAGCGCAGCGCCGAATCCACGCTCTTGCGCATGGCCCGGCGAAACGAGACGCGCTTCTCCAGTTGCAGCGCAATACTCTCGCTGACCAGTTGAGCGTCGAGCTCCGGCTTGTTGACCTCGAGGATGTCGATGAACACCTCGCGGTTGGAGCGCTTCTGGATATCGGCCTTGAGCTTGTCAATCTCCGCGCCCTTGCGGCCGATGATGATGCCCGGACGCGCGGTGCGAATGATCAGCCGCAGCTTGTTGCCGGGACGCTCGACCTCGACCGAGCTCACGCCCGCGGCCTTCAGCTTCTCGCGCAGCTCAGCCTTCAGCTTTACGTCCTCGACCAGCAGCTTGTCATAGCCGCGCTCGACGAACCAGCGTGACTTCCACGGCTTGTTGATGCCGAGCCGGAATCCGTACGGATGGACTTTCTGTCCCATAGCTTCCTTCTTCTTTCGCCGCTGCCGGTTGAGCCGGAGCGGCATAGGTGGTTCCTGGTGGTTGGTTGCTCGATGCTCGTTCCTGGTCTTTACCAACAACCAACAACCTGCAACCAACAACCGATTGTTTACTTCGCTGCTGCCTTCTTCTTCGCCACAGCCTTCTTGGCCGGGGCCTTCTTCGCGACCGCCTTCTTGCCGGCGGTCTTCTTCGGTGCGGACGCCTCAACCTCAGGCGCTCCCGCAGCCTCAATCGTCGAGGGTCGCTTCTCCGCCACCGTGATGATGATGTGCGCGATGCGGCGCTGATAGCGGAAAGCGCGGCCCATTGGAGCAGGGCGGATGCGCTTCATGCGCGGGCCCTCATTCGCAACGGCGGTCTTTACGTAGAGGTTGTCCACATCGATGTCCAGGCCGCGCTCGTCGGAGAGGTGCACGGCGTTCTGCACCGCCGACCGCAACACCTTCTCCACGATGGGCGCGATGCGCTTGTTGGTGAAGGCAACGGTAGTGATGGCCTTGCCCACGGGCAGGCCCTTGATCAGGTCAAGCACCAGCTTGGCCTTCTGCGGACTGCTGCGCTGGAAGCGGGCTTCGGCGCGGAACTCGGGATGGATTGGTACGACTGCTTTCTGCATGGCTGGTCCTTGAGATCGAAAAACAAAAAACGTTCTGTTTAATTTTCTTTACTTCGGCTTCGCGGTGTCCGCGGCCTTGGCCGAGTGGCCCTTGAAGGTGCGCGTCGCGGAGAACTCGCCGAGCTTGTGCCCGACCATGTTCTCCGTGCAGTACACCGGGATGAACTTGCGTCCGTTGTGCACAGCGATGGTGTGGCCGACCATGTCGGGATGGATCGTCGACCGGCGCGACCAGGTGCGGATGACCTTCTTCTCGTTGGCCGTGTTCATCGCTTCAATCTTGATCATCAAATGCGCGTCGATGAAAGGGCCCTTCTTCGCGGAACGTGACATGGTTAAACTCCTTGTACTCGGTACAACGAATCTCAGGAAGAGTGCTGAGACTTGGTGTTGCCCTTACGACATCGCCGTTTCGGCCGATGCTCTTCCGGGACTGCTGAACTACTTGCCCTTATTGCGGCGCTGCACGATGAAGACATCCGTGCGCTTGTTGTTGCGGGTCTTGAAGCCGCGTGTAGGCTGGCCCCACGGCGTGACCGGGTGGCGTCCGCCCGAGGTCTTGCCTTCGCCTCCGCCGTGCGGATGATCGACGGGGTTCATCGAAACGCCGCGGTTGGCGGGCCGTATGCCCTTCCAGCGGTTGCGTCCGGCCTTGCCGATGGTGACATTCTCGTGGTCCGTGTTGCCGACCTGGCCGATGGTCGCCATACACTCGACAAGCACCTTGCGGGTCTCGCCGGACGGCATCTTCAGCAGCGCGTAGTCGCCTTCCTTGGCGATCAGGTTCACCTGTGCGCCGGCCGAGCGGGCCATCTGCGCGCCCTTGCCCGGACGCAGTTCGATGTTGTGCACGATCGTTCCCGTGGGAATGTTCTTCAGCGGCAGAGCGTTGCCCACCAGGATATCGGCCTCCGGGCCGCTCATGATCTTCTGCCCGACCTTCAGGCCGACCGGCTGGATGATGTAGCGCTTCTCTCCATCGGCATAATGCACAAGGGCAATTCGGGAACTGCGGTTGGGATCGTACTCCACGGTTGCGACCGTGCCTGGGATGCCGAACTTGTCACGCTTGAAGTCGATCAGGCGCAGCTTCTGCTTATGCCCGCCGCCCTGGTGGCGGATGACCAGCTTGCCCATGTTGTTGCGGCCGCCGGTGCGCGGCTTCACGCTCAGCAGCGGCTTGTGCGGCGTGTCGGTCGTGATGTCGTCGTTGACCAGCTTCGTCTGAAAGCGAAGCGTGGGAGTAATCGGTCGAAATGATTTAATCGGCATGGCTCAATCCTTTGCCGCGCTCTCTGCTATCTGCAAACTTCAGCGCGATACGTGGTTCTTCAGTTCTTAGTTATTAGTTGCTGGTTGTTAGTAAAAGCGGCACGGCCACTAAAACTATCAACTAAGAACTAACAACCTGTTTCTAAATCTCTGCCGCGAAATCCGGCACCTTCTCGCCTGCTTTCAAGCGGACGTAAGCCTTCTTCCAATCGGGCAGGAAGCCGGAGTACTGGCCGCGTTTGCGCAGTTTGCCGATGACGCTGGCCGTGCGAATGCTGGCCACTTTCACCTTGAAGAGCTGCTCGACGGCCTGCTTCACTTCTGTCTTGGTCGCGTTGGCCGCAACCTCAAACACCAGCGATCCTTCGGCCTCGCGGCTGGTCAGGGCCTTCTCAGTGATCAGCGGGCGGCGGATGACTTGATATACGGTAGGCATTTATGCGGCCTCCTTCGTGGTCTTGGTCTTGGCTTTGGCCTTCACCGGCGCGACAGTCTCAACCGGCTCTTCAACCTCAACGTGGTTACGCTTGGAGACAGCCTTCTTCAGCGTCTCGGTCAGCGTCTCAAACGCAGCCTTCGAGAAAATCGCGTGCTCATACTTCAGCAGGTCGTACGGGTGTACCTCCGACGACAGCACCAGCTCCACGCCCTGCAGGTTGCGCGAGCCCAGGTAGAGGTTCTCATGCAACTGCTGCGAGCTCTCCACCAGCAGCGCGGTCTTCTTCGCGTCCAGGGTGTCGAGCGCCGCGCGGAAGATCTTGGTCTTCGGCTCTTTGACCTCAAAGTTCTCGACGATGGTCAGCTTGCCGTCATTGATCTTCGAAGCCATGGCCGAACGCAGCGCGCCCAGCAGCTTCTTCTTCGGGAACTGGTACTCGTAGCTGCGCGGCTGGGGTCCGTGGACCGTGCCGCCGCCGCGCCACAGCGGCGTGCGGATAGAACCGACACGGGCGCGGCCCGTACCCTTCTGCTTCCACAGCTTCTTGCCAGCGCCGGAGACCGCCTTGCGGTTCTTCGTCGCGGCCGTTCCCTGGCGCAGTGCGGCGCGGTAGTGCTTCACCGCCTCCCACAACAGGGCCTCATTCACCTCACCGGAGAACAGCTCGTCCAGCTCGAAGCTGCCGACCTTCTTCCCCGCGAGACTCACTACGTTGATGCTTGCCATCGTCTTCTCTCTTCTTGCGCGACCTCGGTGTGTCGCGCCCATCGTGTGTTCGTCTGCGTTCTCGGTCTGTTCCCCGCGCAGAGGTTTCTTGGAGCGAGTCAGCAAGTTAGCTTGCTTCGCATCAGCAAGTCAGCT
>Ga0302319_10016174_pt1 | contig 13768 bp, 13 predicted proteins | sample Bog_T0_2_FD_203319 | JGI IMG/M metagenome (GOLD analysis project Ga0302319, IMG submission 203319) | Peat permafrost microbial communities from Stordalen Mire near Abisko, Sweden - Bog_T0_2 | ecosystem: Environmental > Terrestrial > Soil > Wetlands > Peat | place: Sweden: Abisko, Stordalen Mire...
AAAAAAAGAAAAATGCGGGTGAAGACGTTCAGGATGAGGATTTTGGGGATATAAAAAATCCAAAAGATAAGGCAATGATTTCACTAATAGTAGCGAGGAATCTCTTAAAAGTGGCGATATCTTCCGTTGCATTAGCTGTTACATCAGGGGTATTAACACCAACAGATATCTTAGCAAATGATCTCAATTCAAATGCTAATTCAACGGGTATTTCACATCATTTGTTGCAAAACGATAGTGATACTCTTATTGGAATGATAAATGAAATATCGGATGCATTGATAGTTAAAACCAAACTCCAGCCTGATCAGGTTCAAGAATTGAGAGAAATTCTTATAGAGGAAGGTTATAGTGAATTTCAGGCTAACTATGATAATATTCCTACAGCAATTAAAGGAATATTAGGAGGATCAAAGAATAGTCCGCCAGAATTTTATTTGCATAGAAAGATCCCCTTTTACTTATGGTTTGTTGTGAGAAATATTATTCAAGATGATCTTAAGACATACTTACCGGTTATAGCCAATATGATCAATAACTGCGATACTGGAGAAATTAATATAATTTTAGGTAATAGGAATGATGTGATGTATATGTTCCGTCACCATATGGAAGATTTAGATAGTAAAGGGAAGGCAAAAATTGATGTCAAAGCATCAATTGGCTATGATTTTTACTATACTTGGAAGTATATTTTATGGCCTCAGATGATGGTAATTTCTAATGATAATCTGGAGAAAGAGCTTAATTTAATGAATATTCAGGAACATGATACGGGTGGATTCACAACAAATGCTCCTCCAGATATGGGGGAAGTTTATTTATATTCAAGAACGGAACCAGAAAAATTTAAACAATCAATGACGGATAAGCGGACAAGGGAAGAGTGGGGTGTGGTCCAAAGGTATTTAAATCAATTGGAAGGGCTATATGCTTTTAAAATAAATCCTTCGGATTTAGATGTTAATTCTGAAGTTAAACATGATGTAAGGATTGAAGAAGGACGTGTTACAGAAGATATGTTTGAAGCAGCGGGTGAAGGTAATGAGTTTTATGAAATAAAAGATAAAATTTTAATTCGAGATCTAAATAGGCCTCATGAATATTATTTGGCAGACAAATATAGAAATAAAGGAGATGATTGGAGCCCTCTTGAAGGTTTCCTTACAGATTTTTATGACCCCGAAAAAATTATGAAGTTTTTCCATAGGAATGGAAGAAGTGACCATGATTGGGAAGTGTTTAAAAATGGTGTAAGTGAAAGAGCTTTGGGTAGAAAAATGACTATTTTGAGTGTTTTTAAAGGAGGCCTACATCAAACATGGCTTAGTACAGTAGTTACAGTAAAATATAAGCCAACGGGAGAAATTACGCAGGTTCAAAGTCAAGAGATACGTGAAAATGAAGTTTACTTCAATGATTATAAGTTTCAACCCTATGATATTGACTTAAAAGTTAAGGCAATTTTAGAATTACGCATGAAGATAGCCGCGCATCATGGTAATACAGTGGAAAATAATAAATCAGCCCTTGGGGGTATTGATTTAACTTCTAGTAATAAAATTTTACAAAATCAGGCTGGGAGTGGTGAAATCAAATTCCATATGGATCCGGCCTTGCTTCAACAACTTCAAAACGCCCCTGGCTTTGTGCCGGTGATTATTAATATTCAGTCTTTAAAGAATCTTCAAGAATTCTTAGGGGTAAATTATTCGCCATAGCGATTCTTCTAAATCCTTTACACATAAGTTCTTGCAAAAAAATGAGGCAGCGTTTAGAATAAAGTATAATGAAACTTTATCTAAAAAACATGGACGCCAAAAAACTTTTGCGTAACAAAAAAGTGATTGAGGAAATCAACCGGCATAAATGGTTGGAAAGCGAAATCGCTGGTTACGATATTGGGTTTGAAGCTGCGGCTGAAGACTGGCTTAAGAAGCATGCGTCCGTTTGGATTGCCTATCATGATAATATAAAAAAGAAACGTGCTATCAAGTGATCAATCCGGCGCTTAAGAATATCAGTGAATTTCCTACATCCATCCAGCCTGTAATCACCGAGTTCGCCAATAAACTCCTCGAAACTTTTAGTGATAATGTTCTCTCCGTACTGGTTTATGGGTCTGCGGCAGGGATTAATTATAATCCCGGCGTTTCTAATATCAATATGGCTGTTATTGTTAAAGATCTTAATTTTTCACTCTTGAAACAGAGCGTTGATCTGGTTAAATGGGGGCATAAGCATAAAATGGCGACCCCATTATTTCTAACTAAAGAATATATCCTTAATGCCCTTGATGTTTTTCCCGTGGAATTCAGTGAGATCAAAGAGCAGCATAAACTTATTTTTGGGGATGATATTTTTAGCGCTTTGGGTATTCCTCGTCAAGATGTCCGTCTCTTATGTGAGCAGCAGGTTAAGGGCAAATTGCTGCGTCTAAGGCAGGCTTATCTAGAAATTGGATCAAATAATTCAGGATTAAAGAATATACTTATAGCTGCATTGAATGATCTCATGCCAATATTCCGCCAACTCCTTATTTTAAAAGGACAACAAGTCCCGGAACATAAAGAAGAGATGCTCACGTTAATGTCCAAAACATTTGCCCTTGATGCCGAACCTTTCCTGGCTGTTTACCAAGATAAGAATAAGAAAGTTACGATCTCTTCAAAGCTCATCGAAGTTCATTTACAGAATTTCTTAAATCAATTAGAAATTTTGTCCCGTCATTTGGATCTTGTATGAAATCTAACCAACTTATGTCAATATGTCCGGGTCGAGAACGTCAGCCCTTGACAAGAAAAGACGTTATGTTTTTTGTACCTTGTGGCAATCTTTTAAAAGTTTGCTTCGTCGCTTTGCTCCTCGCAAAGACACTATTTACTCCGTTTGCTTTTGCGCAAGATGTCAGCTATCCAGCTGCAAGCGGATATGTGGTTGATCAGAGCGGCATCATTGATAGTGCGACCAAACAGCAATTGGAATCTTGGATCCTTGAATTAAAACAAAAAACTACTGCTGAAGTCGCCGTCGTCACTGTTGATAGCACCGAGCCTTTGCCGATACAGGATTATGCTGTTAATCTGTATCAACGTTTTGGGATTGGTCAAAAGGGTAAGGATAATGGTGTTTTACTCTTAGTTGCTTATAACGATCATCATGTCTGGATTTCAGTAGGTTATGGCTTGGAGGGGGCGGTCACTGATGCCTATAGCAGTCGTATTGTTAACACCATCATCACCCCAGAATTTAAATTAGGCCATTTTTCTGAAGGTATTGAAAAAGGCACCGCAGCTATTGTCACTTTGATTGCTAAAGAGTATAATGTAACACTTACGGGAGTTCCTGAGCCGGTTTATCAGGATCAGCAGGGCGGTTCAATTTGGTTCCTATTGCTTATTATTTGCCTATTTATTTCGTTCTTTTTTAGTAGGGGTGGGATGTTTGTTCCCTTGGGTGGCGGGTATATGGGTGGCGGAGGATTTGGGGGTGGTGGCGGATTTGGTGGCGGGGGTGGCGGCTTCGGTGGGTTTGGGGGTGGCAGTACGGGAGGTGGCGGCGCTGGTGGGAGTTGGTAATTAATTTTATAAAGTGTCATTGCGAGGAGCGAAGCGACGCGGCAATCTTTTAAAGAGATTGCTTCGTCGTAAATGCTCTCCTCGCAAAGACACTATTTTGGAGGCTATATGAATAAATTATTAATTGCTTTAGGTGTTATCGTGGTCATTGGCTTTATAGCTTTTGGCTGGTATCAGAGTGGTTATAATCAAATGATTAGCCTTGATCAGCAGGTTAAATCCAGCTGGGCTCAAGTTGAAAACCAGCTGCAACGGCGTTTTGATTTAATCCCTAATTTAGTCAGTACGGTCAAAGGGTATGCAGCTCATGAAAAAGATATTTTAGAAGAAGTGACCCGTTTGCGCAGCCAATGGGGTCAGGCGGCCAATATCCCGGATAAGGTAGCAGCTGCCAATTCCTTAGGAGGCGCTTTGTCCAGGCTTTTAATGGTCAGTGAGAATTATCCCAATTTAAAAGCTGATCAGAGTTTCCTGGAATTGCAAAGCCAGCTGGAAGGTACCGAAAATCGAATTGCCGTCGAGCGTATGCGGTATAATGAAGCGGTCCAGCAATTTAATTCTTATCAGCAAAGTTTATTTGGATCATTTTTTGCTTCAAAAACTCATTTAACCGAACCAGCAGTGTATTTTAAAGCACCTGAACAGGCTGAACAAGCGCCTGTGGTGAAGTTTTAACTAGAAAGGTATTTATGTCTTCTTTAGAATTAAAAAAACTATCAAATTTCTCGGGTCGCCTAGGCCCTTTATTACTCGTTATTATGGATGGGGTGGGAATTGGTAAGCATGATGATAGTGACGGTGTATCATTAGCCAAAACACCTTGCCTGGATGAATTAATGAAGTCTAAATTATACACTCAGCTCAAAGCCCATGGCACAGCCGTTGGTATGCCCAGTGATGAAGATATGGGAAATTCCGAGGTAGGGCATAATGCCTTGGGTGCAGGGCGGGTCTTTGACCAGGGGGCAAAACTGGTAGCGCAATCCATTGCCAGCGGGGCTATTTTTGAAACAGCTCTTTGGAAACAATTGGTGGAGCGTGTTAAAACAGACAATAAAGTTTTTCATTTTATAGGCCTATTATCTGACGGGAATGTGCATGCGCATATTGACCAGTTATTGGCTTTAATTAAGCGTTGTGCTGATGAAGGGGTGCAAAGGGTTTGTATTCACGCACTTTTAGACGGCCGCGATGTTTATGAAAAATCAGCACTGACATATATTGAAAAGACCGAAAAATTACTCAATGAGATTAATGATACGCATAAGGGCTATGAATACCGTATCGCTTCGGGTGGGGGACGTATGGTGACCACCATGGACCGCTATAATGCTGATTGGTCAATCGTGGAACGCGGTTGGAATGCTCATGTATTAGGGCGCGGCCGTCGCTTTGCTTCCGCTAAAGAAGCGGTAGAAACCTATTATAAGGAAGATCCCAAGATTACGGATCAGTATATGGATTCCTTTGTGATTGAAGATGATGGTAGTCCGGTCGGAACTATTGAAGATGGTGATTCTGTGGTCTTTATTAATTTTCGCGGAGATCGAGCCATAGAATTATCGATCGCTTTTGAAAGCCTTGATTTTGATAAGTTTGACCGTGTGCGTGATCCGGATGTTCTTTTTGCTGGTATGATGCAATATGATGGCGATCTGCATATTCCAAAGAATTTTTTAGTGGCGCCCCCTCTCATCGAAAATCCTGTGGGTGCTTATATGTGCGCCAATGGTATTTCTACATTTGCTATTTCTGAAACACAGAAATACGGTCATGTGACGTATTTTTGGAATGGCAATAAATCAGGATATTTAGATGAGAAGTTAGAGACTTATGTTGAGATTCCTTCTGATAAAATTCGTTTTGATCAAGCGCCTAAAATGAAGGCTGCCGAGATTACCGAAAAATCCATTGAGCTTCTCAAGAGCGGCAAATACAAATTCGGACGTTTAAATTATCCAAACGGCGACATGGTTGGTCATACAGGTGTCACTGAAGCAATCATTGTATCTGTCGAAGCGGTGGATGAAGGCTTGGCAGAATTGCTTCAAGTTGTCCGCGAGCTTAATGGTATCGCTCTTGTATTAGCAGATCATGGGAATGCTGATGAAATGTTCACGGTTAAAAACGGCAAGAAGCAAGTTAGTACGGCACACTCATTAAATCCCGTGCCTTGTGCTATTGTTGATTCCGGTTATCAGGGAGAATATGAAATGGCGAACCTGCCTGGCCAGGGTCTGGCTAATGTGGCAGCAACCTTATTAAACCTTTTGGGCTATGAAGCGCCGAAGGAATTTGCCCCTTCTTTGATTGTTTTTAAATGATAATGCGAAATAAATTATTTTATCTCACAATTTCGGTTTTTATTCTGACGCTATGTTCTGCTGCTCAAGCAGCAGATGTGGTTGAATTAAAATCAGGGGTAACACTGGAAGGTAAGATTGTTGATAAATCAGATAATAGTATAACTGTTCAAATGCAAGATGGGGATCAGATCCCTTATATGATGTCTGAAGTGGCAGTGATTAATGGTAAAAAGGTCAAGAGCAAGTTTGACCAAACTGTTGATTCAAGTGAATCTTCTGATGATTTAAGTAAACCTTCAGATGATTCTGGTAAAGATTCAGGTATGGATTTAGACAAGGCTTCGGATAAGGATTTAGATAAAGATTCTGGTAAAGATTCCGATAAGGATTCCGATAAGGATTCCGGTAGAGATTCAGATAATTCCTAAGGAAAATATTCAAGAACGCATTCCCAAAATTGTTTATCAACTACAATTTCATCCCAACGATGAGCATGGCTTTGCCTTAATACGTACGGTGCTTTTGAATTTAGGGTATAGCGAAAGCGATTTGGTTAGTTCTTCAATTAAGAGCAATCTTGCCATTGAATTATTTGATGAAAATCTAGAAAAATTGGATCGTGTCAAACGGCTATTTAGTCGTCTACAAATAGCCGGTGTTAAAGTCCGTCAAAGGCGCCTAGCACCTAAAGATTGGCTGACGCTTTGGAAATCCCAGTGGAAGCCTGCATCTTTGACCAAGAAATTAGATGTGGTGCCAGTTTGGTACAAAGATAAATACAAGGCACGCAGAGGCTGTGATTATATTTTAATGGATACCTTATTGTCTTTTGGGACGGGACTGCATGAAACCACCCAGTTTATGGCTCAATTCATTGAAGACAAGCGGGGAACGTTTACATCATTCCTGGACATTGGCACAGGAACAGGGATTTTATCGTTAGTGGCCCTGAAATATGGGGCTCAAGATGTTTTAGGCATTGATATAGGAGAGTTGAGCGTGCAGGCAGCGCGTGATAATATGAAGGCCAATAAATTATTCTTCGATGTTAAAAAAGCTGATATAAAGAAGTACCCTTCAAAAAAGGCTTATGATTTTGTTGCTGCTAATTTGATTACGGAAGATTTGAATGAGCATTCCAAAAAAATCGTCAGTTATGTCAAAGAGGGCGGTATTCTGGCGGTATCTGGTATTTCGTTGGATAATTTGACTAAATTACGTAAAGCGTTTAAAGATTTACCGCTTAAATGTTTAAAAATATCTAAGGGTAAACAATGGTCGGGACTGTTATTTCAAAGGACGATGTCGTAGAATCATTTATCCGTTCTTCTGGACCGGGCGGACAAAATGTTAATAAGGTAGCCACCTGTGTGGCTCTGATCCATAAGCCAACCGGGATTATCATCAAGTGCCAGGAATTTCGCACTCAGTCCCAAAATCGCCAGAAAGCCTGGGAACTGTTAGCCCAAGCGTTAGAGCAACGTCAAGAAAAACAGCGCCTCTTCCGCCAAGCCAAACGCGAAAAAGTCCGCCGCCAAAACAGAAAGCGTTCGCTATCCGCCAAAGAACGGATTTTGGAAAATAAAAAGAAGAATACATTTAAGAAGCTAAATCGTAAGAAATTGAAAAGTTGGGAATAGATAAAATTCAGGCAAACAAAATTAAGATGGTGGTGACTGGGTTATGAGGAAGGTATTATTACCTTTCACACGGAATATTTCCGCCGTCTGCTTCGGTTTACAACAAATCTGTTTTATAGTAGCACTTGTATATGAACAGATTTGTTGTAAATCCTCGCAGACATTTGGCGGAAAATTCCTTAACGTGTGAAAGGCAATAATACCTTCCTCATAACCCCGCCATCCCATTAAAAGGAGTTGTTATTGTGATGGTAGATATTAGCAATAAAGAAATTACTAAACGGATAGCTCGTGCCGAAGGGAAGATTGTTTTTACGCCCAAAGCGTTTAAGGTTTTCTTAAAAAACGGTTCTCCTAAAGGTAATGTATTAGAGACAGCTAAAGTCGCAGGGATTATGGCTGCGAAAAATACTCCTTCGTTGATTCCATTATGTCATCCATTATCTTTAGAAAAGGTACAAATTAACTTTGAAATGCTAAAATCCAAGAATACGGTTAAGGTGAGTGCTGAGGTTTTGTGTTCTGGTAAAACGGGTGTTGAGATGGAAGCATTATCTGCAGTTTGTGCAGCATCTTTGACAATATATGATATGATGAAATTCTTAGGCCAAGAAATGACTATTACTGACGTGCAATTAATCCATAAAAGCGGCGGTAAGAGCGGGGTTTATAAAAAGTCAAAAGGAGTCGGTGTATGAATCGTCTGATTATTCTTTTAGGCTTATCACTAATTCTTGTTGTTCCGCAAGCTCTAGCCGCGACAACACAATTCCCTGATCCTAGCCGTCGAACGATGTGGAATAATTTTACGGATACGGTCAATACCTTGGGGCAAACACCTTTTCAAGCTCAGACTACTAAAAGAAAATTATTCAATGCCCGCTATAATGCCCGTGTAAGAAGTATTAACCAGGCCAGGCAGCAAGCGTGGCTCCATGCCAGAGGCAATTAATAAATATCCTCCGAAAAGATACATATGAAAAAAAATAAAAAAGATCTGCTTTTGCCTATTTCAATAGGTTTGATTGTCCTTGCTGGTTTGATTTTCCGTTTATACGGCATTAGCCAGAATCAGTTTTTATTTTACGATGAAGGGATGTATATAGGTTATAACCGGGCCTTTTTAAATTTGGTTGCCAATAATCCAGCCCATAATATCGGTGAACTTGGGATTATCCTTTCAATCATGCTTAAAACCGCATTGAGTACGGCTAAAGCGTTGTGGTTTTTTATTTTGAATTTAAGGGTATTTATTTTAGGTCCCCAAGCCTGGTTTTTTGCTCGATGGGTGTCTGCAATTAGCGGTTTAGCGACGGTGGTTATGGTATTCTTTTGGGCCAAGCGTTACTTTAATTCTAAACGCATTGCCATGATGAGTGCTTTATTGCTCCTGATCTTGCCTAGTCATGTCTTTTATTCAAGATTGGGGATGCAAGAGGCTTTAAGCACCTTGCTATTTTTAAGTGCTATTTATTTGTATATGTCTAATGAGCGCATCCGTTGGCAATTTTATATTTCAGCAATCCTCTTGGCCTGTGTTTATTTGACCAATTACCGCATGATCATTGCGCCAGTTTTTATTGCCTATATTGAGTTTGTTAAGGCTTTCACTACACAAAAGAAATTTAGTATTCAGAAAGTAGCAATTTATTCTGCCTTATTCTATTTTATGGTCATTTTTGTAGGATGCCTTTATGGCGGGATTAATCTTCAAGTGAATTTAGCCTGGATGTTTCATCAAGCTCAGGATGCTGGTGGCAAATTTAATTTGATCAATTTCTTGTCTTACCCCTATTATGTCTTTGCGCTGGAAGGTTTTTTCTTTGCCTGTTTTTTCTGGGGGAATGTTTATTTAATTAAGTTTAAAGAATATGCAAAATTATTTCCTTTTGGCCTTGTTGCCTTGCAGATGTTGATTTTTTCCTTTGCCGCAGAAAAAGGGGCCCGGTACCTGTGTGTTGTTTTACCGTTTATGGCGGTTGCGGCAGCTGTTGTCATTGATGATTCCTGGGAGCGGTATGCCAAGGCCCGAATTGTGACTTTAACTGTGGGCGTATTGGCGTTCCTTGCGATGATTTATCTTTCAGCTTCTTTAGCACTAGCCAGGACTGATTATGAGGAGGCGGTGCATTTTATAACTGATCATGACCCACAGGCCGTCATTGTTACGACTCAGCCATTGGTTGAAGGGCTTTTTATGGCGGATGACAAGAGAATGCTTCCTTGCCCGAATGATCTTTTTAGCTTGGTTAATTTATACAAGCAAGGAGCCAGGTATCTTATTTTAGACCCTCAGGCTTATATTTCATGGACGACAAATGGCCGAAGATTTTCACCACCTTTAAAGGATTTTCTGGAAACCACCCTTAAAGATGTTGCGCCTATTAATACGTTCCCACACTTAAATAAAATTTTGTTAACCCGATTTGTCCTGGATCATAATGAACAAATATTAGATTCTGTTTCATTCCTTTCCCATGCATCATCTGAAGGGTATGGGAAAATTAGAATTTACGATCTTGGTGCTGTCTTTACAATGTTAGAACATGCTCAAATTAAGAATTAAAAAGATTCACTTTTCCTATGGCAATAATAGATTTTTGATATAATAAAAAGTTACTGATAATGTTTAGCACCGTGCTTTGCGAGGAGTGAAGCGACGAAGCAATCTTTTAAGAGATTGCTTCGTCGGGCTAAAGCCCTCCTCGCAATGACACAAACCATACTACGACCAAGAGAGTACTACTAAAGCCTTTTGACACCTAAACAATTACAAAAAGGAATAGGGGAGCACAAGTGACCTATAAAGAGTTTACCAGCCAGATTGAAGATTTCGACGGGCATTATAGTAAAGATATCAATGAGTCTACTTACTTTTCTTTTCCTATTGAAGCCATCCTTGAGGCTGAAAGTCGATTAGCCAATCCTGCAGCAAAATCCATTGCCTATTTTTCCATGGAATACGGCTTGGCACCCAGTATTTATAATTCTTTTCATCTCAATAGTCCGATGAGTGAAAAGAATAAGTTTTTCAAACATCAGGTTTTTTCCAATTATTGGATTTCAGATTATGTATTCAAAATTAACATCCATAAGATGTTGGATATTCCAATATATAGCGGTGGTCTCGGGGTCTTGGCCGGGGACTCTGTCAAAAGCATGGCTGATTTGAATCTGCCTGTTGTTGCATTGGGGATTTTATGGAATAAGGGGTATTTTAAACAAAATTTTTGGTACAAGTATGGTCAAGTTCCTGAAGAATTATCTTGGGATCCTCATTCCTATCCGGGGTTGATTCCTTTAAAGAACCGGATCACGATCAAAACCAAGCAAGGTGATTTGGTTTTACGTTTATGGAAATATTTCGTTTATAGTTACGATAAGAAGCATGTTGTCCCATTGGTTTTGATGGATTCTAACTTGCCGGAGAATAGCGAGAATTTTAGAAAATTAACAGATCAACTTTACCGCAGTGACCAAGTGTATTGGCGCATATTCCAGCGTTCTATCCTGGGTATTGGCGGGATGAAGGCTCTTGATAATTTAAAATTGCCGGTTGAGTGTTATCATTTGAACGAAGGCCATGCGGCATTTGCTTTGGTTGAAAAATACATTCAATTAGAAGATAAGAATCAGATGCAGGTTGAGAAAAAGAAATTTGTATACACCTGTCACACGCCTGTGGCCGCAGGGCATGACCGTTTTCAAATTACAGATCTTCAAGAAATTTTTACCGATGATTATGTGGAAGCTGCCAAGAAATTTGGCAAGGAACTTCCAGGTTCCAAAGATGTGAACTTAACCCATATTTGCTTGGACAATTGCCGGCATGTCAATGCGGTCGCTCAAAAGCATGGGGAGATCATGCGTCTTCAGTTTCCGGCTTTCGCTAAACGCATTGATGCTATTACCAATGGTGTTCATGCTCATACCTGGATTTCGGAAAGTTTTGCCCAATTATTTGATAAGTACCCAAAAGTTTTTGGTGATTGGCGAGCAGATCCAAATCGATTGGCAGAGGCAGGTCGCCTGTTAAGGGATGAAGCTTTTAGACGGGATATTTTTCAAGCTCACCAAATTAATAAGCGCCAATTATTAAATGTGGTCAAGCATTGGAACCTGCAGGAAGATATTTTAACAATTTGTTGGGCTCGCCGGATTACTAATTATAAACGTCCATCTTTATTGTTCCAACATATTGAAGAAGTCCTTAAAATCGCCAAACACATTGGCCCATTGCAAATTATTTTTGCCGGTAAATCTCATCCAATGGACACGATGGGAGCTTCTCACATTCAAAATATCATGGAGCACGTTGATAAATTAAATAAAGAATATAAAATGGTCAAGGTATTGGTTCTTGAGAATTATGATACTTATTTTGGAAAACTCCTGACCAATTCCGTTGATGTTTGGTTAAATAATCCTTTACCACCCTTTGAAGCTTCTGGCACCAGTGGGATGAAGGCCATCTTAAATGGTGTTGTTCAATTGTCAACCCTGGATGGATGGGTTGTTGAGGCCGAGGATGATGATATCGGTTGGATTTTTGGCTACCGTCATAAAGGACCAGAAATTGGTGATGAAGGGGAATTACGTCTGGAAGAAGATTCTAAGGCTTTATATGCATCGCTCAAGGATGTTACAGGCCTTTATTACCGCACGAACAAGAATGGTGCCATTGACATCCATAGCCCTTGGATTGACAAGATGATTAACTGTGTACGCCGTGGAGGATTCTTTAATACCCAGCGCATGGTGCAAGAGTACAAGGCTAAAATGTGGTCTTAAGATCGCATGCATGAATTGTCCATTACCTCACTAAGATGCCTAGATTTATCCTAAAGCCTGTCTATTTCAAGATCCTTTCCATTGAGATCGACCCTAAATTCTCTGACACCTATGTCAACCGAGGGATTATGTATTACCGGCAAGGGGATTATGCTCAAGCCATAGTTAATTATGACAAAGTTATTGCAATAAATCCTAAGTATGCAGAGGCGTATTATAACCGTGGCGTAATCTTCACTAAACAAAAAAAATTACCGCAAGCTTTGAGCGATTTTACCAAAGCCATTGAATTGAATCCAAGATACGCGGATGCCCTTACCAATCGAGCCATTGTGGAAGATAATCTAGGAGAAATCAATCAAGCGCTTTTAGATGACGATAAAGCCATTGAAATAAATCCTGCTTTAGTGCCTGTTTATAATAACCGAGCCATTATTTTTTATAAGTAAAAACGATTTGATAAGGCCTGGAGAGATGTTCATCAGTTAGAATCATTAGGTGCGCCTGTCAATGCGGAATTTCTCAAAAATCTTAAGTTAGATTCAGGTAGAAATAATTAGATATAGATTAAATATATATTTACTTTTATTTTATCTGCCACCGTCCAAGAAAGCGCTTCACGAAATAATCTGTTTACCCCTTGTTATTCATCTGTTTATGTTAAATACTTAATAGTAGGGAGAGTATTTAATATGACTATGAGCACCCCAAATATATATAAGAACTTCAAGTTATTCATTGGCACAGTAGTAGTACTGTGTTTTTTTATTACAGGTTTGAATGTCCCTTTAGTACAAGCTTCAGATTTTCATTTGCCAGTTCCTGGGGTCTTGGTTCGCTTAAGCCCGCCCCTTGATCCACCCATGTTAAAAGGGATCAAGGTTCATCCCGATAATCCCTTTCAATTTGACTTTATTTTGGACGAAGGAGATAGTCATTTAAATCATGATCAATTAAAAGATCAATCTTCCAAGTTGATAAAATATTTCCTCACATCCTTAACAGTTCCAGAAAAGGATATGTGGGTCAATTTGTCTCCTTATGAAAAAGACCGGATAATCCCCCAAAGTTTTGGTTTGACTGAAATGGGGAGAGATCTTTTAGCCGAAGATTACATGCTTAAACAAATAACCGCGAGTTTGATTTATCCAGAGGGTGAAACAGGTAAGAAATTCTGGAACAGGGTCTATCAAGAAGCCCAAAAGCGATTTGGGACAACGGATATTCCAGTTAATACTTTTAATAAGGTCTGGATTGTGCCCGCGAAGGCAGATGTTTATGAGAATGCTAAAGCCGGGACAGCTTTAATTGTTGATAGCAAACTTAAGGTGATGCTTGAAGAAGATTATCTCTCCCTAGAACGGCATGAAGGCATACAATCCCGACAGGCAACAATTAAGGGTACAAATAAAATAGGTAGCCAGATAGTCCGCGAGATAGTTATCCCAGAGTT
>Ga0302319_10016176_pt1 | contig 13767 bp, 13 predicted proteins | sample Bog_T0_2_FD_203319 | JGI IMG/M metagenome (GOLD analysis project Ga0302319, IMG submission 203319) | Peat permafrost microbial communities from Stordalen Mire near Abisko, Sweden - Bog_T0_2 | ecosystem: Environmental > Terrestrial > Soil > Wetlands > Peat | place: Sweden: Abisko, Stordalen Mire...
ATGGACCTTGTCATGCCGGGCATGGATGGCATAGCGGCCACCGAACGGATCCTGCGCGAGCACCCCCGCACGAAAGTCCTGGCGCTGACCAGCTTCTCGGATGAAACGCTGATCGAGGGGGCGCTGCGCGCCGGGGCGATCGGCTACCTCCTCAAGAACATCACGGGCGGGCAGCTGGCCGACGCCATCCGCGCCGCGCACGCGGGCAGGTCGACCCTCGCTCCCGAGGCCGCCGAGGCCCTGATCCACGTGGTGTCCACGCCCGACGCCCCGGGCGCCGACCTCACCCGGCGCGAGCGTCAGGTGCTCGCTCTGATGGCCGAGGGACTGTCGAACGTCGACATCGCCGACCGCCTGGTGATCAGCCGCTCCACCGCCAAGACTCACGTGAGCAGCGTGATCGCCAAGCTCGGCGCCTCGAGCCGCACCGAAGCGGCCACCATCGCCGTGCGGCACCGGCTCGTGTAGGCCGTCAACGCCACAGTCGACCGACCGGCGCAACAGATCGGATCTCGAGCTATCCGCTCACCCTGGCGGCGCACTTTCCGGCCGCTCGGGTCAACACCGCGCGTTGGGCGGCAGCGCGCTGGAGATCCGGCTCGCCTTCTCTGCTTTAGATGTCCGCAAGCCTGTGGTGGAGTTCAGGCCGCGTCGTCTATGCGCTCGTCCAACCGAACCGTGACTGCTTCGCCGGCCTTCTTGCCGATCGCGTGGCGGACATCATCCGTGATCAGAAGCTTGTGCAGACCTTCGCTCATCGTCATGAACGAGCTGCGAAACGGGTGACCGTCGACAGTGCCTCGCACCTTGACCAGCCCGCGGGTCCCGAAGTACTCGACCGAACCGGGCCAGACGACGTAGTTCCAGCGGCCGCTCTTGCTCCTTTGCAAAGTCACGACGAACTGCGTACTGATTGCGCTCATGATGTCTCCCATCCGTGACGTGGCTGTCGCAAAACGTGCATTCGATGTGGCAGGTCTCTTGCTAGATACACGTCTTTCGCGGCCTTGACTTAGACATTTACACCGGCCGCCTTGGCAGGCAGCACGGCGTCCGACTCGCGCCTGAGCGCTGCCACAATGCATCAGGTCCAGTCGTAGGCGCTCTCACCGTGGATCTCCTCGTCGAGGCCCTTGAGCTGCACCTGGTGCGACAGCTGCACGCTGGCGACCAGGTCGACGACCTTCAGGATGGCGAAGCTCATGCAGAAGGCGTAGCTCACCGCGATGGCCACGCCGGCGCACTGCAGGCCGAACTGCCTGCCGTCGCCGGCCAGCATGCCGTTGTGCCCGCCGACCGAGGCGTAGGCGAACCAGCCCACACAGAGCGAGCCGAACAGGCCGCCGATGCCGTGCACGCCCCAGACGTCGAGCGAGTCGTCCCAGCCGCGCTTGGCGCGCAGGTGGGTGGCGCCGTAGCAGATCCAGCCGGCGGCCAAGGCGACCATGGCGGCCGCCCAAGTGGGCACATAGCCGGCGCAGGGAGTCACCGCGACGAGCCCGGCGAGCACCCCGGTCAGGGCGCCGACCATGCTGGCCTTGCCCGTGCGCACCCAGTCGGTGAACATCCACACGAGCATCGCCAGACCACCGGCGATGAATGTGTTGACGAGGGCCTGGGCGGCGATGCCGTTGGCGCGCATGGCGTTGGCCGGATTATCGCCCAGCCAGCCGAACCAGAGCAGACCCAGGCCGATCGCGATGAGCGGGATGTTACTGGGCCGCTCATCCTCGCCGGGGGCAAAGACACGCTTCTTCACTACGAAGACCGAAGCAAGGGCGGCAAAGCCGGCGCTGCCGTGTACCACCATGCCGCCGCCGAAGTCGAGCACGCCCCACTGCTGCAGGAAACCGCCGCCCCACACCCAGTGTGCCAGCGGCACGTAGACCAGCAGGCTCCACGCCGTAAGGAAGGCGATGTAGCTCTTGAAGGGCACGCGGTCGGCGAAGGCGCCGGTGATCAGAGCCGGGGTCAGCGCCGCCACGGTCAGCTGAAAGACGAAGAAGGCCAGAAAGGGGACGGTCGGCGCGTACTGCGCGTTGGGCGCCTGGCCGACGTTGTTCAAGAAGAAGTAATGCAGGTTACCGATCACGCCGTGGACGTCGGGTCCAAAGGCCAGGCTGAAGCCACAGACGATCCAGATCAGGGTGACCACGCCCAGCGACACGAAGCTCTGCATCATGATGGTGATGACGTTCTTGCGCCGCACCAGGCCGCCGTAGAAGAAGGCCAGACCCGGCGTCATGATCGCCACCAGGGCTACACAGATGAGGATGAAGGCGGTGTCGCCGGGGTTGATGCTGCTCATGGAGATGCTCTCCCTCCCTGCCGTTGTTTCGACCCGGTTCGGCCCTCCAACCGAACCCCGACCGGCGGGGCGGGCGTGGTACGGGGCGGACTGTCGCTGCTCCGCAAAGGTGTCGGTATGGCCCACGACATGCGCCTTCAACGCCGTCGTCCGACGCAGCCTACTGGCGAGTCGACCCCATCAAGAGGCGCTGCGCGCTGCCGGAGGCTGCCCCCCTGATGTCCTACGCATCCGGCCCAAAGGCCAAGCCGCTTGCTGCAATCAGACCACGAGCCGCAGGCGGGCACATCGGGCGGGAGGCCGGTCCTGAAGGGGGCAATTTGGCCGACAAGCGCATCGGCCAGATGGCCGATACGTTGACTCCAGCAAAAGAACGTCACAGCGCTTCTGCTGGTGCGTCGGAGGTGCCGGGGTTCACGATCACCCGTACAGCGACTCGAGGACGACAAACCCCGTCAGCGTGTCCGTGTCTGTGGCCGTCGCCGTAACGTTCCCGAAGAAGTTTGCCGGTGTGATGTGGACGACCGTACTTGTGGTGACGCGGTACTTGGTGGGTGCGGGGTCGGCCGCGTGCCAACGCCTGCGACGCCCGCGTATCAGACGCTCTCGCGCAGCAGGTACACCCAGAACCCTGCGTCGTCGCGGAGAATCAGGTAGGGCGTCTGGGCGATCCACTCGCCACCTTTGGCCGGCACGGTCAGCACATCCAGGCCGGCGCTTGCGTAGGCGAGCTTGACGCGCGGCAGGTGGTAGAAGTCGCTGACTGCGATCACGCGGCGCAAGTGGTGGGCGCGTAGCATCGGCACGGTGTCGCGCACCGTGGCGGCGGTGTTTACGCCATCAAAGTCAAACAACAGAGCGGAGGCCGGCACGCCCTGCTGCTCGGCCAGTCGACTCATGGCCACTACCTGGTGGACACCGCCGCCGCCACGTGCGCCTGAGAGCACAAGGGTGTGAACTAGTCCCTGCTTGTAGAGAGCGACCGCGGTCAGCACACGTCCCGCCAGGGCGGCCGAAGGCCGACCGTCGGCGTGGACCTCCGCCCCCAGCACCACGGCCGCCTGAGCGGGGCGGCTGTAGTTGGTCGTGCCGAAGAAGAACTGCTGGGCAACCGGGAAAGCGGCCGCCCACAGCGCCGCGCAGCCGACAATGGCGAGGACCTGCAGCAGGGCACGCTTCGCCGGCGCCGGCCGGGCGCGCCGGCTCGCTTGGGCGAGGCCACCCAGGAGAGCGGCGATCACGCACGCGAGGGGTAGCGGCAGCTCGGGGTGGATCCGGCCCTGCGCCCAGACGACGTAGAAGGCGACGCCGTTGGCGAGCGCGACGGCGGCCAGCAGGGCGCAGGCGGCTGTGGTGGCCCAGTGGCGCCAGCCGCGCACTGCAGGCCGCCAGGCGAGACCGAGCAGTAGCACGGCGCTGACCGCAAGGAGTGCCTGGGCAAGCGGCCCCGGCAGCGGGCGCAGGTCGATCCACCAGATGTTGGGGTCGAAGCTCGGCTTTCGCAGCCAGTCCAGCAGGCCGAGGACGATGAAGCCCCCGAGAAACAAAGCGAACGAGCGAGTAGCAAGCGACACGATGCGGGCGCCGAAGCTGGTCGGGTTCGACCTGCGACTCACCGTTCACCTCCACGGGCGACGACATCGATCGGCAGCCTACACCTGGTTTGTTAAGAGAGTTCGGTGCCCCGCCTCGGCGCGGCGCTTTGTCTCGGCCGCCAGTCTCAACCGAGCAACCCTTGACCCTTTCACGCTTGCGGATCATCGAGCCGGGCAGCCGACCCACAGACGCCACCCCGCTGGTATGGCCCTGGGATGGGAACAGTCCTAGCAGGCCGCCTTGCGACACGTGCGGCGCGCCGTAAACGAAGGAGTGACCATGGCCATTCTCAGCGGGTCGATCGAGGCCGACGTACCGATCGCCTTCGCCGACCGCGAGTGGACCGAGTTTGTGTTTCGCAATCTTTTCGGCAACTACGCCAAGGGCTTCGAGGACATCGCCGCCTCGATAAACGAGACCGACGCCGACTCCGGCACCGTCAAGTTCGAGACTGAGGGCGACCGGCTCGTCAAGGTGTCGGTCGAACTTCAGTACACACCCCGTGCCGGCGGCGACCCTGACGAAGAAGTCGTCCGCGCCCAAGCGCACCTGGAGCGGGACCTCGAGAAGTATCGCGCGTTCCTGGTGAAGCGCTGCGAGCAGGAGAGCTGCCGCGCCGCCTGACGCCGGGAGAACAGGTCCGGCCCGGATCCAGCCCGCGTTTCCTTATGGCGCGGGTCACTCTTGGCCGTCGAGCTCACTGCGCCACGTCAAAGCCCTTGGGTGCGGCATCGATGGCGGCGATCAGGCGCAACACGCCGTGGCGCACGTGGGCGACCTGCTCCGAGCTTAGGCCAGACAACGCGGCGCCCTCATCGACACGCTGCAGGTTCATGGCAACGTCGCGCACCGAACTGGTTGCCTTCGAGCGGTCGGCCCGTGCTTTGGGAGCCCCTCCCAACGTTGCCGTGCCCCCCACCAGGGGAGGTCCGGAAGTATCGCTGTCGTCGGCGGCTAGTGCAGGAACAGCCGCAGCCCGGTGTGAATCATGGTCATGCCGTACTGGTTCGCGGCCGCGGTGACCTCGTCATCTCGGGCGGACCCCCCAGCCTGGGCGACGAACTCGACGTTACTCTTGGCGGCCCGGTCGAGGTTGTCGGCAAAGGGGATGAAGGCATCGGACGAAAGGCAGATGCCGACGAACCCCCTCACCCACTTGCCACGCTCTTTGACCGTGATCGGAACGGGCTCGTCGACTAGGGCGGCGCGCACTTTGCCCTTCTCGGCCTCCGACAACCGGTCCCAGAGCAGGAACTGGTCGACGACGTTGGCCTTCTCAGGTTTTGGCAGCCCGTCCTTGAACTGCAGGCCCAGCGTCTTGAGATGCTGCTGCAGCAGCCATTTGTCGGCCTTGTCGCAGGCCAGACGGGTGCAGTGCACGCGCGATTGCTGGCCCGCGCCCATGCCGATGACCTGACCCTCGTAGGCTAGGCACACCGAGTTCGACTGGGTGTACTTGAGGGCGATCGTCGCCACCGTGAGGGTCTCGAGCACCCCGGGCGAGACCGGCATTCCCGTGGTCGCGACACGCTCGAAGAGCGCACTCGAGATCGCGGCCGTGTTGCGTTGCTGGCGAAGACGAAACCCGAACACCTCGCGCGTCTCGGTCTCGGGAGGCTCATAGTCGGAGTCGATCTGCATCACCAGGTAACCGCCCCGTCGCTTCGACTTGAGCAGTTCGAGCGCACGTGGCTCGAAGCCCGGAGCGATGATCAGGTCGGAGACTTCGTCGAAGAGCACGCGGGCGAGCGAGAGGTCGACGACCTCGCTGACCGCTGCTACATCGCCGAACGAGCACATGCGGTCTCCGCCCCGCGCTCGCACGTAAGCGTTGGCCACCGGGGAGAGATCGTCGGCGGCCAGGAACTGCGACGCGCGGTAGGCATCGGACAACGGTCCGCTCACGGCAGCCCCCGCGGGGCTCGTGTGCTTGAATGACGCCGCCGCCGGCTTGCCGGTGGCGACCTTGAGCTCGCGGACGAGTTGCCAAGCGCCGAGTGCATCGAGGATGTTGATGTAGCTGGGTCGGCCGCTCAGGACCTGGAAGCCCGATTCGACGGGGACGTGCACTCCCGCCGGGGTCTGGTGGGGGTTGCAGCCGTATTTGAGCTCGATCTCCGTCACCTGGCCCTCCGATATCGATGGCGAAGCGGCCTGGGCCGCAAACGTAGTGTACCGGCTTGCGCAGCAGTCCTCCGTGTGGATGCCGCATGACGAATCGTGGAGCCTACTGATGGAGGTCACCCGAACCCGTACGGCGGGCGTTCTGCCAGCACGCAGCCTCGGCGCCGACGCTGTGCCGACCAAGACAAACGCCTATCCGGGCCCACGTTTCCGAGTGGTCGAGGTGCGCGTCGTGGGCGACACGGTGCAGATCTCGCAGCAGGGCCGGCTCATCCGCACGCACGCCGCACGACACGATCGCAGCAAGGAACACGGCGCCTTCGCCACTCCCAGCGGCAGGCCGCGCAAGCCCAAGGTCTCTCAGGAAGGACTTGCAGGTGTAACAGAGATACTGGAGCCGATCTGTAACGCGGGTACCGGGACTTGACATCGTGCCGACGCCCCCGAGCGATCGGCCGATCAACGTCGCGAGGCGCTGGCGCTCGCCAACCAGGTGCTCATGCAGCGAGCGGCTCTTCAACTGAGGAGCGGCGAGCTCTCGATCGTCACCCTCATCGCCAAGCCCCCCCAGTGCGCCGTCTCGGCCAGGGTCAGCGAGCTGCTCAGGGCGCTGCCGGCGTACGGGCCTGTCAAGGTGGAGCGCCTGCTGAAGCGTTGCCAGGTGAGCCCCCGCAAGACGATTGCCGACCTCAGCGATCGTCAGCGTGGCGAACTCATCGAGGTGCTCGGCGACTAGCAGACTCTTCGCAGTGGCTCCCTCGCAGAGCAGCCAATCGACGCCCTGCACACACTCGTCTGCAAGCAGCTTCTCGAAGCGAAAGCCCGCGCGCCCAGCGTCGGCAGCCAGAGCGCGTCCTTACACGCGCTGCGTGTCGCGCAGGTAGGCGCGCACGGCGAGTGCGCCGACCACGAGCGTCCAGGCCACTACCACGACCCAGCCCAGCGTGCTCCAGGCTGGGCCGCCAAGGGCGACGTGGCTCGCCTCCACGAGCCAATACGAGGGCAGCAAGCGGGCGATCTGATAGAAGACGCCGTGACCGATGGGGAACCACGTTCCGCTGACCAAGGCGAGCACCCCCGTGATGCCACCCATCGTGGGTCCGATGGTGTCGGTCGTGAGCAGGTGGCCAAGGAGCACGCCGAACGCCGCGAAGGGGATAAGCGCTACGAGGATGAGGAGTGTCATGACGATCCAGTCCGCGGCCGACAACCGCACGCCGAGAGCGAGCCCCGACGCGTACAGCAGCCCGATGGTGAGCAGCGCCATCAGGTAGGCGGTCAGTACCTTGGCGCGCAGGTAGGCGCGGGGCGAGAGCGGCGTGATGCGCAGTTGACGGTTCCAGCCGATGGCGCGCTCGGCGGCGATCCGCGTGCCGGTCGAGAGCATCGACGACATGGTACCGAATGCCGCCAGCCCCACCATGTAGTACAGGGGCGCCGAGAGCCCCGTGCCGGCGAAATCACTGACGTTGCGGTTGGGCGCGGCGATGACGATGTAGAGAATGAGAGGAAAACCCAGCGAGAGCACGAAGAAACGCCGGTTTCGCAGAAGGCGTAGCAGTTCGTAGCGCAGGTAGCTGCCGCTCGTCTTGGCGTCGCCGCTCCGCGGCTGGGTGAGCGCGCTCATCGGCTCGGCTCCTCAGCCCCATTGGGACGGCCGTCGACATCGCCCTCCGCGTTTCCCTCGTCGCCGCCGGTGAGCTGCACGAAGGCCTCCTCCAGGCCCGCCCCGGTGATCTCGATGTGGCGTGCCAGGGGATAGGTGGCGAGCAACTCGCGGATGGCGGCGTCCGAATCGGAGCAGATGAGCACGACCGCCTCGCCGTGGCGTTCGGCCCCCGTCACGCCGGGCAGGCGCATCAGCTCGTCGGTGCCCACGCCCGGCAGCGTCGCCTTGATCGTGTGGCGGCCGACCCTCGCTTTGATCTCGTTAGGCGGGCCGTCCGCGACGACGCGGCCGGCCGCCAAAAGGACCACGCGGTCGGCGTTCGCGTCTGCCTCTTCGAGATAGTGGGTCGCGAACAGCACCGTCTTGCCGCGCGCGGCAAAGGTGCGCATCGTGGCCCAGAAGGCGCGCCGCGCCTCGACGTCCAGCGCAGCTGTGGGCTCGTCCAACACAAGCAGGCCGGGATTGCCGACGAGCGCAACGGCGACGCGTGTGCGTTGCGTCTGGCCGCCTGAGAGCTTCTGCGTGCGCTGCCCGGCCACCGCGCGCAGGCCGGTGAGCGTGAGCACTTCGTCAACGTCTAGCGGCTGCGGATAGAGAGACGCCATCATGGCGACGAGCTCGCGCACTGAGAGATCGCGCAAAAGCCCGCCCGTCTGCGGCATCGCGCCGACCAGGCCGGCCCGGACGGCGTCACCCGGCGACATCCCGAACAGCGACACGTCGCCGCGATCGGCCTCGCTCAGGCCCAGCAACATGTCGATGGTCGTCGTCTTGCCGGCCCCGTTGGGGCCGAGCAGCGCTACCGTCTCGCCTGGTGCGATGTCGAGGTCTATGCCGCGTACGGCGCGCACTGGTCCCTGAGGGGCAGAGAAGGTCTTCACGAGACCTCTGGCGCGCACGCCTGCGCGCTCCAAGACGGACGTGGTCGCGGTCATGACGAGGGGAGTGCACAGACCATGTGCAGGAGACTATCGTCATCGGCCTCGGGGCGCTATCTAGCCTGACCCTCGATACGGACCGACTGGACAAGGTTTCGGCGAGGCCGCGGTGCTTCACTGTCGCCACTCGTCCAACCAACCAGATGCTCCCTCACGACGAGCGTAGAAGCCACCGCGCGCGCTGGTTGCGGGCGCAGCGATTCATTTGGTCGCATGTCTGCGCACAGTCGAACGACTCACCGGCGCAGGCGGCAGCTCGACCATATCGGCAGTCCAGCCGGCTTGCTGATTGACCGCGATCCGCTGCTCAACATCTGCTGCCAGTTCCTCGAACTCCCTCCGTCGAGAAGGAGCAAAGAAAACGATCGTCGGGTCTTCGTGCAGCTCGGCCGTTGAGCCGTGGTGAACGGGTGCTCCCTTGATGAGGAACTGCAGGCGGCCCACATGTAGGGGGCCTGGAGGCTGCAGATCGACGCCCGTCAACGCGGCTACGGGAATCTGCCAAGGGTGAGGGTCGACGAAGTTGAGCTTCGCCGCGAGCCCCTCACGCAGGATCGTGATCTCGTCCCCGCCGAAGAGCACGCGCGCATTCTGGCCTCTGCACTCTGGCATCTCACCTCCAGGATACGACACCGAACCAGCGACCGCGAAGACCCGGACCATCCTCCAGACCAGGTCTGTGTTCATTCAGGCCGCGCCGCCTTCCTGCACCTGAGCTGGCCGCCCTTCCTGCACCGCCGCACCTGTCTGCGTGGATCGAAAGGGCGACCAGCTCAGCGGCGATTCAGAATTCGCAGACGCCGCGCACAGGTCTGCGAAACCTGATCGCCGGGACGAAAGCGGCTAGGTGCAGCCACATTGCCGGCTTTGCCGACTCCAAGCCGACGGACGACTGAGCTCCATCATGATGAAACAACTCACGTAGCCTCGCTTGCAGGGCAACCATGCGAGCCCTTCGCCACGTTACAATCACCATTTCCCGCTAGGGCGCCGAGGAACAGCGGCGGATGCTCCCAGACTTGAGGGGCCTAGCCGGAGGGCGGAGCCGCGTGGCCTATCTTCCTTACGACGCTCGCGTGGACCAGGGGGACTCTGTCGCTGTAGGACTTATCCCATCGGATGCAGGTCCCGTAGACCACGACGATGTCGTTGATGCGGATGTGATGAAGCGCGCTGTCATAGATCACGCTGAGGTCGTTGTCCCAGATGCCGTAGCCCTCGTTCGTCACCTCCACCTGCATCGACACCTCCGGCTTCAGGCCGTGAGGGAAGCCGCTGATGTAATAGTTCCTGCCAACGTCGCGGAGGTGGCTCACTTCGCCCACAAAGGCATAGCGCCGGCCCGCTAGCGAACCTGCTCGTCGGTCCAACACACCGTAGGCTACGGTCCCGTAGGAGCCGAGGGGAACCTTGTAGGCCTTCCTCACCCACAGGCCTTGCTGCAGGTCTGTCGCGATCTGCGCAACGATCCCCGCCTCGCCGCCGGCCTGCACCCTGTCGAGTGCGCTGAGCACGGCTGCGGCTGGCTTCCTCATCCCCCTGAGGTCGAGAACGATGCCCGAACCGGGCTGGCCGAAGAGCGTGGCCACGTTGGTTGCCGTGTTCCAGCGCGAGGCAAGCTGCGAGAGCGAATCCGGGGGCAGATCAGTCTCGCTGTCGATCCCAGCGGTCTGGCAGTCGTTCGAGAGACGTTCGAAGGCGGCCCCGTCGATGACGCCTCCCGCCCCTGCACGGGCGATGCTGGCAAGGTCTCGGATGAGCATCGCCCGATCATGGGCCACCACCTGCCTGTACGCAGACGGGGTCATGGTGTCCGACGTCGTGGTAGCCGGCGCCGGCGTGCCTGTCGGAGTGAGCACGCCCGCCAGTCCCTGGATGCCGCCGGTGATCGTCGGCGTGGTCCCCGGGTCGAGTACGCCCTTCGGCCCGGGCACGAACGCCAGACCGACCACGAGGACGACGAGGCCGCAGGCCAGGATGCTCAGTCCATGGTAGGGGTCGGGCGGGGCCGCCCGGCCTCTGCGAGGGCGGACCCTGACCCCGGCACCGCTAGCGATGCCGACGCCGATCAAGATGGCCACGACGGCGACCAGGACGACGATGCCTTCGTACCAAGTGTTCCACCCGGTCGTGCTGGCCACGCTGCCGCCGAGGACCCGTAGGACAGCGACGAAGGCGAGGCCGACCCCGGTCGCGATGGCTAAGTACCTAACCAGACGGTGCCAGCCCGGGGCTACGCGAGGTCCGCTGTGGTACACGGGGCCGCCCCGGCCCGTCGTGGGGTCGGCCCCGCACTGCGGACACATCGCAGAGATCCTCTCGACGTCGGCCCCACAGCGTTTGCAGACGATCCAGTCCATGTCCCCGAGTGCTTGACGGTCGGAGCCTACCAGCGGGACGAGCTTGCGGATAGAAGGCTTTCGCAGATTGGCCGGAGGTCACCACGACCTGCATCGTCCGAGGAACTGCTGCACACGGCCAGTGGGCCGACAGCGCGCCGACCGGCAACAGCTGTACGAGGGTTAGCGCTCGCGGCCGTGGGTACTGAAGGCCAAAGTCGGGTCGAGGCCCATGGTCTGGGCTGATGCTCGAGATCAACGCGACAGGATGGCGGAGCGAGCGGTGCGAGGCGACGAACAGCTGCACGGGGGACACGGACGACCCCACGTCCTGCTGGCCCTGGCGATCCTCACGTTGACAGTTACAGCAGCAGCCTGTGGCAAATCCACCGGCCAAGCGACCGTGAAGGTGAGCGGGTCCGCCACGGCAAGCCCCAGCCCGCTCGCCGCTGGGACAACGCCCGTTCCGTCAGGTGACTGGCTGCGCTTCGCCTACACTGCGCAGCGCAGTGGTGTCTACCCGTCCGACACAGGGATCGACCGGAGCGATCTGGAGCGGCTCGAGCGGCGGGTGGTCCATCTCTCAGGCGTCGCCGACTCCTCGGCAGTCGAGCTCCACGCGGTGCGGGCCGCTGGCCGCGTGCGCGACCTGATCTTCCTCACCACGACCTACGGAGAGACGATCGCGATCGACCCCGCCACCGGCGCCACCGTGTGGCGCTACGCGCCGCCGGACATCGCCACCTACCAGGGCAGCAGGCAGATCACGACCGCCACGCCGATCGTCGACCCGAATCGTGCCTATCTGTATGCCGCCTCTCCCGACGGCTTCATCCGCAAGCTCACCGTGACTACGGGATCAGAGGTGCACTCGGGTGGTTGGCCGACGCGCGTGACGCTCGATCCGACCCACGAGAAGATCGGCGGGGCGCTGAACTTGAGCGGCGACTCGGTGGTGGTCGTCACCGGCGGCTACATCGGGGACGCTCCGCCCTATCAGGGGCACGTGGTGATGATCGACCGCGCCACGGGGCACATCACCCGTGTCTGGAACTCGCTGAGCTCGAACCGTCACGGCCTGATGAGGCCGAGCTCGTCCCCGGCGAGCGACTCCGCCATCTGGGCGCGATCGGGGGCGGTGATCGAGCCCGGCAGCGGCCGTATCCTGGTGGCCACCGGCAATGGTCCGTTCAACGGCACGACCAACTGGGGCGACAGCGTGCTCGAGCTCTCGCCAAACGCCTCTCGGCTGCTGCACAACTGGACCCCCCGCGATCAGGCGCGGCTCGACGCCACCGACACTGACCTCGGCAGCACCGCTCCGGCGCTGGTGTCGGTAGCCGGCTACCGTCTGGCGGTCCAGGGCGGTAAGGACGGCCAGCTGCACCTGCTGGATCTGAACGCGCTGAACGGAACGCGGGGCGGCGCGGGCAGCCGGCTGGGGGGAGAGCTCCAGGACATCCGCTCGCCCGGCGGCGCACAAGTGTTCACCGCCCCGGCGATGTGGTCGCACGGCGGCCGGGTCTATGTGTTCGTGGCCGACGGCTCGGGCACGGCGGCATACACGGTGCGAGTCGACGGCAAGCCGCGCCTGGTGACCGCCTGGCAGAACGGCTCTGCCGGCACTAGCCCGCTGGTCGCCGGCGGCCTGCTGTACGTGTACGACGAGCTGGACGGGAGGCTGAACGTCTACGATCCCACCGGCGGGCGGCTGCTGCGCTCGCTCCCCGCGGCTGCCGGCCATTGGAGTAGCCCGATCGTGGTCGGCGGGCGGATCATTCTCCCGACCGGCGGCAGCCCCGCCAACAACGCCTCTAGCAGCAGCCTGTTCATCTACCACCTGCCGGGACGATGATCAGGTAGGTCAGGCCCCGGTTTAGTCCGACGCGCGCAGGTCACCCGAACCCGTACGGCGGGCGTTCTGCCAGCACGCAGCCTCGGCGCCGACGCTGTGCCGACCAAGACAAACGCCTTTCCGGGCCCACGTTTCCGAGTCACTGAGCCGCCACCCGCTCCCGGTGGTTTTCCCGGGGTGGCGTTCGTGAGCGTCACGACCGGCACGCCTGCCCTGGCTCGCCGTTGTGTACGAGCCCCGGGCCGACGATCGACTTCAGCCAGCCCTGCTCCGTGCCTGGAACGCAACTACCGCGAGCTGCACGCGGACGCCCGCCGCCTACCCATCTGCGGCGCAGGTGTACCGGCGATCAGCCCGATCCCGGCCAGGCCCCCAAGACGGAGCCGGTCGCGCAGGGCGGCGCGAGGCCGGGCGAAGAACGGGGCGGCCGGGGCGCCTTTCGGCGCCGGCAGCGGCGGCCTTCATGCCGAGCTGCGTGAGCGGTGCCGGGGTTCACGATCACTGGTCGTACAGCGACTGGAAGACGACAAGCCCCGTCAGTTCGTCGGCGTCTGTGGCCGTCACTTCGACGACCATGTAGAAGTTCGGTGTGGTGTAGATGACCGTAGCGACGCCGTTGACGGTGGTCGAGGTGGGGGTGGCGAATGAGCCGCCATCTGTGCTCGTCCAGCTGACGACCTTGCCCGAAGTGTGGACTGCGTTACCGTCAGCATTGGCCAGCTGGGCGCTGATGGTCACCTGCGAGCCGCATCCCGGACGATAGTCATTTGCGGTGAGGATGTACTCGGTGGCTGCGGGGCTGGCTGCGACCCTGACGGTCGCGGTGTAGTCCTGGGTGGAGCCGTCGGCCGCGGTCACCGTGTAGGTGACGGAGTCGCTGAAGTCGTTGCTGGTGTCGCCGCTGACCTGCGCGACGCCGCCGACCTTGACCGAGGCGC
>Ga0302319_10016177_pt1 | contig 13766 bp, 11 predicted proteins | sample Bog_T0_2_FD_203319 | JGI IMG/M metagenome (GOLD analysis project Ga0302319, IMG submission 203319) | Peat permafrost microbial communities from Stordalen Mire near Abisko, Sweden - Bog_T0_2 | ecosystem: Environmental > Terrestrial > Soil > Wetlands > Peat | place: Sweden: Abisko, Stordalen Mire...
GAAGTCGATCCATTGATTGCAGTAAATGACCGGAGCCAGGAGGTTGTGTCGTTCCGGAGCCAAACCGCGACGCTCAACGTACTCTCCGTGGGATCGCGGGATCAGAACATCCTCAATCGCTCCGGGGACAGTCTCCGCATCGACTGGGGGTACTTCCATCTGGCCATACCCAAAGACGAGGAATCGACGGCGGTGATCGCACCAGAGGTTTCGAGGGCATACACAGAAATGGGAAGGCTGCCGGCGAGCGACTCGATGGACATGCCGCAACCCGCGAGCAGGACCGCTCCGCACCTTGCGGCAGTGCTCGACTTCGGATCTGTTGAAGCGAAGCCTGTCGCGCGTCATCTGCTTGTTTCCTACACTGAGGGCTACGCCATTCAGTATCTAGAGCGCAATATGCGCCCCTACTGGCAGCGAAATAACACGACGGTTGAGGATATGCTCGATCTTGCCGAAAAACAGTATTCCGCTCTGGATGCACGTGGCGTGGCGTTCGATGCGGAACTGGCTGCCGATCTGACGAAGGTTGGCGGAGGGCATTATGCCGCGCTGGCGATCCTGGCATATCGGCAGACTCTTGCAGCGCACAAGCTTGTAGCCGATGCGAATGGCGATCCGATGCTCTTTGCGAAGGAGAACTTTTCAAACGGCTGCATTGCTACGGTCGACGTGCTCTATCCGTCAGCGCCATTCTTTCTCTTCTTCCAGCCAAAATTGCTTGAGGCGCAACTTCTCCCTGTGCTCGAATACGCCACCTTGTCCCGCTGGAAGTTCGCGTTTTCCCCACATGATCTGGGGCAATATCCGCTGGCCAATGGACAAGTTTACGGCGGCGGAGAGAAGACTGAAGAGGACCAGATGCCAGTGGAGGAGAGCGGCAACATGCTCATTCTCGTCGACGCACTGGCGCATGCCGAAGGCAGCGCGCAACTGGCGGAGCGGTATTGGCCGGTGCTTACAAAGTGGGCTCAATACCTGAGGGAGAAGGGGCTTGATCCAGAGAATCAACTCACTACAGATGACTTTGCGGGGCACGTCGCGCACAACGCCAACCTATCGATTAAGGCGATCGATGCGCTGGCCGCGTACGCCGACCTGGCGCATCTGCTCAAGGAGGAGGGCGTGGCGAAGGAATACAGCGCCGATGCGAAGTCCATGGCCGGTAAGTGGATTGGGATGGCTGTTGAAGGCGATCACTTCAAGCTTGCATTTAACAGCCCCGGTACGTGGAGTCAAAAATACAATCTAGTGTGGGATCAGCTACTTGACTTCAACCTGTTTCCCAAGAGTGTTCGGGAAAATGAGGTAGCTTTTTACGAACAGAAGATCAATACCTATGGTCTTCCGCTCGACAGTCGCGCGGACTACACTAAACTCGACTGGTCTGTGTGGACGGCCACCCTGGCATCGACTCCGCAACAATTCAGCGCGATCATCGATCCGATGTATCGCTGGACAAACGAGACGCCCTCGCGAGTGCCTTTGACCGACTGGTATGACACCAAGACCGGGAAACAGATTGGCTTTCAAGCTCGCAGCGTTGTTGGCGGTGTTTTCATCAAAGCGCTTTCCGATAGAGAACTCACGGCGAAGTGGCGTGCTGCGGCGGCGTTGCACGCGGGCGGCGAGTAAGCGCCGGGCTCCGGGATATCTCGATTCTGGTCGGACATTTTTTGCTTGATGGCATCGACAACGATAACAACAGCACAGATTAGCTGAACGGCAAGGCCGATGTGATCAAGCTTCCAGCGGAAGCAATTGCTGGATTCAAAACGATGACGAGCGACTTTCCCGCGGAGACTGGCTGCGCCGGAGGAGCCAAGGTGAATGCGACGCTTCGGTCGGGTTCGAACCGACTCCACGGTTCGGTCTGGGAGTTCTTTCACAACGATGCGTCTGACGCGGGCCTGCATGGCTGGGCACACTTGCAGCAGCCTATGCGGATGTGGGCGAGTTCGACGAGGCGGCTAAATGGGAACAACGCGCAATCGACCTGGCGTCCTTTTCTGAAACACTTGGCGGGTGTATGGCGCTCCTGCAGCCGAAGGCACCCATTTGCCAGCGATGAAGCTTAGATGCAGAGCCGCTTCGCGATCGGACTCGCGCGATTTCCACCGCGTCTAACAGGTGAGCGACGTATTTTATTCCCGCGGGCAAAGGTTTTGAAGCAGTTTCGACAGTGCTCTAGAAATGGTTCCAGAGCGACTGGTTATACACTTCGTGGTGGTACTGCACCTCAGAGGTTTTGACGTAGGTTCCCAAGAGGCGCGGGGAACGGTCGGCTGCGGCCTGCTTCAGGTCGGCGAACCGGCCCTGCACGTCGGCACCTAGAATCTCAGTGATCCAATCGGAGGATTTGAAGTCTTCGATTGCGTGTTGGATATTGTCCGGCAGGTAGCGATGGGCCTGGCGGAGGTTATCAATCTGGGCCGTGGAGCCGTCGATGCCTGTCTTGAACAGCGAGTAGAGAGTGAGGTAGGGGTTCGCGTCTGGCGCGACGGCGCGGACTTCAACACGCATGGACTTTGAGTTGCCGATGGGCACGCGCACCATCGATCCGCGGTCGGTGGATGAAGCCTTGATCTGGTTGGGCGCTTCGAAGTGCGGATCCAGACGGCGATAGGCGTTGACGCTGGGGTTCATGATGAGGCAGAGGTCGAGGGCGTGGGTGAGAATGCGGTCAATGAACTCCCAGCCGAAGGCGGAGAGTTTCTCAAGGCCGTCCGCGTCCCAGAAGAGGTTGGTCTTGCCCCGGGAGATGGACATGTTGGTGTGCATGCCGCTGCCATTGACGCCGACAACCGGCTTCGGGAGGTAGCAGGCAGTGAAGCCCATGCTGCTGGCAATCTGGCGGGTGAGCAACTTGTAGAGCTGAATCTGGTCAGCGGCCGCGACAGCTTCGCCGTAGCCGTAGTTGATCTCAAACTGGCTGGGCGCAACCTCAGGATGATCCTTCTCATTCTGGAAGCCCATGGCGCGTTGCACTTCGGCAGAGGTGTCAATGAACTGGCGCAACGGGTCTAGTGGCAGCGCGTGATAATAGCCGCCGGTGTTGATGAAGTCGAAGCGGCCGGTCTCGTGGAAGCGCTTCTCGGCATCCTTGCCGGCGAAGAGAAAGCCCTCAATCTCATTAGCCGCGTTGAGGGTGAATTGCTTTTCCTTGAAGAGCGTGTCGGCGTAGTTTTTGAGCACGCCGCGGAGGTCACCGGAGTAAGGGGTTCCGTCCTTATCGATGACGGTGCCGAAGACCAACACCTTGCCTGAACCGAAGACGTCCGCGGGCACCCAGTAGAACGCGCCCCAGTCGATGCCCAGGCGCAGGTCGCTTTCTTTCTGTTCAGTGAATCCGCGAATCGAGGAGCCGTCGAAGGTGAGGTTTTCATAGGCACCCAGCAGGAATTTCTTATCGTAGTCGAGCAGGTGCAGGCGGCCTTCGAGGTCACTGAAGAGGACGGTCACGGCCTTGATACGCTTTTCGTCGGTGAGGTACTTGATTCGCTTCTCCTGGATTTCGCCGGGTGAGACTCGGTTCTTGCGATCGGCCTTGGCCGCCAGGTTGAGCTCCTCCAGTTCCTCATAGGAGAGGGCTAAGAAATTGCGATACTCAGTGGGCATGGAATCTCCTTATTAGCGAGGATAGGTGGGGCAACGGGATCGATCACCAGTGTCAGAAGGGCGGCGCCCGAATGCAAAATGGGGCATGAAGGAGCAGGAAGCGTAGTGCGCTTCCCACTTCCCCATACCCCGATTGCGGAGGGACTTTGCCAAACCTGCTGCGCCACACGATCAATCCAACTGGTAAAGAGATTGGAGAGAATGTTGGATCAGGGTTTCGGGACGCTGTTGATGGTCTTCAAAATGCGCGAGACGATCTGGTAGGGATCGCCCTCGGAGTTGGGGCGGCGATCTTCCAAATATCCCTTGTAGCCGTTCTTGATGAAGTTAACGGGCAACCGGACCGAGGCACCACGATCGGAGAGACCATAGCTGAACTTATCAATGGCTTGCGTTTCGTGAAGGCCAGTCAAGCGCAGATGGTTGTCGGGGCCATAGACGGCAATGTGCTCCGGGACGAATTTCTCGAATGCTGCCATAAGCGCTTCGAGGTACTCCTTGCCGCCAACTTCACGGAGATACTTGGTGGAGAAGTTGCAGTGCATGCCGGATCCATTCCAGTCACCCTTGAGCGGTTTGCAATACAGTACAACATCCACTTCGTATTTTTCGCAGAGGCGCATGAGCAAATAGCGGGCGGTCCAGACGTCGTCGGCGGCTTTGGCTGAGCCTTTGGCAAAGATCTGGAACTCCCACTGGCCTTTCGCAACTTCAGCGTTGATGCCTTCATGGTTGATACCGGCGGCAAGACAGGCTTCCCAGTGTTCTTCGACGATGGTCCGAGCAAGGCTGCCCATGTATTTGTAGCCGACACCGCAGTAGTAGGGGCCTTGGGGAACAAGCGGAAAACCGTCTTTCGGCCAGCCGAGCGGAGCGCCATCTTTATAAAGGAAGTATTCCTGTTCAAGGCCGACCCACAGGTCTGGATCGTTCTCGATGGTTGCACGCATGTTGGTGGAATGCGGAGTGCCATCCGGATGCATGACTTCGCTAAGCACGATATAGGCATTGTTACGGCTTGGATCGGGATAAAGAGCTACCGGTTTCAGTACGCAGTCAGACTTACTACCCTCTGCCTGCATGGTGGAACTGCCGTCAAACCCCCAAAGGGGGAGGTCCTCAAGGGTAGGTGGTTTCTCAAAAGCCTTGAGCAGACTCTTTCCGCGCAGTTCAGGAACGGGCTTCTTGCCGTCAAGCCAGATGTATTCGAGTTTGTACTTTGTCATGGATCTCCTTTTGGGCTGGGAAACTAGAGGGGTATTCAACGAAATGCTATGGGTCAATTCATAAGGAACCCATGAGGATTTTGAAGAGAGTAGGAGTGGAATGATGCGATTAGCGGTGGCGGGCAACCAGGATCATCAGCAAGAGAATCACAACGGGGATGAGCGCCAAACCGCCGATATACAATATCTTGCGGGAAAGATGGGATTTGCGCTTTTGCCAGTCCCGCAACTCCGGACGGTCCTCGACACCGACCTGATCGGGATGCTCGAGGTCCCACGCGAAGTCGTGGGCTTTCGCATATCGATTTCTGGGATCTCGCTCCAATGCGCGATACAAAACCTCCTGTAGTTGCGGCGAAATGGAGGGGTCGGCAACGCGGGGCGGCGTGGGATGGTTCAGGAGGCGATCATTCATCGCGGCCAGGGGCGACGGGCCTGAAAAGGGTACCCTGCCGGTGAGCATTTCATAGAGAATGACGCCGACAGAATAGATGTCTGACCGGCCGTCCCCGCGTTTACCCTTGACCTGCTCCGGAGAAATGTAGTTTGGTGTGCCGAGGGTTGCGGTGAAGTTGGCGTAGGTGAGGCGGCGCGCCGCGGAGTCGCTGGCGATGCCGAAATCGATGAGCTTGATGTTGTCATCCGCGTCGACCATGATGTTTTCCGGTTTCAGATCGCGATGGACGACGCCGTTGGCATGGATGTACTCGAGGGCGTCAAGAATACCGATGGCGATGCGGATGGCGCGGTCCTGCGGGATCTTGCCCTCGTCGAGGATATGGCGCAGAAGACGGCCTTCGCACCATTCCATGACCATGTACACGCGGGAGCGCTTCTCTCCTCCAAAGACGCGCATCACCTTGGGGTGGCTGAGTTTCTCGCCAATGCCGGACTCGCGGATAAATCGGTCAAAGAGGATAGGATCGGCTTCAAGGTCAGGGTGAGGAATCTTCAAGGCAACAACGCGGTCATCTCGCATGTCAGTAGCGCGATAGATTGAGGCCATTCCGCTGCGGGCGACAGACGCGTCAATGCGGTAAGAATCGATTTGCGAACCGGCCTCTAAGGCGTCGTAAAAGCCCATCGTGCGTCATTCTCCATGAATGTAACTGGTCTTACTGTATCGGGTTGGGGTACACGAGTCGTAAAAAACCGGTGAGACAGCTTGAATGTTCGGCCGGGTCCAGGTTGAATTCCGGATATTGACCCGGAAGCGGGAGCGGATTTCAACTCGGAAGACGGTAGGGACGACCACGGTACATGCCCACCTGCTCAACAGAGCGGATGCGGATGACCTGAGCTGTGGTGTTGTCGTTCCCGTCGATTTCGACGGCACGGGCAACTAATTCGCGGGCAATTTCTTCGACATTCCCCTCCTGCGAGACGATTCTGCCGATTTCTTCCTTAGTCATCTCATCGTGGAGGCCGTCGCTGGAAAGAACGAGCACATCCCCAGCGAGCACGGTGAGCGCGGTGGTGTCTGGAGAGACAAACATCTCCGGTCCCAGCGAGCGAAGGAGCACGTGCCGGGATTCGGAGTCGGCCATTTCACTAACGGTGATGAGGCCCATCTTTCTCTGCTCGTTGACCCAAGTATGGTCCTGGGTGACCTGCTTGGCAACGCCGCTGCGGACCAGGTAACAGCGGGAGTCACCCACGTGGGAGACGACGGCCTGGTCGTGGCGGAGAGCGCAGGCGACGACGGTTGTAGCCATTCGCCTCCCCCGATACTCCGGTGCCAGAGTGCAATCATGGACGGCGGAGTTGGCATGCTGGATGAGACGCGGCAACAGGCCAGCCAGCATGGTTCCGGCCTGGGCCCGGGCGAACTCCGCGGTGATGGTGGATATGGCGGTGGCCGAGGCGACTTCGCCTAGATCCATGCCGCCGACGCCGTCGGCAACGACGAAGAGATACCCGTGGGAACGGGCCTGTTGGCGCGAGGAAGGGATGAACGATCCCATCGCATCTTCATTATTGGTACGCACTTTGCCGAAATCGCTTGCCTGGCCGAACTGAATATCAAGCATGGGTGCCGCCTGGCGGATCTCCCGGTAGGTTTCCGTAAGGGCATTCCTGAGGTTGTGAAACATCTGGCTCTAAAATGCCACTGATTGGCTGCGAACTCGTTGTTAGACCAAGGAGCCTGACGGCGCGTTGCTGCGGAGCTTGGTGGAAGTGGGCCAACATTTAGTAATGCAAAACGGACATAAAAAACATATGATGATTGCAAAAGATTCCCTGATTTACTGGATCAAATGACCTGTCAGGCAGGCCTCTCAAAAGAAAACACATAGAGAATTACCCGATTGCGCCCTGGCGCACCCCAAGGAATCGCCGCAGATTAGTAGGCAAATGGAGTAACTGTTAAAATGTCCTTGCGCTTTCTTCTTGTCAACATGGGCTTCCGTCAACATCAGTCCATCTGGGGCGCTGGTGTCCGTGGAGATTTGAACGGCAGCGGGGACGTCGAGGCAACGCGCGCAGTCAAACCGGCGAAAAGACCGGCGTACCCGCGATCCCGTTTCCTTGAAAAGGTTGGTAACTGGTTGTCAGGTGGCATTCTTCCAGTGCGTTTTGTCTACGAGGCAAGACGCGGGCGTGGCTCCGGATTGCGCCTGCTCTTGTTCACGCTGGAGTGCGCGCTGGGGATTGTGGCTGTGATTCTGGTGGCTGCCCTGGCGCACTGGTCGGATTGGCTGCTTCCTGTGGCGGTGCTGCTCTATCTGCTGATTGTGATTCCCATCGCATTGTTGTGCGGATTCTGGCAGTCCGTGATTGTGTCGCTCTCCGCGGTGGTGGTGCATGGGCTTTTTACCGCTCGTCAGCCCCAATTGCATGCGACGTTCAATCCGGCGGTGGATCCGGCCAACTCGGTGACGTTGCTGGTATTCGTGCTGGTGGCGTTGACGGTGAGCCGACTCTCAGCGCGTGTGACAGGAAACGCACGGGAGGCCGAGTCAAAGGGTGGACAGATGCACGATCTTTACGAGTTCACCCGTCGGACGCTGCAAATGAATCTCCATGTGGAGCCGGGCGCGCAGTTGGCGGAACTGGTGCATGAGATATTTGCGCTCGAGGCTGTGGCGGTATTCGACGCCGACCTGCACAACGTGTACCAGGCTGGGTATTGGAGCTTGGACCCGCAGGAACTGGCGCAGAATGTTTATTATTTCGAGACTTCGGATGACGATCCTGAAACCGGACTGGGGCGCCGGGTGGTGCGCCTGGGGACGGTACCTGTGGGCAGCCTGGTAGTGCGCGGCGAGACGACTCCGCTGACTAATAACGCCATTGCCTCGCTGATTGCGATTACCTTCGACCGATACCGCGCCTTTGCGAACGAGAGCAGGATCGAGACGGAACGGAGGACCGAGCAGTTGCGCGCTACGGTGCTGGACAGCCTGGCGCATGCCTACAAGACGCCGTTGACGGCGATCCGCGCGGCGAGCACGGGTCTGGGAGAGATGGGCCATTTGTCGATGGGGCAGGCGGAACTGGTGGGGCTGATCGATGAACAGACCGGCCTGCTGAGCGAGTTAACAAACCGGTTGCTGACCACGGCCCGGCTGGATGCGGGCGAAGTAGCGGTGAATGCGGCCTCGGTGGGTGTGGGGCCGATGATTGAAGAGATTGTGACCAGCCTCGTAGATCGGTTGGCCAGCATGAAGGTATCAATCGAACTGCCAGACGATAACCTGGTTGTTTGTTGCGATCGGCAATTGATGATCATGCTGCTGACCCAGTACGTGGATAATGCCTGCAAGTACTCTGCATTCGGCACCACGATCACGATCCGCGCGGTCCATGCAAATGCGGAGGTGATTTTCTCAGTGCATAGCTACGGTCCGGTGATTCCGATGGCGGACCGGGAGCGAATCTTCAATCGCTACTATCGTTCCTCCACGCAATCGAACCGGGCTTCTGGCACTGGGATCGGCCTTTCCGTTGCCAAGCGCGTTGCAGTGATTCACGGCGGCTATGTGTGGGTTACCAGCGATGAAATGGAAGGGACTACATTTTTTGCAGCAATTCCAGCTCCTGCACTAAAGAGGTGTTCTGCATGATCCAGCCTGTCATTCGCGTACTGATCGTTGACGATGAATCGGCAATTCGGAGGGCGCTGCGGCCTCCGCTGCTCGAACTGGGCTTTCAGGTAGCCGAAGCTTCGCGGGGTGAAGAGGCGTTGCAGCTTTTGCGGCCCGGCGCGGTCGATGTTGTTTTGCTGGATGTGAACATGCCGGGGATTGGCGGGATTGAGACGCTGCGCCGGATCCGCTCGTTTGCGCCCAGGATCCCCATTCTGATGCTCACAGTTCGCGACCAGGAAGAGGAGAAGGTGGAGGCGCTTGACCTGGGGGCCGACGACTATGTGACCAAACCCTTCAGCACGCGGGAACTGGTTGCACGGATCCGCGCGGCGGTGCGCCGCGTGAAGGCTCCGCTGCGCGCGGAAGATGCGCCGATTGAGATTGGAGAGATTCGCCTGGAGCCGGTGAAGCGGGTAGTGACCAAGCGAAGTCAGCCGGTGCATTTGACGCGCAAGGAGTTCGATATTCTGCACTGCCTGATGATCCGCGCGGGGCGCGTGGTGACCTACGCCAAGCTGCTTACCGCGGTGTGGGGCGCCGACTGCCGGGAAGAGGTTGAGTACCTGCGGACGTTTGTACGGCAACTCCGCAAAAAGATTGAAGACGATCCTTCGACGCCCTTGTATTTGCTGACGGATGTTTATGTCGGATATCGTTTTGCGGATGCGCAGATGTTCCAAGAGGCAGTGGCTGCAGTGGGAATTGCACCGCCGCTGGCGAGCGTGCTGGAAGGTGCGCCGGAAGAGGCTTCCTGAAGGAGCGTCCGGTCTCGAAGCAAACTGGATGACGGTGCTATTCGTCGTAGTGGAGCAGACTGAAGACGTCGTATTCGGTGAAGCGGTCGCGGCCCTTGAGGAAGTCGAGTTCGATGGCAAAGGCAAGGCCGGCGATCTCGCCGCCTAGTTGCTTGACGAGCTTCACGGTGGCTTCCATGGTGCCGCCGGTAGCGAGCAGGTCGTCAACCAGGACCACGCGCTGGCCGGGTGCGATGGCGTCAAGGTGAATCTCAAGAGCGTCAGAGCCGTACTCTAAATCGTAGGTCACGCGGGCCACGGGGGCGGGCAATTTTCGGGGCTTGCGCACGGGAACAAAGCCGGCGTTGAGGCGATAGGCGAGGGCGGGGCCGAAGATGAATCCGCGGGCTTCAATGCCGAGGACGAGGTCGATTTTGCGGGCTATGTAGTGAGCTGCGAGCGCGTCGATGAGTTGCGCGAAGCCGGTTTTATCTTTCAACAGAGTGGTGATGTCGTAGAACAGGATGCCTGGCTTGGGGAAGTCGGGCACGGTGCGGACCAGCGTTTTGAGGGCGTCTACATTGATCGGCTTGGCAGAGCTGATCGCGTTCGATTCATCGGGCATACGTTCGTCCACTCCTGGATGGCAACAGATAAGAATGTGGTTCGGCTTCCCTACAGATTATAGAAGGCGGGGATACGGGGGTCTGAGACGGGGAAAAAGAATGACTTCAAATGGCCGCTCATAGAGTGTGTCGACAGTGCGAATAGGTTGCCTACAAAGTTGCGATTCATGCGAAATGTTGGCCTATAGGGTTGCATTTCTTCGAGGCCTTAACTTTGTGGACAACCTGTGGGCGCGAATCGGTTGCTGGGAATTGAGGTTTTGGAGGCAAAGGGTTGTCGAGAATTGAACACATTTTTGCAAAATGCGCTGAAACTGCACGATATATTGGCGTAACCTATTGATCCTGTGTGATTTATTCTGATTTTGTTTACTGTGCAGTTGCGCTTTGAAATGCGCTCTTTGTCCGAGGCGTTTCTCTGAGAAGCGCGACCAGGAATGTTGAGATGGAAAGACACGATGGCCGATGGTTGGCTTTTGTGGTTTCCCAGGTCCCCAAATGCGAGGGACCTGGGCCACCCGACTTTTGTGGTCTCCCGCCCATCGACGAAGACCTGTCGCCTTACCCACGGACAAGGAGCGCGTCGCCTTGGGATCTCTGCTGTTCCCTGTTCGCTGGCTTTACCATGCTCCTTCGATTCTGAAGGAATCGAGGTTGGCGGCTTCGCTGTCGTCGAGGTAATGCTCGATGAGGCGGTCGACGCGACTGCCGCGCGGACCGCGGCGCAGGCTGGCGCGGAGTTCGGCGAGGTCTTCGGGCGTGCCGTGGGCAACGACTTCCACTTCGCCTTCTTCCGTGTTGCGGACCCAGCCACGCAGGTCGAGTTCGCTGGCCTCGCGGTGAACGAACCAGCGGAAGCCTACGCCCTGGACGCGACCCTGAATTAGGAAATGGAGAACCATGGTCAATGTCATGGAATGCTTTCAGAGCAAGTTTTGCAGATGCGCCGCGTTGGTGCAACCTCGGTCACGCGGGGGTGCGAATTGTTCCGGCAGCGCTTGCAGGGCAATCGCGTGAACAGGATTCCGGATTCGTGCCACCCCTACAGGGCGGTGCATTCGAACTGAAACGCTCTCCCAGGGGTGCGCTGCGGCTTCCTCTGGGCTATTTTCGCCTCCTCCCTTCCGGGAGGGGTTGCCGCTGCGGATCAGTCCAGAGGATTCAAAACATCCAGTTGCGGCCGCGAAGGACGTTGATGCGATTGCGCTGGGGGGGGTGGACCGCGAAGGCGCGTTCTGCAGAAGTTCATCTACACTGGAGAGCATGGTCTTTGTTCTGGACAACTACGACTCGTTTACTTACAACCTGGTTCAGTACCTGGGGGAGCTGGGTGCGGAGGTCGAAGTGTATCGGAACGACGAGTTGACGGTGGAGCAGGTGGAGGCGCTGAAGCCGGAACGCATTCTGCTTTCGCCGGGGCCGTGCACGCCGGGCGAGGCGGGGATACTGGTGCCGCTGATACAGCACATGGCCGGGAAGACGCCGATTCTGGGGGTTTGCCTGGGGCACCAGGCGATTGGCGAGGCGTTTGGCGGGCAGGTGGTGCGCGCACAGCACCTGATGCACGGCAAGACCAGCGCGGTGCAGCACGACGGCAAGGGCGTATTCGAAGGGCTGCGGACACCGCTGACCTGCACGCGATATCACTCGCTGATTGTGGCCGAAGACGGGCTGCCGGATGAGCTGGAAGTGACGGCGCGGACGGCGGAAAACGGCGGCGGTGGAAACGGGACCGTGATTATGGGGCTGCGGCATCGGACGCTGGCGATTGAGGGTGTGCAGTTTCATCCCGAGAGCGTGCTGACCGAAGGCGGGCACCAGATGATTCGCAATTTTCTGAAGATGTAGAGGCCATGGAACGACCGATGTGCCGCATGCGAACGAAGTCCCGCGTTGGTTTGGCCGGATGGCTCTGGCTGGCGGCGGCTTTGTGGGGCGGGTGCGCGGTGTGGGCCCAGGACGCGCCGGCGGTGCCGGCAGGTCAAGCCGCTCCAGCGGCCCAGGCTGCGGCGACCGATGCGGGGCCGATTGCGATTGTGGCGGTGAATGGCAAGAATCCCGATGCGGGGGCTAAGGTGACGGGGGCGCTGGAGGTTTCGCAGGGGAAGGCTATTATTGCCGCGAGCGGGAGTGTGACTGCGGGGAGCGAGACGACGGAGGTGATTCTGCCACACAGGGGAACGCTGCGGGTGTGCGCGTCGACTACCGTGAAGCTGGCTTCGGACTCGAGCGTTCCGGCGGGGGAGACGCCGGGGCTGCTGCTGGCGATGGAGCACGGGGCGGTGGAGGCGAGCTTTGCGACCGGACGCAATGCGGACATTCTGCTGACGCCGGATTTCCGCATCCTGATTGGCGGACCGGGCGCGGTGGAGGTGAAGGTCCGGCTGGGCGAGCACGGCGACACATGCGTGGACAACGCGGGAGTGAACGCGCCTTATGTGCTGGTCTCAAGCGTGTTTGAGGGCGGGGCGTACCGCGTGCAGGCGGGGCAGCGGGTGATGTTTGAGCACGGGAGCCTGCACGAGGTGGTGGACCAGGAAAAAGAACCATGCGGGTGCCCGCCGTCTGTGCCGAAGGGGAACGAATTTCCGCTGGCGCAGAGCGAGGGGCTGGCGCCCCTGGCGAAGCCGGCTGCCAGCGAAGAAAATCATGCCGGTGCGCAAGCGGAGACCGTTGAGCCGCTGGTTTACAAAGGCGCGGACCACGCGGCGCAGCCTGCCCCAGAGGCAGCGCCGGCTGCCGGTGCAGGGACAACGCAGAATCAGGCTGCAAATCCGGCGCCGGCCAAGAAGAAGCCGGGATTTTTCGGCAGTATTGGGCGCTTCTTCAGGCGGATTTTTGGGGCGGAGTGAGAGGCCGGAGTGGCGTAGCAGCTTCGAGATGTAAGTCTCGGGTTGGCACAGACAGTTGTGCCATTGGACACCATGTTTCTTTATGGGCGGAATTCCTGGGTGAAAGAAACGATGGGGGTATGCTAGGTGGAAGGCAATGGAAAGGCTATGGGCATGAGTTCCAAGCGTAAACCCCGCGCGGCGGGTATACCGCGCATTGAATCGTTAAAGGTTGGGAATTACCGTGCTCTTCATCGCGTCGAGCTGGCATTGACTCCGATGACGGTTCTTCTTGGCCCCAATGGGAGCGGAAAATCGACGATTTTTGATGTATTCAATTTTCTTTCGGAGTGCTTTCAGTCTGGACTCCGTTATGCATGGGATCGGCGCGGACGAAGCAAGGAACTCAGGACGCGCGGTTCAAGTGGCCCAATCCGATTTGAATTGAAGTACAGGGAGCGGCCTGGAAGCCCCGTGATTACCTACACCTTGGCAATCGACGAAGGACAGAAGGGGCCGGAGGTCGTGGAGGAGTCGTTACGGTGGCGCAGGCAGCGGTACGGAAACCCGTTCCGGTTCCTGGAATTCCACCATGGAGAGGGGCATGCCGTCAGTGGAGAAGAGCCGGATGAGCAGGCTC
>Ga0302319_10016178_pt1 | contig 13766 bp, 9 predicted proteins | sample Bog_T0_2_FD_203319 | JGI IMG/M metagenome (GOLD analysis project Ga0302319, IMG submission 203319) | Peat permafrost microbial communities from Stordalen Mire near Abisko, Sweden - Bog_T0_2 | ecosystem: Environmental > Terrestrial > Soil > Wetlands > Peat | place: Sweden: Abisko, Stordalen Mire...
TCCGAGGTCGCGCTCCAGCAGCAACGTTGCGCGCTGCACCGCCGGAGTGCGATAGCGGTTGGAGAAGAGCGTGGTGGAGGTCGTCTGGGCGACCGCAGCGGGCGGCGCTGACGTGAAGGCGCACGGATAGCCGAACGACTGTTGTTGCGTGGTGACCTGAGGGCAGTCGGTGACCGTCAGAGGTGTGATGCGAATGTGCAGCGTCGTAGAGGGCAGCGCCGTGTCGACGAGGGCCGCGCGAACTGTGGCTCCCGGCGTACGCCCGAAGAATACGCCATAGCCCGCGTGGACCGTGACGAGATTGAAGCGGGAACGCCAGCGCGGAGACCACGTCGCCGCGATCCGCGGGCCGATGTTGTTGCGATCCTCAGGAAAGACCGCCGTCGCGCCTCCGAAGGGGAGCGCCAGTGCCGCTACGTCCGCGTCCAGCGTGGGGTTCGGAGCCTGTGGCGGCGGCAGCAGCGTGTACTCATAGCGCGCGCCGACGGTGAGGCTCAGGTCGCGGCCGAGATGCAGCGCATCTTCGGCGAAACCTGCGACGTCATGCGTCGTGAACTCGGTCGTCGTGGACCCGAATCCCTGGGTGTAGCTGCGAAAGCAGAAGACGTGCAGCGCGGACCCAATCGCTTCAGGACAGCCGGCGGTCGGATAGGCGTACACATTCAGGACATAGTCTGTTATCCAATCGACGAGGCCGCCGGCGTGGCCTTTGGCGTTGCTGCTGTCGTAGAGCATGGAACCCTCGGCCGCGTTCAGCGACTGGATGCGATCGTGCACGCGGCTCCAGTCCGCGCCCAGGGTTAGAAGATGGTGGCCGGCGCGGAGTTGGAGCGTGTCCGCCAGCTCGATACGCTCCTCGATGGGAGAGGCGATTCCGCTCAGATTCGATGGCGTGCCGTACGCGAAGCCGTTCGGCGCAATGGAGATCTGCGGAGCGAGGCCTCCCGGCCCGATGGCGGGCTCCTGCGGTAGCGGCGCGCGCGGGCTTTCGCGCTCCGAGTCGCGAGCGAACTGCGCGCGCAGATCGTTGTGCATGCGTGACGAGAAGGCGTGGACCCATTGCCCGGCTGCGACGTCGACTTGAGTGGAGCTGTCGCCCAGACTTCCCCTGCCGCGTGCGATGACTGCATCGGAGGCCTGTCCCAGCGCTGCGCCGGCGGGTGCGTTCATCCGATGTCCGCTGTAGGAGAACGTTACGTGGTCGCGCGCGCTGAGCTGTGCATCGGCGCGCAGGTCCAGCATCAGGCGGTAGGCAGACCGCGCGGTCGTTCCGCTGAGGCTGTCGAGATAGTCGAGCGCGGAGTTGATCGCCGTGGTGCCGACTCCGCGGTTGGCCAGCAATGCTAGTTGCATCGGCGTGAGTGCATAAAAGCTGGCCAGCGCGGGCGTAGAGACGATGTGGTCGTCTTTGAGCTGCAACTCCGCGGAGGCGAAGAGGCCAGCGCGTTTCCGCAGCGCCCAACGGCCCGGAAGCGGAAGCCCCGCAGCACCTCCGATTTGCACCATACTGCCACTCGGCTTGACGGGAGCGCTGGTGACCACGCCATTCTGATAGTGCGTTTCGATGGAGAACGGATTGGTGGCAGCCCAGGCGCTCTCGCGCAACAGCAGGAACGCGCTGCCGTGCAGATGGTCTGTGGCGCTGCGCGAGGTGACCTCCAGAAGACCACCCGCGCCTCCGCTCTGCGCGGAGTAGCTGTTCGACAATACGCGGAAGCTCTGCACCGCACTGAGGCTGTAGCTGGTGCGTAGACTGGGGCCGTCGCCGGACGCGCCGCGCGGTCCGGAACGGTACGATTGCTGCGCGGAGAGTCCATCCACCGTCTCCACATCGTGCATCGGAGCGAGGCCGCCGAAGCTCAACCCCACCGCAGGTGTTCCGGTGTCGCCGGAGCCGCGTGCGGCGTCGTGACTCTCCTGCTGAACATCGTCGTCCGCAGTGCCGGGATCGCTCGCTATGGGAGCGGCAGCGTTCGCCAGCGAATCCAGCTCCGCCGCGCTCTCCCACTGCCGCGCCTCGAGGGGCAACTGAAGGGTCTCGTCCTGGCCGAAGGCGGCATCGAACTCCATCCCCGCAGTGGACGTGCCGGTTCCGCTTCCGCGGGTTGCGCCGGCGCCAGGACTCTGTGCCGAGAGCAGCCCGCAGCCCGACGCGAGCAGGAACGTCGCTGCCATCACTGCGTGGCAGCGTATAAAGATCTTCCCAACTGAAGCGAGACGATAAAACACCAGCCGAACCCCGCCCCGGGGAAGTGGCCGGAGCTCCACAGGCACAACAGAGGCACAAACGATTCACGCAGCAAACCCATCAACGGCAGCCGCTGCGAGAGACAGAGAAACGGGCGTGAAGGCAGCGTAGCGAACTTTCGCTGTTTTGGGAAGAAAAAGATTGCACTCCGCGTCGACTGCTTCGGGCAAAAGAAAGGGGCGATGGCCGCAGCCACCGCCCCTTACGGTTATGCCCTGCCCAGCTTAGAAGGCGAAGCGGGCCGAGATCTGGATCTCGCGCGGCGTGTAGAGGAAGCCGCTCGAGTTCACGCTGGTAGGTACACCGAAGGTGCTCGGCTGGTAGGTTGCCGTGCCGATCAGCGGTGCGGTTGACCCGGCACTGGAGAAGACATACGCGGTAGTTCCGGCGGAGGTCACGTTCTGGTGATTCGCCACGTTGAACAGATCGGCGCGCAGCTCCAGGTTGTAGCGCTCCGTCAACTTGAAGCCCTTCAGAACGCGGAGGTCGTCCACGATGTCGCGCTTCAGCTTCAGAGTGTTACGACCCAGGAACGGAATATAGGAGATGCCACCCGCTCCGTTGTAGCCGCTCGACACCGAGGCATAAGAGTTGAAGCTGCTGGTGCCGTAGGAGTAGGGCAAGCCGCTCTGTGCCTGGAAGGAGTCGTTGATGCCCCATCCATTCGCCATCCACTTCAGCCAACTCCCGCTCTTGATCGTCGGGAAGGTATACAGAGCATATCCCGTGATCCGGTTGGGTACGTTGAAGTTGGAGTTGCCATAGTTCGCCCGGGCGTTGCCGTACGGGTCATACCAGCTGTTGGTGCTGGCCGAGGTGGAGGCGTTCTGGTTGAAGTCCAGAGCGTGAGACCAGGTGTAGTTGAAGTCCGTGGAGAAGCCATGGAAGTTCTGGGTCTTGATCTCAAAGACAATAGCGTTGTAGGCGGAATCGACGTTGCTGACGATCTTCGTGATGCCTACAAAGTTCGGGTTGATATAGCTGGTGTAGGTGGGGATGGAAACCTGCGTACCGTTGGCCACCGGCCCCTTGCCTGTGCTATCGGAGAAGGTCAGAGTTACGTTCTGCACCGTCGCCGGATTCAGGTTCACGTTCAGAAAGTTGGGCAGCTCGCGGCCCAGCGACCCGAGGTAGCTGACCGCCAGCACCGTACCGCCGCCGAGTTGCTGCTGCACGATCAGGTCAAACTCATGCACCTGCGGGTTCTGGAAGTGCGAGTCGAAGTAGTAGGAGCTGGGCGTTGCGAAGGCACCCGCCGGCTGCGTCACCGAGCCGTTGGTGCCCGCGGTCACGTTCGGAAGGACGTTGGCCAGCATTGGTCCGCCCTGCGTGTTCTTCAGGCTGGCCGTGTACTGGCCCAGAGCGCTGCCGGTGTTGAGATAGGCGTTCAGAATGGTCGCGTTGATCATACGACCGTAGTACAGCCCATAGCCGCCGCGCAGAACTGTTTTGCCGTTGCCGTAGACGTCATAAGCGAAGCCGATGCGTGGTCCGAGGTTGTTCTTGTCGCTCGGGCGGTTGGTCAGTCCGGCATAGGGAGTAAAGGTGTACAGCGTGGCGGCAGCCGGATTCTGTACCGTCAGCGGCGCGGTCAGCGTGGAAGACGGGTTCGGCAACGACTCATAGTCGTAGCGCAACCCAAGCTCCAGCGTCAGACGCGGGCTCATTTTGTAGTTGTCCTGCACGAAGAACCCGTAGTCCGTAGTCGCGATGGAGAACGTCGGCATCAAGCCGAAGCCCTCCACGAAGGACGAATAGCAGGGAGACGTTCCCGTGACCGGGTTGACCGTGTAGACCGCGCCGCTCTTGGTTACCGTGGCCGTTGAAGACGCCGCCGTATTGCAGCTGTCTGCCGCTCCGCCGTTGGTGCGCGTGTTCAGATCGGAGAAGTAGTTGCCGATGTACGTGTAGGTGTACACGCCGTTGCTCTCAAACAGGTTATTGAGCAGGTCGGTATTGTGCAGCACATCCACGCCGAACTTGATGCTGTGGTTGCCCCTGGCGAAGTAGGCCGTATCGAAGACCTGCCACTTGCGCTCGTCAGGGTAGGAGGTGCGGTAGGAGTAGTAAGGCGAGCCCAGATAGATGCCGCTGGTAGACTCCGCCAGGTTGATCTCCGGCACATTGCCGGCCGAGGTCCCGGTCCCTTTGAGGTTGGCGTTGGTATATGCGGTGAAGGGCTGCTGGGTCTCGTAGTCCAGCTCGCGCCCGTACTGGTAGCCCAGCTCATTGCTGATGCTGGTGGATATCTGGCTCTCCAGCTTGGCCACGCCGTAGTCCAACTTCACAAAGTCGTTGCCGAAGGTGTCCTTGGCGTAGGGTACCGTCGCCTGCGTCTGCACACCGCCGGGGGAGTCCCAGCGCAGCCGGTGGAACAGGAACGACACGCGCTCCTTGGAGTTGATCTGGTAGTCGAGCTTAGGCGTATTGATCTCCTGGAAGCCGATGCGCGGCGTCACTCCGAAGTCGCCCGAGACGTTCGCCAGAGCGGTGGTGTAGTTCGCCGCGCCGGTCGCGTACGGGATGTTCTCGCGCGCAGCCAGTGCACAGGCCTGCTGGTCGATGGTGCTGCCGGCCGCTGCTGTCGCCGTGGCCACCGAGGCACTGGTGTAGACCAGGCCGGTGTTGGTGCTGCCCGGACCCGCATCACAGGTGCCCGTGGGCAGCGCCGCATCCGGCAAGGTGAAGAATGTGGCGGGGTTCTGGGGCTTGCCCACGCCCGGGAAGATGCGTGAGTGCTGGTCGTAGGTGTAGTACCAGAACAGCTTGTCTTTGATAATCGCGCCGCCAGCCGAGAAGCCGTAGAGTTTGCGCAGATCCTTGGGCTTGAGCGGGAAGGTGCTGAAGGTGTAGCCACCCGTGCCGTTGGGCGTGGCCGTGGTGTTGGTCACCAGCGGCGTGAAGGCTGCCCACTTGCTCTGACGGTCAAAGAAGTAGACCTCGCCGTGCAGCTCATTGGAGCCGCTCTTGGTTACGGAGGTGATGACACCGCCTGCCGCGCGGCCATACTCGGCCGAGTACACACCGGTGTTTACCGCAAACTCGCGCACGGCGTCTTCAGAGGTCGAGTAGGCCTCACGTGTACGCCCGCGCTCCTCAGAGAAGTACGCCTGGTTGTCGTCCGCGCCGTCGATCTCGACGTTGTTCAGCAGCGTGCTGATACCGCGCACGCTGACCAGGCCGAAGCCGTTCGAGTCCGAGACCACGCCCGGGGTCAACATCGCCAGGCTTGACCAGCGGCGGTTGTTCTCGGGCACATTCACGAGAGCCTTTTGATCGAGCACGGATGTCATATCCGGGCTCTCAAAGTTCAGTACCGCAGCATCCGCGGAGACGTTCACCGTGGTCGCCTCACCGCCTGTCTTGAGCACCGGGCGCACCGTGGTCAACTGGCCCACCAGCACGATCACATGGGCCTCGGTCTCCTTGCCGAAGCCCGTCGCGTCAATCGTCACCGTATAGGTGCCTGGCTCCAGCAGCGGGGCGATGAAGTAGCCGCTGCCGTCCGACTTGAGGCTCTTCTGGGCGTTCGTCGCGTCATTCAGGATCGTAACCGCGGCATTTGGGATCGCGGCATCGGTGCTGTCCACCACGGTGCCGGCGATGGCGCCTTCCGTGGTGGATTGGGCACGAGCAACTACGGCGGTGAACGCCGCAACAAACAGCAGCGCCATGCAACGTGTGAGGTTCTTGATGGTCATCGAGGTCTCCTAAAGGTAGCCAACGTGAAAGTTCCACTTCCAATTCAATCTATGGCCCGGGGAGCTCGCGGTGCCACGACGGTTAATAAGCCTGCATCTCCGGAAAATTGGAGTTCCCCCGATTTCGCTCAGTGAATCGAATGGCAGGATGCAGACGCTTGTGGACTTGTATACAGAGAGTCTAGCAGCCGGAGCATCAATCCGAGGTAATTTTTGCGTCGCATCGCGATGAATACCTTGATTTCGCACCATAACTTGAGCAATCTTCAACGACCGCCGCCGCCCTGTAGACTTCAACTTGAGGCGTTTATGTTCATCGATGAGGCGCGAATTCGCATCAAGGCCGGGGATGGCGGCAATGGCTGCATGGCCTTCCGGCGCGAGAAGTTCGTGCCCCGCGGCGGCCCGTCCGGTGGCGACGGTGGCCACGGCGGTGACATCCTCATGCGCTCGTCACTCTCGCACAATACGCTGGTGCACTTCCGCTTCAATCCGGAGTGGAAGTCCGAGCGCGGCGGCCATGGCCTGGGCAGCAATATGTCCGGTGCCGCAGGTGAACATACCGTTCTGAAGGTTCCTGTCGGGACGCTGCTCTTCGACGACGACACCGGCGAGTTGATTCACGACTTCAACCATGCAAACGATGAGATCGTCATTGCGCGCGGCGGTCGCGGCGGTCGCGGCAACCAGCACTTTGCCACCAGCACCCACCAGGCTCCTCGCGAACACGAGCTTGGCCGCGCCGGCGAGGCCCGCAACTATCGCCTGGAGCTGCGTCTGCTGGCCGACGCTGGACTGGTCGGCTTCCCCAACGTCGGCAAGTCGACGCTGATTTCGCGGCTCTCCGCTGCCAAGCCCAAGATTGCAAACTATGCCTTCACCACGCTGGAGCCCAATCTCGGCGTGGTGCAGATCGGGGAGATGCCCTACGAGCGCAGCTTCACCGTCGCCGACATGCCGGGGCTAATTGCGGGCGCACACCTGGGCGCTGGGCTGGGGGTGCAGTTCCTCAAGCACATTGAGCGAACCAGCGTGCTGGTGCACTTGATTGACGTTTCGGATGCTTCTGGACGGCCTGACCCGGTCGACGACTACAACGTCATCACCGCCGAGCTCAAGGCATTCGATCCCACGCTCGCTGCCAAGCCGACTGTGCTGGTCGCCGCGAAGGCCGACGTAGCCAATCCTGACAAGCTGAAGAAGCTGACGACCTTCGCCAAGCGCAAGAAGCTCCCGCTCTACACCATCAGCGCGGTCACGGGCGAGGGAATTGAGAAGCTGAAGTATGCTCTCGCCGATGCCGTGGAGGCCCATCGCACGGTGGACCTGAGCGACGTGCCGCCAGCCGAACCCGCCAAGCGCAAGCCCAACTACCCTCCGCCGGCGCCCTCGGCCAGGGTGCACCGGCGCTGAGCGCAATGGATCAGTAGTGCGGGTGAAAGAGCGCCAGCCACAGCACGCAGCTCACGCCAAACAAAATCACCAACAGCGGCCACCAGCGGTCTAACCATGAATCTCTCGGCGAACTCATCGAATCATTCCTCCCGTTCCCTTCCAAATCTTATCCGAGGAGCTGGCTTGCGACCAATCTCTGTTCTGAGACACTCGACTATCTGCGACTTTCGCGGGTAACATGCCGCTCATGCGTTCGACCCTACTTCTGACACTCGCTCTGCTTTCCATCGCTGCCTCCGCCCAAACTCCAGTCGCAGTGCCAGGCAAAGGCCTCGCCCAGCATGACTTCGTCTACTCCGGCGAGTCGCACAGGCGGAGAATCTTTATCGTGCGCGACGGTCATGTTGCGTGGAGCTATGAACATGATCCCGCCGGCAAGGGCGAGATCTCCGATATGGTGATGCTCTCGAACGGCAACATCCTGTTCGCGCACCAGTTCGGTGTCACGCTCATCAGCCCGGACAAGCGGGTGCTGTGGAACCATGACGCGCCTGCGGGATTTGAGATCCACACTGCCATCCCCATCGGCACAGAGCATGTGCTCTATGTGCAGAACGGCAATCCTGCGACGGTGAACGTGGTGAACATCACGACCGGTGCGATGGAGAAGCAGTTCCCGCTGGCAACCAGGCAGCCGCCCAGCACCCATGGCCAGTTTCGCCATGTGCGGCTTACTCCGCAGGGAACGCTGCTGGTCGCGCACATGGACCTGAACAAGGTCGTGGAGTACGACGCTGACGGTCACGAGCTGTGGAGCTTTCCGGGGAGCTCGCCGTGGGGCGTGGAGCAGCTTGCCAACAACAACATCCTGATTACGGATCGCGTGGGCGTGCGCGAGGTGACGCGGCATGGGGACACGGTCTGGAGCTTTACGCGCGCCGATGCGCCGGGATACAACTTTGCCAACCTGCAGCAGGCCTGGCGGCTGCCCAACGGCAACACGGTCATCAACAACTGGGCCAATGAGTGGAACGGTCCCGACGCCGTGAAGCAGTCTCCGCTACAGGCGATCGAGGTGACGCCGGAGAAGAAGATCGTATGGGTGTTGAACTCGTGGACTCCGCCCGAGGACCTGGGGCCGGCGACGACGCTGCAGTTCCTGGATAAGGACTCAAAGGAGCCGGGAGCACCGGAGGATGTTCACTTCGGCGACATCCACTAGCCTACTGGCGGGAGCGAAAGCGGTTGGCCTTGGCGAACTCATCGCGCAGCTCCGGCGTGCGCAGATTCTCACGCAGATGCGCCAGCCGTTGCTCCAGTGCGAGGAGCGTGTCGGCAATCGGTTCGGTGTTGGTCAACGCGACGTCGCGCCACATACTGTAGGGGCTGGCGCCGAGCCGTGTGCTCTCGCGCAGCGCGCGGCCGCCGATCACCTGTAGCGCGGCGAGACCCTCGGGATCGGATGCGAAGGCGTCCTGCAACAACGCGGAGAGCGCGGTCGCCAGCATTTGCGGGAGGTGCGAGACCCACGCGCACAGCTCGTCGTGCCGCTCGGGGTCGAGATCACGAACGTGCGCTCCGAAGCCGGTGACGAGCGCGCGCCATTCGGTCTCCAGCGGAGATGGATCGTCGTGGAGCGGAGTGAAGAGCCACGTTGCGCCAGCGAAGAGTTTCGCATCTGCCAGCGCCGCGCCGCCGGACTCCTTACCCGCCATGGGGTGGCCGGGAAGGAAAGCCGCTCGTCCCTTTCCGTTGTAAAGAGTCTGCGCCAGCGCCGCGATCTCGCGCTTGGTGCTGCCGACATCGGTGAGTAACTGGCCTTCACCGATGACCGGCGCGAGCGCCTGCATCCAGTCCATCACAGCCATCACGGGCGTCGCCAGCAGATAGACCTCAGCGAGCTGGGGCGCGAGCACGGACTCGCGGCTGGGCAGCGCCTCGTCGATGGCGCCCAAGCGCAGCGCCTCGGCCAGCTCTGCCGGGTTCGCATCCCAACCAAGAATTTCTCCCTGAAATTCACTTGCCTTGAGCGCGAGTCCGACTGATGCTCCGATCAGTCCGGTGCCGAGGATGGCGACGCGCTGCATCAGCCCCTCGCCTGTGCGGAGCGACGATGCGTGAACGCGCGCGCCTTCGCACCGCGGTAGTCACCCGCGATGTGGCCGTGACCACGCACGAGGTACTTGTACGTGGTCAGGCCTTCCAGACCGACCGGCCCGCGCGCATGAAACTTGCTGGTGCTGATGCCGACCTCCGCGCCGAAGCCGTAGCGGAAACCGTCTGCAAATCGTGTGGAAGCGTTGTGCATCAAGCTCGCCGCGTCTACTTCGCACAGGAAACGCTCTGCAATCGCAGCGTCCTCCGTGATGATGCTCTCGGTATGCAACGAACCGTGCGCGTGGATGTGCTCGATGGCTGCGTCGAGAGAATCGACGATGCCGATGGAGATCGCGAGATCACCGTACTCGGTGTGCCAATCAGTGACTCTTGGATCGTTGCCGTAGAAAAACGCACCAGCGGCATCGGTCGTGTAAATCCGCACGCCGCGCGAGCGCAGCTGGTCGGCGAGCTTCGGAAGAAACCGCGGCGCAATGTCGCGATGTACCAGCACCGTCTCGACCGCGTTGCAGGAGGCGGGATAGTCGGTCTTGGCGTCGTCGATGACGCGCAGCGCCAGCTCCTGGTCCGCGGCGCGATCGACATAGATGTGGCAGACGCCCTCCGCATGGCCCAGCACCGGGATGCGCGTGTTGGCCTGCACGTACTCCACCAGCGCCTTGCTGCCGCGTGGGATGACCATATCAATCAGGTCGTGTGCGCCGAGCAGCTCCTGCACCCGTTTGCGGCCCTTCACCAGCGAGACGGCATCCTGCGGCAGGCCGCACTTCGCGAGAGCCTCACGCAGTACATTCACCAGCGCGGCGGCGGTTCGCTCCACCTCGCTGCCGGGCTTGAGGATCACCGCGTTGCCGGACTTCAGCGCCAGCGCCGCGATCTGCGTGACAGCGTCGGGCCGCGCCTCAAAGATCACGGCCAGCACACCCAGTGGCACGCTGATCTTCTGCAGGTGCAGGCCGTGGGTTGCGTTCTTTGCTCCGGCGGCATCTTTGTCGTCCAGCTCGACGGCATCCAGTGTGCGTCCCAGCGGATCGGGCAGCGCTGCGACGGATCGCACCTGCTCCACCATCTCGCGCAACTTGCCGGGGTTCAGCTTCAGCCGAGCCAGCGTCGCTGGCGGGAGCTTGTCTTCTCCGCTGGCGGTCTCCGCCGCGTGCATATCTTTGGCGTTGGCTGCCATCAGATCAGCGCTCGCGGCCTCCAGCGCTTTCGCCATGGCCTCCAGAGCAGCGTTGCGCGCGGCCTCATCGAGCGGCGCAAGCAGGCGGGATGCGTGCTTGGCGGCCAGGGCAATCTCATGCGTTGTGAGCGCGCTCTTCGGAGTGGAGAGGGTCGCAGAGCTCATCGCACCAGCTCCTGCAGCGCCGGTGCAAAGTGCGTGCCGACGGACTCGCCGGCGGCGATGCGCTCCAACACCTGAGGCGTGCGGCCGTTGGCGATGATCACCGGCTTGCCTGCTCGCACGACGATCCGCGCGGACTCCAGCTTGGAGATCATCCCGCCGCGGCCGCGGCCATTGCCGCCGCTGGCGAGCGCGAGAATCTGTTCGTCGATCACCTCGACACCCTCCAGCACCGTCGCGCCAGGACGGCTGGGATGGCGATCGTAGAGTCCATCGACATCCGTGAGCAGCACCAGCAGGTCCGCGCCGATATGCTTCATCAGCAGCGCAGACAGCTTGTCGTTGTCGCCGAAGATCCTCTCGCGGTTGGCAGACTCCGCGGGGCGGTCGAGCTCCTCGGTCGAAACCGTGTCGTTCTCATTGACGATGGGAATCACACCGAGCGTCAGCAGAGCGTCCAGGGTCGCCCGCAGATTGTTGTGCCGCGTGGCATCGCGGAAGTCGTCCTCTGTGAGCAGCACCTGTGCAATCGGGCAGCCGAGCCGGTCAAAGGCATCATCATAGAGCGCCATCAGCCGCGACTGGCCAATGGCCGCGCAGGCCTGTATCTGCGCGACGACCTTCGGCCTCTCCGACAAGGCGAGCCGCTCCATGCCCAGCCCCACGGCGCCGGACGAGACCAGCAGCACCTCGATGCCTTGGTGACGCAATGCGGCGATCTGCTCCACCAGCCCGCACAGCAGGCCGAGCGCCACCTTGCCATCCGGACGCATGATGACGTTGGTTCCGAGTTTGACGACGATGCGACGCAGTTTGAACTCCTGTGCGGAAAAGATTCTAGGCATGCACCTGGGCCACTGCTGGAGCAATGCTGCGGTCGACGACCGGCGCCAGTTGGCGCAGCTTGGCAACCAACTCCTTCAATTGCTCCGGGTAGAGCGACTGTGCGCCGTCCGACATCGCCTTGTCCGGGTTCGGGTGCATCTCCATCAGCAGGCCGTCGGCTCCAGCGGCGACGCTGGCCAGCGCCATCGGCGGCACCAGGTCACGCTTGCCGACGCCGTGCGAGGGATCGGCGACGACCGGCAGGTGACTCAGCTTCTTCAACACCGGGATCGCGGACACGTCCATCGTGTTGCGGGTGTAGGTCTCAAAGGTGCGGATGCCGCGCTCGCAGAGCATCAGATCGTAGTTGCCGCCGGAGAGGATGTACTCCGCGCTCAATAGCACCTCTTCGATGGTCGCCGCGATGCCGCGCTTCAGGCAGACGGGCTTGCGCACGTGGCCGAGCTCGCGCAGCAGGTTGAAGTTCTGCATATTGCGAGCGCCCACCTGGAAGCAGTCGATATATTCGAGCATCGGCTCGATCTGAGAGATCTCCATGACCTCGGTGATGACCAATAGGCCGTACTCGTCGGCGGCCTCGCGCAGGATCTTCAGGCCCTCAATGCCCATGCCCTGGAAGCTGTAGGGCGAGCTGCGCGGCTTGAACGCGCCGCCGCGCAGGAACTGGCATCCGGCCGCTGCGACCTGCTGCGCGCTGGTGCGAATCTGGTCGCGGCTCTCCACGGAGCACGGCCCCGCCATCACGACGATCTCCTCGCCCCCGACCACCAGGCCGTTCGCGAACTTGATGCGCGTGCCCTCCGGACGGAAGCCGCGCCCGGCGAGCTTGTACTGCGACGAGATGCGGTAGGCGTTGTGCACGCCGGAGAGCACCTGGAACTCGGTGATCTCAAACTGCCCGGGTGTGCCCACCCCGGCGAGAATGGTCTGCGTCTCTCCGGTGGTGCGGTGGACGTTGAAGCCGAGTTCCACCATGCGCTCGATCACATTCTGGATCTGCTCATCGGTGGCGTGGTCCTGCATGGCGACGATCATCACTGTATTCCTCGATTTAAAGCCTGAGATAGGTTGCTGCTGTGCGGCGCGGCGAAGTGCCGTGCGCGCGGTTGCGAAACTTTTGAGACTTGGTTGCGGCTACGGCTTGGCCTCGTTGCTTTGGGGCCGCTGCAGCTCGCGCATAACGTCCATGATGCGTTCGTAGACGTGCTGCACCTGCTGGTCGGTGAGCGGGCCGGGGTTGGCTTTGCGAACGTGGTTGAGGACGTGCAGCTCGCGCTGCGGTTCATAGATGGGTGTGCCGCTCTTCTGCTTGAGCCGCCCGATAGCCGCAGCCGCAGCCGCGCGCTCGGAGAGCAGGCGGACGAGCTTGTCGTCCAGTTCATCAATCTTGTCGCGCAATTCTTGAAGTTCCATAGTGCCTCGTGCTCCTGTATCCCTTGGTGCCGGCCCCGTTCATGGCCCGCTGATGGATGGCGCGGCAGGCTCGTCGCCCCCGTCCGCCGGGGTTTCAGTCCCTGTTGATGATACGTGTTTGCGAGAGTTTTCACGCGGAACGGGCCTCCGCAACGGCAACAGCCGCCCGCAGACCGCGAACGAACTCACCGACGGCCCGGGGAGCATCCGCAGGAGGGGTCCGTTCGATGAGGGCGACGATCGCGCTGCCCACCACCGCCGCGTCGGCGAATTCGGCCACCGCACGAACGTGCTGTGGTGTGGAGATGCCGAAGCCCAGCGCAATGGGCAGCTTCGTGAACTGCTTCAACCGCTTCACCAGCGCTTCGGCGTCGCTCGCCAGCTCCGACTGCGTGCCCGTAATGCCCACCCGCGAGATCGCATAGACGAAGCCCTGCGAGTTCTCGGCGATGGCCTTCAGGCGCGCGTCGGGGCTGGTGGGCGCAGCGAGGAAGACCGGCGCGAGCCCGTTCTCGTGCATCAGCTTCAGGTACTCATCCGCCTCTTCGACGATCATGTCGGTCAGCAGCACGCCGTCCGCGCCCGCGGCCTTGGCGGCCCTGGCGAACTCTGACAGCCCCAGCCGTAGCACCGGATTGAGATAGCTGAAGAGGATGAGGCCAGCGTTCGGCCGGGCTGCGCGAATCTCCCTGCAGATGCCGAG
>Ga0302319_10016180_pt1 | contig 13766 bp, 18 predicted proteins | sample Bog_T0_2_FD_203319 | JGI IMG/M metagenome (GOLD analysis project Ga0302319, IMG submission 203319) | Peat permafrost microbial communities from Stordalen Mire near Abisko, Sweden - Bog_T0_2 | ecosystem: Environmental > Terrestrial > Soil > Wetlands > Peat | place: Sweden: Abisko, Stordalen Mire...
TGAGGATGCCGTGATGGTGCTTGCGATGCACCGGGTCCTTGCTCATGTAGAGCAGAGTGTCGTGCATCCAGCCCATGTTCCACTTGTAGCCGAAGCCGAGACCGCCGATATAAGTCGGGCGCGACACCATCGGCCACGCGGTTGACTCTTCCGCCACAGTGAAGGTTCCGTTGCCGCGCGCATAGACGGCTTCGTTCATGCGCCGCAGGAAATCGATCGCTTTGAGGTTTTCGCGGCCGCCGAAGCGATTTGGAATCCAATCGCCCTCCTTTCGACTGTAGTCGAGATAAAGCATGGAGGCGACGGCATCAACCCGCAGCCCATCGACATGGTACCGATCGAGCCAGAACAGTGCGTTGCACAGAAGATAATTCGCCACTTCGCGCCGGCCGTAGTTGAAAACCAACGTATCCCAATCTCGGTGGCGGCCTTGGCGTGGGTCGGCGTGCTCATAGAGTGCCGTGCCGTCAAAGTTTGCCAGCCCACACGGATCGGCGGGGAAATGGCCGGCGACCCAGTCGATGATGACGCCGATGCCCTCGCCATGGCAGCGCTCAATGAAGTCGCGGAACTCGTCGGGCGAGCCGAAACGGCTGGTCGGCGCGAACAGCCCGATCGGCTGGTAGCCCCATGAGCCGTCGAACGGATACTCGCTCACCGGCATGAGTTCAATGTGGGTGAAGCCGAGATCGCGAACATAGGGGATCAGCTCTTCGGCGAGCTCACGGTAGGTGAGATAGCGCCCGCCCTCGGCGAGCCGCCGGCGCCACGATCCGAGATGAACTTCGTAGATCGCAATCGGCGCATCGCGCGCCGCGACGGCAGAGCGGCGCTCCAGCCACGCACTGTCTTGCAAACGATCGTTGCGAAGTTCGTAGACGATTGACGCTGTTCCCGGCGGCCGCTCGGCGCAGAAAGCAAAGGGATCAGCTTTGAGAGCCAACAGCTCACCAGCATCGGACTTGATTTCGTATTTGTAGAGCTCACCAGACAGAATGCCAGGAATGAAGATTTCCCACACGCCGCAGGATGGATGCCGGCGCATCGGATGGCGGCGCCCGTCCCATTGATTGAACGGACCCACGACGCTAACGCGGCGAGCATTCGGGGCCCAAACGGCAAAGCCGACGCCGCTGACGCCATCGATCGATGCGAGATGGGCCCCAAGTTTCTCGTATGCGTACCAATGTGTCCCTTCGGCCAGCAGATGGATGTCGATCTCGCCGAGCAACGGAGGAAAGCGATATGGATCTTCGACTTCGTAATCGTTTCCGCCGATCGCGAAGCGCAGCCGATAGGGAAACGGGCCTTCGGCGTCCAAGCGGCCCGCGAAAAAACCACCAGAGTGGACGCGCTCGAGTTCCAGTCGAGTTTCACCGGTCCGTGCGTCGACGATCGCGGCCGCGTCAGCTTCCGGATGAAAAGCACGGACCACCATGCCGCCGGCGGGGTCCGGCCCGTGCATACCCAGCACCGAGAACGGATCGCCGTGGTTACCCGCGACAATCGCCGCAGCGGCTGCGGTGTCCACTAGTTGCCGCTGTTCACTTGCCATGGCAGATAATCTCCACGATCCCGGCCAGCGGAATATGGATCCAGTCCGGGCGATTGGCAGCCTCGTAACAAATCTTGTAGAGCGCCTTTTCCAGCACAGATATCTCGATCAATTGGCTGAACGAAGCCTCGTTGCGCGGAAACGAGGGACAATCGCCGATCGCGGCGCGATAGCCGGCAAGAAACACCTGTTCGGCGCGCCGACGCCAGTCCTCGCTCCTTAGCTGTAGCGCGCCGCGCGACTCGGGACGGATCGCGTCGTGCTCGTACAAGGCGGACGCCGCTGCGTAATCGAGCGAATGCACCTACCGTGTTGCCTCCAACTCGCCCTCTGCGCGGAGCCAATGCTCGAGGTCTCCTCCGGTCGGCCGACCCTCCAGCTCCCACATGGTATAGGCTCGCTTCGCGATCTCGGTGTGACGATCGGGTAACATCGCACGCCCCCTCCTATCCAGCAGCCTTTTCGAGTATGGGGTCGGCTGTCACTGCCTCAGATATCGCGGCTGCCTGTGGCGTTAGGTCGTGGTAAAGCGCAAGATAGCGGCGCGCTGATTCCGACCAACCGAAATCCTGAGCCATCGCCTGTCGCTGCACCTTGCGCCAAGCCAAGGGCTGCCGGTAGAGCGCCAGCGCCCGTTCGATGCAGAGAAGCATATCGGCACTATTCGCGCTCTCGAACGCGAACCCCGTTGCCGTACCTTGACGGACCGAACGTTCGGCCGTGTCCACTATGGTATCGCAGAGGCCGCCTGTGTTTCTCACGACGGGCAAGGTGCCGTAGCGCATCGCATAAAGCTGCGTGAGCCCGCACGGCTCGAAACGGGCCGGATGAAGCAAGATGTCGCCGGCCGCCAGAACCCTGTGCGCAAGCGGCTCCTCGTAGCCGATGCGGACCGCGATCTGCCCCGGGTGGTGGCGCGCGGCTAGCTCAAAGCGCTCTTCGAGGAGGCAATCTCCGTCCCCGACCAGCGCGCATTGGGCGCCACTCTCGATGATCCTGGGCAACGCAACGGCAACCACATCCGCCATCTTCTGTTCCGTGATCCTGCTCACAAGAACGACGAGCGCAGCCTCCGCATCCACTTCAAGACCGAGTTCCGCTTGCAGCGCCGTCTTGCATACCCGCTTGCCGGCGATGTTTTGCAAATTGAAGTTGGCGGGGAGATGGGCGTCGGTTGCGGGATCCCAAATCCGGTAATCTGCCCCATTGAGGATGCCGACGAGATCTTTCGCGCGACGTTGCAGCAGCCCTTCGAGCCCGCAACCATATTCGGCAGTGAGAATCTCCCGCGCATATGTGGGGCTCACGGTTGTAAGACGATCGCTATAGCTGATGCCGGCTTTGAGGAACGAGATCTTGCCATAGAACTCAAGCCCCTCCGGGATAGGGCTGTCGCCAGGAAGGCCGAGCTGGGGATAGAGGCCAGCGGGAAACAGACCCTGAAAGGCGAGGTTGTGCATCGTGAACACTGTCGCAGGCCTTTGGCCGGAGGTTCCGGCCACGATCGCCGGCAGTAGGCCGGCATGCCAATCGTTGGCATGGACAATGTCGGCCCGCCAATTCGGCAATAGCAAGCCGAGCGAAAGTCGAGCAGCGACATGGTTGAACACTGCGAAGCGTTGCGCATTGTCAGGCCAGTCTTGCTCATTCTCGTCCTGGTAGGGGCCGCCGGAACGCCGAAACAGCGAAGGGCAGTCGACGAGCCAGAGGGGGAGGGCTGTGTCAGGTGTGAGCGCGGAGATCAGCCGCATCGGACCTGCACCCATGAAATCCGCGAGCTCAACCTTCACCGACTTGTCGGCTGCGGATTCGATGGCTTTCGGATAGCCCGGGAGCAGGAGCTGTATCTCGACACCGAGCGCGGTCAGCACCTTTGGAAGCGCCGCACTTACATCCGCGAGGCCGCCGGTCTTGACGAGAGGGTAAATCTCGGAGGATACGAAGAGCACACGCATCATGGTCTCCACAAAGCGTGGCAATTCCGGGGCTTCATCATCTTGTCAACGCCGTCGTTTCGTTTGATTTCGGCTTCGTCCATAACGGCAGCCTCCCACTAGTCTTGTTTGTTAGCTCGTTGAGGGGGCGTTGTCGGTAATGTACATTACCGATTAGATGGGGGCTCGCTTTTTACGCGTATGTTTTGGGAAGGTGGAAAGTGATGCGCGACCGGACCAACTGATAACATTCACAAGATGCCTCCACGAGTCCCTGCCGATTAAGTATCGTGACTTGCCGTCGGCCGCGCGCAATCACACCGGCACGTTCCAACACCCGCGCAGCATTCGTTATGGCCTTGTCATATGTGGACATCCGATAATCGCAGTTGGCGCTTGATCGGCCGATAGTACCGCGATCCGGGCGGCGTTGCTCGGTGATTCGCACCATCGGAGGTTCATTGATGACCCGCTTTGTTGGTTTGGACGTTTCGCAGAAGATAACAGCTATTTGCGTCGTCAACGACGCTGATCGGAGGCTATGGCGGGGCCAGTGCCCCACAAATCCAGAACAAATCAACACTTTGGTCCGCCGGCATGCGGGGAGCGACGCCCACATAGGGATCGAGACCGGAGCGATGACCCCATGGCTGGTGCATGAACTCCGCAATCTCGGGCTCGAAGTCGTTTGTCTCGACGCCAGGCATGCACGCGCTGCCCTTGAGATGCAGATCAATAAGACGGATCAGAACGATGCGGAGGGATTGGCTCAGATCGTTCGCACGGGATGGTACCGGTCCGTTCACGTCAAGTCGTTCGAAAGCCACCGCGCGCGTGCTCTTCTTGGCGCAAGGACTCAACTCATCGGCATGACCACGCGATTGTCCAATCACATCCGGGGGGCGCTCAAAACATTTGGTCTTCTGCCCGGCGCGATGCGGGGATTGCCTTTCGATCGGAAGGTTTAAGCTCTGATACTTCACCGTTCCGACGTCGCCCTGATTGTCCGGCCGATGCTCGTTGCCTGGCGGCAGATGCGCGAGCAAATTGCTGTTTTCGACAAAGCGACCCATGTATTGGTGAGGTCAAACTCCGCCTGCCAGCTGCTCATGAGCGTGCCGGGCATCGGCGTGCTTTCTGCACTTGCGTATGTAAGCACAGTTGAAGATCCAGGGCGCTTCAGCCGGTCACGATCCGTAGGCGCGGCCCTCGGGCTTACGCCGCGACAATATCAATCGGGCGAGGTCGATCGAAGCGGCAGGATTTCAAAGTGCGGCGACACGCTCGCTCGTACTCTATTGTACGAGGCTGCTGTCGTGATTCTGACGCGGCTCAAGAAAGCCTGGAGCTTGAAGGATTGGGGGCACGCCATCGCCAAGCGATCGGGCAATGGCAAAGCGCGGGTGGCGGCGGCCAGAGAGCTCTCCGTTATCTTGCATAGTGTCTGGCGTTCAGGACAGCCGTTCCGCTGGCCGGAGCACGCAAACGCCGCCTGACTCCATAGTTCATAAGATCCATCCGAGTGAAATTGCAGATGTGATGGTTGCCCGCCGGGTTAAAGGCTAGGGTGCGCGGCGAAGGTGGGCCTTGAGCGGCGTCATTGTATGCCAGCTCGTTGTGGACATTGCAGCACCTGTGCTTCGGACCAGATGTTGCGGCGGATTATTCCGACCGCGGAGAGAACCGTGACCCGGGGCAGCAACAAAAAACAATTGACAAAAGAAACGCGAATAGAGAACGCCCCCTACTCAGCGGCATCGAGGTGCCATAGCGTGGTCGTCATAAAGAGCGCCACATAGAGAGAGGACGTCCGCCATGCAGATTACCACGATCGGCATTGATCTCGCCAAGACTGTATTTCAGCTTCACGCCGTCGATACGGATGGCGCGACAGTTGTTCGCAAACGTCTCAGACGGGCGGAGGTGCTTTCATTTGTGTCAGGTCTCGCACCGTGCCTGATCGGCATGGAAGCCTGCGCGACATCGCACTTTTGGGCGCGCGAACTCGCAAAGTTCGGGCACACCGTGAAGCTGATGCCTCCGGCTTACGTAAAGCCCTATGTCAAGCGTGGAAAGAACGACGCCACGGATGCGGAGGCGATTTGCGAGGCGGTGAGCCGGCCGAACATGCGGTTTGTCCCGTCAAAAGCGCCGACCAGCAGGCTGTTCTCATGCTGCATCGCACACGGGCGCTGCTGATCCGGCAGCAGACGATGCTGGCGAACGCATTCCGGGCGCATCTTGCCGAGTTCGGGATCGTGGTCGCGCAAGGCATCCGGCATGTGCGGGCTCTAATCGAGAAAGTTTCCGGCGAGGATATCATTGATCTTCCTGTCCTGGCGCGCACGGCACTCCGGCCTCTCGTCGCGCAGCTAATAGAACTCAGGTTACAGATCAAGACAATCGAAAAGGAACTCCTCGCCTGGCATCGGACGAGCCAGGAAAGCCGGCGGTTGGAAACGATCCCCGGAGTGGGGTTTATTGCGGCGACGGCCATTGCCGCAACAGTGACCGATCCTTCGCACTTTAAATCGGGCCGGGAGTTTTCGGCTTGGCTGGGGCTGACCCCACGGCAAAATTCGTCGGGTGGAAAGGACCGTCTTGGCCGCGTGTCGAAGATGGGAAACGGCTATTTGCGTTCTCTCATCGTCGTCGGAGCCACGGCGATGATCCGCTTTGCCCGCGAGAAGGGCGCGGTTAGCGCCCGATGGATCAATGCGCTGCTCGAGAAGAAACCAACTTGTCTTGTCTCGGTTGCGGTCGCTAACAAGACGGCGAGGATCGCCTGGGCATTGCTCGTCAGGAAGGAAGCTTATCGGGTTCCGGTGCCCGTTGCTGCATGAGCGATCGGCTCAGACTCGCCAGAGGATAGAAAAGTTCTTCAGCTTGGGAAGGGTGATTATGGCGTGATGCAGACCGGTCGAGACCGAGGATTGAACAAACCCGAGGCTTTGTCAGAGCATCAAGCTCGTCGACGTGAATGGGATCAATCCGCGGATATCATCAGGGCCAGCGGCCATAGGAGCCGCGCACAAAGATCCTATGAGGGCTTTCGGCGGACATAGTAGCGTGTCTGCCGGTTCATAAGAACTTGGAGAATATTTACGATGACGCAAGCTCCTGGCGCACTCCCCACCCCTACTGTGCTTGATTACTAACGGACGCTCATTCTGGCAATCGAGCTGAGCAACACGAGTTGGGTGCTGGCCGCTCAGATACCTGGCCTGCCGGGCGTTAAAGCTAAGCGCTCCATCGAGCCGACTCCCGAAGCGCTGATGGCGGCCATCGAAGATTATCGCACCCGGGCCGCGAAGGCTGGCCGGAATGTCGAGCGGGTGGTCGCGATCTACGAGGCAGGATGGTCAGGGTTTTGGCTGGCCCGGTGGTTGGCACAATACGGCATCGAGACGCACGTCATTCAACCTTCCAGCGTCCCTATCCATCGTCGGGCGCGTCGAGCCAAGTCCGATGGGATTGACGCCGAACTCTTGCTGCGGACGCTGCTGGCGTGGTTGCGGGGTGAACCACGTGTGTGCTCGATGGTTCCGATCCCTGCCGAGGCCGATGAAGACGCCCGCCGTCGTGTGCGGGAGCGCGCAGAACTCGTTGCAGAGCGGGTCGGCCTCGTCAATCGCATCAGCGCCGTCCTGGCGACTTTGGGCGTTGGCGAATACAACTCGCTACGGCGAGATCGACGCCAACGTCTCGACGAATTGCGGACGGCTCTCGGGGGTTCATTGCCTACGCATGCTCGCGCGAAGATCGTCCGCATGCTTGATCGTCTGGAATTGCTGCTGATCCAGATCACGGAACTTGAAAAATCGCGCGACGCAGTGCTCGAAGACAAGAACCCTGACAAGGCGGCAAGCATGATCCAACAACTTGCCAAATTACGCGGCGTCGGATTGCAGAGCGCCACCTTGCTGGTGCGCAAGGGGTTCGTGCGCGAATTCGCCAACGGCACAAAGCATCGGCAAGGCCGGGAACGTGCGGTTGCGGACCCTGATGGTCGAATTGGCGTGGCTCTGGCAGCGATATCAGCCAGACTCTGCTCAGGTCAGTTGGTTCCGTGAGCGCGTCAGCGGCACAGGTCGCCGGATGCGCAAGGTGATGGTTGTGGCGCTGGCACGGAAGCTGTTGATCGCCTTGTGGCGGTTGGCGACCCAAGGCGTTGTCCCGGAGGGCGCGGTCATGAAGCCCGCGACTTAACCCTTCCCAAAGACTGCGCCCGAGAGCCGCACGACGGCCCGGGCACACGGATCCAAGGAGGCGTCGCCGTTGTCCGGCCTGGTGCCTGCGCATCGTCTTAAAGAGTGGCGCCGCCCTCCTGGAGCTCTCCCGTCCCGAATGCGGGATCGTGGTGGGGACTCAGTCCCGCCGGACGTGAGGTTTGCAGGGAAGACCTGTGTTGATGGGAGCTCCGCCTTGGTCGATCAAATCAACCGCGCCACAGTGGCACAATCCGGGGAGCCTCGAAATGAAGTAGCTTGACGCAAGCGCCCTCATGTGAGGCCGGACACATGACTGCACCCGACCGTCTTGCACGAACGCTCATAAAACCCCTAGCCAAACGGGGGCGTCCACATATGACAAGGCCATAACGAATGCTGCGCGGGAGTTGGAACGTGCCGGTGTGATTACGCGCGGCCGACGGCAAGTCACGATACTTAATCGGCAGGGACTCGTGGAGGCATCTTGTGAATGTTATCAGTTGGTCCGGTCGCGCATCACTTTCCACCTCCCCAAAACATACGCGTAAAAAGCGAGCCCCATCTAATCGGTAATGTACATTACCGACAGCGCCCCCTCAACGAGCTAACAATCAATACTGGTCGGAGGCTGACTGGTCGGAGGCTGACGTAAGCTCTCTAGCAAGATCGGATTCTTGCTGTCGAGGATCAAAACGCCCTGCGTCGCTAGCCAAGCGCGCTCGTCATCGGTTAAAGCGCTGGAAATGTGACTGTGAAGCGCGGAAGATATAACCGCAAATGAGAAGGAAAATAGCAATGGCCGCTACCACATCTAAGATTGCAGAACATCACACCAAGGCTGCAGAGCATCATGAAACAGCCGCGCAGCACCATCGCGAAGCCGCCAAGCACCACGAAGCGGGGTCGATCGAGAAGGCCGCTCATCACGCGCAGGTGGCGTATGGCCATGGCGCGCACGCCTGGAATTACCAAGAGGAGGCTGCGAAAGCTCATGCCGAGCTTCACGCCAGCAGCAAAAAATAAATCATCTCGCCCACGAGAGCGATTTCGACGCGCCTTGGTCGGCTTCAATCTTCTCTCTTTTATTCGCGCGCGCCAAACCTGCATGTTCGGCTTCGCCGAACATGCAGGTTTGGAAACCCGTCATCTAATCCTCGGACCGGAGAAGGATAATGAGCACACTTCTTATCATCGTTATTTTATTGTTATTGTTTGGCGGCGGCGGTGGGTATTACGCGTTCAATACCTATGGCGGAGCGGGCCTCGGCGGCGTGCTCGGCACGGTTCTCGTTATTTTTCTGATCCTCTGGCTCCTCGGCCTGGTGCGCTGAATTCTACGCAAGAGTAAAATTCGTCGTCACAGATCGGACGTGTGCTAGCACGGCGGGTCATCTGCGACCTCTCCTGCTTCCAAGGGGATTTAGTTAAGGAGATAAAGATATGCTTCGCAAAATAACTGTCGCCCTCGGCGTTGCCCTAGTGTTGGGCGGCGTTTTCATGACGAGTGACGCTTTCGCTGCCCGCGGCGGCCACGGAGGCGGAGGGCATGGTGGCCACGGCGGCGGGGGTCGCGGTCATGGAGGTCGCGGTCATGGAGGTCACGGATACGGCGGCGGATATGGTGGGGCGTACGGTGGCTACTACGGTCCGGGTTACGGGTTTGGCAACTGCCTTCCGGTGCCGGTGCCTATCGTTGGCTGCTGGTAAACCACCGGCGCGTAGGCCGATAAACCTGAAGATCCGTCCCGCGTTCGCTGCACTGCGGCTTGGTATTAGAGGAAGAAATTATGAACAAGGTTTGGAAATTACCCATGAGGTGGAAGACGCTGTTTGCTGGAACGACTGCCTTGGCGCTTGCCGGCTCGTGCCTCGCTTATGCGCAACAGCGCCCCGGCGGTGACAACGTTTCCGCACCGTCCAGCGCCAGACGGTTGCCGTTGGAAGACCGGGCCAAAGTCGTGGATGCGCGCATCGCGGCGCTCAAGGCCGGTTTGAAACTGACCCCCGATCAGGAAAAGAACTGGCCGGCCTACGAAGCCGCCTTGCGCAATCTTGCGAAGCTGCGCGTCGAGCGGTACCAGGAGCAAAAATCGGAGAACGCCGTGGAGCGCCTGCGCCAGCGCGCCGAGGATCTGAGCAGTGCCAGCGCGGCGTTAAAGCAACTGGCCGACGCGGAGGAACCGCTGCTCGATAGCCTCGATGACGCGCAAAAGCACCGGCTTGCCACGTTCGCCCGCGTCGCCCGTGAGCGACGTGCCAGGATTAAGGGCTAACGTCATGGTGGCTCTCCGGTGCGAAGCGGTTGAAAAACTCAAGCTGGAGTATGCCTGATGAAACCTCTCACAGCAGCAATTATCGGCGCGCTCGTCAACGTTCGTGGGTTTTACTCGTCAATCGGGCGTGGCGCTCTCTGCCCGCATATCTATATTTCAATGGCTTCGGGCCCTCAACAGGGCTCTGTCGCGTTGCCAAATATAGGGGTCTGATTCACTCTCGGTGCAAACCTCCCCGCCTCAAAGGCATCATTCGAGCGCGAAGCAAATCAACGCTGGCGCGGCCATACATCGCCCGCTTGAGCGTCTTCAACTTATTGATCTGTCCTTCCGTCTGCCCATTGCTCCAGGGTTCAAGCACGGCATTGCGAACGGCCTCGATATCTTGCCGCAATGTCCTGACAAAGCGCCGCATACCGTAGACGCCACACTTGCCTGCGTCGTTCAGCCAGATGTCCAGCCTCTCCCCCGTCCCGCCACGAAGTAGCCTCGGAAGCGCATCGCCAGATGGCGCATCGTGGTGAACTCCGCTGACGCTGCCTTAAGCACATCGACGTTGACGATCTGGCGGGCAGTCATCTGTCCACGGGGTTTCACACAGAGCACCGCCGCGGTCAGGGGTGAGATGTGACGACCGGTCATCGGATCCAGCGTTTTCACGCGCGGCGCTACTGGGGCTTCCTGATCCGAAGAGGACCGGTCATTTTCATCGCCCACCCGTGTGCTGCTGCGCCACGGAGCGAGAAAGCGTGCCAGATGACTGAACGAGCCGGTGTAGCCACGATGACGGATGTCAAAGAACAGATGGCGGACTTTGGTCGTCCCTTCGGCCCAGCTTCGTGCCAGGAAAGCCTCGAAATAAGCCGGCGTGCAAAGTTTCGGCGCCATGACATTCAGCTCCGGCAAGTCGATGCGACGCACCCAGCGCTCGACACGCCGGCGACCGAGACCCAGCTTCCGAGCGATATCCCTGACATTACTGCCAGATTCAGAGAGTGTCTAATCTCATCAAACATTGCCTGGCGAGTGGCTTCGCGTCCGCGGCGCACCAGACGTTCGTGCGCCGCGACGTCCGAGCACCGGTCTAACCTTTCGATGGCCTTTTGCTCCGGCGTGTCCTGATCATCCTCCGCCTGGACAGGGGACTCCCGGATCCGCGCCTCGAAGCGCCCGAGCTGCCGCTCGATGGTTTCCCGGAAGTTGTTCAACAGGTGGAAGCGATCAGCGATCTGCCGCGCCTGCGGTGCACCCTGACGCGCGGCATCCGCATAGAGGCCAGCGCGATCGCGGCTGACAACCTCGATCTCAGGATGCCCCTTGAACCAGTCTGCCGCAGTAGCGGCCGAGCGATCCGCCAGCAGGTCCACCACCTGACGCCGCTCCAAATCCACGATGACCGTCCCGTAGGTCATGCCGAGCCGGGCCATCAGTCTTTCGGATGGCCGCCCACCCGCGCTGTGGCCAAAGAGCCTGACGATCCCATCCAAGCGGGCGGTCCGGCGTGCAAACGGGGCTGCGAGCCCCGGAAGTCGATCGGCGAAGATCCGACGATCACACTGATCATTCCGGCATCGCCAGCGGGTGAGCCGCGCATGGATGTGCACCGGTGCCCCTTGAGCGGAGAGATCTCGAAGCGTTCGTAGATACGAGCTGTGACGGGAGTTCGATTTTGTGCCACATATAGGACAAGCAGCTTGGTCCCGGCTATCGACTGCAACGAGCCAGCCCGGCTCTGCCCGCTAGACGGACATTACGTTCAGATTCGGCGCGGGCGCCCAAAATGCTAATGTTTTCATCCCGTTTGATGCCGCCTATCAACACACGATGCAACCTGGGCGAGTTTGCACCGAGAGTGAATCAGACCCTAAATTGAGGCATTAACGGTCAGGTTTTTTGTCGCCCGTTTGTTACCGTGTCAGTGCCCATTTCACTTGAGAGAACGAGTCTCATACCCCTATGACGAGTCTCCGAAGGCGCCCGCAGGTGTCGAATTGGCGCGAATCATGCATGATCTCGCCGGGGAGCCATCATGCCGTCACTGACCATTCGACACGTCACGACCTATCGCTACCGGCAGCCTGTGGCCTTTGGCGAGCACCGAATGATGCTCCGCCCACGCGACTCCCATAATCAAAGAGTGATCGAGGCGCGTCTCGAGATCACCCCGGAGCCGAAGAGCCTGAAGCTGGTTCAGGACGCATTCGGCAATCATGTGGGAATCGCGCGGTTTTCGGGTCGCTCAAGAGAGCTGTGCTTCGAGAGCACCGTGCGCCTCGAACATTCGCCCTTGGACACCGCCGACTTCGATCTCGAGGACGCCGCAAGGACCTTTCCGGTCGTCTATAGCACTGACGAGATGCCGGACCTCGCCTGCTGCATCGACCGCCATCAACCCGATCCGGGGAACGAGGTTGGCCACTGGGCTCGTCAATTCCTGCCCCTCAGTGGGTCGATTGGCCCTTTCGAGCTTCTCACCCGGCTGTCACAAGGCATCAATCACGGCTTCCGCTACCGGCGACGGGAAGCGAAGGGAATCCAGCCACCAGTGGAGACGCTCCGGCTCGGCCATGGCAGCTGCCGCGATTTCGCCGTGCTGTTGATCGACGCGGCGCGCTCCCTCGGTTTCGCGGCGCGGTTTGCGTCGGGGTACCTCGCCGTCCCGCTCGACGATCCAAAGGAGCCCGCAAGAGACTCAGCTCGCGGGTCGACCCATGCCTGGGCGCAAATCTATTTGCCGGGCACCGGCTGGATCGATTTCGATTCCACGAGCGGCAGTACCGACAAGATTGGCCTTGTCACCGTTGCGGTCGTACGCGATCCGCACCACGCGATCCCGCTCCATGGCACCTTCATCGGGTTCCCGTCCGACCATCTCGGCATGGAGGTGCAAGTGAGTGTCACGTCCGGTACGGAGGCGATCTGGGCCACTCCTCAACGCTTCACGTGGCCACAAATCCGCCAATCGGTTTAATCGACGCCGGGACGCGTACAAGGTACCTTGATGGAATGCAGCGGCATTCGTTAGATCAGCTTCCGAGCCGGGACCTCGATTTCGATGGGCTTGAGTGCGCCGGTCGCGCTCGGCCGGTCAGGGCCAATGCTGCCGCCGCGATGGCGGGATCGAATCGTTGAATTGCGCTTACGCGTGGCTAGGTCTTTTGGCCACTAGGAGGCCGTGAAATCAAAGGATGTCGGATGAAGATTCGTGTTGGCTACGAACTAATTTACGACTTTCCGCGACCCACACCCGTGATCATGGTTCTGAGCACCCATTTCACCCGGGCGTCCGACGTTATCGTGCCCGACTATCTGACCACCAGCCCTTCCGTGCCGATCTTCCCGTACCGCGACGTCTATGGCAATTGGTGCAGCCGCATTGTCGCTCCTCCTGGCCGAATGCGACTGTCGGCCAATGGAGTCATTCGTGATAGCGGCCTGCCTGACGTGGTTGCCCCTTCGGCTTCCCAACACCCGGTGGAGGATTTGCCGGCAGATACCCTAATTTTTCTCCTCGGCAGTCGTTACTGCGAGACCCAACGCCTGTCCGACGTGGCCTGGAACCTCTTCGAAAAGTCGCCACCGGGGTGGGCCCGCGTCCAGGCGATCTGTGATTTCGTCCATCGCCACATCACCTTTGGCTACGAGCATGCGCGCGCCACGATGACGTCCTGGGAGGTCTTCAATGAAGGTAAGGGGGTGTGTCGCGACTTCGCGCATCTCGCCATCTCGTTCTGCCGCTGCATGAATATTCCGGCGCGCTATTGCACCGGCTACCTCGGAGACATCGGCGTGC
>Ga0302319_10016181_pt1 | contig 13765 bp, 9 predicted proteins | sample Bog_T0_2_FD_203319 | JGI IMG/M metagenome (GOLD analysis project Ga0302319, IMG submission 203319) | Peat permafrost microbial communities from Stordalen Mire near Abisko, Sweden - Bog_T0_2 | ecosystem: Environmental > Terrestrial > Soil > Wetlands > Peat | place: Sweden: Abisko, Stordalen Mire...
ACCACCAAGAACGGTATGGTTGCCGACCACTATGAGAAACTAGGATTCTCCCTGCAATCAAAGGACAAAGCGACTGGAGCAACTATCTGGTCGCTTGATATAACAAACTATGCGGCCCGCAGCCGCCACATCAGAATTCCGGAGCCAGTTCATGGATAACCTGCTGCCCGAAGTGCAAGAAGTCTTCCGCGATGTCTTCGATCAACCCGATCTGGTTATTACGCGAGAGTCCAACGCCTCCACGGTGGATGATTGGGACTCGCTCACTCATGTCAATCTCGTCACCGCTCTCTCAATAAAATACAAGATCAGGTTTGCCCTCGGCGAGTTGGAGGAGCTAAAGAACGTGGGCGATATGTTGGACTTGATGCGGACGAAGTTGGGCGCAAAATGAACCCTAGATTTGCATTTCCAGTCGTCAATCTGAAGCTTCCCATAACTGCACCGGATGTGGATGACCGCGATTTCGCGGGCCGATTGACCTTGTCTCATAGGTTGGTGGTAAATTGACTGCCCAAACGGATGGACACTCTCACGAACCCTGGCACAAGTCGATGCGAATGGGGTTCGCATTGGCATTGAGGTATTACCTCCAGTGATCTCGCAAGTGCCGAAGTAGAGTTCAGCCTGGTCGCAAAATCCGGAGCAACCTAGAATGAATTTCAACACCTTTAATTACATCCTGCTGTTCCTCCCAATCGTTTTCATCGCGTGCAATCTTGCACGCCGGCTTCCGGTTCCGAAGGCCCCGCAGATTTGCATTCTGCTCGCTTCGACAGTCTTCTATTCATGGTTTAAACCATCGCATATTGCCTACTTGCTTGGCTCAATCGTTGTGAATTGGCAGATCGCGCGCTTGATCGGAAATGCCGCACAGCCTTGGCGCAAGCATTATCTTAAAGCCGGACTCGTGCTGAATCTGGGTTTCCTTTGCACGTTCAAATACGTTAACTTCTTCTTGAGTAACATTCCATATTCTGTCCATCATCATTTCCGGGCGCCGGAGTTTGCATTTCCCCTGGGTATCAGCTTCTTCACGCTAACGCAGATTATGTACCTGGTCGACTGTTACGAGGAGTTGCTTCCCCCGAGCAGTCTATTCGATCATGCAACCTTTGTTTCATTTTTTCCTTACGTCATCTCCGGCCCAATCAGCCGAGCCAAGCGTATTCTGCATCAGTTTCCCTCGCTGAACGGCGACGTGGGGCCGAGCGCCGACACTCTTGCTCGGGCTACGTACTTGTTCACGCTTGGGCTGATTAAGAAAGTCGTATTTGCCGATGCCTTTTCAAAAGCTGCGGACTACGGCTTTGGAAACGTTGGAAATCTCTCGGCTTTCGAGGCATGGTGTTTCGCAAGTGCGTTTGCGCTCCAGATGTATTTCGACTTCAGCGGCTACTCCGACATGGCGATTGCTTCAGCCTTGTTCCTCGGCATAGAGGTGCCGCGCAATTTCGATGGGCCCTTTCGGGCCACTTCCATCATTGAGTTCTGGAAGCGCTGGCATATCACCCTCACTTCTTTCATCACAACCTACATCTACACTCCACTGCTCCAGTCCTTTAGACGGGCGACTCTTGCCACATCTGCAGTAGCGACTCTGATCGCAATGACCCTCGCGGGACTCTGGCATGGCCCGAACTGGACCTTTGTAGTCTTCGGTGCAATCCACGGAACCGGCCTGGCGGTGAACCAATATTGGAGAAAGAAGAAGATGCCGGACATGTCAAAACCTGTCGGTTGGCTTCTAACCTTCGCTCTCGTGGATATTGCCTTCGTTTTCTTCCGATCGCCTAATCTCCAGACGGCTGGGTTGTTTTTCTCTCGCTTGTTCGGTTGGCCCCAACCTTTGGGTATTGACAACTTACACAAGATGAACGGTGTGGGGCCAATGTTTGCGGTCCTCGCGCTTTCGCAGTTCGCGGGGACAGTCGCTGTGGCCTGCCGCAAATCATCCGACCAACTGGCACGCGAGTTCAAGCCGACTTGGTCAAACTACGCCGCTACAGCGGCGTATGCGCTGATCGCATTCCTATATCTCAACTCCAATGTCGCAAGGCCCTTTCTCTATTTCGCATTCTAAGGGTTACCGATGACTAGCCGCCGCTGGATTCTACTTACATTCGCAACAATAATCGCCTTGGCTGGTATGTCCGCTGCCATCTGCGTTGCAGTTGATCCGTACGGCCTTTGGCGCGACCCGGCAGGGCGTAAGCTAACTGTCTACGACTTTGAGCGCAAGGCGAAATTCTTCTTAAGCAGGCGCTACGTTCCCGCCAATTTCGATGGCTTGATCATCGGTCCCTCCTGTAGTGCCAATTGGAATGTGCCACTGATTGCAGGGGCACGTATCTATAATGAGTCGCTGCCAGGGGGAAGTGTGGCTGAAGAGCAAATTGTGGTGAATCAGGCTCTGCCAAAGGGTCATTACAGATTGGTCGTCATGATTCTTTGGCCTACGATGACTTCTCACCACGATATCAATGAAGGGCTGGACAAGAGTGAAAAGGTCGAGACTCTTGGCAGCTTTCACGTTTATGACAACGAGGTGGCCAGCGCACTTCATGCTTGGCACATCAGGTTTCACAAAAGCGATGCAGCTCCGGACGGCCAGGTTGAACTCCCTTACCGAAAAAGACTCTCGTTGCCTATCCCTCCTGACTTTTTTCAAGTTGACCCTGTCGCGCTCGAAGACTTTCGCGATCTTGTTCAATCTCTTCGGAGCAGGGGAGCGAGCATCGTCTACGTCGTCCCACCAATTTATGAGCCGATATATCGGCTTAATCAGCCTGCCTTTGAGAATTACCTTTATACCGTGCGCCAACTCCTGCCCTCTGCGCCGATCATCGATCTAAATGGTTCCGAATACACCGGCTTCCGCAGCGATCCCGACAACTATATCGATACCGTTCACCTGGCACCGCAGGGAGCTGCCACTGTGAGTGCACTGCTTCAGAAGCTTGTCCCTGACGCCATCGCCTCCGGCAACTGAGGCTGCAGCCATTCTCGCAAAGCCTGGTTCTTGAGTTTTCAGAGCTTCATTGTTCATGGATCAAGAAAAGATGTATCGGATGACACGGTATCTGTTCGGCCCTTCCGATCGGAATCAAAACTCTTGGATGGGAAATCAATTCATCTGCCTTCTTCAAAAAACATAAGTCGATTCTCGCTTTACCGAATTGAGCACGGGGACACGAGATTCCAACCTCTGGAGTAACCTGTGACCGAGACCGTTCTGGATAGAACAGCTGAGACCAAACGCAAAATTGCAAGCCGAGAAACCCGTATCGGCGTTGTCGGCATGGGGTATGTCGGCCTGCCGCTCGCACTGCTCTTCGGCGAGGAGAGGTTTGGAATCACCGGCTTCGACATCGATCAGGTCAAAGTGGAGACTCTCAATAGGGGCGGATCCTATATCGTCCGTATCCCTCCTTCAGAGATCCAGTCGGCGCAAAGGAATGGGTTCACAGCGACTTCGGATTACCGCATGATCGCACAGATGGACGTTGTGATCATTTGTGTACCGACCCCGCTGAATGAACACCACGAACCTGACCTCAGTTACATTATCGGGACCGTGAAGAGCATTGCGCCGCACCTCAGGGAAGGTCAACTGATCATCCTGGAAAGCACGACCTATCCGGGAACAACTGAAGAAGTCGTTGTGCCCCTGTTGGAACAGGGCAATCCTTCCGGTCTTCGTGTGGCACGAGACTCTATGAGCCCGGGATTCTATGTAGCATTCTCTCCCGAGCGGGAAGATCCGGGCAATGACAAGGTTGCCCGACGCGACATTCCCAAGGTCGTTGGCGGTTGCGGTCCGGCCGCGCTCGATCTCGCCTCCGCCGTATACGGGCCCATCTTTAACCGCACTGTCAAGGTGTCTTCGCCCGCCGCGGCAGAGATGACCAAACTGCTGGAGAACATCTACCGCAGCGTGAACATTGCTCTGGTGAACGAACTGAAGCAGCTATGCATGCGAATGGGATTTGATATATTCGAAGTGATCGACGCGGCCAAAACAAAACCCTTCGGGTTCCAGGCGTTCTATCCCGGACCAGGCCTTGGCGGACACTGCATTCCAATCGATCCGTTCTACCTGTCCTGGAAGGCCAGGGAGTTTGACTTCCGCGCACGGTTTATCGAATTAGCCGGCGAGATCAACTCGGCCATGCCTTACTTTGTTGTAGAGAGTATTATCGAAGCGATGAGCCAGCGCGGCAAGGCGCTCTGTGGTTCGAGTGTTCTTGTGCTCGGTATGGCATATAAGCGCGACATCGACGATCTTCGAGAGTCGCCGTCACTGGCGATTATTGAATTGCTGCAGAAGCGCGGAGCGCATGTCGAATACAACGATCCATTCTTTGCCTCCGTCGGTCGTGGGCGCAAGTATGCACTGAATATGACCAACACATCGCTTGAGCGAATCCCTGAGTTCGACTGTGTAGTGATCGTCACCGACCATTCACAATACGACTATGCCAGAATTGTTGAGCAGGCCAAACTGGTTGTTGATACTCGAAATGCCACGAAGGGGATCGTAGCCGCCAATCTCGTCAGATGCTGACAAACTGCCGTCGCTGTCCATTGCCAAGTTGGTGATTGAAGTGCTACAAGAACTGTCCTTGGCGCTCACGAGCTAAGAGGACGACAAAAGCAGTTTGCAATCCGGAATCTGTCACTGTCTCAAGCCCACTTCTCTATCGATTCGCTGAGCCCAACGCTCGCAATCATTGTTACCAATGCACCCAAGCACTCGCCCGGAGAGAGATGAGTAATCCCCAGACGCGCTTCGACGAAAAAGCACAAATATCGGACGAGGGCTTTCAGGGCGGCGCAGCTGCGCATAATGCGGCGGGCGATGATAATTTGCTACCTGCCACAATCTCAAGGCGACTTGGCCGTGTGCTGATCATCGTTGAGAATCAGCCTGTGCCGTTCGACCGCCGTGTATGGTCTGAAGCGACGGCCCTCTCCAAAGCAGGTTATGAGGTGTCCGTGATCTGCCCGAAGGGCAGGAATGCGTCCCAGTCATTCGAGATCATCGACCAAATTCGCATTTATCGTCATTGGGCGCCGCGAGAAGCAAATGGAGTGGCGGGATATGCTGTGGAGTATGGCACATCGCTGTTTTGGGAATTCATCTTTAGCTTCAGGATTCTATTGACGCACGGCTTCGATGTTATTCAAGGATGCAATCCTCCTGATTTGATCTTCCTGCTTGGCGCATTTTACAAGATCACATGTGGCAAGCGATTTGTCTTCGACCATCATGACATCTGCCCAGAACTCTACGAAGCCAAATTCGGCCGCAAAGGCTTCTTCTGGCGATTCCAAGTACTTCTGGAGCGTTGGACTTTTCGTACAGCCGATGTTGCCATTGCCACAAATGAGTCGTTTCGTTCCATCGCTATCGAGCGTGGACGGATGCGACCGGAGCGGGTCTTTGCAGTTCGCACTGGTCCCAACCTCAACCGCGTCCGTACCTTTCCGCCGGATGAGCAATGGAAGGCGGGGCGCAGGTTTCTGGTTGCTTATGTTGGAATTATCGGAAACCAGGATGGGCTGGAACTTCTTGTAGACTCTGTGGCACACATTCGGCAGATCCGCAAGCGAGACGATATTCAGTTCGTTATTATTGGCGACGGTCCCGAATTGAACAATATCATCGGGCTCTCAAAGGATGCGGGTCTTGAAGACATCATGAGCTTCGTTGGCCGCGTCAACGATGATCGAAAGCTGTTTACCATTCTGTCGACCGCAGATGTTTGCGTAAATCCGGACAGGCCAAATGCCATGAATAATAAGTCGACAACGATCAAGATTATGGAATATATGGCGCTCGGGAAGCCAATTGTCCAATTCGATTTGATAGAGGGTCGCAATTCGGCGCAAGAATCTTCATTGTATGCGCGAAACGACGACACGGCAGACTTTGGGGACAAGATCCTGGAGCTTCTCGACGACCCTGAGACGTCGAGGAAGATGGGCGCCTTTGGGCAAAAGCGGGTCAGGGAAGTACTTGCCTGGGAGCACGAGGAAAAAAACCTGCTTGCAGCCTATCAAACTGTTTTTCGCGACGTCAAGCGCGCGCAGGGTACCAAGAAAAGTAAGCGGTAACTACAGGTGGCAAATCTGGCAACCACTGAGACTGTAGTATTACACACCAGAGTCTATTCCCCGCGACCTGCGAATGGACCTTCAATGCAGCTTTACACCCTGGATCCACTGCTCGACAACCGCTGGGATGATTTGGTTGCAGTCCACCCCAGAGCGTCTGTGTTCCATCAACAGGGTTGGCTCAAGGCCCTCACTAAGACCTACGGCTATCGCCCATTGGTGCTGACAAGCGCACCGCCTGGAAAGCGATTGTCCGAAGGAATTGTTTTCTGCGAAGTGAATAGTTGGATCACCGGAAGCCGGCTAGTTTCATTACCCTTCGCAGACCACACTGAACCTCTCTTCGATCAAGCCGGCGATTCCTTCGAATTCACAGAGTGGATGCGAACGGAGCGCCGTCAACACAAATGGAAATATATCGAGCTTCGGCCACTCTCCTGGAAAATGCATCAGGACTCTCCTCTGGTTGCAAACCAATCCTTCTGGTTTCATACTCTCAGTCTTGCGCCTCCAATCGAGCAGATCTTCCGCGGCCTGCACAAGAACTGCATCCAGCGCCGAATCCGGAGAGCCGAGCGCGAGCAGCTTTCGTATGAAAAGGGCTGTTCTGCGGACATTCTCGATGACTTCTACCGGCTACTTGTAATCACCCGAAGGCGGCATCAGCTACTTCCTCAACCACGCTCCTGGTTCAGGAACCTTGTTGCCTGCATGAGCCCGAACATTGAGATCCGGTTGGCCCGCAAGAATGGCATTCCCATCGCGGCGATCCTCACGCTGCGTCATCGAAGCACCGTAATCTACAAGTATGGCTGCTCCGACGAAAAGTTTCATCATCTCGCAGGTATGCCGTTCTTATTTTGGAAGTTAATCGAGGAGAGCAAGGCAGTAGGTGCAGAGCAGATCGATTTCGGCCGCACCGACCTGGATAACCAAGGATTGATCGAGTTTAAAGATCGGTTCGGCACTGCCCGCAGGCAGCTCACCTATTTCCGATATCCGGAGACTCTAGGTAAGAGCTTCGTGGCTTCGTCGCTGCCTGCGACGCGGCGCCTGTTCTCGGTGCTGCCTGACGCACTCTCCTCTATGGCAGGCAAAATGCTCTACCGGCATATCGGTTAGTTGCTCGACGATGATGATTGTGATGCGGACCCGACTATCCAGTTGGATAATGGGCCCAGACCGGACGTAGGTTAGATCGTGAAGGGTCTTAAGTGAACTCAAAACATAAGCCAGTCTCTAAAGCCATCGCGAGAGATGAAAGCGCGCCAATTCAAGCCGCGCTCGATCGCTATCGCTGCCCGGAGGCTTTTCTGAAATTTAGTGTAAGTGAAAGAATATCTCTCGATTCTGGATACTTCGAATTCGGTCCCGGCACGACATGTTACGGTCGATCTCTAAATGGTTCTCATCAAACGCAACTTAATTCTTCTCTCTGCGATGCGCTCCCCGACGTTTTGTTCGATGGAACGCAGATTGTGCTGCCATTCGATCCGAATGAAGTTATTGATAATCTTCGATTGGAGCGCTACCCCACAGGTGAGTTAGGCGATTACGAGAATCTATTAAAGCAAGTGTACTACTGGCTCCGCCCATTGACGAACCGTTGGCTACGCAAGCAAATCCAGAGACTTCGAGCAGTCAATTGGCAGAAGAAGCGATTCCCCAAATGGCCCGTCGACACAACCGTTGAAAGTATTTGCGAAAACCTGTTGTCCCTCTCACTGCAGGCCAGCGGGATCGACCGAATTCCATTCATTTGGTTTTGGCCTGACGGAGCTCACGGCTGCGTTGCAATGACGCACGATGTGGAAGAAGAGGCGGGACGCGATTTTTGCTCACAACTGATGGATATCGACGATTCTTATGGAATCAAGGCCTCCTTTCAGATCGTTCCCGAAGAGCGATACCCCGTCACTCCGGAGTTCCTCGGCCGGTTGCGCAACCGCGGATTTGAAGTATGCGTTCAGGACCTGAACCATGACGGACGGTTGTTCGATGAACGAGAAGAGTTCCTGCGCCGGGTTGCCCTTATCAATCACTATGGCCGTGAGTATGGTGCAAAGGGCTATCGATCTGCGGTGCTTTACCGCAAACCGGAGTGGTATAGGGATCTTGATTTTTCCTTTGACATGTCGTTCCCGAATGTCGCGCATCTTGATCCGCAAAGGGGCGGCTGCTGCACCGTAATGCCGTACTTCATCGGCGACATCCTCGAACTCCCGCTCACTACAATCCAGGATTACACACTGTTTCACATCTTGAACGAACGTTCGATCAACCTGTGGAAGACCCAGGTCGAGATGATTCTCGCCAAGAACGGTTTGATAAGCTTCATCGTTCACCCAGACTATGTTATCGAGTCCACCACACAGTCAGTCTACAAGGATCTCCTTGGTATGCTCGATGAAATGCGCAAGCGCGAAGCCCTCTGGTTCGCACTTCCCGGCGAAATTGATAGCTGGTGGCGAGCGCGACACCGGATGTCCATTGTCAAGGATGGCGAAACCTGGCGGATTGTCGGCGAAGGTGCCGAGCGCGCTGTCCTGGCGTTTGCCAAAGTTGTGGATGGAAAGCTCATCTACGAATTGGCTGAAACGCAACAAAGCGAACTGCCGGCAGGGCACGTGCACTCAGGGAAGATCCCATCAGTGCCGTCCCACGAACGATAACAAACGCAGCGTGTACACGCTTCCTGTAGAATCCGTCTGTCGGTTTAGGAGCGCAAGATTCCATGACCAAATTGGCGAGACATCAAGCAGGTCTGGCCCTTCTATGGGCAGCTACCTTATTGGTCGGGTGGCGTCCCTTGGCGGACACCTTCGCGCTGGCATTGCGTAACGATGAATTCACGTACATTCTTCTCATTCTTCCCGTCAGCGCTGCGCTGATCTTCCTTGAGTGGCGATCTCTGCGGACGAAGCTCGCCCTGAGTGTTCGTGCAGGTTCCGCGTTCCTGGTGATCGCGGTTTTGATTGCTCTCTCTGCGCTTGCCTGGTCAGCTTCGTTGGCCCCCGATGTGCAACTTGCGATCAGGATGATTGCGCTTGTGTTGTCGTGGATTGGCGCATTTGTACTTTGCTTTGGTTCCCGAGCCTCGCGCTTGGTTTTGTTTCCTTTGCTTTTCTTATTCGCTTTGGTCCCGCTGCCGAACTTCGTCTTAAGCGAGGTCGTAACGCTCTTGCAGCATTGGTCCGCCGGGGCAGCATATGCGCTTTTTGTGGCTTGTGGTGTACCCGTAACTCAAGATGGCGTCTTACTGACTATTCCCGGGCTGACGGTCCAGGTCGCTCAGGAATGCAGCAGCATCCGATCCAGTTCGATGTTGCTGGTCACGACCATAGTATTGGCTCAGCTCGTTCTCCGTTCGCCCTGGCGGAAGGCATTGTTGATTTGTCTCGCCGTTCCCCTGTCAATCGCTAAGAACGGCTTGCGCATTTTTTCGATTGCGATGCTTGGGACTCGGGTCGATCGCGTGTACATAACGGGCGGGTTCCATCACAAAGGAGGAATCATTTTCTTCGCGATCGCGTTGGTCGCCATCTTCATTTTGCTCTGGCTCTTGCGTAGGGGAGAAAACTCGTCACCGATATCGGCACCAAACCCGCCGATACCGCACGCGCCATAGCCCCCAATTCCCAACCCCATCTCGACGGGGGTACATTAAAATGTATTGTTAGAAACGCGAGCTTGTATCTACATTATGTATCTATATCTTACACTCGAATATGAATCCCACTCTCGCCATAACCTTACCCATGTACCTGAATCTAAAGCTATTTAACACAAGGCGAGAAGTTCAATGAGTGCCGCTATAGACACTTCTGTCACTTTAGCTCCTGCCAAATACCGTCAATTTCGGCGCGCGGCCCTGATGCCGAAGTAGAAGCGAGTGGTCCTTCCGGTCAAAGTACTCGTTCAATAGTGCACGATCGATTGCTCTAACCTCCTGGAAGCAAGTGCGCTGCGATACTCGATCTCTACTCCAACTCAAAATCCATTCCATTGCCGCCATCGGGTATGGTCGCCTGCCATGCATGAATCCCACTGTTCCATATCGCATTCACTTGCCCGCCCTGAAATGTGCCATGACCTGTAAGGTCCGGCAGGCCATACACCTCGATGGTTATCTTTGACCACCACGCCTTATAGCTGCCCATATGCGGTCCCACATGAACATGAAGCGCGCCGCCATCCACCCGGCAAGTGCTATCCATCCGCAGGAACACACCCTGTTTGAATTCGTAGCTTGTCCCGTCATCCTGATAGAGCGTCCCCTTGCAATCTTCACCCATATACACGCGCAGGGTGAGCGGGCCGGCCGGCGTCTCCATTGTGCTTTGAGTAAGTGGCGCAACAGGCACGATAGAACCTCCCCTCACATAGACCGGCAACAATGCGAAGCTGGGATCGATGATCACCGGCTTCGAGCGAGTTTCCGCCGCTGGCGCAGCAACGCCTTTCTTCTGTTCCGCATCGCGGCTCTCCAGGGCGGTTGAGCGATTGATCCGCTCTCCAGTCCAGTAGTCATACCAAATGCCCGGCGGCAGTTGCACTTCATACGTGTCCAATTCATCGGAGTAAGGCGCGGGGGCCACCAGAATATCCGGGCCAAATAGAAACTCCGCGGGTGAGTCAAGGTCAATGGGATGATGGTCCACGGCCGCGTCTGGAAATTCGAGAAAGAGTGTTCGCTCAATGGGAAGACCGGTTCGCGACATCTCCTCTGCCGTGGTGTAGAGATAGGGCAATAGCTTATATCGCTCTTCAATATAGCGGCGACGGATAGCCTCTTGCTCCGGCCCGTTCGCCCAGGGTTCCTGATCGTTGGTTCCCGCCGCGGTGTGATCCCGGTCTATCGGCTGAAAGGCGCCAATCTCAAGCCACTTGGTAAGCAAATCCGGCTGCGGCGACCCGGCAAAACCGCCCACATCCGCCCCACTCAGCGCGAACCCGCTCAACCCCAGGTTCTCCAGTGACGGAGTCGTCAACCGAAGGTGGTTCCAGGTTGAGCTATTGTCGCCGGTCCATGTCGCGGCATAGCGCTGCCCGCCCGCATAACTCGCTCGCGTCAGCACAAATGGTCGCACATTCGGTTCCAGCTTTCTTAACCCGTCATACGTCGCGCGCGAGTTCTCCATGCCATAGATGTTGTGGATCTCAAGATGGCTCGCTGTCCGTTTGGCGAACCCAGGCTCGTCAATTCGATGCTGCACATTGTCCGGCATGGTCTTTGACGGCACGCCGAAAACCGCGGGCTCATTCATGTCGTTCCAAAAACCTGCAACGCCATCGGCCACAAAATCCTTATAGAGCGAGCCCCACCATGCGCGTGTCTGCTGTTGCGTGAAGTTGGGAAAGACACTATCGCCAGGCCAAACCTTTCCCACATAGGTTGAGCCGTCCGGGTTCTTCACAAAATGATCGCCAGCAACACCGGAGTCGTAGGGAGCATATCCCGCATCCGGAAGCTTCGCAATGTGAAGATCGGTAATCGCCACCACGTGAAACTGTTGATTGGCGAGATCCTTGATCATCTGCTCAAAGGTTGGAAATCTCTCCCTGTCCACCGTGAATGGCCGATTGTTTTGCTGATAATCGATGTCGAGATAGATCGCGTCCGCCGGTATCTTGTCCGCGCGGAGACGGCTCGCAATCTCGCGAACCCTGGCTTCGGGATAGTAGCTGTAGCGAGATTGCTGATAACCCAACGCCCACAGTGGAGGAAGCGGCGTTGGTCCCGTAAGCCACCCATAATCTTCCACCACTTGCTTTGGCCCGGGACCATAAATCAGGTAGTAGTCCACCGCGCCGTTGGGAGCGCCAAAGGAGTAAGCATTGGCCGACTCCTTGCCAAAGTCGAAGCTCGCTCGCCATGTGTTGTCGAGTAACACTCCCAGAACCCGGCCTTGGTTCCAGGATAGAAAGAAAGGAATACTCTTATAAACCGGATCGGTAGATTCCTGCCAGCCGTATGTGTCGGAGTTCCAATCGGTAAATGCCTGATTGCGTCTGTCGAGCGGGCCGGCCTTGTCGCCGAGACCAAAGAAATGTTCCTCGGGCGTCATTGTCTTGTAAATCCGAAAGGACGAGCCGTAAAACTCAATCGGCCGTTCGTCCTGTTGCAGTACGTGCCCGGCAAGATCGCTGACCGTCAGCCGCATATCGTTGTCGAAGCTCACTCGCAGTGCTTTGGTGCTAAATCCCGTTTTCTCGCTTGTTACAGCCACACTGGATTCGCGCGGCCCGGACAATACCGCCCAGGATGCGTCTTCGCCAAAATTCCCATTGTGCCCCGCGCGCACACGAAGTATGCCGTCTCGTAAAGCAGTTACTCTAACACTAACTCCATTTCGGGATGCTTCGATGCCGTTCGATAACATGTGCGTCTGGATAGAAGCTGAATGATTTTCATGGGCCTTCTGCGCCATGCAAAATGACCCCGGCAATCCGATGCAAACGATAAAAAGAATAAGTGCCGAATAAGTGCAAGTAGAAATCGTTTTCATGAGTGTGCCTCCCCGGCATCGCAGCAGTGTCTACTTGAAGTGCATTGAGGACTTATCGCACTTCATACAGCGTCATCGACTGCGCCGGCTCTTCGATTTGCAGTTTTCCTTCACGGATCAAAGGATCGGCTGCCTCAGCAGGCATCAGCGTGCGAAACTCCGTACAACCTTCCAGCGCCGTCTCGCTCTCCGGAATCACGACGAGTTTGCTTTGTTGCGCCTTGTTCGCAATCACCAGGTATCTCTCCTTCTTGTGATCGGAAGAGCATCCTGCTTCCTCCGATGAACGCACAAATGCAAACACATCGGAATCGGCAACCAGGTTCTGCTCCAGGCCTGTTTTCAGCGCAGGATGAGCCGCGCGAAGAGAAAGCAGACTCGAGGTCCACGCAAAGACATCTTCTTCTGACGCGGTGCGCCCGTTCTGGGTAAAGGCGCTGTGCGTGTCTCCCGCGAACCCCCCGGGGAAGTCATGGCGGTCGTCCGGATCTGGGCCGCCATCCATCCCGATCTCGTCACCCGAATAAATCTGCGGCATGCCCCGCAACGTCACAAGAAGCCCAAGAGCCAGCTTGAGTTTTGCGATGGAACCGTTCGCCTCAGTAAGAAACCGCGTGGTGTCGTGGTTGCCGATGAAGGTAACCAGCCGCTCGGGGTGTGGGTAAAGCGAGTCTTGGCCTAGAACCTTCTCAAGCTCCGTCATCGGATGATCATGGGCTATAACGTCGCGCAGCGCGAAGCAGAGTGGAAAATCGAAGGGCGTATCCAGGCCGGTGTCGATGCCGTCGTGTGTTATACCTCCGGCAAAATATGAAGTAACCTCCGGATCGCGATGAAATATCTCGCCCACCGTAGTCAGGTGCGGGTAAACACCATGCAACGTCTCGTGAAAGTCATGCCAGAAAGCGCGGCTCACATATGGAAAAGTATCAAGGCGAATCCCATCCAAATTCGCAGTTTCAACCCACCACATTGCATTCTGGATCAGATAGCGTGAAACCAGCGGATTCTCCTGGTTCAGGTCGGGCATCGCGTCCGTGAACCACCCATTGGTTATATCCCGCCACGCCCGCCTTGGCGCATGAGGATCGACAAGCTTGTAGAAGTCGCTTTGCACTGCGCGATGACTCTGAAGC
>Ga0302319_10016184_pt1 | contig 13764 bp, 8 predicted proteins | sample Bog_T0_2_FD_203319 | JGI IMG/M metagenome (GOLD analysis project Ga0302319, IMG submission 203319) | Peat permafrost microbial communities from Stordalen Mire near Abisko, Sweden - Bog_T0_2 | ecosystem: Environmental > Terrestrial > Soil > Wetlands > Peat | place: Sweden: Abisko, Stordalen Mire...
GGCATGAGTTTTTTGAACGGATCCGGGTCGGTGACTTTAAAAAGGGCAAGAAGCATCTCGCGGGCAAACCCACGGCCGTTGGAGAACTGGAGCCCAATATGAACCTGGCCACGGAGAAAACCTATAGTACGCCGCCGGCAGTTCTGTAACTGCTCCCCTCAAAGGATCAATTCTTCATAATCCAACTTCCGCCGGACTTCAAAATTCGGCGGCGTTGATGGAGGGACCGTTGACCGGGCACGAAGCTGCACCTTGCTTGATATGACAGCCCCAAAAAATAGCACCGCGTGGAAGCGATGGACCTCCAGGGTCCGATCGTATTCCTGGCAACGGGCGAGGCGTCTGTTTGGCCGTGAAATCGCGGAAGCGTGCTACCGGGGGATGCTGGGACGGGATGGCGATGCAAAAGGGGTCAAAGCCTATGCCGCGACGCTGAATAAACGGCAGGACATCGACCATATCTTGAAGGACATCGCCCAGTCGGCGGAGTTCAAAAAGAAGGTGTTTTCAGGGAATGCGCCGGACCTTGCCCAGGCCTATTACAAGGGAATCCTGGGACGGGACGGCGATCCTGAAGGGATGGCAACTTATACGCCCATCCTCAGCGACAAGGCCAATTGGGTCCGCATCATGCAGCAATTCATCGGGTCACCGGAGTTCCGGGAAATTTACGCGGGCAGAACCGTGATTGTCGATCCGAGCCTGCACTACGACGAACCATGCTGGGCATTCCTGCATATTGAAAAAACAGCGGGAACATCGATTCAGCGGCTGCTGGCAACGGCCTTCCCGAAGGGGTCGGTACTTGCGGAGCATACGGATTCGCTTTACCGGCGGTCAGCCGGGGAACTGTCGCAGTACTCGGTTTTCGCCGGCCACTTCACTTACGATTCCGTACGCTATATCCCCCGAAAATCGGTTTCACTGCTCACATTTGTAAGGGAGCCGAAGGACCGGCTCTCATCACTCTATCACTTTCTGCGGGCTCATGAGCCAAGCCATCCCTTGTTCACCCCCCATATGGCCCTGGCAAATGAGGTGAACATGGAGGCGTTCTTTAGTCATAAGCAAATCAACAGGTCCGGTGACGCGTGGAACCACATGACGCGGGCCGTCATCGGCGCGCGTCAATGGCAGTTATGGCGGCAGTACCTGACGGACTCCTCGGATCCCACGCGCAACGCGGAGCTCATCAAAACAGTGATCCATCCGGAGATTCGCAAACGGATGCGAGAGTTTGCCTTTATAGGGTTGCAGGAGAATTTCGATCAATCCGTGGAGATGCTCTGCAAGGTGCTCAACATAGAAAAGCCGGATCTCAAGGCACGCTACCAAAGTGTCGAGCACCTCGCGAAGGTGGATCCACATTTCAAGCAAAAGGTCGAGAAGCAACCGGTCACGCCGGAGTGCGACCGGATCATGTCACAACTAATCCAATTGGATACCCTGGTATATGAGGAAGCAAAGCTCATCTTCGACGAGCAGATCGCAAGAGAGGAGAACCGGGAGGATACCAGGATTGCGTCGGATCTCTCCGGCGCCGGCGGCTCTCCGGACACCGTCATTCCCAACGGCGCCGATTCGGAAGCGCAATATTTTCAAAAGGCATTCTCCGGGCTCGTACAGGACACTCGCCTCACCCCCGCGTTGGTCCGGGCCGGTTTTGGTTTCATACTCGGGCGCGTCGTCTCGGAGAAAGACCTTCAGGCGCACCTTGAACTACCGGCGGTGCGGGACCTCCGGCGCACGCTGCTCCTATCCCAGGAATTCCGCGATAAATACCGGCACATGCAACCGGTACCCCAACCGCGACCGGACGAGCTCAGCGGCGCTACGCAGGAGCGCCCAGCTTCAACCAACGGATGACGGGAGGCTTCCAGCGCCGCTTCGGACGCCTGAAGGGGCGGTTGACTCGTCTCCTTATCATGTTATCGGCTAAATCGCTGGCCCGGGACCTTTACCGAAGCATCCTGGGTCGGGATGCGAAAACGGAGGAATTATCCACGGCAGTCTCCATCATCAAGCGAAAAGGCCAGGTTCAACCGCTTGCGGAACGGCTGCTGGAATCAAACGAATACCAGCAGAAGAACATCGTCGATGTCGCGGACCGGCTCGTGACCTCCTCTTATGAGGTCATTTTGCGCAGGGAACCCGACCCGGCGGGGTACAAATCGTGCATGGACCACTTATTAAAGGACCATGATATCGGATCCGTTTTGCGCTCAATGATCGAGAGCGAAGAATTTGCAATGAGCATGGAAAGCCGGGTGGAAATTGCCACGGCTAAAAGAACCCTCAAGGGACGGTTGATCGTCGTATCGGCTAATTGCCAGACCGGGGGATTCTGCGCCGCTCTCCAAGGGTGCCTTCCGGACGATACTGTCTGCCCGCTGCCAATGCCTGAGCTAAGTTCGCCTGAGGCGGAGTGCATGGAAATGATGGCCTGTGCCGACGTCATCATCACGGGTGGATCGGGGAAGACCTTTCTGCGCAAACACCCGGAGATAACCGGGCGATCCAGTCTGCTCCACTTGAATATACCGGACGTTACATTCCCGGCGTTTCACCCAGATATCTGCTATACCAGGACCATGGCAGACGGAAAATTAACCCAACCGCATTACAACTCAGGGATAGGCTTCTGGGCGTATTACAAGGGACTCGATATTCGCGACACCGCGAAACTCTTCAATCGGGAAAGTTACGCGGGCCTTGGTTACTTCAACTACTGGAAGCCATCGCTCTCCGTTTTGCGGAGCGCTTTTGAAGAATGCGAACTCGATTTCGGGCGGTTCATGCTGGCGATCAAGCGGCATGGCGTATTCATGTATACATTCAATCATCCGAAGCCCGACGTGCTCGTCGAGCTCGCGAAACTGATCGCTGTAAAACTGGGCGCACCGCAGTCCGTATTTGATCGTGAGATCGTGATCCGCGACGCCCTTACCGATTACGTGTGGCCGATCTATCCCGAAGTGGCCGATGAACTTTGCCTCCCTCACGGATCTTATGACTGGAAACTGGGGAATGAATGGTTCCCAGGGGTCGAGCGTTTCCTGGAGTACGTATTTGGCGAATACGCGAAACGAGATTGCCCCAGGGAGGCACTCCAATGGGAGAATCGCGATGAAGGGCTGCACGACAGAGTGCTTGGCGCACAACTCCGAGCACTGGCATGAGCAATCCTTACTCGGAACTCGACGATTTTTGCTTCTGGTCCCGCGCGATGAGCTGGCCGGCCCCGGGGCAGATTGATCCTGTCGTCGGGAAAGCGGAGATATTACCCGGACAGAAAGTTGCGACCATGGGCAGCTGTTTCGCCCAACATCTCTCCGCGCACATCCGATCATCCGGGTTGCACTACTTCGTCACGGAACCGGCTCCCGCCGAAATGGATGAAACCACGGCGCGAGCCCGTAACTATGGAGTTTTTTCAGCACGCTACGGCAATGTCTACACCGTGCGGCAGGCAGTGCAACTCCTCGACAGGGCATTGGGCGCCTTTGCACCCGCGGAGGATGTATGGACGCAGGGTGACCGTTATGTGGATGCATTTCGCCCGCGCATTGAACCGGATGGATTTTCCTCGGCGGAAGACACCCGGGAAACCGCCCGGGAGCATCTTGCCTGTGTCAGGAAATGTTTCACGGAATGCGACTGGCTCGTATTCACTCTTGGCTTGACGGAAGCCTGGAGGTCACGACGGGATGGCGCCATCTATCCCCTCGCGCCCGGAGTATCCGGCGGGTGTTTCGACCCCAGCCTTCACGAGTTTGTCAATTTCACAGCGGAAGAAGTGCAGTCGGATCTCATCGCATTGATCGGGAAACTTCGGAAAATCAATGCCGGTATCCGGATCCTGTTGACCGTCTCGCCCGTCCCACTCGCCGCCACCTACGAGCGCCGCCACGTACTGGTCTCCACGACTTATAGCAAGGCCGCCCTGCGCGTGGCGGCAGATGCCGCCGAGCGCCAATTGGACGGAGTCATTTATTTTCCAGCGTACGAAATCATTACATCTCCTGCGGCTGGTGGACGCTATTACGCCGATGACCTGCGACAGGTGACGCAGGTGGGGGTGAAACATGTGATGAAACTCTTTGGCAGACATTTTTTCCCACGCGCCGGAGACCTGGCCGCGGCCGATCCTGAATCTCCCCGGCTCGAGGCCGCAATCCGGCGAGATGCCGAAATCGTGTGCGATGAGGAAACCATCGACAGGGCCTTGCGTGAGAGCGGATTTGGTGAACTTGACAAAAGCCTTGCCCATGGCGCACACCCGCCCCAAATTCCCGACCCTATCCCATGAAAGTTAGCAAACAGAAGCTCAAGGAAAACCTCTCCCGCCTGATGATAAAGCGCGCCAGCACTCTGCTCGCACGCCAGGCCTACCATGGCGTTCTCGACAGGGCGCCGGACTCCGGGGGCATGGCCACCTCGAGGGCATTGATTGAGAAAGACGGCAGCATCGAGGAACTGGTGGGCAGCCTTGTAAGATCCCCGGAGTTCAAGAAGAAAACCTTTGCCGCCATGGCGCCCGAAATCGTCAAGGAGGCGTACACCGGGATTCTCCTCAGGGAAGCCGACCCGAAGGGATTAAAGTTCCATACCGACTGGATCATCAAGAACCGCAGCATCAGCAGTTTTCTCAAGAACCTGACGGAGTGCGGCGAATTTAACCAGCGGCTTGAGGCGGCCGCGATACTCGAGCCCCTGAAGAAATGTCTGACCCCCCTGTGGTATGGACGGCAGTCGAAAGTGGATATCAACGCCACACCCGAGCAATTTGAGCAGCTATTCGAGCGGATCCGCAAGGAGTGGACCAAGCTTGGAGAAACCGAACCGCATTGGTCCGTGCTGACCAGTGACTTATTCAAGACCTCGAACTTTTCGGAAAATGAGGAAGCATTTTATAAAAGTGGAGAGACGGCTTTTGGATTGGCCAAACGGATGGTCTCCGGAGTTGGACTGGCTATCGACAAGGCCGGCACAGCACTCGAGTTGGGATGCGGCACTGGACGGGTAACCCATGTGCTGGCCAGGAACTTCGCCCGGGTAATCGCGGTGGATGTTTCCCCCGGAAATCTCAAGCTCTGCGAGGAGAAAATGCGTGCGCTCGGCCTGACCAACGTCGAGTTTCTCCTGCTAAAGTCGCCACGGGATCTCGTGGGGATTCCTCCCATCGACTTCTTTTTCTCAACAATCGTGCTGCAACACAACCCGCCTCCGGTCATTCATTACATGCTGGATCAGATTTTCAGTAAGGTTCGCCATTCGGGCCAGGTGTTTTTCCAGGTACCCACTCATTTCCCTAATTACAACTTTGCGGTGGATAAGTATTTGGCCTCGCCCGTGCATGTCATGGAGATGCATTGCCTGCCGATGCCTGCGGTGTTTGCCCTCTTTGCAAAGCACGGGCTCGCACCCCTGGAAGTGTTAATGGATACGTGGACAGGCTGGGCCGGTTCCCACACGTTCCTGGCTGTTCGTAAGTAACAGCCATTATCCTCTCAGGACGCGCCTGTGCGACGCGAGGGCTCCTCGATACGGCGCAACAATTCATTAAAAAGGCGGCTCACGGCCCGTTGAACACGTGTCGGGTGACGCCGGTCGGACTCCGTGCGCCATTGACGCAATTCCTCGATGATTCGCTCGGGTGTGGTGAAGCATCCGGTGACGCGACTGATATAAGTCGGGTAAAGGATCAGCGCGACGGCAACCAATGCATCCAGCGATAGCCTGCGGGTACGCCGCGTAATGGGTGCCATGTCCGTGGTAAGGCCCCACCCGGCGTAGAAGGGTTGCCCATGGCACGTTACGGATTTTCCCCTTAGCAATGCCTCGAAACCCGCAAGCGACGTCAATACGTGGACCTCGTCCACCTCCAGGAGTAGCTGGCCCATGGGCGCCGCAGTCACCCGCTGGTTGCACCAGTGAGGCGCCTCCTCCTCCCCCTTGCCGCCGGAACGCAGGCCGGCGACCACATCGGGATGCGGTTTATAGACGATGAAGGAAGTTGGATTCGCAGCGCGCACCGCCTTGAGCAGGTCCAGGTTGGTCCGGATCCCGGGCGCGCCATAGCGGAGAGATGCATCGTTCTCGACCTGCCCGGGCACAAGGATGACCCTGCTGGCATTGGCTGGCCGTTGCCACGGATGGACGTCGAGGTTGTACTTGGTCACGCCTCCGGCAACAAGCGCCTCGCGAAGGCGTGCGGCGCGTTCCAGCAGAGCCGCATCGAATTCCGTGGTCGCTAGTAACTGCTCCATCTCGGAGGGCGAAGTGGCGTCGTAGTAAATGCCCCGGCGGTCCAGCACCCAGGAGAGCGGTCGCACGAGCCCGGCACCGAGCCCCACGGAACGCAGGAAGCCATCCTCAATCCGGATCTTGCTTCCCTCCCTTCCCCTCCCCCAGGTCACAACCGGGACACCAGCCGGGGCAACGCTTGCATCGCGGATGAAGTGGACTTTGCTCCCCTGCAGGAAGGACCGAACGAAGCGGCGCTTCCGCAGGGAGAAACCAGCCGCGTACAGGGTCGCTGGAAATCGCTCGCGCATCCGCCGCTGCAGGGCGAGCCACGCGATCACCTCCTCTACCTCGCAGGCAGCGCCCGTCTCCGGATGCCGATACCCGGAGCGCTCAACAAGGGCGGCATGGACAAGGTCCTCCAGGGGCACAGGGTCGCGGCGGGCGGGAGCCGGCAGCGCATCGAGTGTCAATCCCCACCCCGCATAATACGGCATCCCGAAGGTATGGACAGGCTTCTTCCAAAGGAGAGCCTCGAATCCCAACTGGGAACTCACCGTGTACACGGCTTCCGCCCGCTCCAGCAGCGACACGGGATGGGGATCACCGGTAATGAGGTGCGCACGGCGGGCAAGGCGTGCCCGCGCAAGGTATCCCGTCTTTCCGCCCCGGGCCGCCAGAATGAGTATCGCGCATTCTGGATGCGCGGCGCAGGCCGCATCCAGCATGGCCTGGAAGCTGGATCCCTGGGCGATCGCACCGGAGAGCCCGGCGGGATCTACAGGCTGGTCGATGACCAGGACGTATCTCGCGGGCAGCGGTTCGGTCTCCTCGCGGCCATCGTTGGTTTCGGATATGCGGCCATCGCGCCACAGCGCCATCAAGGCCCGCGCACGCTCGCGCTGCGAGGGCAAGTGCTCCACCGCGGCAAGAGCCTCGATCCCCGATGGTTCCGCGGCGCTGCCACCGATGCCCCGTTCATCAATGACAAAGGAGAGCTTCCGCTGCCCGGGGAGAACTCCCAGGCCCGGGAACCGCAGCCGTGACCAGTTACAAATACCGACCACTTGGCGAGCCCACGTTTGTGAACCTAGGGCCCGGCCTGATTGACGGTGGCGGCCGCATCATAGGCGCCGTTCAAGGCGGGTGAAGTGACCGAACCTATGAGACTCAGGATTTTCTCGAGGCCCAACGCCGGGGCGTGGGCAGTGTAAACAAGGTCTCCATCGCAAATCGGGAATGTCTTGGCGGCAAAGAAGCTGTCGGGCTTCGAGAGGTCGAGATTGTAGATGACCCGCACCTTGCCCCCTGCAGTGCGCACGACGGGCTCGTGGGGCCAATCCACTGCATCCGGCGATTCGAACCGGAACACGAATACCCCGCGAATATTCGCCTGTGCTTCGCTGAGCCCGCCGGCGCGAGCCATTGCTTGGGCGAGCGTGATGTAAGGCCCTTCGAACGGCACCTCCGAGTTCCGCCCAGTGGCGCCAAGAAGAGTGAATGTGTAGGGCTGGTGCATCACATTGATGACATCCCCCCCTTGCAGGACGATGTTCTGGCTCGGGTCGCGAATGATGGTCTTGAGCGGAACGGTGACGCTCCGGGCCCCGCGCGTCACCTGGACTGTGTAGGTATTGATGTCGCCCACCGTCCCGGCGGCATTGGTGAAGGCATCCAGCAGGCGCTCCCGTGCCGGGGTCAGGGCGAGGTGGGAGGGCTTTGAGACCGCGCCCAGGACAGTGACATAGTTGGTGTTATTGCTGACCTCCCGCACGAGCACCTGCGGTTGGTTGGCCTTGGCCTTCATCTTCCCGGTAATGTCATCCTCGATCTGCTGCACTGTCTTGCCCGCCGCATGGATCTCGCCGGCAAACGGGATGTAGATGATGCCGGAGCTGCTGATGTATTGCTGCGGAAAGGTAACCGTCTGGGCTCCCGAGGGGGTGCTTCCCCCGATCCCACCGGACGTGGAGGACGATCCGCCACTGCCAAAGAGCGATGCGGGTGGCGCTTCCATGATCATCACCTCCAGCACGTCCCCGGGCTCCACGGTCTCCCGCGGGCCGCCCTCTTCGCGGAAAGACTCCGGAAAAGACTGCGCCGGGTGCATCTCGGCGACCCTGTCCGCGACCGAAGGGGTAAGATTGACAACCTGGATGCCCGTCACCTCCGGGTGCACATGCCGTACGTTACTGGCTGAGGGACCGCTGGAGGGGATGATGCCCGCGCAACCGGCCATGAGGGCGGCAACGGGCGCGAGAAGGAGAACCCGGCAGATGTTCAGGGAATTCCCTGACGGGCCCATGTCGGCTTGGGACGAGAGTGATTGGGACCGGAACAATGGAAGGGAATGAGCCAGCCGGGCTTTAGGTTCCTTGGCGGGGGTCGAGGGCCGCCTGGGGCGAAAATCGCTCAGACTGAAAATCATGCGAATGGTATTCTGGTTGGGCTAGTAACATACCGCGGTCCTAAGACGGAGGTGGGTGGCGGATATTGGAGAGTTGCCCAATCGGAGGTCAACAGAATTTCACCAGCATCAGCGCAAGTGATGGCGTTGAAATCTGATTGCATTCCGGAAGCTAAAATGGTGGTTTACAGGGATATGTTCGATTCTTCCCAGTCGATTTCCCCGCGAACGCGAGATGAGTATGACGGAAGCAAGTGGAGCCTGGCCGATAACGAATTGCCGTCTCAAACAACCACAACATCCGTGCCCGCTGCCGCCCCTCGGTACTGTCAACAAGGCTGATGGACACCGAACCCTCGGACGCGGCAGGTTTTAGCCTGGATAAACTGCCTACCTACGGACGTGTCCTCCTCCTGCAGGGACCGGTTGGGCCGTTTTTCCGGCGGGTCGCCAGGCTCTTCGAGCTGCGTGGCAGTCATGTCACGAAGATTAATTTCAATGCCGGCGACGATTGGTACTATTCCAAGGGCGACATCGTCCGTTTCACCGCCCCATTTTCCGAATGGGCTCCTTTTCTCAGAAAGCTGCTGGCGGAGGGCAATTACGACGCAATATTCCTCTTTGGCGATTGCAGGCCCATCCATCGTCCCGTGCGCCCGATCGCGGAGGAGGCAGGCTGCGAGCTCTGGGTGTTCGAGGAAGGCTATTTCCGGCCGAACTTCATCACCCTGGAGCGCGGCGGCGTCAATGCCTTCTCCTCGCTGGTCAAGTTACAGCCCGAGGAATTGCTCGCCGAGCCGGCGCTGCCGGTAGCCGATACCGCACGCTTTCCGAATTCCTTCGAGCAGATGGCGGCGCAGGCATTCGTCTATTTTTGGGCAATGTATTACGGCGCATGGCGCTATCCGCACTATCAGCATCATAAGCCGAACGGATGGATTGAACTCTTCCGCTGGCTCCGCTCCGGGGTCCGCAAGGCGCTATACTCGATCTTCGAGTCCGGGACAAGGGATCGCGTGCTGAGCATGGAGCGTAAAGGGCGTTTCTTTGTCTTCCCGCTCCAGGTCCATAACGACGCCCAACTCTGCGCCCACAGCGACTCGAAGGCCATCCACGATTGCCTGGAGAAGGTGATGCGTTCCTTTGCCGCCAATGCTTCGCTGGAGGATTGGCTCGTCATCAAGCATCATCCCATGGATCGCGGGCACCGCAACTACCGCACGCTCATCGGGGCGCTGACCACGGAGATCGGTCTCGATGGCCGGGTTCATTACATCCACGATGTGCATCTGCCCACGCTGTTTGATCATTGCAAGGGGCTGGTCACGGTCAACTCCACTGCGGGCCTCCAGGGACTTCATCACAAGCTGCCGATCGTCACGCTGGGCCGTTCGTTCTACAATAAGCCGGGACTGACGTACCAGGAGGGGCTGGACACCTTTTGGACCACGGATTGGAAGCCCGACTACGATCTCTACCTTCGCTTTCGCGCATGGACGATCGCAAGGACCCAGATCAATTCTTCGTTCTATGCCGATCGAACCTGCGGCTCCGTGCGTACTTTCTCCAGGGGCGAAGCCCTCGCCGGCGCGCTCGACGAGCGCCGCTTCCTGGGACCACTCCCTCCCACGGTTACGCGGGATGGCGCTGCGATGGGAACCGCCGTCTCCCTGCAATCCGAGCCCGGCGCCGCCCTCCCCGGTTGTTAATTTAGATCAGGCACCCCAACCACCCCAGCGCCCACAAGAGCGCGCCAGCGTGTACTTGAACTTCTGAAGTCGATCATCGACCTTGCACTTGAACTTGAACCCGAACTTCCCGCCCCTCGCGGCACGAATCCCTTAGGCGGCCTCTTCCGCCCTACTGCGTCATCCCAATCCGCCCATCCGCCGGGCTGTACCACAGAATCCCCCTGCCCATCACGGTCATGAACGGCGCGCCCGGACCGCTGCCCGGTGGCGCCAGCGGATCCCTCCCCGGGAAGCGGACAGGCGAATTGTGCAGGATCGAACCGAGGAATTGCGCCGTGGGCAGAGAGTGATCAGTAACATCCACTTGGATTGTGTAACCGTTCTGGACCCGCGTCACCTGCGACCGATTGAATAACCCGCCCAGCCCGTGGGCAAACATCCGCGCCCGCCACGCGCGGTCGTCATAGAGCCGCGACCCGAGCGGCTCCCCATCTCTGGTGAGGTTGATCAGGATGCCTCCGCCGTCCACCCACCGCTCGATGGCCGCCGCCACCTGTGGCTCCAGCACAGGCGAGTCCGCAATCACCAGCGCCCGGTAATTCTTCAATATCCCGTCGCCAATGGTCAGCCGCGTCACGTAATCCTGATCCACTATTTGACGCAAATATCCGGAATCCTGGTAACAGGATGGAATCAACTCCGGCTGCAGCTCCCACGACTCCCGGGACAGGTAATACGCAACCGCCACCTCGGGCTTTCGCGGCCGAAGCCACTCAATGTTTTCCTTCAATTCCGCCACGTTGTCCGCGCTGCTAAAGATATTCCCATCATAAAAATACAGGCCCCGCGCCCCGGAAGTTGTTGCATTGTAAATGCGTGCCGCCACCCCCGTCGCGACCAGGTTCGTCGTCGCCGGCTCAAACCCGCAGTAAGTCCCGTAAAACCGCGTCGCCGTCGCCACCTCGCGGGTCACGGTGAAATTGCGCCCGTACCGGTCCGCCTCGTTGGTAATCCGCATGCCCACCCCATACTTGGAGATCGCCGCCGCCTGGGCGGTAAAGTCCGCCCCGTTGATCGGATCCCCATTGCCCCCCGTACAAAGGTAAATTTCCGCATTCGGAAATGCTTTTCGCGCCGTCGCCGCCCAGAACGCCGCCCAGTCTGTCATCGCCTGCTCGCTCCATTCCACAAAGTCCCTGCGCGCAACGTCACTCGGCGCCCCCTCCGCCTGAAATGGCGCCACGTTATCGAAGGAATGATAGCCCGCTCTCCACGCGCCGTTCAGCGTACCGATGTCCCCGTACTTCTTCCGCATCGCATCGCGAAATGCCGCAACCGCGTATGGATCGCCCATCCACCATCCTTTTTCCTTCGGATATTCCCCAGTCAGCTTCGTCGTCCAGCCTCCTACCGGCCCAATGGGATAAATGCTCTCGCCGAAGACCCCCGAAATACCCAGCAAAACCGACTCCAGCGACCCCGAATCGCGGTAATGATCCGCAAACGCATTGATAAACCGTTCGACGTACTGCCGCATATCGGGATTGAAAATGCTCTGCACCCGGCTCTGTGCCCCGTCCTCGATCCGGCGGTAAAAATGCGAGTGGGGCCCAGCCTGAAACCAAAGCGGCGTCGCGTAAGCCGGTCCGGCAATCAGCAGCGGCACCCATTTCAACCCTGCTCCCCGCAGGATCGCCACTTGTTTGTCCCACTTGCTCCAGTCCCACTGGTTCTCAGCCGGCTCGACATCCGCCCATGGAACGTAGCTCTCAACGCTCGTCGCCCCCACCGTTTTGTACGCCGCCGCCTTATCCGCAGTCGCATCATTGCCAAACGTCAGCTCCATCGCCCCCGTGGCGCTCTCCTGCGCCATAACCGGCCATCCACACGTGCAGCAAGCGGCAATGGCAAAGGCCGCGCAAAAGTACTTATTCATCGGTTTGAAGATTCAGAACGGAACTTGAACTTACCACACGTTCCCGCCTCCACCACCTAATCACCTCTTAAAGTCCCGCAGGGATGACCGACAATAGCCCATGGCTTCAGCCATGGGAAATCCACCCATCCATGGCACACACTCTCGATTTCCTCACCCCGCCGTATCCCCTTCGCTACCTTTGCTTCCTTCTGTTCAAAAATCCCTACCTTTTCCGTCTCCTGTCTTCTCTGCTTTAAAATCCCCCACCGAGCCCCTCTCGATTTCCTCACCCCGCCATCGTCGACCGCTCCCCGCGCACCAGCCGGTGCCCTGCACGGCCCCCTTCCGGACGCCCGTTCAGCGAATCCAGCAGCGCATCCACCTGCGCAAAATGCTCTTCCCACGTCGGCGCCCGAAACCCCTCCATCCGCCGCATCTGCGCCTTCCGCATCCCGCTGTGCGGCCCCGTATAATCCCTGATCGTCTCCAGCCACCGCCGTCCGTCCAGCGGATCAATATATTCCGGGATATCCCCCGCAAACTCCTGGAACACCCCCAGCGAACTTGCGATCACCGGCGTCCCCAGCGTCAATGCCTCCAGCACCGGCATCCCATACCCCTCCGCAAACGACGGCAGCAGCAAAGCCTGCGCATGGTGCAGATAACTGGCCAGCTCCGCATCCGAGCATGCCGGCAACTCCGTCACCACCCCGCGCAGCGCCTCGCAACGCTCCAGCATATCGACCACATTCTCGCACTCCCACCCCCGCTGCCCGATCAATACCAGCCGCGGCGCCACCTTCCCCATCCGCTCCACCAGCCGTCGCCACATCTCCAGCAGCAGCCAATGATTCTTGCGGGGCTCTATCGTCCCCAGCATCACAAAGTACGGCTCCGGGATCATCCGTCGCGACGCGGTATGCCCAAACTTCCCCGGCCCCAGCAGCGCCGCCGTGCTCGGCGGTACTTGTTTCCCCCAGCGCGCCGCAACCGCCTCCAGCGCTTCCAGCGTCGCCTGCGAGTTCGCAATCACCGCTCGCCCCGTGTCCAAAACCCGCCGGATCCGCGCCTCATGTTTCTCCCCCTCCCCCGGCACGCAATACTCCGGATGCGTCAGCGGAATCAGATCATGCACCACAAACACCGGCGCCAGCTTCCAGGCCCGGATCATCCGGTAATAACTCTCGCTCTCCAGCCCGCTATGCCCCGGATTCAGCAACGCCGTCCCTGCCGCCACGCGGGAGAGCCCCCCCGTCGCAATCCCGTGTACCACCCGGTTGGCGTACTGGATGTGGGTTCGGGATGGCGGTGCCTGCAGCGTATTGAAAATTCGCGTCGAAACCCGCTGGTTGAACACCATGCAATGTCCCCCCACGCGCACCAGCGCCCTTGCATCCGGCCCGTAATGAGTCAGGTAAGCCTGGCAGACCCGGTCAATCCCCGTCGGAAGACGCCCTTTCAGAAACCGCAACACCAGCCGCGAAACATCGATTAACATATCC
>Ga0302319_10016185_pt1 | contig 13763 bp, 9 predicted proteins | sample Bog_T0_2_FD_203319 | JGI IMG/M metagenome (GOLD analysis project Ga0302319, IMG submission 203319) | Peat permafrost microbial communities from Stordalen Mire near Abisko, Sweden - Bog_T0_2 | ecosystem: Environmental > Terrestrial > Soil > Wetlands > Peat | place: Sweden: Abisko, Stordalen Mire...
GTCAAGCCGCAACTTCTCGACCTGAATGAACGGCTCAAGGATGTCGGCAAGCTGCTTCGGCCACTCATGGGCGATGACGTGGAAATCATGATTGTGTCCAAATCGCCGGCGGCGGTGGTCGAAGCCGACCCGGGGCATCTGGATCAGATAGTTGTCAATCTGGCGGTGAACGCTCGCGATGCGATGCCGCGCGGCGGTAAGTTCATCCTGGAAACCGGAACTGCTCGATTCGACGAGGCATTTGCCCAGCAGCACCAGAACATGGCTCCCGGAAATTACGTTGTGCTCGCCGTCAGCGATACGGGTAGCGGGATGGACTCGCCGACTGCGGCGCGGATCTTCGAGCCATTCTTTACGACGAAGGGTCCCGGCAAAGGGACGGGCTTGGGGCTGGCTACCGTCTACGGTATCGTCAAGCAGAGCGCCGGACATATTTTCGTCTACAGCGAAGTGGGGCACGGCACCACGTTCAAGATCTATCTCCCGAACGCTGATCATAAGATCGGTCTGGGATCGAGAGCGGAAGCGGAGACTCTCGCTCCTGACGCAAAATCAGCCACGATTTTGCTGGTGGAAGATGACGAGATCATGCGTAGACTAACCCGCCAACTCCTGGAAGAGCGGGGCTACGCCGTGGTGGAAGCGAATGACGGCAAAGCGGCGCTGGAGTGGGTACGCTCCAATCCGGGGCGCATCGATCTGGTGCTCACCGATGTCATCATGCGCAACATGAGCGGTCCCGAATTGGTAAAGGAATTGAGCGGCTCAAACCCCGGTTTGAAGGTTGTTTTTATGTCGGGGTATACCGGCGAATTGATTGCGGAACGCGAGGTATTGGAACGAGGCATCACTCTTCTGGAAAAACCCTTCAGCCGCAACGCACTGCTCAAGACCATCCACGCAACGCTGGACTAAACTCTAAATCGCCCAAGAAGTACGCCGACGCGCGGACCTCAGAAAGGCGAGGCTCGATCAATGCGTCGGCTGCGATTCATTGGATCCCCGAGAGCCTCGGTTAATCCGTGGTCATATAACCAGTGTAACGGTGATGGAGATCACACATAGCTGTGGGAAAGGACGCAGCGCTGCCCGAAGACGATGCTTTTGTGCTCGGGCTTACAAGATGTCTCTTCGTTTATTTTGTTTTACTTAGATGAATTTATGCGAAAAGTGGCCCGCCCCGGCAAATGGCAAGGCGTTTGCCAAAGCAGTTGTGAGCGGAGGCTATAAGAATGGCCACACATGTCGTATTCCAGACGCCGAAACCGGTAACCCCCGATACTACGTTTTGCGATCTTCCCCCAGCTCTTGCGGAGTTGCTGGAGCAGGTAGCACTGACAACCAGCTATCCGACAGGAGCGGTTCTATTCGCAGAGGCGCAGAGCCCGAGAGGCGTGTTCGTGGTGCGCCGCGGCCGCGTGAAACTCTCGATTTGCGGCAGTGACGGCCGCACCTTGATTCTGCGCATTGTCAATTCCGGCTGCCCCTTGGGAGTGGCCGCGGTAGTCTCGGGACGCTGCTACGAAGCGACAGCAGAGACGCAGGAACCTTCAGAAATCAGCTTCATACGGCAGAGCGACCTGCTGCGCCTGATGCGCCAACACGGCGAGCTTGCCTTGTGGGTGACGCAGAATATCAGTCAGGATTACGCCTCCACTTGCCGCGAAATCCGCGACCTGATTCTCTCTGACTCCGCCAGCGAGAAGTTGGCTCGACTTCTGATGGGCTGGCTCGACCAGAACGCACAATCGAAAACGCCCAGCCAAGTCAAGATGGCGCTGACCCACGAAGAAATTGGCCAGATGATCGGATCGTCGCGAGAGACGGTAAGCCGCCTGCTCGCGGGGTTCAAGAAGCAGCGCATCATTCAGCAGAGCGGATCTACGCTGGTGATTCCGAACCGCATGGCGCTGGAATCGCTGATCACGGCGTAGATTTCGTTTAAGTAGAAACGCCGTAAGACGTCGCACGACAAGGGCCGGGCTCCTCTACCGGCCCTTGTGTTTTGCGGAATTTCAGGCGAACAAAACCAGTTAGACGGACGAATGGCCTCGATCATCCACGGCATAAGTACATCGTGTAGGAACCGCTAGCCAACGCAACCAGTCGCGGGAACGTCGACATGGGCGGATCAAGAGCCAAGAGGCAAGCGGCGCCCCATTTCATCGTCATCGTGATATCGAGAGGCAACATGGGTCGCGGCATCCACGGCGCCATACCCAGAGTAGGAAGAACGACCAGAAGCAAGAGGAAGGCAAGGTCTGCGCTTCCAGTCTTGCGCGAAAATAGTCTAATCCCAAGAACAGCGGCGCAGAATGGTAGCGCCGGCATTTGCCACGGCAGTGAATAGAGATGGAGCGGAGCGGGATCGAAGCTGTTGGTATCGATTGTCCAATCGAGGCGCGCCAGGCCTTCGACGGCGAGCGCCCGCAAGGCAATCACACCGATGGTGCAAAGAAAGACGGGTGTGAGTAGTAGAAGCGCGGAGTTAAGAAGTCCGCCTCGTTGCTGCCGCTCGTCGAAGAAAACCGCCACCGTGAGCAAAGCGCAACAGATCAGCAAGGGTGGCTTGGCGAGGACTCCGATGGAGAGCAAGAGCGCCGCCGTGGCCAAGGAGCGCAATCCGGTTTCGCTTTCGTGCACCTCGAAGACCCAGAGCATGGCATAGGCAAAGGCCGCGCAGCCCACGGCACGTTGCCAGTCTCCAATCTCCGCGACGGGATGGGAGCAGATCCAAACCACCGATTGGCCGGCGAGCAGCGCCGAAAAGACGACGTTCCAAGAGACTGGCATTCCAGCCGACTGCAGATGCAAGTACCACAAACTGGATGAAACCAGGATCAAGACACCGCTCATGACAGGATCGAAATACGGTCCCAGGGCGTGACGGCCTGAAAACGCCACCACGAACAACATGAGGGTCGCGTTCACCATGACAATCTGCCGGCGGTAGATTCGCCTAGTCGCTGGCGGCCGAATGGATAAGTTCGGCCTCGGTGTACTTACTGATGCCATGAGCAGTTTTCTCCCAATAAAACGGATTGGTGATGAGCTGCCAGAGTCCCTTATAGGCAGCGACGGACTGCAACGCCCAATATCCAGGCACGGTGAGCGCATAGGGCAGAAGCGCGGCGTGGCGGCGCTTGGCCACCGCGAGCATCGAGATGTAAATCAAGCAGCTGTTGCCGACGATCAGGTTCGCCATGCTGATCATCAGCACGGGGCCGGGAAATAAGGCTTGCATCATGTTTTTTCCGGCCAACAGCCAGACGATGAACGGAAAAACCAGGAAGGGATAAACCAGGCCAGAAAGAATGCAGCCTCCGACAAACAACTGGAACGAACAGAAGCCCTTCCACCCCACGCTGCGGAACAAGTCGACAGGATGGCGCATGTTGACGAGCCAGGTCTGGATGTAGCCCTTGATCCAGCGCGAGCGCTGCCGAATCCAGTTTCCCAGGTGCGAGTTTGCTTCTTCGTAAGTTACCGAATTGACAACGCCGACGTGATACCCCATGGCGGCAAAGCGCAAGCCGAGATCGGCGTCTTCGGTGACATTAAAAGGGTCCCATGCGCCGACTTGGCGGAGTTTCGCGAGATCGAAATGGTTCGAGGTTCCACCGAGCGGAATGGGCACGCGAAGCTCGTCCAGCGCGGGTAGAAACATATCGAACCAGAGTGAGTATTCGAGCGTGAACATGCGGGTGAGCCAGTTCTCCTCGGCATTGAAGTAATTCAAGTGGGCTTGAACGCAGGCGGCGTCATCCCCTAGTTTGCGAAAGGCCACAACGACTTTCTTAAGCTGGTCGGGCTCGGGCTTATCTTCCGCATCGTAGATGGTGAGGTATTTTCCGCGAGCCAAACGCAGAGCGTAGTTGCAGGCCTTGGGTTTGGTTCGGGGCAGAGATTGAGGCACCCGCACAATCTCAAAGTTCGCAGGCAGCCCGAGCAACTTCGCGGCGTCTATCGTTTCGTGGTCGTCTTCTTCGAGAACCAGCTTGATGTCGAGCTTCGACTTGGGATAATCCATGCGGCGAAGAGCGGCCACCAGGATGGGAAGGACAGTCGGCTCTTTGTACATGGGAACCAGCACGGTATATAGCGGAAGATCAGCGTCGTGAAGAGCGGCGACTTCCTCTGGCTGAATGGCAATGCCGATGTTATCGTCGCAACTCATCCAGCAAAGACAGGTGCGGAAGACGAATGAGCAGAAAAGAAGTCCGTTGATGAGAGTGTTCAGAACGATCAGCGTTGGCAAGGGAAACATGCAGGTGGAGATCAGCAAAAGCAGAGGAAGGCCGGCCAACCACCATTTTTGATTTGGCGTGACCACGGTGCGGGCCGAGTGTTCAGGATCGAGTTCGGCCAGGCTCAGGACGGCCTCTTCGCTGAATTGCGCGCCCGCGACGCGCTGCAGGTCCCATATGATGTCAAACTTGGAAGTAACGACGAAGCGAATGTCAGTCCGGCTAGCCCAGCGGCTGGCCAGGGCCGTCGCAAGCGGGTCGGCGGTCGCGATCCATAAGATGCCGTCCACGCGGCGCCAGGGTAGATAGAGCTCCTGCGCATAGTTGGCATATTCCCCCTTTTCGAAGAGCGATTCATCTGCGGGATTGTGCAGGAGGTTGACAAAATCCAACGAGAGTTGGCGGGCGAGCACCCGATAGAAATCCAGCGGTTTGACCCAGCCCATTCCGAGGATCGTGTCACCCAGTTTGGAACCCCATTCGATCTGCTTCCGGAGCGCTTCGGCCAGCTGTGTGTCGCTGATGAGACCGGCGTCCACCAGCAAGCGCCCGATTTGCAGGCGAGGCTGAGGCTGCTGATACAGCGCTGCGCGCTCGTCCTCGACAAGGGAAGTTATCTCTCCACGGACGATCCGCGCTGGTGAGGGGGCACTCATCGCGCGCCTAGAAAGTCTTCCAGAGGGCGAGCAACGCGGTGTGGCCCGTCCCGGTGTTGCGGCCGGAAAACGCGCTATTCATGCCCAATTGCAGACGAGTTCCGCGGCCAAGATTGAAGACCAGCGATGGCTGGTATTTATAAAGGTCGAAATCGGATTGGGCATTGGGATTGGAGTTGGCAGATATCGGCTGCCCGTTGCGCATGCCTTTGATGGTGAAGAATTGTCCCATCAAGGTGAGCCAGTGGGCAGCGTCCAGCCCGAGGGTGGCGTCGGCACGCACCTGGTCGGCAGGAGGGCCATGGCGATAGCGGTACGCGACTTCAAGGTCGTAGAAAGCGTGGCGCTTGGCCAAGGCGAATCCGCGACCTTGCAGGATGCGGCCTTCGAGATCGACATTGTGATTGCCGGGCGCAGGGTCGCGACTGGCCGAGTAAGCCGGGACAAGTATTGTGAACTGCGTAGAAAACACCCACGGCGACTCGACTGCATTCAAGCGGCGTTTCAGGGAGAGCTCAACATCTCCGAAACCGGCGCTGGTTGCGGAGGAGTACTGGTTGCTGAAATTGAGCCATGGCACGTTGCCATTCACGATCAAAGTGTTGCGTGCCGTCAGTCCATATTCGATATAGGGATTAAAGATGAACTGATGGAAACGCCCGGCGTATGCAAACGGCTCGGCGTCGCCGGCCTCGTCAAAATTCGTCCCGGTGCGGAAGAGCGAACTGGTCAGAATGATCTGGCCGTGTCCGGCCGGCTCGGTCCAGGCGCCGGCGTGGAGTGGAATCGACGCGAACAGGCAAGCCGCGGCAGTTATAGCAACAACCGCGAAGGCGCGCGCTCTTTCTGTGAATCTAGTCGCTAAACGAGGTTTCACATAGTTTCTATCGGCAGGAACCTGTCGGAGTTCGGTTACTTGTGGAGGGACACGTCCGTTCGGTGGGTGCGGGGGCCGGGGCGCTGAGCCTCAGGGGAACCAGCGGATTGGGGCCTAAATCTTCTTTGGAGGAATGTCCGTTGGAAGCGGCGCTCCGCCGATCTCGGGATCATCGACAGGAGCGGACGGCTTCTCCATCAAATGAGCCCGCTCTAACGCCCGAAGGTACGCAGGCCGAGAATGGCGATAGTGGTCGGCGGGAACTTTGCCATTGATCCAGGCAGTGTCCATCGGGTAGACGAGAGGATCGAAGATCACCATGTAGAAGTGCCAGAGAAGGATGGCGAAGGTCGCGAGCACGGCTTCGTAGTAGTGAATCGCGGTGGCTGCGTCAGAAACCCATTTCGGAAAGTGGCGCAGCGTGAAATTGTTAAACCATAACAACAGGCCGGAGACAGTCATCACCAGCGTTCCCCACATGAAAGCCCAATACTCGACTTTCTCAGCGTAGTTAAACTTGCCGAAGAGCGGGGCTTTCTTGGTCAGTCCGAGGTTGTAGGTCATGACCTGCAACAAATCGGTCGCGTCTTTGAAGTCAGGCAACATCGCTTTCAGGAACATGCGGTCGCGGCGGTTGATGGCGAGGTGAATCACGTGATAAATGGTGGAGGCGATCAGGACTACGGCCGCGGTGCGATGAATCGCTCCTCGGAACGCGAAGTGGCTGTCCAACAATAAAACGGGGCGCGCCCACCAGGCTTCCGGATACTTCAAGGCAAATCCGGTGTAAACCAGGGTCGGGAAACTTACGATGATGCCGAAGTGGGCGATGCGGAAGTTGCGATTCATCCGCGTGACCTGGCCTCCCGTCTCGCATCGGGGATGACGGCGGATCAGCTTCGAGAAAAAGTCGATCAAGTTGTGAAAGATCATGAAGCCGAGCGTCAGGGGGATCAGGCCCCAGTACATCCAGCGTATGTATTTCACAACCGGGTGGGCCGCGCCGGTCGAGGTTTGCACATGGACGGGGCCAATCACAAAATGGTCGCCGGCTCCGGCGTGACAGGCTCCGCAAGTCTTCGCCAGGTTCGCAGCATTCACGGTCGAGCGAGGGTCTTTCGAGGGAAAGATATTGTGCACTCCATGACAGGAGGCGCAGTTGGCGACAACTTGGGAGCCTCCGCGCGCGGCGAGACCGTGATAACTATCGGCGTATGAGGGAACGCGGTCGGTCGGCAGGTTATAGCGCAGCGCCAGGCGTTCGTCGTTATGGCAGCGGGCGCAGGTCGTCATCGAAACGCGGGAAGCGTTCACCAACGATCCCTGATCTTTCGGCGCGAGAATCAGATGTTCGCCATGGCAGTCGCTGCAGACCGGGGCGGCGGATACACCATTCTTCATGGCTTGGCCGTGAACACTTGCCAGATACGTAGTGCTGATGTCTTTGTGGCACTGCCCGCAGGTTGCCGGAATATTAAAGTGATTGACTTTGGACAACGGATCCTGCGAGGGCAGGATGCCGTGGCTGCCATGACAATCCGAACAAGTTGCGGCGGCGACGTCGCCATTCACGATGGCGCGTCCGTGAACGCTTTGTTTGTACAACTCGACGGGATGGGCAAACGGGATCTTGTGACGCGAAAGAAACTGGGGGTTGCTGTGGCAAGCGGCGCAGGTATCCGGCAGATTTTTCTTGGCTACAGTCGACGTGTTGTCGCTGACGGTCTGAATCTGATGGACCGCGCCGTGGCAGGAAAGACAGGTCGGCGCGTCGGGATCGCCTTTGGCGGCAGCCTGGCCGTGAATGCTTTTACGAAATTCTTTTACTTCGTCGGCATGGCATTGCTCGCATTTCGCGGGAACTAACTGCGCAGGGGCCGTCACCTCGTGGGGATTGCCGTGGCACGACAGGCAGGTAACGTCGACCGCACCGTGAACACTGGCCGCAGCGTGCGCGGCTTCGTCCGCATGGCAGGTAGCGCACTGCACTTTCACTCTCTTGGCTGGATGCGGGAAGTCTTTGATGTCGGTGTGACAATCGGTGCACCCGAGGATGCCATGAACACTGGATGCGTGCTTTCCGGGCTCGATCGAGATGCTTCTGCCAGCGTCGGATTTCACTCCGGGCTGGCCGTGGCAAGCGAGGCAGCTTTCGTCTTGCTTGAGAGGATGCGCGGATTGCGCCGCGGAATCGGCTGTTTTTCCGTGAGCGTGAACCTGGGATGGCTCCAGAACAATCGCGATGAAGCAGGCTAAAAGCACGAACGCCACAATCGAACTAATCAGAGGAAAAAATCCGGAGTGAAAAATAGTTAATCGCTTAGCTTTGGGTTGGACAAACGCTCCGGTTGGCGAATTCGATTTGCGGCTCATTGCCTCACTTCATTCCCAGGTCGGTCAACACTTTGGGATTTTCTTCACCCATCGCCAGGACTTGATGGCATGCCGAACAATCGTTTGTGATGGTCTGGCCGTCGGCGCTGGTGTGGCTGCCATCGTGGCAGCGGAAACATCCCGGCGAATCGTTGTGCCCCAGGTTGTTGGGATGGGCTCCCCAGGTCAGACGCATGTCAGGAAAAATGTTGCGGAGATAGATTTTGGATACTTCCTCGCCCGCTTGTTCGACCAGATTGCGGCGCGTCTGATAAATCTGCGAGTAGTTGGTGCGATAGAAATTGTTGAGCTCAGCTTTAATGCTGCGATCGGCTACATCGCGGGCGGAATAATTTACTTTGAGCACCTCGACTGCCTTCTTACGGATGTATGGTAATTCGGGGCTGATCAGTCCGGCGGACATTTCTTTGTCGACTGCGTTCTCGGGCAGGTCAAAGGCATGCGTCGGGCGGTTGTGGCAATCGACGCAATCCATGACACGATGCTCACCTTTGTCTAACTGGTCTTTCGTGGGCTTGGCGTCTGTGGAGATGAACTCGGTGGTCTTTCCCTGATCGTCGGTGTAATCGACAACCGGAATCGTCTGGCGCTCGGGGTCGGTGGAAATGTAACGGATGCGCGCACCATCCGCCAGATGATGACCGTGGATTCCTACTGAACCTTGCCAGGTGCGCCCACCAACTTTCAGGAGCAACACATTGGTCTGAGGCGTGTTTTTTTCATCCTCTTTATAGCTGGTTCGGACGAGAAATTTGTCCCCAGTGAAGCGCTGCGGCCAATGACACTGCTCGCAGGTTTCCCGGGCCGGACGCAGATACTTCACGGGCGATGGAATGGGACGCGAATACGTGTGAAACGTCACGGCCGCAACTTGCCGCAAGCCGGAAAGCTTTGACTTTACGAACCATCCCGCACCGGGGCCAATGTGGCACTCGACGCACGCCACACGGGAGTGCGGGGAATTCTGGTAGGCCGTGTATTCCGGGTCCATGACGGTGTGGCAGGTCTTACCGCAGAAACTCGTGGAATCCATGTACTCGACACCGCGAAACGATGCGGTGCCGATGATGAGCAGATTGAGGACGGTAGCGACGGCGACATATTCAAGAGTGCGGCGAACAACGGGAAGTCGCAGATCGATGGCGGGGAAAGTTCGGGGGAGATCCCCACGAAAGCGAAGACTTCTCCGTTTGACCCAGATGCCGATGGGAATCAGGATCAGTCCAAATACAAAAACGCCGGGGAGAATCAGATAGACGAGGAGGCCGACGTAGGGGTGCGGCGGACCAGGAAGAAGAATGTCATAGAACCAGAAGGCGATGGTGGTGAGCGCCGTACTGGTGGTAATTACGGCACCGGTGAGGGTGATCCAGTTCTGGCCCAGAAAGTAAATCGGCTCCGACCATTCTCGAAATCGTTCTCGCAGGCTCATGGGAACCGAACACTCCTCTTAATCTTCCTGCGCGGGACCGAACAGGCACACTACCCGGGTTAGCGCCGAAGGCACTCGTTGCCTGGACAAAATCTCCAGTGTTCTTACAAAACCAATTGAACTATTTCTTCAAGGTGCGGATGTATGCCACCAAGCCCTTAACATCTTCCGGCTTCAGCGTCTTGTATGCCGGCATCTTGGGGGGCTTGCCGCCGGTAATCACGCCGGCGAGGTCGTCATCAGACTTCTTCTGGACATCGGCAGAGCTGAGATCGTGACCGGCAACCTTCGCGCCGTCAGCACCGTGGCACATCGCGCATTTCGACTTGTAGAGTGCGTCACCCTGGGCGTGAGCTGCCAGGGGGAGGGCGAGACAAATCGCCAAGGCTGTTGCGAAAGTACACAGGGGCATGTTGATTCTCTTCATTCGCTAGCTCCAGTAGAAATTTGGTACTCCAGTTTAAACAACAATTCTTGTGGAAACTGATCCATATTGAACTATTTTGGCTCTGGATGTTCTGTGATGGGCATCACAGATGCGTGTAACAGCAATGTAGTCTAGCGATTGCGCGAACACGCTACCGTGGGACGCGGCCGGAAGTATAGCCGAACTCAAAATGGCAAATCCAATCGTGTAACTGATGTTGCGCGGCATTGCACTTTACAACACTCGCAAAATGACAGTCGATTCCTTGCCGGACCCTCGCACAGCCAATCTCCTTTCGGGGGGCCGAGTGTTTTTGGGATTGTGCTGCTACAGAGAATCTATTGCGTGCGTCGGACCATTCTGGAGCACTCGCGAGCGATCATCCAGTCTTCCTCGGCATGGATAACAAGGGTGCGCACCGGCGCGTCGGAACTGGCGATGTCCTGGTCGCTTTTCATAGGGGACACGCCATTTTTCTGTGGGTCGAGTTTCACTCCCAGGAATCCAAGATTGTCACAAACACAAGAGCGCAACTCGGGAGAATTCTCGCCGACTCCCGCGGTGAAAACCACAGCGTCGACGCCGCCCAGCACTCCGGCCATGGCGCCAATTCCCGATTGCAGTCGGTGAACATAGATATCGAAAGCCAGTTGGGCGCGAGCTTTCTTGGCCGCATTTTTGTCGTTGTCGCTCTGCATGGCGGCCTGAATGTCGCGCATGTCACCGGAGAATCCCGAAATACCAAACAGTCCCGACTTTTTGTTCAGTAGCCCGTCGATTTGTTCCCCCGACATTTTCTTGTGGCGCATCAGGTAGGTCAGGATCCCGGGGTCAACGGAGCCGGAGCGAGTGCCCATCATCAGGCCTTCCAGGGGCGTAAAGCCCATCGTGGTGTCGATGCTCTTGCCATCGCGAATTGCCGCCAGGGAACATCCATTGCCCAGATGGCAGCTGATGAGTTTTAGCGAACGCAGTTCTCTGCCCAGTAACTGTGCGGCGCGCTCGGCGCAGTACTGGTGATTGATGCCGTGAAATCCGTAGCGGCGAATTCCCTGCTCAAACCACTCGTACGGCCCAGGATAAGTCTTAGCCGACAGCGGCATGTGACGATGAAAGCCGGTATCGAACACGGCGACTTGCGGGACAGCGCCGAGGAGTTTTTCGACGAGATCCATGCCTTCCAGTTCGGCGCGGTTGTGGAGAGGGGCAAAGGCCGAAACATCTGCAATCGCCGACTTAACCGCAGCCGTTACGATCGTTGGCTCAAAATACTGTGGACCGCCGTGCACAACGCGGTGACCCACCACATCAATTTCGGAAGCACTCGAAACAGCACGAGCCTTACCGCTCCAAACGGTTTGAAGTAAGCGTTTGATCGCCTCTCCGCGGGTCTCGACCGGCGTCTTCTCTTTTACGGAAATTCCGGCGGAGTTCTTGATGGAGTAGTGAGCCTGGTCGTCGATCCACTCGACTTGCCCCTCCCACAGACGGGGCGGCGGATCAAGGGGAAGAGTGTCTCCAATTTCATAGAGACAACTCTTCTGGCTGCTTGAACCGGAGTTGAGAACGAGAATTTTCATTTTGGGCAGGCGAGCCATTCGTCGTTGTCTGTAAGCCTCGATTCGGACGAAGACTTAATAGGGCCAAGTCCAGTCTCGGATTTCGGGAAGATCGTCTCCGCGTTCGTGAATGTACTGGCGATGCTCGACCAGTTTGTTGCGCAGTAACTGCTTGAAATGCGCTCCCGTTTTTTGCAGACGGGGAACACGATCGACGACATCGCCCGCCAGGTGGAAGCGATCAAGATCGTTGAGCACAGTCATGTCGAAGGGCGTGGTCGTCGTGCCCTCTTCCTTGTATCCGCGAACATGAAGATTGTCGTGATTGTGGCGGCGATAGGTAAGGCGGTGAATCAGCCAGGGATATCCGTGATAGGCAAAGATGACCGGCTTGTCGACGGTAAAAATGGAATCGAAGTCGACATCCGAAAGACCATGAGGATGTTCGCTGGACGGCTGAATGGTCATCAGATCGACGACGTTGACCACGCGAATGCGAATGTCGGGAAAATGTTGCCGCAAGAGATCGACCGCTGCCAGCGTTTCTAGCGTCGGTACATCTCCAGCGCAAGCCATCACGACGTCGGGTTCGCCTCCTTTATCCGTACTCGCCCACTCCCATATACCGATACCAGTGGTGCAATGTTCGATGGCGGACTCCATATCGAGATATTGCAAGGCAGGCTGCTTGCCGGCGACGATCACGTTGACGTAGTGGCGGCTGCGCAGGCAATGGTCGGCGACGGAAAGGAGGCAGTTCGCGTCGGGCGGCAGATAAACGCGCACGATGTCGGCTTTCTTGTTCACGACATGATCGATAAAGCCGGGGTCTTGATGAGTAAATCCGTTGTGATCCTGCCGCCAGACGTGCGAGGTTAAAAGGTAGTTGAGCGAAGCAATGGGGCGCCGCCACTCGATCTTTTTCGTAACCTTCAGCCATTTTGCGTGCTGGTTAAACATCGAATCGATAATATGGATGAAAGCTTCATAGCAGGAAAAGAAGCCGTGTCGTCCGGTGAGCAGGTAGCCTTCCAGCCATCCCTGGCACATGTGCTCACTGAGCATTTCGAGAACGCGGCCCTTGGGCGAAAGATTTTCATCGACAGGAAGAATCGGTTCCATCCACTCTTTGCCGGTCGCCTCGTAGAGCGCTTCGAGGCGATTGGAGGCGGTTTCATCCGGGCCAAAGACGCGAAAGTTTTTCGACTCGACGTTGCACTTCATGATGTCCCGCAGAAATCCGCCCAGCACGCGGGTCGCTTCGGCGTTCTCGGTGCCAGGCTTAAGCACGGCGACAGCATATTTCCGGAAGTCAGGCATCACGAGGTCGCGCAGCAGCAAACCACCATTGGCGTGCGGGTTCGCTCCCATTCTGCGGTCGCCTTTGGGCGCCAGTTCCGCTAACTCGGCAATGAACTTCCCGTTTTCGTCGAATAGTCCTTCGGGACGATAACTCTTCATCCAGTCTTCGAGAATCTTGATGTGCTCCGGCTTTGTCTGTAGATCGGCAACTGGAACCTGATGGGCTCGCCACGTTCCCTCGATCTGCTTGCCGTCGACGAATTTCGGCCCCGTCCACCCTTTCGGGCTGCGCAGGATAATCATCGGCCATATAGGGAGTGTGGAAGGAGCGGAGTCCGCGCGAGCCTTGCTTTGAATCGCTTGAATTTCAGCGATGATGCTATCGAGAGTGGCCGCCATTTTCTGATGCATCGCGTCGGGTTCGTGGCCTTCGACGAAATAGGGTTTCCAGCCGTGTCCGGCAAAGAACTGTGTGAGCTCTTCGTCGTTCATGCGCGCCAGCACGGTCGGATTCGCAATCTTGTATCCATTCAGATGAAGAATCGGCAGCACGGCACCATCGCGCGACGGATTCAAAAACTTGTTGCCGTGCCAACTGGTGGCGAGCGGTCCAGTCTCGGCTTCGCCATCACCGACGACGCAACAGGCAATGAGGTCGGAATTATCAAAAACGGCGCCGCACGCATGCATGATCGAGTAGCCGAGTTCTCCACCTTCGTGGATCGAACCAGGAGTTTCGGGAGCGGCGTGACTCGGGATCCCTCCGGGAAAAGAGAACTGCTTGAAAAGGCGCTGAAGCCCTTCTTCGTTCTGCGTGATGTTGGGATAAAACTCGGTGTACGTTCCCTCCAGGTAAGTGTTTGCCACCA